>Ga0208544_10000074_pt1 | contig 72367 bp, 73 predicted proteins | sample DEB08_DNA_9_FD_184526 | JGI IMG/M metagenome (GOLD analysis project Ga0208544, IMG submission 184526) | Aqueous microbial communities from the Delaware River and Bay under freshwater to marine salinity gradient to study organic matter... | ecosystem: Environmental > Aquatic > Marine > Coastal ...
CCATTGCGGAAAATTCCCCACTGCTGCCTCCCGTAGGAGTCTGGACCGTGTCTCAGTTCCAGTGTGTCTGATCGTCCTCTCAAACCAGATACTGATCGTCGCCTTGGTAAGCCATTACCTTACCAACTAGCTAATCAGCCGCGAGCTTTTCTTTAGGCAGATAAATCTATTTGACTCTAAAGCATATGGGGTTTTAGCAGCCGTTTCCAACTGTTATCCCCCTCCTAAAGGTAAATACTCACGTGTTACTCACCCGTCCGCCACTGGAGTTAAAAACTCCCGTACGACTTGCATGTGTTAGGCATACCGCCAGCGTTCATCCTGAGCCAGGATCAAACTCTCTTAAAATTTCCTTAAATTTTTATTCTTGTTTTAAGAATTGACTTAAAACTTTGATACAATTTGTTAACCTAATTATGTGACATAACGTATGTTGAATTATTTTATAATTTTTAAAAGAAAAATAATTAAAAATTATAAAATTTCTATTAAATTTATAATATAAAATTGATATATCTATATATAGTTAAATCCCTTACGTATTGAAATAAATCGAACCATTTGAAATTACATTATTCGCCCAACAAATTAAATTTGTAGAAACCGTCTCTATATTACTAAAACTCATTGTTAAGGATTCTTGATTTACTTTTTCATAAAGCTCTTTTAATATCCGATCAGGAAGAAAATCAATGCCTAAATTATAGTAATTTTTTATTAGATGCTCGGTTACTTCAGGTTTATTAGTATACCAATCTTCACGAAGACTATCAGGAATTGGGTATTTATACCAGAGAGCAGGGAGATTTCTAAAGATTCGAACATCACGACCAAATTCCGTTAACATTTCCGATAAATTATCATTGTCCAATAATGATAAATCTTTGACAGAAAATGCCTCTCCTTCTCTTGGCAAATAAGGCATAGTAAATACAAGTCGACCTAAAACATCAACCGCATTTCCAAGTAATGCTAAGCCCACAGTAGGTCCTATATCAATTCCTATCAAAACCGGAAAAACTCCGGTAAATGCGGTTAAATACCATTCTGTTAAAACTCTTAAGGTATTAAATGGTTGTTGATAAGGATTAAACATTAACCACCACCACAAAGCTGCTCGCATTTGACATAAAGTTTTAAAGATTTTTAATAATTCATAACTCCATTCTTGAATTTCTCTTAGAAATATAATACTGACTTGTTGGTTTGCTCCTACTTGAATTAGCTCCGATAACCAATTTGGTAAGTAAATAGGACTTGCTCCTCCCGATTCAACTACAAATAAGTTAAAAAATCCTTCGACAGGATCTGTATAAAAGTAAACAAGAGGGGGATTAAAAGGAGCACCGTCTGGTTTAAATATATCAAGGTAACCGTTACTCCCAGTTGCTGAGATTATTTGGGTTACTGATCTTAACGCATCAACTTCAATCATCGTCATTAGAATTTATTTCCTTTTAATTATTAATTTTAGTAATAAAGTCTTTTGATTCGTATTTTCAAACAATTTAAAACTTTCTACTTTAAATTTAATGTTATCGGGATAGTAGGATTTGAACCTACGACACCCTGCTCCCAAAGCAGGTACTCTACCAAGCTGAGCTATATCCCGACGAAATTCTCATTTTTAAAGTCGAATAGTAATAAACGAAGACATCTCTACTTTAACATACCTTATTAAGTATTAGCAACCTTTTTAATAATATTTAAAATTTATAATTTAGTAAAAAATTTTCTTTACTAGTTAAGATAGATTTTTATATAATTCATCTCTAGCTCTCTTTTTATTTTCAATATAATTTATAGCGTCCTGGACCGTTATAATATCACTAACATCTTCATATGCAATTTCGATATCAAATGTCACTTCAAAAGCAGCCATAATTTCTAAAAGATCACGAGAGTCTGCTCCTAATTCTATTTCAAACTTTGTTTCTGGCTGAATCTCTGTTTCATTCAGACTAAATTGATAACTTAAGATTTCTTGAACTCTTTGCAACACTAAAGACATGATTTTAAAGACTAGATTAACGAATTCCCAGGAATTTTAAATGATTTAAATTCTTTTTTTTTAAAAAATTTAAACCATTTTTAAGATTGATCGGATTTATGCTTTGTTTTCTTCAATGAAGTCTAAAGCATCTTGAACTGTTGCAATGTTACCTGCCGCCTCATCATTAATATCGATTTCAAATGCTTCTTCAAATGCCATAACTAATTCAACAACATCTAAAGAATCTGCTCCTAATTCTTTAGTAAAATTAGAACTAGGTGTAACTTGGTCTGCCTCGATACCTAATTGAAGTGCAACAATATTTTGTAATTTTGCTAAAGTATCTGTCATATCATGTTCCTTAAAAATTTATAAATAGGTGTAGATGGACGAAGCTAAAAAAGATTAGATCCTAGGCCCATACTTTTAATACATATGTAGTTATCTTTTTAAAAAGAATATAGCATATGTTTAATTATATTATATAAAACAATAAATAATTTATAATTTTTGGTGAAAAAGAAATTGAATCAATTTTGTTAATTGATAAACACTTCCACGATTAACAGTATAAATCGGAATATTGTATTGTAAAGCTAATTTTTTTAATTTAAGATTCTGTTTTAAATGTTTTTTTAAACCAATAACTAAACTAGCTTTTTTAATTTCTTTGGTTAAAATAAGCTTAATACCTAGTTTTGATACTGCTTCTTTCATTAAATTATTTGAAAGTGAATATGTATAAATTACCAAGTGTTTAGTTTTTAGAGTTCTTGGGTTTGCAACATTATATTTACTTAAAATAGTCCAATCATTATTATTGAAAGTGGTTAGGTTTTTTAAATTTCGCGAAGATTGAAATAATAAGCGAGAACTTGTTTGTAATTTATTATAATTAATATTTGTTTTTTCATTTGGACCTAGTTGTCGAATTTGGGTTACAGAATAAGTTCCTCGTAACAACAAATCGATCGAATCTTTAATATCTTCATGAATCGTCCAAGAATTTGGCTCATTAATTTCAATAGCTATTTGAAATGCAGGATAAGCTTTGCGTTCTAAAATACTTTTCTGAGTACCTCGTCGTTTTGCTTCTTCATCACTTAATGTAACATATTGAATACCTCCAATTAAATCAGCTAAAGGAGGATTTTTAATTAAATTCTCTAAACAATTCCCATGAGTCGTTCCGACTAACTGAACACCTTTTTCGGCAATAGTTCTTGCAGCTAAAGCTTCAAGCTCAGTCCCAATTTCGTCAATAATTATAACTTCTGGCATATGATTTTCAACTGCCTCAATCATAACCTGATGTTGTAATTCTGTTTTTGAAACTTGCATTCGACGAGCTCGACCAATTCCTGAATGTGGTATATCACTATCTCCAGCAATTTCATTTGAGGTATCAACAATAATCACTCGTTTTTCCATTTCATCAGATAACACTCGTGCAATTTCACGGATTATAGTAGTTTTACCTACCCCAGGCCTACCTAAAATTAAAATCGATTGTCCAGATTCTAACAAATCACGAATGATACTAATAGTTCCAAAAATAGCTCGTCCAACGCGACAAGTTAATCCATTGATCAGAGATTGTCTATTACGAATACAACTAATTCGATGAAGAGTTCGCTCAATTCCTGCGCGATTGTCATCACTAAATTTACTTATTCGTTTTGTGGTATAATCAATATCTTGCCAGGAAATGATCTTTTGAGACAAATACTCAGGTCCAGTATGAAAACGAGCTTCTGGTCTACGACCTAAATCCATAACAATTTCAATAAGTTTATCTTTGTTGGAATGGTTTTTTAAATTTTCTTGAATAAAAAATGGTAAATTCTCAAGTAGTTTATCTAAATCTTCATCTACAGTCATAAAATCTTAAATTTATTCTAACTTTCTAGTTTATATTATAGCTAGAATAGTTAACATAAACTTAAAAAGTTAGATTTATTTCAACAGATTAGGCTTAATTATTTTCTCAAAAAACAATAGCTTTTTCATAGAATCTGTAATTAAAATAGAGCGATATTATTTTGAAAGATCAACTAATTGTGTAAATGTTTGGCTATCTAATACTGCAATTTGTGATAACATTTTGCGATTTAAGTCGATATTAGATTTTTTAAAGTTATGTATTACGCGACTATATGATAAACCATTTAGTTTTGACGCCGCATTAATACGGGTGATCCAAAGTTTTCTAAATGTACGTTTCTTTTGTTTTCGTCCAACATACGAATAGCGTAAAGCTTTCATAACTTGTTGATTTGCAACTCTAAAAAGACGAGAATGTGCTCCTCTATAGCCTTTTGCAAGTTGTAAGATCTTTTTGCGACGTTTTCGTGCGACGTTTCCGCGTTTAACTCTGACCATAAAATTTAATAAGGTAACATTAATTTAATAGGTTTACTATCACTAGGACAAACACAAAGTGTTTGTGATAATTTGCGTTTTTGGGTTTTTGTTTTATGCATTAAAAGATGTCCTTTGTATGCATGACGACGTAAAAAATTCCCAGCTGCTGTTTTTTTATATCGTTTTAGAGCTGCTTTTCGAGTTTTTAATTTAGGCATAATATTTTAATTTTTTTGAGTAGAGTATAATTCCTTAAAATACAGTTTTGATTTTAAAGGATGTGAATATATGGTTTTTTCTCCATATTTCCAATCAGCCGGACAAGCTTGTCCTGGATGTTCTTTAAGATATTGAATTGATTGTAAAATACGAAGGATTTCATTTATACTTCTGCCGCATAATAAATTGTTAACTGTATAATATTGAATCACTCCCTCTTTGTCAATAAGGACTACTCCAGGGAATGCCATTCCATCATCTGTAAGTAATTTATAATCATTTGTAATTTTTTGTGTTAAATCAGAGACAAGAGGGAATTTTAAATTGGCTAAGCCTCCCTCATATCGGCTAGATAATAAACTTCGTAAATGAGAAAAAGGACTGTCAATTGAAATAGCTAATATTTGTGTGGATAATTTTCGAAATTCGGCAATCCGATCACTTAAAGTAATTAATTCAGTCGGTGAGACTGGGGTAAAATTTGCTGGGTAAAAAATAAGAAGGACATATTTTTTTCCTCGATAATCAGAAAGCCTGATTTTACCTAATTTTTTATTAAAAACTCCAACCGTAAGAAAATTCGGGGCTAATTTTCCAATTTGAGGGTAATTTACCATTAGTATTCAAAATAATTAGAATATTTAATTAAAAAATATTATCACAAAAAAATAAGTAGGGCAATTAAAAACAAGTTGCCCTACGGGAAATTAACTTACTATCCTTTTTTAGGAGGTTTTGCAGGAGCTTCTACTTCAACAAGTTCATTAAGTGCAAAATTATTGGTATTAGTTCCACTGTAATTAACATTTGTAAAACGAACTACAGCAGGATAACGAATCCCACTTTGATCGACAGTAGCTACTGTTCCAACTTGATTAAACCAATAAGATTCTGGACGAAGAATTTTAACTTTTGAACCACGACTAACCATAAAACGATAAAAATTTAATGAATATCTGTTACATTGATATAATATAAAAATATAAAAATATTAATCATAAAAATTTAATTAAAAATAAAAATATCGATCCTAAATTATTTTTTAGTAAAAATTATATAAAAATACTTATAATATTTTATTGAAAACTCATATTTAACCAACAATTTATAAAGAGTTATTTTTTTATGAGAGTTTCATAGATTTTCGTCTCCCTAAAGGAGAAACTCAATGGCAATCAGCTCAACTGAGCGTCGAACAAAAAACGTACAAGTTTTTGTTGAAAAAGACGCTGTAGAAACGAGTTTCGAAAAATGGGCACAACCAGGACATTTTTCAAGAACATTAGCGAAAGGACCAAAAACAACAACATGGATTTGGAACTTACATGCTGATGCTCATGATTTTGATAGTCAAACAAGCTCATTAGAAGAAGTTTCTCGTAAAATTTTCAGTGCTCATTTTGGCCAATTAGCAGTAATATTTTTATGGATTAGTGGTATGCATTTCCATGGTGCATATTTCTCGAACTATTCTGCATGGCTAACAGATCCAATTGGTATCAAACAAAGTTCTCAAGTAGTTTGGCCTATCGTTGGTCAAGAGATTTTAAATGCCGACGTTGGTGGTAACTTCCAAGGTGTTCAAACAACATCAGGTTGGTTCCAAATGTGGCGCGCAGAAGGTATTACTAGTGAAGTAGAATTATACTGGATCGCAATCGGTGGATTAGCTATGTCTGCAATTATGTTATTTGCAGGTTGGTTCCATTACCATAAAGCAGCTCCTAAATTAGAATGGTTCCAAAACGCAGAATCGATGATGAACCACCATTTAGCTGGTTTATTAGGTTTAGGTTGTTTATCATGGTCAGGGCACCAAATTCATATCGCATTACCGATTAATAAATTATTAGATGCAGGTGTTGCTCCACAAGAGATTCCATTACCTCATGAATTTTTAATCAACCGTGAATTAATGGCTCAATTATATCCAAGTTTCTCTAAAGGATTAGCGCCATTCTTTAGCGGTCAATGGGGTGAGTACTCTGATTTCTTAACATTTAAAGGTGGTTTAAATCCAATTACAGGTGGTTTATGGTTAAGTGACATTGCTCACCACCATTTAGCATTATCTGTATTGTTTATTATTGCAGGTCATATGTACCGCACAAATTGGGGTATCGGCCATAGCATGAAAGAAATTTTAGAGGCTCATAAAGGTCCATTTACTGGCGAAGGTCATAAAGGCTTATATGAAATTTTAACAACTTCATGGCATGCTCAATTAGCTATTAACTTAGCTATGATGGGATCATTAAGTATTATTGTAGCACATCACATGTATGCGATGCCACCATACCCGTACATTGCTACGGATTATGCGACACAATTATCATTATTCACACACCATATGTGGATCGGTGGTTTCTGTGTAGTAGGTGGTGCAGCACACGCGGCTATTTTTATGGTTCGTGATTACACACCAGCTAATAATTACAACAATTTACTTGATCGTGTTTTAAGACACCGTGATTCAATTATTTCACATTTAAATTGGGTTTGTATTTTCTTAGGCTGTCATGCTTTTGGATTCTATATTCACAATGATACAATGCGTGCATTAGGTCGTCCACAAGATATGTTCTCAGATAAAGCAATTCAATTGCAACCAATTTTTGCACAATGGATCCAAAATATTCATTTACTAGCTCCAGGTACAACAGCTCCAAATGCTTTAGCAACAACAAGTTATGCTTTTGGTGGTGATGTTGTAGGTGTTGGTGGTAAAATTGCTATGATGCCAATTACATTAGGTACAGCAGATTTTATGGTTCACCATATTCATGCTTTTACTATTCATGTAACTGTATTAATCCTTTTAAAAGGTGTTTTATACGCTCGTAGCTCAAAATTAATTCCAGATAAAGCGAACTTAGGTTTCCGTTTCCCTTGTGATGGTCCAGGTCGTGGTGGTACTTGTCAAAGTTCTAGTTGGGATCATGTATTCTTAGGTTTATTCTGGATGTACAACTCAATTTCAGTTGTAATTTTCCACTTCAGCTGGAAAATGCAATCAGATGTTTGGGGTACAATTACACCAGATGGCACAATTTCACATGTAACAGGTGGTAACTTTGCTAAGAGTGCGATTACTATTAATGGTTGGTTACGTGATTTCTTATGGTCACAAGCTTCACAAGTAATTCAATCTTACGGTTCAGCATTATCAGCATATGGTTTAATTTTCTTAGGTGCACATTTCATTTGGGCATTTAGTTTAATGTTCTTATTCAGTGGTCGTGGTTACTGGCAAGAATTAATTGAATCTATTGTATGGGCTCATAATAAATTAAACTTTGCGCCAGCAATTCAACCTCGTGCATTAAGTATTACACAAGGTCGTGCAGTAGGCTTAGCACACTATTTATTAGGTGGTATTGGAACTACATGGTCATTCTTCTTAGCACGTTCACTATCAATCAGTTAGTAAGACGTTTGCTAAAAAACGAGTTTTAGATAACTAAAACTTTTTCTTTATATTCTCTACTTACAACTATACATATTATAAATAGGCATCTGAAGGTTATGGCAACTAAATTTCCAAAATTTAGCCAAGCTCTTGCGCAAGATCCTGCTACACGCAGAATTTGGTATGGGATAGCTACTGCTCATGATTTAGAAGCCCATGATGGTATGACAGAAGAAAATTTATATCAAAAAATCTTCGCATCTCATTTTGGCCATCTAGCTATTATTTTCCTGTGGACTGCAGGAAATTTATTTCATGTTGCATGGCAAGGTAACTTTGAAAAATGGGTAGGAAACCCTTTAAAAGTGAGACCAATTGCTCATTCAATTTGGGATCCCCACTTTGGTGAATCTGCATTAAAAGCATTTAGTAAAGGAAATACATACCCTGTAAATATCGCCTTTTCAGGTGTATATCAATGGTGGTACACAATTGGATTTAGAACAAATCAAGAACTATACGCTGGTTCAGTTGGTTTAGTAATTTTATCTGCAGTATTATTATTCGCGGGTTGGTTACATTTACAACCAAAATTCCGTCCAAGTTTATCTTGGTTCAAAAATAATGAATCACGTTTAAACCATCACTTATCAGGTTTATTAGGTGTAAGTTCTTTAGCATGGACAGGTCACATTGTACACGTTGCTATTCCAGCATCACGTGGTGTACATGTTGGTTGGGATAACTTCTTAACAACACCACCACATCCAGCTGGTTTAACACCGTTTTTCACAGGTAATTGGACTGTTTATGCAGAAAATCCAGATAGTGCTACTCACGTATATGGTACAAGCCAAGGTGCTGGTACAGCTATCTTAACATTCTTAGGTGGTTTCCATCCGCAAACTCAATCTTTATGGTTAAGTGATATTGCACATCACCAATTAGCAATTGCAGTAGTTTTCATTATTGCAGGTCACATGTACCGAACTAATTTTGGTATTGGCCACAATATGAAAGAAATCCTAGATGCTCACCGTCCTCCAGGAGGTCGATTAGGTGCTGGTCATGTGGGGTTATTTGAAACTATTACAAACTCGTTACACATGCAATTAGGTTTAGCATTAGCGAGTTTAGGTGTAGCAACATCATTAACAGCTCAACATATGTACGCATTAACACCATATGCGTTCTTATCAAAAGATTTTACAACTGAAGCTGCTTTATATACTCACCATCAATATATTGCTGGTTTCTTAATGGTTGGTGCATTTGCTCATGGTGCAATCTTCTTCGTAAGAGATTATGATCCAGAGTTAAATAAGAATAATGTTTTAGCAAGAATGTTAGAACATAAAGAAGCTATTATTTCACACTTAAGTTGGGCTTCGTTATTCTTAGGCTTCCATGTATTAGGTTTATATATTCATAACGATACAGTAGTTGCGTTTGGTCAACCAGAAAAACAAATCTTGTTCGAACCATTATTTGCAGAATACATTCAAGCTGCATCAGGTAAAGCTGTTTATGAATTTAACGTATTATTATCTTCTTCAACAAACCCAGCAACTGTTGCAGGTAATCAAGTTTGGTTACCAGGTTGGTTAGAAGCTATTAATAATAATAAAAACGATTTATTCTTAAAAATCGGTCCTGGTGATTTCTTAGTACATCACGCTATTGCGTTAGGTTTACATGTAACTGCACTAATTTTAGTAAAAGGTGCTTTAGATGCACGTGGATCAAAATTAATGCCAGATAAAAAAGATTTTGGTTATAGTTTCCCTTGTGATGGTCCTGGTCGAGGTGGTACATGTGACATTTCAGCGTGGGATGCTTTCTATCTTGCAATGTTCTGGATGTTAAATACTATTGGTTGGGTAACATTCTACTGGCACTGGAAGCATATGACAATTTGGGGTGGCAACCCTGGTCAATTTGATGAATCATCAAATTACATTATGGGTTGGTTACGTGATTACTTATGGTTAAACTCATCTCCATTAATTAATGGTTATAATCCATTTGGTATGAACAATTTATCTGTTTGGTCATGGATGTTCTTATTTGGACATTTAATTTGGGCCACTGGTTTTATGTTCTTAATCTCTTGGCGTGGTTACTGGCAAGAATTAATTGAAACTCTTGTTTGGGCTCATGAACGTACACCATTAGCAAACTTAATTCGTTGGAGAGATAAACCTGTAGCATTATCAATTGTACAAGCTCGTTTAGTTGGTTTAGTTCACTTTGCGGTAGGCTATATTTTAACATACGCTGCCTTTGTTATTGCATCAACATCAGGTAAGTACGCTTAATCTCTACAATAAAAAATTAAAAAAACAAAATTATAATATTTTGTTTTTTTAATTTTTAATTTTTTCTTAGTAAAACTACATTAGAAGTATAACCCTAACATATCTGGGAAAAAACGATTTATTTCAATAATAAATCCTGCCGTAAACGACATCCATATTGTTAAAAGAACTGGAGCTGTTGATAAATATTTTTGAAAGTTGTCCATAAAAATAAAGAATTATAAGTAAATATTTTATAAAATTAACGTGGTGAAACTGTTACATTTTCATCTAACGCCACTAAATCGCCACTAATCAATTCTTGCCAAGCAGATACTGGCCAAATATAACCTGTAGTCATTATTTTTAAAGCTAAAGGAACATTAATAATAATTTCACTTTCTGCAGGATTACTACTAGTACTAACTGCTCGTACATATTTACGACCAACCCAGCCAATCCAGCCTGAAATATAAATAAAGCCAAAACCTGGAAGAATAAATTCCGCAGCGTGACTCCAACGACCATCTGCAACTAAATGTGGTAAACCATCAGTACCACATAATAATTCTGATCGACTGTATTTATCAAAACGAGCTTTTGTTCGATCAATTTGTTGTTCTAAAGCTAAAGCTGGAGGTGTACCTGCTTCATATTTAGCTACTCGTTGCTCTAATTTTTTAACACTTGCTTTTAAACGTTTTTCAAACGCAGGAGATTCACTACATTTTGTTAAACCACCAATATCAGCCAAGGCTTGCTTAGGAGCAAAAGTAATTAAAATAACAAGAAGGATATTTAATAAATTAAAACGTTTCATTAAAAGATATATAAAAATTAAAACTTTTTTAGTAAAAAATTTCATGAAAAGAAAACTATTGTTATCTATATAGTAGTGTAGTTTTTAATAAAAAAATAGTTTTTTGTAAAAATTTTAACTCAATAATCGGCGAATGTGGAAACGTTTTATTCTGATTATACTAGGCCCAGTAGGAATCGAACCTACATTGGAAACTTAGAAGGTTTCTGTCCTAATCCGTTAGACGATAGGCCCTTATGATTTCATAAACTATTATAAGCTATAAATCAAATAAATGAAATAAAGGAAAATATTTTTCACTTATTTAATAAAATGGGTAATACAGGATTTGAACCTGTGACCTTCTGCTTGTAAGGCAGACACTCTACCGCTGAGTTAATTACCCACTAACTTAGATTATATATATATAATACTTAAAAGTAGAGCGTTCGTCAATATAAGAACTTTAAAAATAGGATCAGAAACGTTTTGTTGAACAAATCATAAATAAAAATTAAAAACCCTTTTCAAAAAGAATTTTTAATTTTTCAATCAAAAATATTGTAAAAACTCATCCCAATAAATAAGTTAAAATACAAAATTTGATTTAATTTTGGTAGAGTTATACCAAATCTTGATTTAAAGACCGGAGTAAAAATTTTAAGACAAAAAGACGATCTAGATTATATCTTGTCTTTTTGTCTTAAATTTGGTAAAATAAAGTCAGTAGGGTCGATGCCCGAGTGGTTAAAGGGGGCGGATTGTAAATCCGTTGCGTTATGCTACGTTGGTTCAAATCCAACTCGGCCCAGTTTGAAATAAAAAGATTGAATTTTAATATCAAATCGTTTTGATATTTATTAAAATAGTATATTCCGGATTAAGAAAAATTTATTATAACCCAACCATTGCTTTAAGGATTAAATATAAGCTGGTAAAAAAGACAATAAGAAACACAATTAAAAATACACGTAATTTCGGAATCTTAAATAAATTTTTAAAAGGAGTTAAAATTACTAAAATTAATCCAGTCACACTACTTATAAAAAATCGAGGATAACGGAAAATATTACTCCAAAAGTTATTCATAGGCTATATGATTATTCAATAATAGATAATTATTATTATAAATATAAATATAAATTTATAGTAGTTAATAAATTTCTTAACGACAACGGTATCTATAAAGAATAAAATAAGAGACCAGAATTTTGATTTTAGGGAACCTGAAAATTAGAATATCATATGGATTTACTAGGTTAAAGAGAATTAAGGTAAAAGTAAATTTTTAAAATGTTTGGCTTATAGACCTCTGAATGATATCGCCAAAGTGATTTTGAACACGTCTACTTAACTCTGTGTGATTGATCGATATTCTACAATCCGCTAATTGAATATACCAATTTACAAAAAATTAGGTTCTATGTTATCTCTCATTGAAGCGATTAAAACTAATTTTGTAACCTCAATTATCTATAAGGAATATCCACAATTATTTTTTGTCCAGCCTCTTGTGGTTATTAAAGCAAGTAAACAATGTCATCATGAATATTATGTAATTGCTAGGAATTAAAAAAAATATATTGAAAATGGGAATGAATTCTACTAGATGGAGAAAAATCTTTCGGTTGACGAAGATTTAATGAATAATTTAAATTATATATCAAAATATATAGTGCGAGATTTAGGTCTCCCATGTTACAATAATAATAGATAAACGTAGTTTAAGGCTCTGTAGCTCAGTGGTTAGAGCAGGGGACTCATAAGCCCAAGGTCGTAGGTTCAAATCCCACCAGAGCCATCTACAAAAACTACTTAGTTTTAATAGAACTGATTTAGGAGAAATGGCTGAGTGGTCGAAAGCAATAGATTGCTAATCTATCGTACAATTACTTGTACCCAGGGTTCGAATCCCTGTTTCTCCTTAAATTGTTTAAATTAAAAAAAATAGTTGACATTAATAAAATATTATTAATATAATACCATGTACATAAGGGATTGTAGTTCAATTGGTTAGAGCACCGCCCTGTCACGGCGGAAGTTGCGAGTTCGAGTCTCGTCAGTCCCGATTAGATAAAACAAAAAATACCAACCTTAATTTAATTAAGATTTAAGAAGAAAAACTTTTTTATAAAAAAATTTGAGCCTAATAATAATATTTTAAATATTATTATTAGATACTTATTATTCACCTTGAATTTTTAATAATGCAAAGCCTAATGAAAGTCCCAATAATGTCATAAAGAAACAAGTCACAGCTGTGGTAACAATTTCAGCATTTGCATATGGGAAAATTTTTAAAACTAATTCCATAATTTTTAAATTTTTAAATTTTTACAAAGTTCGAAGAACTAAAAACCATTTCTGGCCCAAACTACTAAAGTTAATGAGAATGTAAACATTGTCATTACTCCTGCCCAACCTAGACTTATAATATCCATACCTATTTTAAAATTAATTTCAATTTTTATAATTTAAAAGGATTTCACACCTTTTAAATTATCTATTTTTAATGTATATTAAATACCATTTGCCCAATCAACATCAACATTTTCAATAATTAAAGATGAATTGTAAATTTGTAAGATAATTAACAAAAATACTAAGAATGCTACCATAACTACTCCCATGATAGGAGTTGTTCCCCAACCAGGAGCAACTTTACCATATTCAGCGTTTAATGGACGTAAAATTTCACCTAATCTTGTTCTTAATGCCATAAAAATATTTTATATTTTTAATAAATTAATTTTTGTATTACATGTTATATAATACTAAAACGTTAATTTAGATAATGATATAACATGGAAACAGCAACTATTATTGTAATTTTTGTATCAAGTTTACTTTTAGGTATTACAGCATATTCAATCTATACCGCTTTTGGACCAGCGTCAAAAAATTTACGTGATCCATTTGAAGAACATGAAGATTAAAAAAATAAAACCACAATTGTGGTTTTATTATCTGATAATTCTTGGCGATTCTCTAAAGAATACAGCAAAGAAAATTACCATTAAAGTCCCAATAAGTAAAAATGTATAAACTAAGGCTTCCATTGTTTAATCCTGTTTAATTTTTAATACATTAAAAAAACAAAGGGTTTAAGTTAAACTGCACCTTGTTTTTTCGTAGATTTATCACCAAGCTTTTGGAATGCACCAAATTCTACTTGTTCTGTAACTTCCGCACCAATACCTGTGAATACATCACGGAAAATAGTACGACCACCATGCCATAAATGACCAAAGAAGAATAATAATGCGAAGGTAGCATGACCGAATGTGTACCAGCCACGTGGACTACTACGGAATACACCATCAGATTCTAAACTTGTTCTATCAAATTCAAAAACTTCACCTAATTGTGCTTTACGAGCAAACTTCTTAACAGTCGGAGCATCTTTAAATGTTTGACCATTTAGTTTACCACCGTAGAAATCTACAGTTACACCAACTTGTTCAATACTATATTTTGATTCAGCACGACGGAATGGAATATCTGCACGGATAATACCATCTTTATCTACTAAAATAACTGGGAATGTTTCGAAGAAAGCTGGCATTCTTCTTACTGTTAATTCACGACCTTCTTTATCACGGAAAATTGGATGACCTAACCAAGCTTCAGCAATACCATCACCTTTATCCATCGCACCAGCACGGAATAAACCGCCTTTTGCTGGATTGTTTCCAATGTAGTCATAGAAAGCTAATTTATCTGGAATACGTGACCAAGCTTGACTTTCTGTCGCACCTTCACTGATAAATGTTTCAACTTGACGTTCAATCTCTTGTTGGAAGTAACCGCTATCCCATTGGTAACGAGTTGGACCAAATAATTCGATTGGAGTTGCTGCGGCACCATACCACATAGTACCAGAAGTAATAAATGCTGCAAAGAATACAGCTGAAATACTACTTGATAATACTGTCTCGATATTACCCATTCTTAACGCTCGGTATAAACGTTGAGGAGGACGTACAGTTAAATGGAAAATACCTGCAAAGATACCGAAGATACCTGCAGCAATATGATGCGCTGCAATACCACCTGGATTAAATGGATTGAATCCATCTGCACCCCAAGATGGTGCTACCGGTTGAACTTTACCTGCAACGCCGTATGCATCTGATACCCAAATACCAGGTCCAAATAAACCTGTTACGTGGAAAGCACCAAATCCAAAACATAATAAACCAGATAAGAATAAGTGAATACCGAAAATTTTCGGTAAATCTAAAGCAGGTTCACCTGTACGTGGATCACGGAATAATTCTAAATCCCAGTAAACCCAGTGCCAGATAGCTGCTAAGAAACACATACCTGATAAAATAATATGTGATAAAGCTACACCTTCAAAACTCCAGATACCTGGGTTTGAAACACTCTCTCCTGTAATACTCCAACCACCCCAAGAATCTGTAATACCTAAACGTGTCATGAAAGGCATAACAAACATACCTTGACGCCACATTGGATTTAATACTGGATCTGAAGGATCAAATACTGCAAGTTCATATAATGCCATTGAACCAGCCCAACCTGCAACTAATGCAGTGTGCATTAAGTGTACAGCAATTAATCGACCTGGATCATTTAAAACAACAGTATGAACACGATACCATGGTAATGCCATAGTAATTCATTCCTTAATATAAATAATGGTTTTTGACTTTCTTACAACTAAACTATAAGAAATAGCTAGCTACCATACTATTATAAGTGAAGATAACAAAAATTATTTAATTTAATAAAATTAATTGTATAGATTTAGTTAAATCTATTAGAAATAGATTTAACTAAACTTAGATATTTAAGCTAAAGTTTGCTTAAAAGATGTTTTAGATTCTTCAATCGCTGCTTTTAATGCAGTTTCAGCTTCATCTGTAAATTGATTTGTATCAGTAACGATACCAATGTATGGACTTGTTGAAGTGCCTAAGTATGATAATAACGCAGCACAGTAAGCTTTTACATTAGCTACTTCTAAATCATCTAAGAATCCATTAATACCTGTATAAATTAATGCTACTTGTTGAGCAACAGATAATGGAGAATTTTGTGGTTGTTTTAATACTTCACGTAAACGTGTACCACGAGCTAATTGTTTTTGAGTAGCTTCATCTAAATCTGAAGCGAATTGAGAGAATGCTTCTAATTCAGCGAATTGTGCTAATTCTAATTTTAACTTACCAGCAACTTTTTTCATTGCTTTTGTTTGAGCAGCTGATCCTACACGTGATACCGAAATACCTACGTTAATTGCTGGACGGATACCTGAGTTAAACAAATCATTTGATAAGAAGATTTGACCATCTGTAATTGAAATTACATTTGTTGGAATGTACGCAGATACATCACTAGCTTGTGTTTCAATGATTGGTAATGCAGTCATACTACCGCCACCTAATTCATCACTTAATTTCGCTGCACGTTCTAATAAACGTGAGTGTAAGTAGAATACATCACCAGGATATGCTTCACGTCCTGGAGGACGACGTAATAATAAAGACATTTGACGGTAAGCCATTGCTTGTTTAGTTAAATCATCATAGATTACTAAAGTCGCTTGACCTTTATACATAAAGTATTCTGCTAAAGCCGCACCGGCATACGGTGCAATGTATTGTAATGTTGCAGGGTCATTTGCACTAGCAGATACAATAATTGAATAAGCCATTGCTTCTTTTTCTTCTAACACATTTACTACTTGTGCAACTGTTGAAGCTTTTTGACCAACACCAATGTATACACAAACAACAGATTCTGTTTTTTGGTTAATAATTGTATCAACCGCAATTGAAGTTTTTCCTGTTTGACGATCGCCAATAATTAATTCTCGTTGGCCACGACCAATTGGAATCATAGCATCAATAGAAGTAATACCAGTTTGTAATGGTTCACATACTGATTTACGGCTAATGATACCTGGAGCCATTGCTTCTAATAAACGTGTATCATCAGGTGTAATTTCACCTTTACCATCAATTGGACTAGCTAATGGGTTTACTACACGACCTAAGAAACCGTCACCTACAGGAATTTGAGCAATTTGACCAGTAGCTTTAACTGTACCACCTTCTAAGATTTGACGGCCAGTACCCATTAAAACGACACCAACGTTATCGTTTTCTAAGTTAAGAGCGATACCAATCGTTTTATCTTCAAATTCTAACAGTTCTCCACTCATTACTTGGTCAAGCCCATAAACACGAGCGATACCATCACCTACTTGTAAAACAGTACCAATATTGTCTACTTTAACATCTTGATCGTACTGTTCAATTTGTTCGCGGATAATACTACTTATTTCGTCTGGACGAATATTTATCATTGTATTATTTTTAAGATAAAAAGTTAATAAAAGATTTTAGTTGTTTTTAAATTTCTAAAACACTATCTAAATGACTCGCTAATTTCTGTAATTGATTCTTAACAGTAAAATCAACTACTCTTGAATTTGTTTTAATTAAAAATCCACCAATTAAACTTGAATCTACAGTAATTTCTAAGCGAATTTCTCTAGCATTCGTTAATTCTTTTAGTTTTTTAATTAACGTGTTTTTTTGTTTATTTGTAAAGGCAAAAGCCGTAGAAACTTCAATTGTTTTAATTGAAGCTAAACGATAAACTAATTGTAAATAACTATCGATAACTGTACTTAATAAATTAATTCTGTCCCGACTTACTAGAACAAGTAAAAATTTAAAAGTTTCTGCATTTAGTTCAGATTTTAAAGTTTTTTCTAAAATCTCACGTTTATTTTTTGTACTTACAACAGGATTACTTAAGTATTCACTTAAATCTTCTGTTTTACTTAAAAAAACTTCTAAATTTTGGAAATCTGCAGTAATCTGATGCATTATATTTTGTTCAACAGAGAAGTCATATAACGCACGTGCATAAGGAGCTGCAATTTTTGCTGCGAATGGATTGGTGCTCATAACAAATCTCCTTCTAGTTTAGTAATAGTCTCGTTGATTAATGCAGTTGCGCGTTCTTTTGTTCCAAAAGCTTCTTGAGCTCGAGCAGCCGTACGTTTTAAGACTAACGTTATTATCTGTTGTTTAACTTCTAAAAATATTTGTCTTTCCTTCGTACGGAAAGTTGCTAAAGCTCTACTGAAACGAGTAGTTAGATCTTTTTTAGATTGCTTAGCATCTGCTTGAAGTAAAACTTTTTTCGTAGCTATTGTTTCATTTTTTATTTCAGTAATGACTACATTAGCTTGAGATAATTGTTTTTGCGCTTCAGTTAGACGTTTATTTGCCTCATTTAATCGTTCTTCAGCATCTTGAACACCTGTTACAATATCACTTTTACGTGCTTCTAATGAAGATCCTAAAAAATCACGACCTACATAAATTAGAATACCGACTAAAGCAATAATGTTAAGTAACCCAGTTTCCAGAATATCAAGGTTTAAACTAATACCTTCGCTCTCGGCAAGTAATGTAAAAATTTGATCAAAATTTTCCATGTTTTAGAGTTTTTATTTAAACTATTCGCTTATAAAAAGGGAAATTACGTTTAACAAAAAATTTAAATTGATAATCGAGTTTCAATTTCTACACACAATGATTGAACAATAGCATCTAAACTATTTAGAGCCGTGTTTTTCTTGTCAAGTAGATCTTTTGTAATCGTGTCTAATAAATCATCAATATATTTTTGTGAAATATTTAATTCGATTTCTAAGATTTCCGTATGAATTTTTTGTGAGTTTGTAATTTCTAATTGTGCTTCTTTACGTACGCTATTCAATTCTTGTTCATATTGAGCAGTCAATTCGTTTGCTTGAGCTAAAATTTCAGAAGCTTTAGCAAGATTATTTAAAATATATTCATTACGCTCTGAAATAACAGCTAATAACGGGCTGTATAGTACAATATTCAGAACAACCATTAATAATAAAAATTGAATGGCTACTAATGGTAGAGTTAAATTAATATCGAATAATCCACCAGGTCCAGTAACTTCTGAATTTGAAATTAATATTGAAAAATTAACCATATAAAATTTATATGTTTGACAAAAATTTAGAATAAATATAATTGGAATGAGTTCCAACTATATTTATCCATTTTATGAGTTAAAGTTTAATTAACTGTTAAATGGGTTAGCAAATAATAACGCTAATGCTACTACTAAACCGTAGATTGTTAACGCTTCCATGAATGCTAAACTTAATAATAAAGTACCACGAATTTTGTTTTCTGCTTCAGGTTGACGAGCAATACCTTCAACCGCTTGACCTGCGGCATTACCTTGACCAATACCAGGACCAATAGCAGCTAAACCAATAGATAAACCAGCAGCTATAACAGAAGCAGCAGAAATAATACTATCCATAATAAACCTTAATTAATAAATGTAAAATTAATATTTGTGATGTAAGAAAAATCTAGTTTAAAAATAACCTACTCAAGAGCCTCTGTTATATACGCAGCTGCTAACGTTGAGAAAATTAATGCTTGTACTGAACCCGCGAAAATACCTAGCATCATAATTGGTAATGGAATTACCAATGGAACTAAGGATGTCAATACAGTAATCGTTAATTCATCAGCAAGAACGTTTCCAAATAACCGGAAACTTAATGATAACGGTTTTGTAAAATCTTCTAGAATGTTAATTGGTAGAAGAAGTGGAATTGGTTGAATATAACGTTTGAAATATCCTAATCCTTTTTTACTTAAACCTGCATAGAAATATGCAAAAGATGTTAATAGAGCTAATGCTACTGTTGTATTAATATCATTAGTTGGTGCTGCTAATTCACCTGATGGAAGTTCAATTAACTTCCACGGAATAATTGCACCTGCCCAGTTACATCCAAAAATAAATAAGAATAAAGTACCAATAAATGGTATCCAGTCTTTATAAAAACTTTCACCTAATTGATCTTTAGCAATTCCCGCAACGTAATCAACTGTCGCTTCCATAAAGTTTTGCCAACCATGTGGAATTCGTTCAGTATTTTGCGTGCCTAAAATTGAAAAAATTAATAAGATAGCAAAAACAAACCACATCACAACCAAAACTTGGCCGTGTACTAGAAAGCCTGCGATATCCCAGTAAAAATGTTTCCCAACTTCCGCCTCTGCCAATAATGTAAACGTACTTGAATAAAAATTATCTGGGTACATATAATTTAACTAATTTAGTAAATTACCCAATATTAAAAAATATACAGGAACAATATATATTATAAATCTTTTCAACTAAAATTAGGTACATTATTACATAAAAGCTCTTTTTATTGGCTTAGGATTTAACTTTTAACCATTCATAACCTTTTTGTTCTAATTCTTTTGCTAATTCAGCAGTTCCAGTTTTAATAATTTTCCCGTCTTGCATCACATGAATAAAATTAGGTTTAACATAATCTAATAAACGTTGATAATGGGTAATTAAAATAATGGCTTTATCTTCATTCATAAAAGTTCCTATACCTTTTGAAATAATTTTTAAAGCATCAATATCTAACCCCGAATCTGTTTCATCAAGAATGGATAATTTTGAATCTAACAATAACATTTGAAGAATTTCATTTCGTTTTTTTTCACCCCCAGAAAACCCTTCGTTAACATTTCGACTTAAAAACGTTGGAGACATCTCAACAATTTTTAATTTTTCACTAATAATACTAAAGAATTCAATTGGACTGATTTCATCTTTACCCAGCATTTTCAGTTTTGAATTATATGAAAGGTATAAAAAATCTTCATTACTAACGCCCGGAATTTCTATTGGGTATTGAAATGCTAAAAAAATCCCTAAATGTGAACGTTCTTCAGGTTCTAAGCTTAAAATGCTTTGTCCTTCATAAAGTATTTCTCCACTTGTAACTGTATACGCAGGGTGGCCTGCTAGTACTTTTGATAACGTACTTTTTCCAGAACCATTTGTTCCCATTATGGCATGAATTTCACCTTTGTTTATAGTTAAATCTAAATTTTTTAATATTTCATTCTCATTAATTGAGGCTTTTAAATTTTTAATTTCTAAAATGGGTGTTTTTTTCGTCATTATCCAATACTTCCTTCTAATTTTAAACTTAATAATCGATCAGCTTCAACTGAAAATTCTAAAGGTAATTCTGTGAAAACTTCACTACAGAATCCACTAATAATTAGTCCAACTGCTTGTTCTAAAGAAATTCCCCTTTGTAAAAAATAAAAAATTTGTTCTTCACCAATTTTTGATGTAGACGCTTCATGTTCAATTTTACTTGTTGAATTTTGGACTGAAATAAATGGAAAAGTATTTGCATTAGAAGAATTACCAATCAATAATGAATCACATTGAGAATAGTTTCTCGCCCCTACTGCTTTACGATTTACATTTACAAACCCACGATAGGTATTTTTCGAATTACCAGCTGAAATACCTTTTGAAACAATTCGGCTTCGAGTATTCTTTCCAACATGACTCATTTTACTACCAGTATCAGTTTGTTGATAGTTATTTGTTAGAGCAACAGAATAAAATTCGCCTTGAGAATTATCCCCGACTAAAACACAACCGGGATATTTCCATGTGATTGAGGAACCTGTTTCTACTTGGGTCCATGAAATCTTAGAATTCTTACCTACACATAAGCCTCGTTTAGTAACAAAATTATAAATCCCTCCTTTTCCTTCAGAATCACCAGAATACCAATTTTGAACTGTAGAGTATTTAATATCGGCATTTTCTAATGCAATTAGTTCAACTACTGCAGCATGTAATTGATTTTCATCATATTGTGGAGCCGTACAGCCTTCTAAATAGCTTACTTGACTATTTTCTTCAGCAATAATTAACGTACGTTCAAACTGTCCTGAATTTTGGTCATTGATTCTAAAATAAGTTGATAAATCTAAAGGACATTTTACTCCTTTCGGAATATAACAAAAAGATCCATCTGTAAAAACAGCTGAATTTAAAGCTGTAAAATAATTATCACCAATTGGAACAACAGTTCCAAGATATTTTTCAATCAGATGAGGATATTCCTGGACTGCTTCAGAAATTGAAGAAAAAATTACCCCATATTCGGCTAATTCTTCTTTAAACGTCGTGCCAATTGACACACTATCAAAAACAGCGTCAACGGCGACATTAGTTAATCTTTTTTGTTCCGTCAATGATATACCTAATTTTTCAAAAGTTTTTAAAATTTCCGGATCAACTTCATCCAAACTATTTAATTTTTTTTTTGTTTTTGGGACTGAATAATAAATAATATCTTGGTAATTACTTTCAGCAAATTTTAATTGTGCCCATTCCGGACAACTCATTTGTTTCCATTTTTTATACGCTTTTAAACGGAAATTTAATAAAAATTCTGGTTCATTCTTTTTTTTCGAAATTAAACGAATTATATCTTCATTTAAACCTTTCTCAAATTTTTCTTTTTCTATAGCAGTAGAAAATCCGTACTTATAAGGTTGATTTACTAATTTTTTGATATTAGTATTTAAAGTTTTATTAGATTGATTCGTCATAAATTTAATAAACTAATTTTTTAAAGTATCAATTTAAGGATTACTTGTTTGTATTATACGGGAATTTTTTTGGGATTTAAAGAAATAAAATAAGTTTAAATTAATAATATTCTAAAAAGTTATTAAATTTATAAATAATTATGCAATTTTTGGATATAAAACAAATGTTATACTTAATTGTAAGGTTGTTCTTAAGATGCAACCGATATAACTAATTTATACAAATTAGTTAAATATCTATTATATATTGCCTTTTTATTTTAAGGAGAAATAAATGTCTCAATCTGTATCAGAACGGACTCGAATTAAAAGTGACCGTTACGAATCTGGTGTAATTCCATACGCAAAAATGGGTTACTGGGATGCGTCATACACAGTACAAGAAACTGACGTTCTTGCATTATTCCGTATTACGCCTCAACCAGGTGTAGATCCAGTAGAAGCTGCAGCTGCAGTTGCTGGTGAGTCTTCAACAGCAACATGGACTGTTGTATGGACTGATTTATTAACGGCTTGTGAGCGCTACCGTGCTAAAGCTTACCGTGTAGATCCAGTTCCAAACACTACAGACCAATACTTCGCTTTCATCGCATACGAAATCGATTTATTTGAAGAAGGTTCATTAGCTAACTTAACTGCGTCTATCATTGGTAACGTATTTGGTTTCAAAGCAGTATCTGCTTTACGTTTAGAAGATATGCGTATTCCTCACTCATACTTAAAAACATTCCAAGGTCCTGCTACAGGTGTCGTTGTAGAACGTGAACGTTTAAACAAATACGGTGTTCCATTATTAGGTGCTACTGTAAAACCTAAGTTAGGTTTATCTGGTAAAAACTACGGTCGTGTAGTTTACGAAGGTTTAAAAGGTGGTTTAGACTTCTTAAAAGATGATGAGAATATTAACTCACAACCATTCATGCGTTGGAGAGAGCGTTTCTTATACTGTATGGAAGGTATTAACCGTGCAGCTGCTGCTACAGGTGAAGTTAAAGGTTCTTACTTAAACATCACAGCGGCAACTATGGAAGAAGTAATCAAACGTGCTGACTACGCTAAAACAGTTGGTTCTGTAATCGTTATGATCGATTTAGTTATGGGTTACACAGCAATTCAAACTGCTGCAATCTGGGCTCGTGAAAACGATATGGTATTACACTTACATCGTGCAGGTAACTCTACATACGCTCGTCAAAAAAACCACGGTATTAACTTCCGTGTAATTTGTAAATGGATGCGTATGTCAGGTGTAGATCACATCCACGCTGGTACTGTTGTAGGTAAATTAGAAGGTGATCCTTTAATGATTAAAGGTTTCTACGATGTATTACGTTTAACTTCTTTAGACGTGAACTTACCATTCGGTATCTTCTTCGAAATGGATTGGGCTAGTTTACGTAAATGTATGCCGGTTGCTTCTGGTGGTATCCACTGTGGTCAAATGCACCAATTAGTTCACTACTTAGGTGATGATGTTGTATTACAATTCGGTGGTGGTACAATTGGTCACCCTGATGGTATTCAAGCAGGTGCGACTGCAAACCGTGTAGCTTTAGAAGCTATGGTTCTAGCGCGTAACGAAGGTGCGGACTACTTCAACGATCAAGTTGGTCCTCAAATCTTACGTCAAGCTGCTAAAACATGTGGTCCATTACAAACAGCTTTAGATCTATGGAAAGATATTAGTTTTAACTACACTTCTACAGATACTGCTGATTTCGTTGAAACAACAACAGCAAACATTTAATAAATTACTTTTAACCAAACAAAGGAGTATTTGAATAGTGAGACTTACACAAGGTTGCTTCTCTTTCTTACCTGATTTAACTGACGCACAAATTGAAAAACAAATTGCCTACGCAATCTCTAAAGGTTGGGCTATGAACGTAGAGTGGACAGATGATCCACATCCACGTAACAGTTACTGGGAATTATGGGGTTTACCATTATTCGATATTAAAGATGTTGCATCTGTAATGTTCGAATTAAATGAAGCTCGTAAAGCATGTGCAGCTGGCTACATCCGTATGAACGCATTTGATGCTAGCTACGGTGTTGAAAGTTGTGTTATGTCATTCATCGCTAGCCGTCCATCTAACGAACCTGGTTTCTACTTAGAACGTACTGATGGCGCTGGTCGTTTTATCACTTACACTATTAAGAGCTACAGTGTTCAAGCTAACGCTGAAGGTAGCCGTTACTAATTTTAATTAGTAATTCATCTTATGTTTAAAATCTTTAATCAAACAATTGTTTGATTAAAGATTTTAATCTTATATTATTTTATAGATATATTAATGTTAACTTTTCCTTATTTGATTAAAAATAGAATTTATTACAAATAAATCTTGATTTTCTATTATTCATTTGTTATATTAATCAGAGTAATACTACAAACTTTATAGCTGGTGTAGCTCAATTGGTAGAGCAACGGATTTGTAATCCGTAGGTTAAGGGTTCAAGTCCCCTCACTAGCTTAATTAAATAAAACAAGTTCTATTTCTCGAAGATTGAACTTTTGTCATAGATAATATAACGTCTTAATTTTTCTCCTCCTCTACTTTCTTCTTTAAATGTCATAATTACAACATAAAACACTTTACCAGTCCCTTCCTGAGTAGAGAGCTCCGCAACATATATAAAATGAATTTTAAAATTAGTAGGTAACTATTTTTCACTATTTAAACTTTTTATAAAGACTTCTTTCCAAATGTTTCAGGTTTTTCTAAAAAATATTAGTAAAAAAATAATATCCTAAAACTCTTTTAATAAAATTAAAGAGTTTTAGGATATTATTTCTATTTTGTCACCTTACAATATTAGTTATTTTGCAATCTATTTAAGGTTACCGTAATGTTCATCATGAGTTTTTATACTACTTTTGATTGACCTAAAAGAACATTATCCGTTAATGATCTTAAAATTAATTTGATTGAACGAACAGCGTCATCATTACCTGGAATTGGAATATCTACTAAATCTGGATCACAATTCGTATCTAAGATTGAAATAACTGGAATTCCTAATTTTCGACATTCACGGATCGCTGTCATTTCTCGTTTTTGATCAATAACAATTGCAACATCAGGCAATCTATCCATATTTTTAATACCATCCAAATGTTTACGTAACTTTTCTAATTCTGATTGACGTAGTGACGCTTCTTTTTTTGGTAATAAGCTAAATACTTGATCGGCTTCTTGTTGTTCTAAAGCTTTTAAACGGGCAATACGACTTTTTAAAGTAACCCAATTTGTTAACATACCACCTAACCAACGATGATTCACATAGTATGAATTACAACGTTTTGCTTCTTGAGCAATTAAAGCACTTGCTTGACGTTTTGTTCCGATAAATAAAAATGTTTTGTTTTGTTCTGCCGCTGATTGAACATAAGAATTAGCTTCTTTTAATAATTGCGCTGATTGAACTAAATCTAAAATATGAATATTATTGCGTTCCGTGTAAATGTATGGAAACATTTTAGGATTCCAACGATATGCTTTATGTCCAAAATGAACACCAGCATCTAGTAATTGGGCTAAACTAATATCAGCCATAAAATTTTTAACTCCTTAATTAAAATAAACAAGCATGCTAATAAGATAACAAATTTTTAAGAATGTCGTCTACTTTTTAGCGATTTTTCAAATATTCTCTGTTAGATTTAACTTCTAAATTTTTTCGTGAGTAATGATTAAAACTATTACTATAATTTTTAGACCCAATTCCGGCTGGAATTAAATGACCAATAATAATATTTTCTTTTAAGCCTCTTAACCAATCTAAACGACCTTCGATTGCTGCTTTTGTTAACACTCTTGTTGTTTCTTGGAAACTTGCCGCTGAAATAAAACTTGGATTATTTAGAGCGGCTTTTGTTATCCCTAATAATAATGGCACATAACAGGCTGTTTGTTTATTTTGTGTTTTGACTACATCATTAATATATTTAATATGATATAAATCTATTACTTCACGAGGTAACAATGGCGTTTCTCCTTCATGGGTAATTAATACTTTTGTTGTCATTTGTTTAATGATAACTTCTAAATGTTTATCCGCAATGGTAACACCTTGAGATTGATAAACAGATTGAACTGAATTTAAAATTAACGCTTGAATTTTTTTAAAACTTCGATAACTTGCTTCATAATTGTCTGCTAAACGACACAGCTGTAAAGTCAAATTATTTCCACAAACTAAATATTTAATTTTGGCATAGTATGAAAAATAAATTTTTAGTAAACTATGTGGATTTATTTTTTCAGTATCTTTAATTGTACTACCCATTTTTCTAAATTCAAAGCTTGGATCAATTGTTGTTTTACGAATTAACAAGCCTTTTTTTTGATTTTTTGGTGTATGTTTACTTACACGTTTCTTTTTGCGGGCTTCTAAGAGCTCTTCAATTCGAGGTAAACCTTGAACAATATCCCCTGTGATTTCTTTTTCGAAATTTAATAAACCTATTGTTTGACCATCTTGGATAAATTCGCCATTTTTACAATAAACACTGTTAACTTCCTGTTCAAAATAATCTTCAGTTATCGAATGAATTCCAATTGTTCTAAAAGGATGTTCTAATAAAGCAACAGATGCTAACTCTAAACGTGAATCCAAATTTGTTTTATATGGATGTGTTACTAATTCAGAACTTTTTAGAAATAACATAAAAACATTATCTAATCGAACCCGTTCAATATGAGGTAATATTTCGCGACGTTTTGTTTTATAGATTTTATCTTTATGATCTAAATAACCATACCATGGTCGTCGATCTAGCTTAGCCAGTTTGGTACTCGCCATATTTTTTTTCTTAATTAAAAACTCTCTTACAAAAATAGGAATTCCTGAAGTATAGTATTTACCTCGTTTTTTCAAAAGCATTCTTGGGAATTCTATTTTTTTACAAGAATCAGAATATGAAAAATATGGTAATTCTTTATTGGTAATATCAGAATAATTAATGTGAATATTTTTATGTTGATTTAAAGTCGATACTAGAGGCGTAGCCGTCTCGGGAATGAATCGGTATTTTAAATCCGTATCATTGACGAAATCTTCATTTTTACAGTTCGGGAAGAAATACGGTCTTCCTTGTTGAACTGTTAAGAATTTTCCATTATCGATTAAAATTTTTCCAGTTTGATTAATATTAACCTTATCAATTAAAAAATCATTCGTTGTTTTATTGTTAACTTTTTCTTTTTCGATAACAATACAATCGTCATTCGAAATTAAAAATACTTGTTTGTTTTGTTTTTGTTTTGATTTGAATTTTACTAATTCTAATGATTTCGAACTTACAATTTCCAAATAGCCTAAAACAGTATGAGAATTTACAAATTGATTTTGTTCAACTAATAAACAAGATTGAATATCAGTATATTTTAAATGGGCTGGTAAATAATCCATTAAATATAATTTTTCCGACAAAATAAAATTCAAGTATCTTTTCTCTTGATTTGTCATAAGTTTGATTTCAACATTTTCATTCTTTTTAAATGAAGCTGTTAAATTAAACTCTAAAGTATTAGTTACAATATTTAATTGATTTGCACTTTTAATTTTTTGACCAGAATCATATAAATAATTAAATTTATTTTTTAAGTCAAAAATCTGATTTTTAATTAAATTTGTTCCAAAAATGTCTTCAACTGGTTTTGGAAGTGGAATTTCATAAATTTCTAAAGGACGAATTAGTAATTGTGAATATGAGCCAACTTTAATAACTTCACATAATGAAGGTTGAGTTATTTTTATAGTATTTAAAAGTAATTCACCGGGATAAAATACTTGATTATCTAGACTTTTTAAATCATTTCCGGTATATACTACACCTGGTTTTAATGATATTTCTTGAATAATACTATTTTTTTCTACAACTTTAACAACCCCAGACGTTTGAGAATATACATTTGGTATGATCTCAAAATTTTCGGAAATAAAACTATCAGGCTCAATTAATAATAAACTATTATCACAATTTAATTGGTGTGTTTCTTCTGGTAACCAAATAATAGTACGATAATCTCTTTTTTGAACATCCGTTAAAAAATAAACAAAACTATTTAAATACGCAGCTTTTTTTCGATTAATTTTTCTATTAAAATAAGGAGTTCCACCAATTAAACATGTAAATTGATTTGTAACAAAAGTTGCGAAATTCTTTTGCTTAATACTATCGATATAGAACTCTGAATTTTTTGATCGTAAATTAATAAGATAAGACTGATCTTGAGTTGTTAATAGATATTCAGAATTATTTGTTGATGGAGATAATTTTTGAAGAGTTGAGTTTTCAAAACAAGAGATATTACTATTAATCTCAATAAATTGTTCAAATAAGTTATTATTTCCTGAAATTAAATTTATAAAACCCGAATATTCATTAACAAGTTTACTTCGAAATATATAACTATTTTTATTAATTTTATAATCCGGATAAAAATTTAAGAATGAATTCATTGGTGCTTGATAAACTTGCCCTGACAGAATCCATAACAATTTATTTTGAATAGTTGAATTTGTTTTACTCTTTAATCGCGGCATAAAAATTTCACCCGATGAATCACTTAAGATATGTTTTGTTTCAGTTCGAGTTTGTTTTATACTTCCCGCTAATTGTCCAAGAATGAGATTTTGTTTAACATATTGATTATCTTTAATAAATAAAATTGTATTTCTTGGTAATTCTAATTGAACAATTTTATCTTTTTTATTTTCTGGAATAATTGACAATGAACCTGAACTCTGAGTCAATAATACATTTTCCCCTCGATTTGTTCGAAGATTTGAAGTTTTTAAAACATCTGAAAATTCAATCACACCATTAATTGGACTTATTAATTGTTGATTTGCTTCAGAGGTAAAAATACCACCTGTGTGAAATGTCCGCATTGTTAATTGCGTTCCTGGTTCACCAATTGATTGTCCGGCAATAATACCAATTGCTTCACCCATATCGACTAAATTTTCACAGGCTAAATCCCAACCATAACATTTTTGACAAATTGATCGATATAATGAACATGTTAATGGAGAGCGAATATAACACTTTTCAATATTTCGTTGTTTAAATGTGCGAATTAAATTAGGCGTGATTTGTGTATTAACATCAGCAATTAATTCATTTGTTTTGGGATCATATACAGGTTTATTTAGTAAACGTCCTAAGATTTTTTCATAGAACGCTTGAACCGCATGTTTATCCTTTTTAAGATTAATGAAAAGAAATGAATGATTTGTTAAACAATCCTTTTCGCGGATAATAATATCTTGAGCTACATCAATTAATCGTCTTGTTAAATATCCAGAATTGGCTGTTTTTAAAGCCGTATCTACGATCCCTTTCCTTGCACCATAGCCTGACATTAAATAATCCGTAATCGTCAACCCTTCGCGGAAATTTTTCTTAATCGGTAAATTCATAATCTCACCGCTCGGATCTGCCATTAACCCTCGCATACCTACTAATTGACGTACTTGCGATAAGTTACCACGAGCACCTGAAAAAGCCATGATATAAACAGAATTTAAAGGATCATATTTTTTAAAATATGATACAACTTCATCCTTTAATAATTCACTTGTAATGTTCCAAGTATCAATAATTTTTTGAAATCTTTCTACATCAGTGATTTTTCCTTTCAAGCAAATTTTTTCAGTATTCAAAATTTCTTGATTGGCATTTTGTAACATCGAACTTTTAACATACGGAACTCGTAAATCTTCAATACTTATTGATATACCAGCTTGGGTTGCATACTTAAAACCTAGATACTTTAATTCATCGGCTAAAAAACAAGCTTTAATGGAACCATATTTAGTAAAACTCCATGATAAAACTTGTTTTAATTGTTTTTTACTGACTAGCGTATTTTGATAAGTATAATCTTTCATAAAATTTTTATCGATTATTCATATAACATAACTGATTATGTTGAAATATTAGTTATAAGAGATTTAAGGTTTTTTGAATTGTATAATTAAAAATCACACGTCCGGTTGTTGTTTGCAGATACTTAACAATAACTTCTCCATTTTGATCTTTGCGAATTTGTAAATTTTCATAATATTCAATAGAAGTATTATCAGGTAAATTAATTTTTTTAATTAAATTCACGGCCTGATTTAACTCTTTAGTGTATCGAACCCAAATTGATGAATGAAGTTCGATTTGGTCTTGATTATAGGCTAGAATAACATCTTCTAAATTTGCGAAATAATGATTCGATCCTAATAAATTTTTAATATTATTCACTGTTAAATAATAACAACCTAAAACCATATCTTGACTTGGCATTATAATAGGCTCGCCATTTGCAGGAGATAAAAAATTATATGGTGCTAACATTAGCATATAACATTCTGCTTGTGCTTCAAACGATAATGGTACATGTACAGCCATTTGATCGCCGTCAAAATCGGCGTTAAACGCCGAACAAACTAAAGGGTGTAATTTAATAGCTCGACCTTGTACTAAAATTGGTTCAAAAGCTTGAATACCTAATCTATGTAAAGTTGGAGCTCGGTTTAAGAATATTGGATGATTTGCTAAAACTTCTTCTAAAACAGGATCAATTAATGGTTCATTTTGTTGAATTAAGTTTTTAGCAACTTTCATATTACTTGCTAAACCTTGATTAATTAATTCTCTAATAATAAAAGGTTGGAACAATTCTGTTGCCATTTCATAAGGTAAACCACATTGGTTCAGCTTTAAGCTTGGACCAACCACAATAACTGAACGACCTGAATAATCGACTCGTTTTCCTAATAAATTTTGTCTAAATCGACCGTGTTTGCCTTTAATGATATCGGATAACGATTTTAAAGGTCGATTATTTGCACTTAAAGCAACTTTCCCACGTTTACCATTATCTATTAATGTATCAACCGCTTCTTGTAACATCCGTTTTTCATTTCGAATAATTAATTGCGGGGCATCAATTTCTAATAAACGTAATAACCGATTATTTCGCGTGATAATTCGACGGTATAATTCATTTAAATCTGACGTTGCAAATCGCCCACCTTCTAATTGAATCATAGGTCTTAATGCAGGGGGTAATACAGGTAATATTGATAATATCATCCACGCTGGATTTGACCCAGTTGCTAATAAATTTTCTAAAATTCGAATTCGCTTAATTGCTTGATCTCGTAATTTATAAATTCTATGTTGTTCCCATTTTCGATACCATTGAGAACTTTGGTAATATGGTTGTTCTTTAACAAGTACACGACTGCAATAATTAATAAAACTTCGCGTATCATTTATCTCGTAATTTAGATTTAATTTCTCTAATTCTTTTTTAATAATTACCGTTCCAATTAAATAATTAGGCGTTGTTCGAACTAAGTATTTTGGAGTGTTATATTGTGTTAAGATTTTTTTAGGTTTTGGTTCTGGTTTACGAGGATAACCTGTAAACCCTAATCGGCGACTTCGGCGGTAAAGCTGAAAATCCCAATGTAATCCATAGAAACTAATTTCGTCATCCGCAATAAAATACGCTAAGGAAGCTAATTTTATTCGTTGAATACGTTCATCCATGGCATTTATTTGTCCAGATTTTAAAGCTTTTGGCTTTTTTTCACTGTCTTTTTCTTGAAGTGGAATCCCTGTATCGATTTTCTTTTCACATTGTTCTACTTCAAGTAATAACGCCATGTAATTTGGTCGACTATTAACATACCAGATATGTGTCACAGGATATACTAAATTTATATGCCCCATTCTGTGACGGCGTACTCGCGATTCAGTTAATTCGACGCCACATCGATCGCAAATTAAACCTTCATAGCGTACTCGTTTGTATTTACCACATGCACATTCTAAATTTTTATTTGGTCCAAAAATCCGTTCACAAAATAAACCATCCATTTCTGGTTTAAATGTACGATAATTAATTGTTTCTGATTTTTGAACCTCACCAATAATTTGACCATTCGGTAATATTCGTTGACCCCATTGTTTTATCCGAGTTGGAGAAGCCAATTTAATTTTAATATAATCAAACTCTTTTTCAAATCGTACCATTTTCTATACTAAAATAAAATATTATTTATATTTGATGCTGGTGGAAACGTCTTAGTCATTGGATCATAATTTTCCATTAAATTGACTTCAATTTCACATGTTTTGTTAGAACTGAAATTTTCTAATCTATAAGTACTAATATCTAAACCAATTGACCGCAATTCTTGTAATAGAACTTTAAACGATTCAGGAATACCCGAAGTTGGAATTGGTTGACCTTTAACAATTGCATTTAAAGTGTCATTTCGACCTTGCATATCATCTGATTTAATGGTTAAAAGTTCTTTTAACGTATAGGCTGCACCGAACCCTTCTAATGCCCAAACTTCCATTTCCCCAAATCGCTGACCACCATGTTGAGCTTTACCACCTAATGGTTGTTGCGTTACTAATGAGTATGGGCCCGTTGCGCGGGCATGCATTTTATCATCTACTAAATGAATTAGTTTTAGCATATAGGCGTTTCCAACTGTAATTGGATTTTCAAACTCTTTTCCTGTTCGTCCATCAATTAATATCATTTTTCCAGGTGAATAAGGATTAAATAACCAAGCTTCATTGCTCTCCAAAGAGGCTTCTCGTAATTTTTTATTAATTAAAATTCTTGAGACTTCTTGCCCGTAAAGTTCATCAAAAGGCAAAATTTTGAAACGGCGATTTAATTTTTGTCCTGCAAGTCCTAATAAACATTCATAAAGTTGACCCACATTCATTCTTGATGGAACACCTAATGGATTTAAAATAATATCAACTGGAGTTCCGTCGGGTAAAAACGGCATATCTTGACGTGGTAAAATTCTTGAGATAATTCCTTTATTACCATGACGACCTGCAATTTTATCTCCAACTTGAATTTTACGTATTTGAGCTATGAAAACTTGAATTTTTTCAAATTCATAGGCAAGTTTATTTTTCCGTCGGAATATGATTGTTCGAATTACACGGCCATATTCCCCACTTGGCATTCTAAACGAGCTATCTCGTACACCTTTTGCTTTCGCACCAAAAATAGCACGCAGAAGTTTTGCTTCTGGTAATTGTTCTGAATCATCTTTCGGTGTCACTTTTCCGACTAAAATATCACCTGGTTTTACAAATGTACCGATAGAAACAATACCATCTTCATTTAGAGATTGAACTTCTGAAGGGTTTATATTTGGAATATGTTTAGTTGTCTGTTCTCGTCCTTCATTTGTAACACCAATCTCAATTTCATAACGTTCTATATGAATGGACGTGAAAACATCATCATATACTAGGCGCTCATTAATTAAAATAGCATCTTCAAAATTATAACCCTGCCATGGCATATAGGCTACTGTCACATTTTGACCTAAGGCTAATTCACCGCCACTTATACTTGGACCATCGGCTAATACTTGTCCCGATTCAACCTGTTCCCCTTTCCAAACGATTGGGCGTTGATTTATACATGTTTCTTGATTAGAGCGTTGATATTTTTGTAAACGATATTCTGATTTACGACCGGATTTCTCAGTGACAATAATTTTTTTCGAACTTACAAAATCTACAGTTCCAGATTTAATAGCATTAATTGTTAGACCCGAATCGGCAGCAATTTGATTTTCTAACCCCGTTCCAATAATTGGGCGTTGTGGTACTAGTAAAGGAACTGATTGTCTTTGCATATTTGAACCCATTAAAGCACGATTCGCATCATCATGTTCAAAAAACGGAATTAATGAAGCGGCAGCAGATACAACTTGAACCGTCGATATCGCAATAAAATCTACTTCTGAAGGGCTTACCGTTATAAAATCTTGCTTATATCGAACGGGGATTGAACTTTTTGTTAAATAATTTTCATTATTTGTCGAAATATCGGCTGGTGCAATTTTATAAAAATCTTCAATATCAGCCGTTAAATAAATCGGTTTACCTGTTTTAATAACTTTACCATTAATTACACGCCAAAATGGCGTTTCTAAAAATCCGGATTCATTAACTCGAGCACAAGTCGTTAGTGACGCAATTAAACCAACATTCTGTCCTTCTGGGGTTTCAATTGGACATATACGACCATAATGACTCGGATGGATATCCCGAACAGCAAAACTGATTCGATCTCGATCAAAACCTCCAGGGCCTAATCCACTAATACGACGTTTATGAGTTAACGATGCTAATGGATTTGTTTGATCCATATATTGTGATAATTGACTAGACCCAAAAAATTCCTTAACAGTTGCGGAAATGACGTTTGAACTTAAAATTAAAGGTGATTCGGCTTTATATACTTGACTTAAAATTTTTCGTGATAATCTTTGGAAACCAATACGGAATAATTGCTGTAAAAGTTCACCAACAGATCGTACTCGGCGATTTTTTAAATGATCAATATCATCACCCGCTGTTTTAGTAATTGATAAAGTAATTAAATAATCAATTATTGCAAACAAGTCATCATAAGTAATAGTCGAAAGCTGCGTAGAGATTTTTAAGTTTAATCTCTGATTTAATTTATAGCGTCCAATTTTTCCTAATCGGTAATAACGTGAATCAAAAATTCGTGAGAATTCTGAGATGTTTTTATAGGATTCATCAATATTAAATCGAAGTAACGGATTATTTGAATTTTGCGATGTAGTTAAAAGAGGAGAATTAAAGTAGAAGAAATCTGAATGTTCTAAATTTTTCGAGATTTCTAAATCTTTTAACCCCATTTCACGTAATAAATGTATTACTGGTTTTTTTGTTATTTTATCGATTTGAATAACAATATCATCTTCAAAACGGTTTGTGATTGGGTATTTATAAAGATCAGTTTTTTTATCTCGTAAAAATCCAAATCGAATCCATGAGCCATACTCAGGAACTAATGTTGCAGTATATAAATCTTTACTTTCGTATTTCTCGCGATAAATATCTTTTTTATCAAAGTAATCTTTATTTTTTAGAATATCACTTCGTCTATATTTTTTAATTAACGGAAAATGAATAATAGATTTTAAATTTTTACTTTCTTCAAAAATATTGATGATTGTTCGAGCTTTTTCAACGTTTTGATTTAATCGAATTTTTAAGAATGGTAAATTTTCAGTATGTTCTAATTTTTCGATCATTGGATGAAAAATTAAAATAGTATCGTTGGTTAAAAATTGTTCTGTTTTTTGTTGGTATTTTTCAATAATTTTATTGTACTGAATAACTTTTTGTGTCCAGAGATTTACACATTTTGTATCGATTTCTGATTTATACAGATTATATAAAGTTTTCGAATTCGGAAGAAAATCGTTTAAAATTTCTTCGTGGTAAATTTCATTTAATTCTGCAAGTTTTGATGTTTTTTTATTTAATAAAAAATCAAGTTTCTTGGTTTTATTTGTATACAAAGATTGAAGTTTTTTATCTTGGTATTGATTTATAAAAATTTTACTTGTGAGCTGATTCGTTTTTTTTTGGTAAATTAGCGTCTGTAAGATTTGATACTTAATAATCATTTTTAAAAGATTATTAAAATACGTTAAAATTTCTACCGTTTCTTGATCCTTAAATCTCGTTTCAGTAATTAATTCAGTTTTACAAGTTTTTAATAATTTTAAAAACTTCTTAATTCGTTGGGATTTTGATTTTGTTGCAACCGTTTTTGAGACAATAGTGTATATTTTAAAAAATTGAACAAAGTTTAGAGTATTTTTAATATCTTTTAAGTCGTTCGCTCTTTGTATAAAATTGGGGGTTTTGACAATTGGTGATAAAGATAAAATGTTAGGACTTTTTAGTAGGCCAAAAGAGGTTTGGGTAAAAGGGCGTACTTTATGAAAATCATTTGATAAAATTAACTTATTTAATTTTCGTCTTTTTTGTTTTTTATTTTTTTCAAAATAAACCCCAGGACTTCTAATAACTTGGCTTACAATAATTCTTTCACACCCATTTATAATAAAGGTCGCAGTCGTTGTCATTAATGGCAAATTTGCTATCGGTAATCGACCTTGTCGCATAATTGTATTTGTGCGCTTATTTCGCATCTCAATAGGCATAATTAATTGGGCCACATAGTTTGCTGTATAGCGTTTTGCACTTGAAGCATTATAAATTGGTTTAACTAACTTATATTCTTGACCAAAGAATATATATTCTATGTTCCCACTAAAATCTAATACGGAAGAAAAATTAGCAAGTTCGTCAGTTAATCCTTGTGATATAAACCAACAAAAACTTACGCGTTGCATTTCGATAAAATCTGGGAGAGCTGTTACATAATTCATGTATTTTTTCATAAGTTTTGTTTTTAAGAAAATTTAAGTCATATTTTATGAAAATGAATGTTATTTATTGTAAATTAAAAGATGTTAAGAAAATTTGTCTAAAAAATTTTCTTAACACAAGTGTTTTTTATTTATGAATTTAAAATTGAAAAGAGTCAAATGATTAACACATTTTTAATTTTAATGCTAACTGTGATTTTTTACGTGCAGCAGTGTTTTTATGAAAGATCTTCTTTTTTGAACCTTTATCAATTAAACTATAAAGAGAACTTAAGATAATTTGTGCTTTTACTTTATCTGCAGGGTCTCCAGAAATTTTGTATTCTTCTAAACGTTTAAAAAACATTTTAATTAATGTTCGAACAGAACTTTTATAAAATTTATTTTGTAAACGATTTCGTTTATTAATTCGGATACGTTTTAATGCTGATTTACTATTAGCCATAAAAATAATTTGAGGGTTTTTAATTTTTTGATTTAAAAATGTTATTTACTAAACTATCATATCTTAGATTAGTCAAATAGACTAGATTTAACTAAAAGTTTTAAGTTTTTTACCTTAAAACTTTAAATTTTATTTAAATTCTTTTAAAACCTTGATAAGATAGACATTTTTAGGCAAAATAGTATATCAAAATACTAATAAAAATTCATTCTTTTCTAGGAATTTATATGGCAAAAAATAAAGGTACGCGAATTTTAATTACTTTAGAGTGTACAACATGTCGTTCGAATACTACTAATAAGCGTTCTCCTGGAGTATCGAGATATATAACTCAAAAAAATCGAAGAAATACTCCCGAACGATTAGAACTAAAAAAATATTGTCCACATTGCAATAGATCAACTATCCATAAAGAAATTAAATAAATTATGTTATCACAAAAACAAAAACAGTCACCAATTGGTTTAAATCAAAAAATTGATTATAAAGATATTGATTTATTAAAATTGTTTGTTACTGAACAAGGTAAAATCCTTCCACGTCGTGTGACAGGAGTAACTGTTCAACAACAGCGTCAATTAGCCAAGGCTATTAAAAGAGCCAGAGTTTTATCATTATTACCTTTTGTAGCATCAAATTCTATCTAAGCTACTTGAAGTTATTATATTAAATTTACTAAAAACAAAAATTTAATATGATAACTTTCACTTTATAATATTTGTTAAGATTAATTAATTTATTTTTACTTTAAGGAATATCAAATGGGTCGTAGTCAACGAAACGATAACTTTATTGATAAAACATTTACTATAGTTGCGGACATCCTTTTAAAAATTCTTCCAGCAAGTAAACAAGAAAAGCAAGCTTTTTTCTATTATCGTGATGGAATGTCAGCTCAATCTGAGGGAGAATATGCAGAAGCATTAGAAAATTATTATGAAGCATTACAATTAGAAGAAGATCCGTATGATCGAAGTTATATCTTATATAATATTGGATTAATTTATTCAAGTAATGGTGAATATGTACAAGCATTAGAATATTATCATCAAGCTTTAGAATTAAATTTAAATCTTCCTCAAGCCTTAAATAATATTGCTGTAATTTATCATTACCAAGGTGTGAAAGCTTCCAAAAAACAAAATTTAGAAGTTGCCAAAGGATTATTTGACAAAGCAGCAGAATATTGGCGTCAAGCAATTAAATTAGCCCCAAATAATTATATTGAAGCTCAAAATTGGTTAAAAACTACAGGTCGTTTAACATCTGATAATTTTTATTAATTCCGGATAAATGGTAACCTTTATATTGAATCAGATTTGAATTTCCAGTTTTGAGATTTCGTATAATTTATTGGTTTTTAAATTTTTAAAATACTAAAAATAAATAGTTATTTATTTTTAGTATTTTAAAGTCTGATAACTTTTATTTTACAGGTCATAGTCATAACTAGATAATTTCTTTAATTAATTGGAATTTTTAAAAAGTTTAAGGAAAGTCCGAGGGCCAAATAGTATAGATTAATAATCACTTACTTGTTGAATCATTCTAATTTTAAATTTACTTAATATTTTTTGTTTAAATTTTTAACTTATTTAATTCAAGAATTCAAACTATTTTGTTGTACAATGTTATATAGTTAATAAATTTTAAGTTTGTTATTATTTTGAATAGTACGTTAAATCCTGAAAGTATATTTATTCTTAAATATTTAAATATGTTAAGCAAAAATGGTAAACACTGAGATAAATAAAGGTTACATTACTCAAATTATTGGTCCTGTATTAGATATTGCATTTACAGAAGGTAATCTACCACCAATTTACAGCGCAATTAGTATCGCTACAAGCGACGGTGAAGCTACTATCGTAGAAGTTCAACAGTTATTAGGTGATAACAAAGTTCGTGCTGTATCAATGCGTTCAACAGATGGTTTAAAACGTGGTACTGAAGCAATTGATTTAGGAGCGCCAATTTCTGTTCCTGTTGGTACTACAACATTAGGTCGAATTTTCAACGTAATTGGTGAACCTGTAGATAACCAAGGTGATGTTTCATACGAAGAAACTTTACCAATTCACCGCGATGCTCCTGCATTTACTGAATTAGAAACAAAACCATCAATTTTCGAAACTGGTATTAAGGTAGTAGATTTATTAGCACCATACCGTCGTGGTGGTAAAATTGGTTTATTCGGTGGTGCTGGTGTAGGTAAAACAGTATTAATCATGGAATTAATCAATAACATCGCAAAAGCACACGGTGGTGTATCAGTTTTCGGTGGTGTAGGTGAGCGTACACGTGAAGGAAACGATTTATACGAAGAAATGAAGGAATCTGGTGTAATTAACGAGAAAAACTTCAAGGAATCAAAAGTAGCCTTAGTTTACGGTCAAATGAATGAACCTCCAGGAGCGCGTATGCGTGTAGGTTTAACAGCTTTAACTATGGCAGAATACTTCCGTGATATTAACAAGCAAGATGTATTATTATTTATTGATAATATTTTCCGTTTCACACAAGCAGGTTCTGAAGTATCTGCATTATTAGGTCGTATGCCATCAGCTGTAGGTTACCAACCAACATTAGCTACAGAAATGGGTGCGTTACAAGAACGTATTACATCAACAACACAAGGTTCTATTACATCAATTCAAGCAGTATATGTACCAGCTGATGATTTAACGGATCCGGCTCCTGCAACAACATTCGCACATTTAGATGCTACAACTGTATTATCACGTAACTTAGCTGCGAAAGGTATTTACCCGGCTGTAGATCCATTAGATTCTACATCTACAATGTTACAACCAGGTATTGTTAGCGCAGTTCATTACGAAATTGCAGAAACTGTAAAAGAAACATTACAACGTTACAAAGAATTACAAGATATTATTGCGATTCTAGGTATTGATGAATTATCTGAAGAAGATCGTTTATTAGTAGCACGTGCTCGTAAAGTAGAACGTTTCTTATCACAACCTTTCTTCGTAGCTGAAATTTTCACAGGTTCTCCTGGTAAATACGTAAGTTTAGAAGATACTATCAAAGGTTTTAGCATGGTATTAAAAGGTGAATTAGATGATTTACCTGAGCAAGCTTTTTACCTTGTAGGTAATATCGATGAGGCTATTGCAAAAGCAGAAACTCTAAAATAAGGAGTATTAAATATGGCTATGAACATTCGCGTTCTAACTCCAGATAGAGTGATTTGTTCTACAACAGCAGACGAAGTAATTTTACCTGGATTAACAGGTCAAATTGGTATCTTAGATGGTCACGCTTCATTAATTACAGCTTTAGATACTGGTTTATTAAGAATTAAACTAGACGAAAAATGGACCCCTATTATTTTATGTGGTGGTTTAGCTGAAATTGATCAAAACCGTGTGACTGTTTTAGTAAATGATGTTGAAGAACTTATGACTTTAGAATTAAGCGAAGTTACTAAAGAATTAGAAAAAGCTACGTTAGCAGTAGAAGCTGCGGAAACGAGTAAAGCAAAATTAGATGCAGCAATGGAACTAAAAAAAGCGACAGCTCGATTAGAGGCAGTAAATTATTTATCATAAACTAATTCTGGAAAGTTTTTAGAATTTTTTCTAAAAACTTTTCATAATTAAAAAATTTACCTATAGATTTTGATTTCTTACTAGTATGTTATATATTATTAAGTAATATTAAACAGAAACAATCGAAAATCGAAACTTATGATAACAAATTCGGATTTTAATTTTAAAAATAATGAGACTTTAACTTTAGAATTACCATTTTCTGAACATATAGAAGAATTAAGGCAACGTAGCTTTCATATTTTTTGGATTGTTTTACTACTAACGTGTGCGGCCTTTTTTGAAGTAAAAGGTTTAGTGCAAATCTTAGAACTTCCTGTTAGCAATGTGAAATTTTTTCAATCCTCACCTGGTGAATATTTTGTTTCAACAGTAAAAATTGCATTTTACACAGGATTACTTTTTAGTAGTCCATTTGCAGTAGGTCAATTGATCTTATTTTTACTACCAGGGTTAACGGAAAAAGAAACGAAAGTTATCTTACCCTTGCTTCTAAGTTCTTTAATTCTATTTGGTTTAGGATTATTATTTTCTTATTATGCTTTAATACCTGCTGCTTTAAACTTTTTCTTAAACTATAGCGATGAAGTGATTGAACCTCTTTGGTCATTTGATCAATATTTTGAATTTATTCTGGTTCTCTTTTATAGCACAGGATTAGCTTTTCAAATTCCTATTATTCAGATTCTATTAGGTTTATTAAATATTGTTTCAGCTAAACAAATGTTAGCTGCGTGGCGCTATATAATACTGATTTCAACAATCATTGGGGCCATTTTAACACCTTCTACAGATCCGTTAACACAGATATTATTTTCAATGGCAATATTGCTATTATATCTTTCAGGAGTAGGGATCCTGTTTTTAATAAAAAATTAATCTATTATATATACTTAAAAAGTATTTAATCCATGGCAACTAACAAGTTTTTTAAAAGTCTTTTATTTACTTTAACAATTGCTATAAGTTTATTTGGTTTTTGTATTGAACAGTCATCAGCATATCCAGTATTTGCTCAACAAGGTTATGCAAATCCGCGTGCCGCAAATGGTAAATTAGCTTGTGCAAACTGTCATTTAAATCAAAAAGCCATTGAAATTGAAGCACCTCAAGCTGTACTACCTAATTCGATTTTTGAAATCGAAATTAAAGTACCTTATGACACAAGTCGTAAACAAGTCGGCGCAAATGGTAAGCCAGCTGATTTAAATGTTGGTGGAATCTTAATTTTACCTAAGGGCTTTAAATTAGCATCGAAGAGTCAAATTTCTGAGGAAGTTAAAGCAAAAAACAAGGGCGTATTCATTTCTCCATACAGCACAGAATTTGATAATATTCTAGTTGTTGGTCCAATTGCAGGTAAAACTCATCAAGAATTATTATTCCCTGTAGTAGCTCCGGATCCTGAGTCAAATTCAGAAATTAAATATTTAAATTACCCTATGTACGCTGGTGGTAACCGAGGTCGTGGCCAAGTATACCCAACTGGTGAGAAAAGTAATGTAAATGCGTTTGGTGCAACTCAAGCGGGTCAAATTTCAGAAATTGTAATCGGTGAAAAAGGTGAAGCAAACATTACAATCGTTAGTTCAACTGGTACGACAACATCACAAATCGTTCCTAAAGGTTTAACTTTACTTGTAAAACAAGGTGATGTAGTTAAAACGGAACAACCATTAAATGTTGATCCAAATGCTGGTGGATTTGGTCAAGAAGAAACGGAAATTGTGTTACAAAAACCTGCACGTATTATTGGTTATTTAGCATTTTGTTTCTGTGTGTTATTAACACAAATTTTATTAATTTTAAAGAAAAAACAATTTGAGAAAGTACAAGCTGCTGAGCTTAACTTCTAATCAAAAAAGGAATGACAGATGATAAATAAGTCATTCCTTTTTCTTGTCGAACAATTAGTATAATTCGTCTTCTTGGTGAACTAAGATTGTACAATCTGATTTAGGGTATGCAATACAAGTTAATACAAAACCTGCACCTGTTTGATCTTCATCTAAGAATGTTTGTTCTGATTGATCAATTTCACCGTCTGCTACTTTACCTGCACATGTAGAACATGCACCTGCACGACATGAGTATGGTAATTCAATACCTTGATCTTCAGCCGCATCTAAAATAAATACGCTGTCGTCACAATCGATTGTTGTATCAATATCATGTTCTTCGCTTTTTAATGCTACTTTGTAAGTTGCCATATAATTGTTCCTTGGGTTTAAAATTTATAAAGTAAAACATGAAAAATATTTCTGTTATTTCTTTACTATTCTTTATTATACTACTTAAAAGAAGTATTATGGAATTTTTTTATTAATTTTTAAAACTTTAAATTTTTTTTAATTAAAACGTTGTTTTAAACGGCTTGCTTTACCACGTAAGTTGCGTAAATAGTATAATTTCGCCCGACGAACTTTTGATGAGCGTAATACTTGAATAGATGCGACTTTAGGAGAATGGATTAAGAAAACCCTTTCGATACCAATACCCTGTAATACTTTTCGAACAGTTATAGTTGTATTAATTGAAGTATTCTTTTTAGCAATAACTGTTCCTTCGTAAAATTGAATACGTTCTTTATTACCTTCAATAATTTTAACACCAATTTTAACATTATCACCGATACGTATCGTGGGTGTATCTTGTTTTAAATATTGATCCTGTAAATCATTGATTATTTTTTGATGATTTAATTTAGGCATATGATTTTGCTAAAGATTTAAATAGTTTATTTATTATGATATTACAGTTATATCTAAAAAAACACAATATACAAAAAAATTTATTGCATCCGACTGGGTTCGAACCAGTGACGTTCCAAAGGAAAACGGATTATGAGTCCGGTGCCTTCAACCACTCGGCCACGGATGCAAATATGGAGCTGATGGGAATTGAACCCACGTCCATCTAAAGTTCATTAAAGTACTCGTTCACAGGCTTAGTTCATTAGAATGAACAAAAAAATCAATAGAGAATTATTCAAAACTATATAAAGAATACTTTATTTATAGTGAACCAATTTTTTGTAAAACTAAAGTAAAAAGTAATGAAGAATATTACGCCATTACTAACTTACGACTAAACGGGATTATATTGTTAGCAGTTATTCTATATTTGTATGTTTTTACGAAGAATACAAACTTCGACCTGAATCATACCTTAAATAATTTTAAATGTCGAAACCAAAACAGCCCCTAAAAGTTACTGTACGAAAATAAGCATGAAGGGAATCGAACCCCCGACTTTCAGAATCGGAATCTGATGCTCTATCCACTGAGCTACATGCTTTGTGGATTTTAAGTCCTCGATCCATCAGTTCTTGTAAGAATAGCTAATGATTTATACTGTAATATCAAAATTTGTAGCTAAACTCCTATCGTTTTTCTATTATAGTAACATTATCTATTTTACTTTGACAACTAGAATCGTTTGATTAACTTTGATTTGAATTCGATAAAGTATAATATCGAATTCAAAGATGATTTTTTAGTAGTAAATTTTACCACCACCCCATTTTTCTGTAACAATTTTTGGTTGTAACATAATATGACCCGCAATTGAGAATAAATCTTCATCTGTAATTGATCTCATACGAGGGTAGATATCAGCACTCTTAATACTTGGGTGAACTTCAGCAATCGATTCTAAACCATCATATGTTACTGGGTTTTTTAAATAATCAACTAAAGATTCAATATTATCACGACGAGGTGTAGCTAAACTTAAAGCTTCTGGATCTAAACCTACGTTAGGATTTGTTTTTGTAATACCACCAACGTGACATGCACCACAAGTTGCATTAAATAAACGTTTGCCTCGTTTAACTTGTTCAGGTGATAATACAGTAGTATTCCCTGCTGAATCTACTGCAACTGTACGTGTAGCTTCATCTAAATCAATAGCCGATGCAGTATTTACAAAAACGTTAAAGATACAGAAAAATAAGAAAGCCGAAAACGCAGAATATTTTTTAAACATAATTTTCAAAAAAATCTTTTACAAGTTTGAAACCAAGAAAGTATAAATAATTAATTTTTATCTGTTTTTTTACTTTTGAATTTTGCAATATTAGAAAGTAAACCTCGTAATCGAATATTTTCCCAACCTGCTACAAGTAAAGATGCTATGATTAGTACTTGACTAAATAACAAAATAGGGTCTAAACGCCACCCGTGGACTATTAGAATGCAACTATATAATAATCCAATAGTTGCAAAGAAAATGTCTTCATCTCTTGCAACTTCAGGTTTCACTATACGAAGTAAATAAAGTAATATTACTCCAAATCCTAAAATAAAACCTAATATAATATTTGGACCAAAACCAATATTTATCATACCTTAAATTTTCCTTATATTAACTATAATTGGTACACTGAAGAATTATGAACGTGAAACACGATCACTTTTGCTAATAATAATTAAGGCAACCGCAATACCTGCAACAACAAGGCCACCTGCGACTAAACTAGAGATAAAATTTGCTAATGAAGTTGTCATTTCTAATTCCGTTTTATTCTAAATAAAAATTAAAAATAGTAAGATTGACTATGCTATTAATTGTATCAATTTTTCAAAAAAAACAACAATTAATATTAGTTTCTAAATAATTTGTAATACTACTACTTATATTATATTAAAATATAGCAATAAGTAACGAATTGAAATAAAAAAATTTTTCTAAGGTATAGCTTTAATACTAATCTAAAATTCGAATTTTATGCTGCTATCTTACAATTCTGACATATTAAATTCTTCAGTAAATTATAATAAAGACTATACCCTAAATTCAGTATACTAAATTATAAATAGATATGCAAATTATAATTATAAAATCTATTGTTATTTTTTACATATTTGATTATAATTTATTATATAGAACGATAAGCCCGGATAGCTCAGTTGGTAGAGCAGTGGATTGAAGATCCTCGTGTCACCAGTTCGAATCTGGTTCTGGGCAATTATTTAAGATTTTTAAATTTAGTATACTTTGCTTCGAACTCTAATTGGACTGTTCCAATAGGTCCATTTCGATGTTTTGCTACAATCAATTCTGCTAAGTTTGTATTAGAGGCATTCGAATTATAATAACTATCTCGATATAGCATTAATACAAGATCTGCATCTTGTTCAATCGAGCCACTTTCACGAAGATCTGATAGTATAGGTCTTTTATTAAGTCTACTTTCTACATTTCGACTTAATTGGGATAAAGTTATAATAGGTACATTAAATTCTCGAGCAATACCTTTTAAAGCACGAGTAATTTGAGAAAGTTCTTGGACTCGATTATCAGTTGGTAGCTTAGAATTTTGCATTAATTGTAAATAATCAATAATAATTAACCCAACTTGATTTTGGTCAAAAAGGATTTTTTGGACTTTTGCCCTAATATCTTGGATTGACAAATTTGGCGTATCATCAATAAACAAGGGTAGGGATGATAGTGTTTTAACAACTTGATTTATTCCTAACCAATCTGTTTCATAAATATGTCCTGCTTTTAAACGAGTATTACTAATCTCTATTTCATTAGCTAATATTCGATAGATTAACTGTTCTTTTGACATTTCTAGACTAAAAAATAAAACTGGACATTTATATTTTTTAATTATATTTAAGGTAACATTTATACAAAATGCGGTTTTACCCATTGAAGGTCGACCCGCTGCAATGATTAAATCTGATTTTTGAAATCCTTGGGTAATAGAATCTAAATCATAAAATCCGGAACTAAGACCCGGTAAAGCTGGTTCTAAAGATTTTTGTTTCAATTCAGAAAGAATATTTGAAAATAGTTCAGCACTAGTCAAAACTTCTTGGCTCTGTAGATCACTCGTTAAATTAAAAAATTGTTTTTCTAATTCTAAAAAAATATTTTCTAATGGAATATTTGTAACATACCCTGAATTTATTGTTTTATAACCTAGTTTTATTAAAAGACGTCTTAAAAATTTATCTTGCATTAACTGAATATATTCTTCTAGATAAACTAAATTGGGAACTTGATTGATTAATTCACAGAGACTTTCTATTCCCCCAACTTGTTCTAATAATCCTTGATCTTGTAGAAACGCCGTTAAAGTTAAAATATCGATCGAAATATTATTTTGATATAAAAAAAGAATTGCTTTATAAATCTCTTGATGATTTTTAAAATAAAAGGTCTCAACGTTAATCTTGCGTGAAGTCATTTCTATAGCTTCTGAACTAATTAAAAGACTACTTAAAACGATTTTTTCTGCTAAAAAATTATGTGGTAAATATTTATTAATAATTTTTATTGGCTCTTCTGTATGTTCATATTTTTGCATATTTCAATTTTTACAGTTATAAAATAAATTTTAAAACATTGCGTTTTTTTATAATTACGCATATAATTAACATATAAGCGTCCTTAGTTCAGTTGGTAGAACGCTAGTCTCCAAAATTAGATGTCGAGGGTTCAAGTCCTTCAGGGCGCGTTTCTCTTCCTGTAAGAGGTTTTTTACAATATTAGATAGAAATCTATAGAGTCTTCAAAAATTTCTTTAGATGTTTGTAAGTTTAAACAGTTACAAATTTAAGAAAAATTTCAAGCTAAAATTTTAATAATATCCAAATATAAAGAAGGATATTCTATTTTATTATTAAATAATTATCGACTAATTTATGCCGAAAAAAATAACAGCATTAATTAAATTAGCTTTACCAGCTGGAAAAGCTACGCCGGCGCCACCAGTAGGTCCAGCTTTAGGTCAACATGGTGTTAATATCGCAGCTTTCTGTAAAGAATATAACGCAAAAACTGGTGATCAAGCAGGTTTAATTATTCCAGTAGAGATATCTGTATACGAAGATAGAAGTTATACATTTATCCTTAAAACTCCACCTGCATCTGTTTTATTAGCAGATGCCGCAAAGATTAAAAAAGGATCGGCAACACCAAACCGTGTAAATGTCGGTTCGATTACAAAAAGTCAACTAGAGGAAATTGCCAATATAAAATTACCTGATTTAAACACAACTAAAATTAGTAGTGCAATTAAAATCGTTGAAGGAACTGCCCGGAATATGGGTATTTCCATTGTAGATTAATCTGTATTTTATAAGTCAATTAATGGAAAAATTGTATGCGAAAATTATCACGTCGTCAAAAAGAAATTCGTAAAAAAGTTGACAAGCCGATATATTCAAACTTAGAGGAAGCAATTAAAATTCTGAAAGAAACATCTACAGCAAAATTTACTGAAAGCGTAGAACTTCATGCGAATTTAAATATTGACCCGAAGTATGCTGATCAACAATTACGAACTACTGTAACGTTACCAAATGGAATTGGTAAAACAGTTCGAATTGCAGTTTTAACTAATGAATCAAATTTTGAGGAAGCTAAAAACAATGGGGCAGATATCGTTGGTGACAACGATTTAATCGAAGTTATTAGTCAAGGAACTCTTGATTTTGATTTATTAATCGCTACTCCAGATTCAATGCCTAAATTAGCTAAATTAGGTAGGGTATTAGGTCCTAAAGGTTTAATGCCATCTCCAAAGTCTGGTACGGTAACAACTTCATTAGCGAGCACATTAGAAGATTTTAAAAAAGGAAAATTTGAATATAAAGCTGATAAAACAGGTGTTGTTCATATCAGTTTTGGAAAAGCAGATTTTACGGAAGCACAACTTCTTGAAAATTTAGTAGCTTTATTCACTTCAATTCAACAAAATCGTCCATCTGGAGTAAAGGGTAAATATTTTAAAAATTTATTTATTTGTAGCAGTATGGGCCCATCTATTCAGGTAGATGAAGAAGCTTTTGCTTCATAAAAAATTTATTAAAAAATTAATTTAGGAATAAACAGATATGTCAGAAAAAATTGATCAAATCGTAGAAGAATTAAAAACTTTAACATTATTAGAAGCATCTGAATTAGTAAGTAAAATTGAAGAAACATTTGGCGTAGATGCTTCTGCAAGTGCTGGTGGCGCAGTAGTAATGGCTGCAGCTGGTCCTGCTGAAGAAGTTGAAGAAAAAACTGAATTTGATGTAATGTTAGATGAAGTTCCTGCAGATAAGAAAATTGCGGTATTAAAAGTAGTTCGTAGCTTAACTGGTTTAGGCTTAAAAGAAGCTAAAGAGCTTGTAGAAGCAGCTCCTAAATTAGTTCAAGAAGGCTTAGCTAAAGATGCTGCAGAAGATGCAAAAACACAAATTGAAGCAGCAGGTGGTAAAGTTTCATTAAAATAAAATCTTTTAATGTAAAAGTTTCAAATTCCTACAAAAAATAAACATTTTGTAAGAATTTGAAACTTTTCTTTAAGAGAAGACAAACTAAAAAATTTTTTTGTTAAGTTTATTCGGTTTACACTCATAAGACTAAAAACCTTTTAGTCTCACATATTAGAGTAATATTATTGGGTTACCTGGGACTCGAACCCAGAACAAATCGGTTAAAAGCCGAGTACTCTACCATTGAGTTAGCAACCCTCAATATATATTTTAACATGAAAGTACGAAAAGATTAAAGTATTTACAAAAAAAAAATTTTCTACTTGTTTTTAAGTTGAAGAGAATTCTTTTTTCCCGGCCTATACTTTTAGTTAAGTATTTAAAGGATTAATCTCTAAGACTTGAAGTTTGAACAGATTTTTTATTCTTCTCGAAAAGATTGTAGCTTTAATTTTTATATAATCTTGAAACATTTTCGCAAAAATTCGAAATAATATTTCTACTTTATTATTTTTAAAGTAAAATAATTACTAACTTTATAAGTTATCTTATTATTTAAAATTTAAAAAAATTATAAATTAAGGATTTTAAAAAATGTTTAATTGGCAAGTTTTAGGTCAGCTAGTAGCAACCGGTGCTATTATGTTAGCCGGCCCAGCGGTAATTGTATTATTAGCTCTAAAAAAAGGTAATCTTTAATAAATTAAAAATTTAACCCTCAATATAAAAAGTTTTAAGGAATATTTATGATAACAGCTTTAACTGCTCTATTAGTTCTACTTTCATTAGCTTTGGTTATTACAGTTCCAGTGGCTTTAGCAACTCCAGGAGATTGGGAACAATCTAAAAGTACATTTAATCGTGGTTTCCAAATTTGGGTAAGTCTTGTTTTAGTAATTGCTGCTGCTGATGGTATTTCAGCTTCATCATCAATGTAACCAAGTAGAAATTATAGTTTCAACTATAATTTCTAAATTAATAAAAAAACTATTGACATAATTATTTAGTTTTTTGTACTATCTATTTATAGTGAACGTGTTTTTAATACACGGTTGTTGCGGGCATAGCTCAGTGGTAGAGCGCAACCTTGCCAAGGTTGATGTCGCGCGTTCGAATCGCGTTGCCCGCTCTCTAGTTTTAATATACTAGTAAAATAGATTATTTCTATAAGCCCCCATCGTCTAGAGGCCTAGGACAGCTCCCTTTCACGGAGCAGACAGGGATTCGAATTCCCTTGGGGGTATTAATAATAACTTTTTTAATTTTCTTTAATTTAGCTTAAACATTTGCTTTTTACGACTTTTTATTTATTTGCTCGCTCGGCGTTTCTACAAGTCAATTTTTTTATAAATTAGATAGAATAAAAAATGTTATTTTAATGACTCAGTTTGAGAGTCATTTTTTCTAATCAGGAATTAGAACTAATTAATTTAATTTATCTTTAAAAAGAAAGTTTTAAAACTTTCTTTTTAAAGATAAATTAAATTGCTAAGTTAAACTTAATAGCTAGAATAAGATAAGTCACAATTAAACCCCAAGTTAAGCGATTTAAAAATTTTTCAGCGGAATTTGGGGAACCTAATAAATTAGTTTTTGTGCTAAGACTAGCTAAACCACCATTATTTGGTGTGCGGATAAATATAATCGCAATTAAAAAGATATTTAGGATAAACCAAATCAATTTTAGCATGTATTAGCCTCGATAAATAAAAAACAATTTAGTCAATTGATTTTACATCAAATTTTGATTGTTTTTTGTTATTTAGTCTTCAATTTCAAAAACTTCTTTAAATACTTTAGAAACTTTATCACCAGAATCAATTGTTTCTAATGGATCTTTTCTTAAACGGTGACGTAAACATAACGTAATAATTTTTTCGATATCCTCTACGGTAACTTCAGTTCGACCGTTATAAGCTGCATAAGCTTTAGCTGCGCGATTAGTTACGATATCACCACGTAAACCATCAACATCAAGTTGACTACATACTTCAGAGATTTTTACTCGTAAGTCATAGTTTAATTCTACTGAAGGTAATACTTTTTGTGCATCAACAATACGACTACGTAATTCTTGTTGTTGTGCTTCATAATTTTCAAGCCAAACCTTTGGTGTCTGGTCAAATGATGTACGTTCTTCCACTACTTTTACACGTAAAATTGGATCTTTTACAGTTCGAATTTCTGCATGCATACCAAATCTATCTAATAATTGTGGACGTAATTCACCTTCTTCTGGGTTACCAGAACCTACTAATACAAATCGAGCTGGATGGCGGATTGAAATACCTTCACGTTCTACAGTATTCCAACCTGATGCAGCCGAATCTAATAAAATATCAACTAAATGATCATCTAATAAATTTACCTCATCCACATACAATAAACCACGATTAGCTTTTGCTAATAATCCTGGCTCAAATGCTTTAATACCTTCCGTTAACGCTTTTTCAATATCGATAGTACCACAAACGCGATCTTCTGTAGCACCTAATGGTAAATCTACCATTGGGATTTTCATTTGGGCAGTTTCTAATTCGTCTCCGTTTTGAATAGCGATTTTCACTTCATTTCCCATTAAATCTAAATCCGATTTATGAGAATTAAATGGATCATCTTTTACTACTTCAATTTCAGGTAATAAATCAGCAATTGCTCGAATAGTCGTAGATTTACCAGTTCCACGATCACCCATAATCATAACCCCACCAATTTTTGGATCAATTACGTTTAATTGTAAGGCTAATTTCATTTCTTCTTGACCTACAATTGCTGTAAATGGAAAAACTGGCGTACTAAATTTTTTTAAGTCCTGTGCTACCATAAGCTATATTGAATATAATGTATTTTTATTTTGACTTTTATAATTTAAACTTTCTATTGGTAAAGTGTTGCGCCTAAACGAACAGCTAAAACACTTGCTAATAATGCAATTAATAATTCTGTATATACTTGAGTATCAGAAATCATGATATATTCCTATATTTATATTAACTTAAAAATTGTTTTGATTCTAGGGACATGTTAAAGACTAACATTTAAAGATTTATTTCTAATCTAAATTATAGCATAGTTTTTAAAAGTTTACTTTAACCTACAACGAATTGTTCTTTCAATTCTTCGATTATCAAGGAAATTGTTTTTTAAAAATAATTTGTTAATTAATTAGTAATTCAGAGTAAGACATAAACAAAATTTTTTATCTAAGTTGTAAAATTCTTTCATCATTAACGTATAATAATAGATATAAGCTGACAAGATGATAGTAAAAATTAGAGATTAAGGTTTACTTATTAAATAATTTTATTTAAGGATTATAAAATATGACCATTGCTATTGGACAAAACCAAGAACGTGGCTTATTTGATCTTATTGATGATTGGTTAAAGAAAGATAGATTTGTCTTTGTTGGCTGGTCAGGTTTATTATTATTCCCTACGGCTTATTTAGCTACAGGTGGATGGTTGACAGGAACTACATTCGTAACTTCTTGGTACACTCATGGTTTAGCTAGTTCTTACCTTGAAGGTTGTAATTTCTTAACTGCTGCAGTTTCTACACCTGCAAACAGTATGGGTCACTCATTATTATTATTATGGGGTCCTGAAGCACAAGGTGATTTTACTCGCTGGTGTCAAATTGGTGGCCTTTGGGCATTTATCGCATTACACGGTTCATTTGGTTTAATCGGTTTCTGTTTACGTCAGTTTGAAATCGCACGATTAGTAGGGATTCGTCCATATAATGCAATTGCATTCTCAGGTCCAATTGCAGTATTCGTTTCGGTATTCTTATTATACCCATTAGGACAAGCTAGTTGGTTCTTTGCTCCTAGTTTTGGTGTTGCAGCAATTTTCCGATTCTTATTATTCTTACAAGGTTTCCATAACTGGACTTTAAATCCTTTCCACATGATGGGTGTGGCAGGTATTTTAGGTGGTGCATTATTATGTGCTATTCATGGTGCTACTGTAGAGAATACATTATTCGAAGATGGTGATGCAGCAAACACATTCCGTGCATTTACTCCAACACAATCAGAAGAAACATACTCAATGGTTACTGCTAACCGTTTCTGGTCACAAATTTTTGGTGTAGCGTTCTCTAACAAACGTTGGTTACACTTCTTCATGTTATTTGTACCTGTAACAGGTTTATGGACAAGTGCTATTGGTATCGTAGGTTTAGCATTAAACTTACGTGCTTATGATTTCGTTTCACAAGAATTACGTGCTGCGGAAGATCCAGAATTTGAAACATTCTACACAAAAAACATTTTATTAAACGAAGGTATCCGTTCATGGATGGCTGCGCAAGATCAACCGCATGAAAACTTCGTATTCCCTGAGGAGGTATTACCACGTGGAAACGCCCTTTAATAGTAGTATAGCAGGTCGTGACATTGAATCTACAGGCTTTGCTTGGTGGAGTGGAAATGCTCGTTTAATTAATGTCTCAGGTAAATTATTAGGTGCTCATGTTGCCCATGCCGGTTTAATGGTATTCTGGGCAGGTGCAATGGTATTATTTGAAGTATCGCACTTTGTTCCAGAAAAACCTTTATATGAGCAAGGTTTTATTTTAATTCAACATTTAGCAACATTAGGTTACGGTATCGGACCTGGTGGTGAAATCACAACAACAGTACCATACTTTGCTGTTGGTGTAATTCATTTAATTTCTTCAGCAATTTTAGGTTTTGGTGGGATTTACCACTCATTATTAGGACCTGATACGTTAGAAGAATCATTCCCATTCTTTGGTTATGATTGGCGTGATAAAAATAAGATGACAACTATTTTAGGTATTCACTTATGCTTATTAGGTGTAGGTTCATTCTTATTAGTAATCAAAGCAATGTACTTAGGTGGTGTATATGATACATGGGCACCAGGTGGTGGTGATGTTCGTTTAATTACAACACCAACATTAAACCCAATTGTAATTTTTGGTTACGTATTCCGTTCACCTTTCGGTGGTGACGGTTGGGTAGTAGCTGTTAATAATATGGAAGATATTATTGGTGGTCATATCTGGGTTGGTATTTTATGTATCACAGGTGGTATTTGGCATATCTTTACTAAACCATTCGCATGGGCTCGTCGTGCGTTTGTTTGGTCTGGAGAAGCTTACTTATCATACAGTTTAGCTGCAATCTCATTAATGGGTTTCACAGCTGCTTTATACTCTTGGTACAACAACACTGCATACCCTAGTGAACTTTACGGTCCTACAGGTCCGGAAGCATCACAATCACAAGCATTTACTTTCTTAGTAAGAGACCAACGTTTAGGTGCTAACGTTTCATCTGCACAAGGTCCTACAGGTTTAGGTAAATACTTAATGCGTTCACCAAGTGGTGAGATCATTTTTGGTGGTGAAACTATGCGTTTCTGGGATTTACGTGCTCCATGGGTAGAACCATTACGTGGTCCAAATGGTTTAGATATCAACAAAATTAAAAATGATATTCAACCATGGCAAGAACGTCGTGCTGCTGAATACATGACACATGCTCCATTAGGATCATTAAACTCAGTAGGTGGTGTAGCAACAGAAATTAACTCTGTAAACTACGTATCACCACGTTCATGGTTATGTTGTTCGCACTTCTTCTTAGCGTTCTTCTTCTTAATTGGTCACTGGTGGCATTCAGGTCGTGCTCGTGCGGCTGCTGCAGGTTTCGAAAAAGGTATTAACCGTGCCAATGAGCCTGTATTATCAATGCGTCCTATTGACTAATTTTTCTATTATTTTTATCCGGTCTTTTGTACTGGATAAAAATAATCGATTACTTTAAACGTGTTTCGTGCGGATTATTTTTTAATTTCAAATTTAGAATATTTTAAATCCTAGACAAAAAGAAGTAAACTAGATATATTTATAATTATATAAATGCAGTTACGCGGAGTAGAGCAGTCTGGTAGCTCGTTGGGCTCATAACCCGAAGGTCAATGGTTCAAATCCATTCTCCGCTAGAAAATTTTATAAATTAACGAAAAAATTATTAATTTTTTATTAAAATAGTATATTGAACGTTAAATAATAATAAGGTTTTACGTATGACATTAAATTTACAAACACCATTTCCTACTTTTGGTGGAAGTACTGGTGGCTGGCTACGTTCAGCTGAAGTGGAAGAAAAATATGCAATTACTTGGACAAGTAAAAAAGAGCAGATTTTCGAAATGCCGACAGGTGGAGCAGCGATTATGCGCAATGGCGAAAATCTTTTATATTTAGCTAGAAAAGAACAATGTCTTGCTCTAGGAACTCAACTACGGACTTTTAAAATAAATGATTACAAAATTTATAGAATTTTCCCGAGTGGTGAAGTTCAATACTTACATCCAAAAGATGGAGTTTTCCCTGAAAAAGTTAATCCAGGTCGGACGGCTGTTAATAGTCGAAACTTTTCAATTGGTAAAAATCCTAATCCTGCTTCAATTAAATTTAGCGGAACTACTACATACGAAAGTTAATTTATATAAGATTAGTTATTAAACTAATCTTTTGGCGAGATGGCAGAGTTGGTCGATTGCGTCTGATTTGAAATCAGATGAATCTTTACGGATTCCGTGGGTTCGAATCCCACTCTCGCCTTTTATTTACAAACAAAGTAGATATTTGTTTGAAACTCTATAATCAAAAACTTGCTTAGTTGTGTTTTGATTTTTTACAATAAAATTTTATGGGTAAAGTATACGATTGGTTTGAAGAACGATTAGAAGTTCAAGCAATTGCCGATGATATTTCAAGTAAATATGTACCACCTCATGTGAATATTTTCTACTGTTTTGGTGGTATTGTTTTCACTTGTTTCTTAGTTCAAGTAGCTACTGGTTTCGCAATGACATTCTACTACCGTCCAAGTGTTGTAGATGCATTTGCTTCAGTTGAATACATTATGACAAGTGTTAACTTCGGTTGGTTAATTCGTTCAATTCACCGTTGGTCAGCTAGTATGATGGTAATGATGATGGTTTTACATATTTTCCGAGTTTACTTAACAGGTGGATTTAAAAAACCTCGAGAATTAACTTGGGTTACAGGTGTAATTTTATCTGTTGTAACAGTTAGTTTTGGTGTAACAGGTTACTCTTTACCATGGGATCAAGTTGGATTCTGGGCTTGTAAAATTGTAACAGGTGTACCTGCTGCAGTACCTATTGTAGGACCACCGTTAGTGTTAGTTCTACGAGGGGGTGAAAGTGTTGGTCAAAGTACATTAACACGTTTCTACAGTGCACATACATTTGTATTACCGGTTGCAGCAGCAGTGTTAATTTTAACACACTTCTTAATGATTCGTAAGCAAGGTATTTCAGGACCACTTTAAAAAGAATTAATCAATTCAAGTATATTTTTTAATACAAGGAACAGATATGTCAGTAATTAAAAAACCAGATTTAACAGATCCAAAGTTAAGAGCAAAGTTAGCCAAAGGTATGGGCCATAACTATTATGGTGAGCCAGCTTGGCCAAATGATTTATTATACGTTTTCCCAGTTTGTATCTTAGGTACATTTGCATGTTGTATTGGTTTAGCTGTAATGGCTCCAACACAAATGGGTGAACCTGCGGATCCATTTAATACACCATTAGAGATTTTACCTGAATGGTACTTCTTCCCTACATTTAATTTATTACGAATATTACCGAATAAATTATTAGGTGTATTAGCAATGGCAGCTGTACCATTAGGATTAGTGACAGTACCATTTATTGAAAATGTTAATAAATTCCAAAATCCATTCCGTCGTCCAATTGCTAGTTTAGTATTCATTACTGGATTCATTTTCGCTGTTTGGTTCGGTATTGGTGCATGTTTACCTATTGATAAAGCAGTATCTTTAGGTTTATGGTAAAAAATTTAATGCTAGTTAATCTCTCTATTTTAGAGAGATACTAGCTTTTAAAATTAAAGTTTTTCAAAAAATGTCTAAAACGATTATTTTTTCTTGTTATTTTTCTGTTAAATACTGGGGTCTATTTTTCGAATACCCTTAATCTTATTGATATTTTTAAATATAATTTGTTACTATATTTATTATTATCAAATGCTTAATTTTCTTAATATGTTATTAATATTAAAACTTTTATTAAGTGTAACAATCTCTGGGACTTTGGATACTTTTTCTTATGAAGATGTTTCCGATTTTGATCACTTAATTTCTAACCCGACGTATCAGGAAATTTTTCTAGCTAAACTTAAAGATATAGCTTCGTCTGGTTTTACTATTGAAGAATTCCAAAAAGCAATGGTTTTATTATGTTTAATTCGCTTTGTCATTTATTCGGTTAAATACAACATAATAACTTCATTTAAAATTTGTGCTATAGGTCTTTTTTCTTGCATACTTTGGGGTATTGCTTTAAATGATTGTGTTGGTATTTATTATCCAATGCTTCGATTTAATCCATTATTAACCAATATTCTGCGTGAAGAAACAGCCTTTCGCCAAGCTGCCGAAGCCCGAGCTTATGATCGAATTAGCGCACAAATGTTTAGGGAAATGGCTGATGATGTTTATAACTTCCAATGGATAAGACCCATATTTAATTTGGTACCTCAAAAATTCCATACTATTACTGACCCTATTTATAGTTATATTACACGAGATTTATTGGGTGTACTGAAAAAGTTTTATAAGTCCAATATCCGACAAATGCTTCCGTTTATTATTTACATCGGGTTTGTAAGAGTTGGGAAAAAATATTGCCCTTATCATATTCGATGGCATTTTACATTTGTAACTCTATACAATAGTTTTGTAACGTATATTTTTTCATGTGCACTTCGCGCAAGGGAAATGTTAAATTCGGTATTAATTCCTCAGCACCGTTTTGAAGAAGCCGAAAATTTACGTATTTATTTAGGAGCTGTTGCATTCGTTCATATTAGTTTTGTGATGTTTGCAATGTTACATGCAATTTTTTCACAATATTTTTACATCCCATTTTTAACTTATAGTGTAGAACTTCATATAGGTAAACGCCCGAAAAATAGTATTTATAGTGGCGGATATACTGCTTGGCAAGATGATTTTGTTTTTTATAATATTAAATTAAGAGATACATTGAGACTGTGGTGGGGATTCTTGGGTCGAGGGACCAAAAAGCAGCGACGTGGGAAAAAATAATCGAAATAAAAAATAATTTTTTTAGTTAGAGTAAATTTAAATTTACTCTAACTATTATTGGTAGCAAATGTTCAATTATTTAAAGTGAAGATCCTAATCCAGAATATGCACCATAAAAGAATAAGCTAAGCATTGTAATTACGGCTAAACCACCTACTAAACCTACAAGCCATAAAGGAATTCTACCAGTATTAGACATATAAAAAACTCCTATCTATAATTATTAATTGAAGAAATAACTTGAAAATAATACAGCTAAAACAAAAATTAATAGAAGTCCCCAGTATAAAGAAGTTCGATTAAGTTCTACTGCTTGTTTATTAGGATTTGGACCTGTCATAAAATTTACCTCTTATCTATATTATTAATTTATCTTTGAATGAATTGCATAGCTGTGATTCCACCTAAGAAGAATACAGTAGGAACAGCTAAACCATGAATTGCAAGCCAACGGAAAGTAAAAATCGGGTAAGCTACGGGCTGATTAACATTTTTTGTCATAAAATTTACCTCTTATAAACCTTTAGTTAAATCTTCTAATTCTTGTTTCGCACTAAAACGATCATTTACTAGTGGAACTTGTTGACGATCTTGTGTAAAGTATTCATTTGGTCGCGGAGTACCAAAAACATCGTATGCTAAGCCTGTACTAATAAATAACCATCCAGATACGAAAAGAGATGGGATAGTAATACTATGAATAATCCAATAACGTACACTTGTAATAATATCCGAAAACGGACGTTCACCTGTAGATCCACCAGACATAATTTATATTCTCCTGTAAAAAAATGATTGTTACTCATTCGGAAACTTAACCAAGAGCGGGCAGGGGGAATCGAACCCCCATCATTAGCTTGGAAGGCTAAGGTTTTACCACTAAACTATGCCCGCATATATTAATTATAAATTTATGCGGGTATAAAAAGCAATAAAGTGTTATAAATTTTCTAATTTTAGGTCTAGAAATTTTGCTAAATCTGCAGCATTCTCTTCTAAATTAGAAATAGTACTTGGTTGTTCTACTGGTGTTAATGGAATTTTTCGTTCATCTTTTAAACATAAATAAATAATTCGTTTCGGATTTAAACCTTCCGAAATTTTGATTCCAATTGCTCGGATATTATTTAAAGGGTATGTTAAAAGGATTTCGCGATTTTTCCCAGGAAAACCTCTTCGAACAATTTTTACAAGATTTTCAATTTTATTATATTCATTATACCCACTACCAATATCCCAGATTACTGTTAGTAATGTATAAATGCTAATCGATAAACTTAATGTACCATAAAACATCATAACAATACCTTGCGGTATAAATACTAACTCAACAGTATTGGCAAAAGGTAATAAATTAATTTTTAAATAACTTGAAAGGCCTGCTAACAAGAAACTAATACCTCCAATAAAAAGAAAAAACGTCCAGAAATAATTACTAAAACGTCGAGATCCTAAAATTTTATCTTGACGAATATCTTTATTCATTTTTACGTTTTGATTAAATATTAAATTAACTTAATTGATTTTAATCCTAAAAATAAACCAGATGCCATAGCAAAACAAAATCCTAACAGTAAAAAGTAATCAATAGTAACGATCATAATATCTTTTTGATTTATAAAAATGAAGTTTATAAAAATTTTTATATATATTAATATATATTATATAGTAATCTATATTTAAATTTTGGTTGGTAAAAATTTTCATGGATTTTTAAATACTTTCGACTAGTTAAAAATTCTACTATTAATTTCATTAAAACTTAGGTTAATTTTATGGCTAATTTTATTAAACCCTATAATGATGATCCATTCGTAGGCCATTTAGCAACGCCAATAACATCGTCAGCAGTAACTCGAGCTATTTTAAAAAATTTACCTGCATATCGATTTGGTTTAACACCTTTATTAAGAGGGTTAGAAATTGGTTTAGCGCACGGTTATTTTTTAATCGGACCATTTGTTAAGTTAGGACCTTTACGCAATTCTGATATTGCTTTGTTTGCAGGTTTCCTTTCAACAATTGGATTAATCTTAATCTTAACATTAGGATTAACAATTTATGGCGTAGCAGCATTTGGGTCAGAAAAAACACCAAATGCAGAAACTTCAACTGAATTACAAACGAAAAAAGCATGGGACCAATTTAAAGGTGGTTTCTTTGTAGGAGCATGTGGAAGTGCAGGCTTTGCTTTTATTTGTTTATCAAGTATTCCAACTTTTTAATTTAGTTAAAATCTTTACGTTATGTTATTAAATCGGTTAAACTTTAACCGATTTACTATATAAAAAGTTATAATTTTAGAAAACTATATACATTAAATAAAATATATGAGTACAGCAACAGTTAATTTGCAAGAAGAGTACACTAAAACAGAAATTGCTAAAATTTTAAATTTATTAGATGAAGAGTTAGTAGGCTTAGCACCTGTAAAATCTCGAATTCGTGAGATTGCTGCTTTATTATTAGTAGATAAATTACGTAAAAATTTAGGTATTACAGCTGGTAGCCCTGGTTTACATATGTCATTTACGGGTAGTCCTGGGACAGGTAAAACAACAGTTGGTTTAAAAATGTCTGATATTTTATTCCAATTAGGTTATGTTCAAAAAGGTCACTTATTAACAGTTACTCGAGATGATTTAGTAGGTCAATATATTGGGCATACAGCGCCAAAGACAAAAGAAGTCTTAAAAAAAGCTATGGGTGGGGTGCTATTCATTGATGAAGCTTATTACTTATATAAGCCAGATAATGAACGTGATTACGGTTCGGAAGCCATTGAGATTTTATTACAAGTAATGGAAAACCAACGAGAAGATTTAGTTGTAATTTTAGCTGGTTATAAAGAGCCTATGGATAAATTCTATGAATCAAATCCAGGTTTATCTTCTCGAATTGCTAATCATATTGATTTCCCAGATTACACTACAGAAGAATTATTAAAAATTTCAAAAATGATGTTGGACGAACAACAATATCAATTAACACCACAAGCAGAATTGGCTTTAACAGATTATATTAACGTACGTAAAACACGTCCTTTATTTGCGAATGCACGGAGTGTTAAAAATGCTTTAGATAGAGCACGTATGCGTCAAGCAAATCGAATTTTTGATAGTCGTGGTCAAATCTTAACGAAAAAAGAATTAGTTAATATTGAAGCACAAGATATTTTACAAAGCACAATTTTTGCTTAACGAAAACCTAAATATAAACAAACGAATTTTTTAGAATTCTTTAACAAAAAAATTATTAATATATGAGTTTACTAATTGTTGGGGGTACGGGAACATTAGGTCGGCAAGTGGTACTTCAAGCATTAACTAAAGGTTACCAAGTTCGTTGTCTTGTTAGAAACTTACGAAAAGCTGCTTTTTTAAAAGAATGGGGAGCAGAATTAGTTTATGGTGATTTAACGAAACCTGAAACCATTCCTCCAGGTTTAAGAGGGATTACTGCTGTTATTGATGCGTCTACAAGTCGACCATCAGATTTATCGACTATCAAAGAAGTTGATTGGGATGGAAAATTAGCTTTAGTTGAAGCTTGTCAAACAGCCAATATTCAACGCTTTATTTTTTGTTCAGCATTAAATCTTGAACAATTTTCAAACATTCCATTAATGGAAATGAAGCAAGGAATTGAAATCAAATTAAAAGAATCGAAAATTCCTTACACGATTTTCCGTTTATCTGGATTCTATCAAGGTTTAATTGAGCAATATGCTATTCCTATCTTAGAAGATTTACCTATTTGGATTACAAATGAAAATACAAGCGTTTCCTATATGGATACGCAAGATATTGCCAAATTCTGTCTACGAGCGTTACAGTTACCAAAAACAGAAAATAAAACATTTTTCTTAGGAGGTCCTAAAGGTTGGTTATCTTCAGAAATAATTAAACTATGTGAGCAATTAGCAGGTCAATCTGCACAAGTTAAACGAATTCCAATTTATCTATTAAAATTATCAAGTAATTTTTTAGGGTTTTTTGAATGGGGTCAAAATATTAGTGATCGATTAGCTTTTGTAGAAATTTTAAATGTTGAAAATAATTTTTCAAAATCGACGTTTGATTTATATAAAACGTTTAAAATTGATCCGGGTGATATTATGCAATTAGATGATTATTTCTTAGAATATTTTATCAGATTATTAAAACGTTTACGAGATATTAATTTTGAAGATGTTCAAAAACAGAAAAACTTAGTTATTTAATACAATTAAGAATATTTGCTTATGAACTATAGTACGTTTATTGTTAAAATTATTAAAAAACCGGTTCAGAGTTTTTTTAAATCTGATATTTCATTAACTGAATTCGTAGGTCAGTTTCCTCAAGTTCGGACTAAAAATTCTATAAATACTATTCGATTAACTGTTTGGGGAAATCTTTCTTATGATGTTATGAAATATTATCAACTTAATGATTATGTCGTAATAGAAGGTTATGTTTCCTCTCGAACTAATGGTCGGAATAATAAGCAAATTGAAATTTCGGTTTTTAAAATTTATCCTTTTCTGTTAAACAGTATTGAAATCGATACAAATTTATAAATAATTTATTTATGGATTAAGCTAAAACTAAATTAAATAATTCAGATTTAGAATGTTTTAGTATAATTAATAATATTAGAAATAATTCCTAGGAAAAATTTAATGTTAACTTTAAAAATTTTAGTTTATACAACAGTTATCTTTTTTGTTTCTTTATTCATTTTTGGATTCCTTTCAAGTGATCCATCAAGAAATCCTAATCGAAAAGATCTTGAGTAATAAAATCCAATCATTAATGATGTAATGATTTTGTATAAGGATTCGTCAAAAGTAACACTTATTAGATTAATTTTACTTTTGACGAATCCTTATCTCATTGATTTAACAATTCTAATATTCTTTCAAATAGACGCTATTTTATGAACTAAAAAATTTTTCGGAAAAATTTCCAATTTCCAGTGATTTAACTTTCATCTTGATTATTTTCTATTTAACTTCATTTAAAAGCAACAAATATAGATACTTTTTTTAATAAATAAAACACACTAATTTTTCATAGTATGTTTTATTTATTATAATTATGCGATATCATCATTTTGTGTGTAAATGAAAAATAATGCCATGCTAAGAGCGGGGAAAACAATACCAACAATTGGTACGAAAATGGAAGGTAAAAATGCTGCTGCCATAATTATTCTTTATTATTAAAACCTTATATTAGTATTTAATTTTATTAATACTACTTATTAATTGTATACGAAAAAAAGTGAGATTTAAAAAAATATGCGTATATAAATCAACTTTTTAATTTTTTTTATAGTAAAATTAATAATATTAAATGTTTAAAATTTAATATTATTAATTTTTATATACTTATAGGTCTTAATTATGGAAAGTTTACTTTTAGCTCGATTACCAGAAGCGTATGCTGCTTTTAGTCCAATTGTGGATGTTTTACCAATTATTCCTGTTTTCTTCTTATTATTAGCTTTTGTTTGGCAAGCAGCAATTGGTTTTAGATAATTTCAGATATTAACTAACAAAATTTAATTTATTTGACACAAGGGTATATTTTAATTCAATAGAATTAAAATTAATTCTTGATCGTGGTATACTATATACTATATATTTATATTTTAAAAGTAAAGATAAATGGTAGAACCGTTATTATCAGGAATCGTTTTAGGTATGATCACTGTAAGTGCTTTTGGACTTTTTGTTGCAGCATATTTACAATACCGTCGTGGGAATCAATTTGATATTTAAAAAGAAATATAACCGATTATTTAAATAATCGGTCATATTTTTACCAACTCGATTTTGTAACCCCTGGTAAAAGACATTGATGTGCCATTTCACGTAATACATGTCTTGAAACTCCAAAATCACGATAGTATCCACGTGGTCGGCCTGTTTTCCAACATCTATTTCGAATACGAATTTTAGCACTATTACGTGGTAACTTTTGAATTTTTGAATGAATTTCTAATTTTAAATTGAAATCTTTAGTAGTCCGGTATTCATGTAATAAGAGATTTCTTTTTGCAGCATATTTATTATTTAATCTAATACGCTTTCTTTCTCTCTCCACCATACTTTTTTTTGCCATAATTATATCTTAAAGTTTATGTGAGTTTTCTAGACAAATTGAAAACCTAGAATTTTATTTCTCTTATTGTATCTTTAGAAAAAGTATATAGCAATAGTTTTACCTATTATTATATATCTAATAGAATACCACAAATTCAATTTTGTTCCTATTAATAAATATGTTTTGGAACGACAAATTTACTACTTTAGTTTCCTAACACTAAAGCTTTTCTAAATCCAAGAGTTGATTTCAATACAAAATAGTAAACAAATTTCGAATTCTATCCCCTGATTTTTACACTTCAAAGAGACTGTTTTTTTAGAAATTTTAAAATCTCTCCATCGAACAAGATGGAGAGATTTTAAAGAAATTTGAAAAGTTTGGAAGTAAAGTTAATTACGACATTTAATTAACTAAATTTTGAAACATATGGAGCTTTCTTGTCTGGTAAAACTGTATATGTGCCAACTAATTCACGGAATTCTGCACCATCTAAAGTTTCAACATCTAATAAACGTTCAACTGCCAAATCAATTACTACTCGATTATCTAAGATAATTTCAATTGCTTTTTGTTCACAATAATCGATAATTTTACATACTTGATCATCAATTCGATCAGCAATGCTTTCAGCATATGTGCTACCATCTTGACCCATACTTGCACCTAAGAAAACTTGACCATTATTTTCATCTTCTAATGCAATTGGTCCGATATTTGACATACCGAATCGAGTTACCATCTGTCTCGCTAAATTTGTTACTTGTTGTAAATCGCTACTAGCACCTGTTGTTACTTCAGGAGCACCGAATACAACTTGTTCTGCTGCACGGCCACCAAGAGTTGTGATTATACGTGATAATAATTCAGAACGTGAGATTAAACTTTGATCTTCGTCTGGAGTAAACCATGTTAAGCCTTTAGCTGCACCTCGAGGTACTAATGTGATTTTCTCAACTTCATCATGCGACTTTAATACAGAACCAGTAATTGCGTGACCAACTTCATGGTATGCAATTAATCGTTTATTTTTGTTATCTTCCATTGGCGTTCCAGCGATACCACCAATAATCCGATCTGCAGCTTCATTTACTTCATTTTTTGTAATTGAAGTTTTCTTATAGCGAGTTGCTAAAATTGCAGCTTCATTTAATAAATTCGCTAAATCCGCACCTGAGAATCCTGGTGTTCGATTTGCTAATTGAACTAAAGACACATCATCGCCAATCGGTTTGTTTCGCGCATGAACTTTTAGAATACCTACACGTCCTAAACGATCTGGTAAATTAACTGTTACTTGTCGATCGAATCGTCCAGGTCGTAATAATGCTGAATCTAAAATATCTACTCGGTTTGTAGCTCCAACAACAATTACACCTTTATTCTCTTTAAAACCATCCATTTCTGTTAATAGTTGGTTTAATGTTTGTTCACGTTCATCATTTCCACCACCTACACCAGCACCACGTTCTCGACCAACAGCATCAATCTCATCAATAAAAACGATACATGGTGCATTATCAGATGCTTTTTTAAATAAGTCTCTTACACGAGATGCACCAATACCAATAAACATTTCAACAAATTCTGAACCGGCTACACTAAAGAATGGTACATCAGCTTCATTCGCAATTGCTTTAGCTAAAAGAGTTTTACCAGTACCTGGAGGACCTACTAATAAGATACCTTTAGGAATTTTGGCACCTACAATTGTATATTTATCAGGTTGTTTTAAAAACGAAACGATTTCTTCGAATTCCGCTTTTGCTTCATCAATACCAGCAATATCATCAAAAACAACACCCGTATCTGGACGTTTTTCAAATCTAGCTGTAGATTTCCCAATATTCATTGGAGATGAGCCTGATCCACCTGGGAAATTTTCAGAATTTTGGAAGAAATAAAATAAACCACCAACAAAAAGAATTGGTAATAAGACATTACTTGCTACTGTAATCCATAAATTTTTATTTTCTGCTGGATGGGCATCAAAATCTACATCATATTCTTTCAATTTTTGGATTAATTGAGATGCTCCTACTGGAATTTCAACTCTAATCGTTTGAGAGCGGTCGTCTGATTCAGGACTAACAGCAACTACAATAGCATTTCGACTATTATCGTATAAATCTACTTGTTTAACCCAACCCATTTCTAAATATTCTAAGAATCGACCATAAGTCATTCTTGAACTAACTACATTTTGATTTACTTCAACATTATTTCGGACATTTGTTTCAGGAATAGCCTCACTTGGATTGAATTTTTTTACTCCAATACTAGTAATGCTTAATAAAATTATCCCAAACAACGTATTTCTAAGTATGTTACGCCACATATATTTGGTTCGTTTAAATTTTTATGTCATTATTGTTACTTTTGATTATAACATGTTTGAAATCTTAAAACCAATTTTTACTAAAAAATAATTTAGGATCGATATTTTTATTTTTAATTAAATTTTTATGATTAATATTTTTATATTTTTATATTATATCAATGTAACAGATATTCATTAAATTTTTATCGTTTTATGGTTAGTCGTGGTTCAAAAGTTAAAATTCTTCGTCCAGAATCTTATTGGTTTAATCAAGTTGGAACAGTAGCTACTGTCGATCAAAGTGGGATTCGTTATCCTGCTGTAGTTCGTTTTACAAATGTTAATTACAGTGGAACTAATACCAATAATTTTGCACTTAATGAACTTGTTGAAGTAGAAGCTCCTGCAAAACCTCCTAAAAAAGGATAGTAAGTTAATTTCCCGTAGGGCAACTTGTTTTTAATTGCCCTACTTATTTTTTTGTGATAATATTTTTTAATTAAATATTCTAATTATTTTGAATACTAATGGTAAATTACCCTCAAATTGGAAAATTAGCCCCGAATTTTCTTACGGTTGGAGTTTTTAATAAAAAATTAGGTAAAATCAGGCTTTCTGATTATCGAGGAAAAAAATATGTCCTTCTTATTTTTTACCCAGCAAATTTTACCCCAGTCTCACCGACTGAATTAATTACTTTAAGTGATCGGATTGCCGAATTTCGAAAATTATCCACACAAATATTAGCTATTTCAATTGACAGTCCTTTTTCTCATTTACGAAGTTTATTATCTAGCCGATATGAGGGAGGCTTAGCCAATTTAAAATTCCCTCTTGTCTCTGATTTAACACAAAAAATTACAAATGATTATAAATTACTTACAGATGATGGAATGGCATTCCCTGGAGTAGTCCTTATTGACAAAGAGGGAGTGATTCAATATTATACAGTTAACAATTTATTATGCGGCAGAAGTATAAATGAAATCCTTCGTATTTTACAATCAATTCAATATCTTAAAGAACATCCAGGACAAGCTTGTCCGGCTGATTGGAAATATGGAGAAAAAACCATATATTCACATCCTTTAAAATCAAAACTGTATTTTAAGGAATTATACTCTACTCAAAAAAATTAAAATATTATGCCTAAATTAAAAACTCGAAAAGCAGCTCTAAAACGATATAAAAAAACAGCAGCTGGGAATTTTTTACGTCGTCATGCATACAAAGGACATCTTTTAATGCATAAAACAAAAACCCAAAAACGCAAATTATCACAAACACTTTGTGTTTGTCCTAGTGATAGTAAACCTATTAAATTAATGTTACCTTATTAAATTTTATGGTCAGAGTTAAACGCGGAAACGTCGCACGAAAACGTCGCAAAAAGATCTTACAACTTGCAAAAGGCTATAGAGGAGCACATTCTCGTCTTTTTAGAGTTGCAAATCAACAAGTTATGAAAGCTTTACGCTATTCGTATGTTGGACGAAAACAAAAGAAACGTACATTTAGAAAACTTTGGATCACCCGTATTAATGCGGCGTCAAAACTAAATGGTTTATCATATAGTCGCGTAATACATAACTTTAAAAAATCTAATATCGACTTAAATCGCAAAATGTTATCACAAATTGCAGTATTAGATAGCCAAACATTTACACAATTAGTTGATCTTTCAAAATAATATCGCTCTATTTTAATTACAGATTCTATGAAAAAGCTATTGTTTTTTGAGAAAATAATTAAGCCTAATCTGTTGAAATAAATCTAACTTTTTAAGTTTATGTTAACTATTCTAGCTATAATATAAACTAGAAAGTTAGAATAAATTTAAGATTTTATGACTGTAGATGAAGATTTAGATAAACTACTTGAGAATTTACCATTTTTTATTCAAGAAAATTTAAAAAACCATTCCAACAAAGATAAACTTATTGAAATTGTTATGGATTTAGGTCGTAGACCAGAAGCTCGTTTTCATACTGGACCTGAGTATTTGTCTCAAAAGATCATTTCCTGGCAAGATATTGATTATACCACAAAACGAATAAGTAAATTTAGTGATGACAATCGCGCAGGAATTGAGCGAACTCTTCATCGAATTAGTTGTATTCGTAATAGACAATCTCTGATCAATGGATTAACTTGTCGCGTTGGACGAGCTATTTTTGGAACTATTAGTATCATTCGTGATTTGTTAGAATCTGGACAATCGATTTTAATTTTAGGTAGGCCTGGGGTAGGTAAAACTACTATAATCCGTGAAATTGCACGAGTGTTATCTGATGAAATGGAAAAACGAGTGATTATTGTTGATACCTCAAATGAAATTGCTGGAGATAGTGATATACCACATTCAGGAATTGGTCGAGCTCGTCGAATGCAAGTTTCAAAAACAGAATTACAACATCAGGTTATGATTGAGGCAGTTGAAAATCATATGCCAGAAGTTATAATTATTGACGAAATTGGGACTGAGCTTGAAGCTTTAGCTGCAAGAACTATTGCCGAAAAAGGTGTTCAGTTAGTCGGAACGACTCATGGGAATTGTTTAGAGAATTTAATTAAAAATCCTCCTTTAGCTGATTTAATTGGAGGTATTCAATATGTTACATTAAGTGATGAAGAAGCAAAACGACGAGGTACTCAGAAAAGTATTTTAGAACGCAAAGCTTATCCTGCATTTCAAATAGCTATTGAAATTAATGAGCCAAATTCTTGGACGATTCATGAAGATATTAAAGATTCGATCGATTTGTTGTTACGAGGAACTTATTCTGTAACCCAAATTCGACAACTAGGTCCAAATGAAAAAACAAATATTAATTATAATAAATTACAAACAAGTTCTCGCTTATTATTTCAATCTTCGCGAAATTTAAAAAACCTAACCACTTTCAATAATAATGATTGGACTATTTTAAGTAAATATAATGTTGCAAACCCAAGAACTCTAAAAACTAAACACTTGGTAATTTATACATATTCACTTTCAAATAATTTAATGAAAGAAGCAGTATCAAAACTAGGTATTAAGCTTATTTTAACCAAAGAAATTAAAAAAGCTAGTTTAGTTATTGGTTTAAAAAAACATTTAAAACAGAATCTTAAATTAAAAAAATTAGCTTTACAATACAATATTCCGATTTATACTGTTAATCGTGGAAGTGTTTATCAATTAACAAAATTGATTCAATTTCTTTTTCACCAAAAATTATAAATTATTTATTGTTTTATATAATATAATTAAACATATGCTATATTCTTTTTAAAAAGATAACTACATATGTATTAAAAGTATGGGCCTAGGATCTAATCTTTTTTAGCTTCGTCCATCTACACCTATTTATAAATTTTTAAGGAACATGATATGACAGATACTTTAGCAAAATTACAAAATATTGTTGCACTTCAATTAGGTATCGAGGCAGACCAAGTTACACCTAGTTCTAATTTTACTAAAGAATTAGGAGCAGATTCTTTAGATGTTGTTGAATTAGTTATGGCATTTGAAGAAGCATTTGAAATCGATATTAATGATGAGGCGGCAGGTAACATTGCAACAGTTCAAGATGCTTTAGACTTCATTGAAGAAAACAAAGCATAAATCCGATCAATCTTAAAAATGGTTTAAATTTTTTAAAAAAAAAGAATTTAAATCATTTAAAATTCCTGGGAATTCGTTAATCTAGTCTTTAAAATCATGTCTTTAGTGTTGCAAAGAGTTCAAGAAATCTTAAGTTATCAATTTAGTCTGAATGAAACAGAGATTCAGCCAGAAACAAAGTTTGAAATAGAATTAGGAGCAGACTCTCGTGATCTTTTAGAAATTATGGCTGCTTTTGAAGTGACATTTGATATCGAAATTGCATATGAAGATGTTAGTGATATTATAACGGTCCAGGACGCTATAAATTATATTGAAAATAAAAAGAGAGCTAGAGATGAATTATATAAAAATCTATCTTAACTAGTAAAGAAAATTTTTTACTAAATTATAAATTTTAAATATTATTAAAAAGGTTGCTAATACTTAATAAGGTATGTTAAAGTAGAGATGTCTTCGTTTATTACTATTCGACTTTAAAAATGAGAATTTCGTCGGGATATAGCTCAGCTTGGTAGAGTACCTGCTTTGGGAGCAGGGTGTCGTAGGTTCAAATCCTACTATCCCGATAACATTAAATTTAAAGTAGAAAGTTTTAAATTGTTTGAAAATACGAATCAAAAGACTTTATTACTAAAATTAATAATTAAAAGGAAATAAATTCTAATGACGATGATTGAAGTTGATGCGTTAAGATCAGTAACCCAAATAATCTCAGCAACTGGGAGTAACGGTTACCTTGATATATTTAAACCAGACGGTGCTCCTTTTAATCCCCCTCTTGTTTACTTTTATACAGATCCTGTCGAAGGATTTTTTAACTTATTTGTAGTTGAATCGGGAGGAGCAAGTCCTATTTACTTACCAAATTGGTTATCGGAGCTAATTCAAGTAGGAGCAAACCAACAAGTCAGTATTATATTTCTAAGAGAAATTCAAGAATGGAGTTATGAATTATTAAAAATCTTTAAAACTTTATGTCAAATGCGAGCAGCTTTGTGGTGGTGGTTAATGTTTAATCCTTATCAACAACCATTTAATACCTTAAGAGTTTTAACAGAATGGTATTTAACCGCATTTACCGGAGTTTTTCCGGTTTTGATAGGAATTGATATAGGACCTACTGTGGGCTTAGCATTACTTGGAAATGCGGTTGATGTTTTAGGTCGACTTGTATTTACTATGCCTTATTTGCCAAGAGAAGGAGAGGCATTTTCTGTCAAAGATTTATCATTATTGGACAATGATAATTTATCGGAAATGTTAACGGAATTTGGTCGTGATGTTCGAATCTTTAGAAATCTCCCTGCTCTCTGGTATAAATACCCAATTCCTGATAGTCTTCGTGAAGATTGGTATACTAATAAACCTGAAGTAACCGAGCATCTAATAAAAAATTACTATAATTTAGGCATTGATTTTCTTCCTGATCGGATATTAAAAGAGCTTTATGAAAAAGTAAATCAAGAATCCTTAACAATGAGTTTTAGTAATATAGAGACGGTTTCTACAAATTTAATTTGTTGGGCGAATAATGTAATTTCAAATGGTTCGATTTATTTCAATACGTAAGGGATTTAACTATATATAGATATATCAATTTTATATTATAAATTTAATAGAAATTTTATAATTTTTAATTATTTTTCTTTTAAAAATTATAAAATAATTCAACATACGTTATGTCACATAATTAGGTTAACAAATTGTATCAAAGTTTTAAGTCAATTCTTAAAACAAGAATAAAAATTTAAGGAAATTTTAAGAGAGTTTGATCCTGGCTCAGGATGAACGCTGGCGGTATGCCTAACACATGCAAGTCGTACGGGAGTTTTTAACTCCAGTGGCGGACGGGTGAGTAACACGTGAGTATTTACCTTTAGGAGGGGGATAACAGTTGGAAACGGCTGCTAAAACCCCATATGCTTTAGAGTCAAATAGATTTATCTGCCTAAAGAAAAGCTCGCGGCTGATTAGCTAGTTGGTAAGGTAATGGCTTACCAAGGCGACGATCAGTATCTGGTTTGAGAGGACGATCAGACACACTGGAACTGAGACACGGTCCAGACTCCTACGGGAGGCAGCAGTGGGGAATTTTCCGCAATGG
>Ga0208544_10000075_pt1 | contig 72038 bp, 53 predicted proteins | sample DEB08_DNA_9_FD_184526 | JGI IMG/M metagenome (GOLD analysis project Ga0208544, IMG submission 184526) | Aqueous microbial communities from the Delaware River and Bay under freshwater to marine salinity gradient to study organic matter... | ecosystem: Environmental > Aquatic > Marine > Coastal ...
GCTAAAGACCCTGACTGGAAAACTGACGAACAGGTCACACAAGATTACGTCTTTGACCTTGTTGATCGTTTCGTGGTGGCAGTTGAGGCTATCGCTAAATCAATGGAGACCAAAACTAATGACCAATAAAAACGAAGCGCCGGAAGACGGTTATTTAATCCGCAAGAGTGGTGTTTTCTATCGCCCTGATAGCTGCGGATATACCAGAGCAAAAGCAGAAGCGGGGCGTTATAGCTTGAAAGATGCAATCGACATCACGCACCCGAACGGACCAGACGGGCCGCGAGACAATATGCGGTATATACATGAAAGCGAAGTTCTTGATCCCCGCGCCGACCTATCCGACGCCAAGGACAAGCGTATCGCTGAACTTGAGGCCCTTGTGCATAAACTGGCATCTGATCCTGATTACACTGCGGCCTATGCGGCTGGTGTAGCTGACCAGAAAGCCACCCTCGCAGAACTTGAGGCGAAGCTGGCGCTTGCGGACGTGTTAGCCACAGAATGCGAAAGGGCATTTGATGATGTGGACGAGACGGGTACGCAGGAATTTTATTTGGCGCTTTATACTTACACAGACAGCCGCGCCACCCTCGCAAAACTAACGACCAACCCCAACGTCCAAGAAAGGACAAAACCATGATCAAGAAAATTGCCTTATGCCTCGCGCTGATTTTGCCGTCAGCGAGTTTCGCAACCTACCAAGAACCCATCCCGATCCCCGAGATTGAAGTCGGCGGATCAGATGATGGTGCAGCAATTCTGCTTGCGATCGGCATCCTTGGCTTCATTCTCTGGCACTCGCTCGAAGATGATACGCCAGAAGATTTATCCACCCCGCGCCCAACCGTGCGCCCCGATGCTTGCTTGAACAAAGACGGTCAAACCGTCGCCTGCGAGTAAAAAAAAGCCCCGCTCACATTTACGTGGCGGGGCTTTATCATTCATGCTTCCGCTATGCGGGCGGTGTTATGTCTCGGAGGCGAATATTGTCGAACTCGGCCCAGTTGCCAGCCAAGGTGTACAAGTTGACACGCATTTGAGCGCCTGTACCTGCAAACCTATTCTTTGCCGTGACGGGTGAACTGTTACTGTCGATCATCGTCTGGAGGTTTCCACCTGCCGCTGTTTCACGTCGCATGTAAGACCACCAATTTTGTGCAGCGAGCGTACCGTTCAGCTCATAGGTTTTCCCTATCTCTGTATCGAAGTTGAGGTAAGCACCATGTCCGTTACTTGAGGTTTGGACACGAATACGGCCTCCGCCAGTAGCCACATGTGAAACCGTTGCGCTAGCTCCAACGGACCAGTCTGCAATGTCTGTCGCGAAATCGTAGTTGAAGACTTCAACAGGGCTGTACTCTGTCACCTTGATGTTATCCATCTTTACCCACGTACTCGTGAAGACCTCGTTCAAAAGGTGGATGTACATCAGGTTGCCTGTACCCTCGACAAAGATAGAACCTGCTGCACTTGTCGAGTTGCTTACAGGACGCCCTAATTCCCCGTCGTCATGCGCCGTACCATTTGAAACGATGATATAGCCCGCATTCCACCCAGAATGAATTTGGCCTTCAATTTTGTAGAATTTACCAACCTCGGTAGGAAAACTGCGATATGTGCTGAAATAACCATATATAGACTTGTAGATGTACATGGAGCCGCCGTGATCTGCCGTCCAGCTTGATGTCACCTCCGGATCATCGGTCCAATTAGCGATGTCTGCAGAAGTATCAAAGGTATCGTCAATCAACACAACAGGAGGGGGAATAACCACCCCGCCCCCAGCGCTCACTTCCGGTTCTGCGTACACATTTGTTGTGCAACCTAAACTCGCTGATAAGGCCGTAGTTGCAAGTAAGCCTTTAAGCGTCAACATCAGTCGGCCCACTCAAATGCGGCATCGCCTGTCACAACGCAGCGCCATGTGCCGCCACCTGTGTAGACGCGCTTTACTGCGTCTGCGTCAAACAATTCCTGAACAATCCAGTTCGCGCCTGCTTTGACTTCGAGCGATACGGTTCCTGTCCCTGCATCAACAACCAAAAGTGCGCTTTCGCCATTGTTGATTGAAGGCGGAAATTCTTGTGTTGCGGTATAATAGGCCATCTTACTTTCCTTCATTCTTTGGTGAGCATTCTCGATCCCACGTTAAATTCGTTTGATAGTCCCGCACTAAGTTTGACTGTGCGTGAACCGTTCTCCAGTTTATTTCTTCCTGCGTGAAACGCCTTGGTTCTTCCACATCACAGAAAAGCGCCTCTTTAGTTGCTTCAATCTCCTGTGGCTGGCTGCACAAACCAGCTGGGAGGAATAACAAAGCCGGGATCAAGAACACTCGCATCACTTTTCCTATCTTCTTCGATGTTGGCATTACGCGCTTTGCAGCCCCTCAAATCAAGGCCAAGGCGCACGTTCTCTGCTTTTAGGCTATCGATGGCCCCTGTACTCCATACAAGCGCCACAAACGCCGCGATGAGCAGGGCGGCAAGCCCCCCTATGATAATGCGGTAGATCATCTGCGATTATCCCATCTTGCTTTGTATCCGCGCACGTCAACATGCGTGAAGGTGTTGTACCGACCAATGCCATAAACCTCTGGATACCGAGCCAAGAGATATTCCTGCACTTCGAGCGGCAAGATATTTCTTACGGTAATGTCGCCCGCAATCGCCAGCATGTGCTGCGACCGCTGCGCCCCGCCGACAAACTCATTGTATGGCCTGCATCGATGCCCAGAATGGATTGTCACCGGCTGGCCGAAGTGATTGCGCACGTCTTGAATGACATCGATCAACTCATCCGGCACAAACTTCTCATCACAAAGGGGAAGATGCGGTGCGCGCAACCTGCACTTACACCGAAATTCATGGTCGCTTAGGTTCTTGCTCCGGTTTCCCATTACTATTCTCTCTCTCTAAAAAACCGCACCCGAAACGTGCGCGGATAAAATGCGATAGTGAGAACATTGTATTGCGCCCGCTCTTTTGCATCCAACAGCATCAACACCCCGTAAAGCGCGTGCATACAGGCATAGATGCCGATCACGTTCCAGAACCAGTTAGACGAATTGCCAAGACCAAAGCCATGAAAGCCGTCCCACCAGACAGATCGCCCGACTGACCGCATCGCCAGCCAGAACAAGGCCGCGCCCAGATGCCCCACCGCGCTGCCGCTCCATGTGAAGGCATATTTGCGAAACGCAATCATCACCAAAATGCCTAAGACCAAGGCCGGAAAGCCAGCGATTACATTTGGCTCCATCATAAATTCAATCACGGTTTTCTTTCCTGTCTTTGTGTCCGAGTTCTTTCAATGCATCCTGCAATCTCTTTTGCAAAACACCTGTTTGACGCTCTAAAAGTTTATCGCGCTCTTTGCGCTCAAACTCGCGCTGTTTCATTTCTTCAACAATCGGTTTACTCGTAGGAAACGGCCAGATCATTTGGACCTCGCATACTCTTTTACAATTTCAGTGACCGCCTCAAGTGATACTTGGATAGCGATTTCGCGCCGTTGCGATGATCGAATGTCCTCGTCTTTCCGATCCATCAGCATTTGCAGATAAGTTTCTTTGGCCCCGCGCTCGATCCAAAACAAATAGATCGCGCCGAGTGTTAAGATAGCAGAGGCACCGCCGCCCAATGCTTCAAGTGCGGCAGCCCACTCCATTAGTAATGCCCCTCGTCCTGACCGTTCAAAAACCCACCGAGCATATCGGCAAGCTCTCGCTTGGACGGATCTTCATTTTTCTTGTGCCGCTTGAGCCGGCGCGTCGTGAAAAACTCCCTAGGAAACTCTCGGAACAAGATCGTGCAAACAGTCCAGTTATGTGCCGTGTTCACAAACGCAAAGAAGATGCCAAACGGATACACCGCCCATTTGGGCCATCCGCTGTTGTGCATCCAGTAGCCAAGCGAATACATCGCATAGACAGGCGCAATGACTGGACCGAGAACAAGAAACGCAAAGACCGTCCAGAACCCGATCAGCTTGGTGTCGGCCATCATTGCTTCAAGGCCCACTTAATTGCCGCGCAGAAAACCGCCTCGGACATTGATCCGCGAAGCTCGTCTACTGCTGCCCTTGCCACTGTGTCCCGATCTTTCGCTGCCTGCTTGGCGTCCTTGTCCGCCTTGTCTTTTGCGGGATCCAAAGCCCAACGCCCATTGGAAAACGTGTGAAGCGCGGATGGTTTTAGATCCACTTCGATTGTGCCTTCGGGGTATGTGTCCAAGACGCGTTTAGGCACTTTGCCTGTTGCCTGCCAGTACCCACGATCAGGATGATAGAAACCTTTTTCCATAGTGCTTTCCTTACCTTAATTCATGCCAAAGAGGACCTTGGCCAACGGCTAGCGTTACAATGTAGTAATAGTTATCCGGTATAACAAAAATTCCACCCATGCCGCCAGCATCTTGGTCTGTGTCGGACACGAACAGGGTAAGCCACACTACGTTGTCTTCGGATACTCGGAACCAAGAACCGTCGCCTTGATATACGCAAACGCCTATAGGCCTCCCTGTCGTGTTTTGGTAGGAGGTATCTGCCACCCTTGATCCGGATACATCTTGCCATGTCTGACCGATGCCAACGCCGCCTGATGTTGCCGTGATAGCGTCAACATATGCTTTCACGCTCTGTTGGCTTGGTGGACGTGCGGCGCTGTCAGTCACCATATCATCTTCATCGATCAGGCTTAGAAGATCGCTTGATGCAGCCGCGCCTAGCGTTGTCCGCACCGCCGCCGCATCTGCATCATCAAGAATTGTTTTCGCAAACGCTGATACGCCAAGATTTGTTAATGCTGTCGTTGGGCTGGCTAGATCCGACAGGTTGTTTGATGATAAAAGATCGCCGGAACCAACCCCAGACACGCCTTTCGCCGCAAAGACTTCCCACTTTAACGCTGTAAGGTCGGTCGAGAACGTGCCTGATGTATGGGCCTCGATGCAGATATAGGTTGATCCGCTTTCTGTCGCTAGATCGTTTACATCGTAGGCAGTCGCTGTAACCCACGGCCCTGTGTAATCAAGCAACGTCCCGAGCGCAGTCGCCGCGCTTGCAGCTGCTTCAACGGCAGACGCCGCCGCATCAACGGCAGACTGTGTGGCCTCTGCGACTTTCGCAATCGATGTTGCTGCGCCAGCTGCGGCTTCCTCGATCTGATCGACTGTCGGACCTGTTCCCCAGCCGGTTGCGGTCCCAACCAAAACTGACCCCACAACCGGATCAGTGATTACCAGATCACGGTTTGCCGAACTGACCGCCACCTTTGGCGACCGACCGTCTTCTTCCGACTTCTCTTGAAAGATCGCGTAGATGCGGTCCAGCTCGTCGCTTAACCCGCTTTTATCAATCGGGTCTTGTGTCGCCCGCGCTTCAGTCGTTTTCGACACAACTGAAACCGTCACAGATGAAACCGCTGCGTCCAGCGTAATCGTGTTTCCGGTTGTCCCGTAGGGATCAGAAATGCTGATTGTGTAAGCCGATGTTGCGACATCATCGACTAGCACCGTCACATCGTCTTCATCCGCAAATGGGAACGGGATCGCAAACGGACCATCATCCGCCGTGACCCCTATCACGTAGTTTGCAACCCGTGGAAATTCTGCGTCATTGATAATTGGCATGTCCGTTCACCTTTTTTTTCCAATTGGCAGATTGGACACCTGCCGAAATGCTATGCTTTTCACTTTTACCTGTCCACGCCAGCCATTTTGCGCTCGATGCCGTCTACCAGACCATCCATTAAGTCTCGCGTGAAAATGTGGCCCCGTATGATTGGCAACGACCAGCTGGCGGTGTTCACCCCTTGAGAATTGCCAGAAAGCATTTGCGCTCCGCCTTCAACTGCATTGGCAACGACTTGCGGTCCTGCCCCTGCAAGCCCCATGGCCGCATCAAACGCTGTTGGATTATACCCGTGCTTTGGCGCGAAGGGGAAAGGGTTCTGCCCCGTGAACCCGATGCTTGCTTGCTGTGCCTTATCGGCAAACATTGGCATTACGCCCAGCACACCTGATTGATCGATGGCCCGCCATAAGCGTTCATCCATTCCCTTTTCAGACCATTCATCATTACCCGCTCTCATTGCCGCGTTCATGTAGGCAAGGCCCACAATCGCGGCCACGCCTGACGCCGCCTTCATCGAAGGCTCATCCAGCCCGGCAATCACGATCTTGTTTGTGGCCGCCAGCGCGTAATTCCAGAACGAGAAGGGCAACGACAATAGGCCAGAGTGAACCCTCCAGAAGTCGCCTGCATCTTCCAAGCCATTCTTTTCCGCATATTTGTTCACCAGATCATTCTTGCGGATGAACATCGTCCCGTCGACAATGATTGGCTTGTCTGCTGCGCTTGCAAGCAGGATGGTGTTTTCATTGGCTGAACCGATCGCCGCGCGGAAGGTAGTCACCAAATCTTCATTTCCCCACGCTGGTGTATTTGCCTGCCAGTGACCGTCTTCGGTTTTGAAGATCGGCTCTTTCGCCATCCGCTTTGCGTCTGCTTCGCTGATGCCAAAACGTGCGAGTTTCGCAAGTTGTTGCGCATTCGCGCCACCCATCCCGATTGCGTCGATGGTCTCAACAAAGTCATGCACCTGAATAGCTGCATCGATCTCTTTCAATCTTGCTGTGAAAGGTGACAGACCGGACCAGACAAACATCTTGTTCCCCAGCTGGCGCATCGTCTTCTCGAAAGGCGAGATACGGGTTGGATCAAGACCCAATTCCGCCACCCCTGCGAAAGCTGTACCTTCGAGAACATCCATCATCCCGCCCGCGGCCTTCAACTCATCCGCGTTTGCTTTGAAAGCTGCGCGTGTTGTTGTGTCCATTTCACCAAAGGCCGTGCGGAATGTGCGCTTCATGCCGTGACGCATGACGAGCATCCCGATTTCCTGCACCGCATTCAGCCCGCTTGTTCCCAAGAAGGTTGCCATGGCCCAATTCTTCATCACGCCTGCTGCGCGGTTATCGCCCCGCTGGGGATTTCGCGCCACGCGGTTCAGTACGCGATCGGCAGAGAACTTGATGTCCCGCTCGATCCCCGACCAATGCTTTTCAAAGTCCAAGTCTTCCTTGTCGCGCATCCGCGTGAATGTCTTGTCCAGAAGATCGATCTCGTTATCGTTCAGTTTGATCTGCGGCGCATCGTCGCCCATCTTTTCCTTCAAGTGCAGGTTCGCAAAATCCAGAAACTCACGCATGGTTTTGCTATCGGTGCGCTTGCTCCAATGGCCAAAGACCTTTGCGATGTATTCTTCCTCGGCTGGCATGATCCGGCCCCCAGCCTTCATTTCATCCCAGTCTTTTTGATACCGCTCTCTCACGTTGAGCAATTCTTCAAACCGCTTGGTTTTGTTTGCCACGCGCAGATAGCTTAACTTCTTCAACAGACCTGCATCTGCAAAGATGGCATGGAAAGCCTCATGGTAAACCGTATCGATCCCCGCTTTTTCGTTGATGTACATCGTGCGTGTCGAAGCGTCGTAATAGCCATTCAGCTTTCCGCCTTCGGCCTCGATACGCTGCGCCTGGGGATCATTCTTTGCCATGCGCTTCACATGCACGTCACGCAGCCCCATTTTATCCAATGCCGCACGATGCGCTGGATGCTCGTTTTCAAACTTCATGTCTTCAGGGCGCGGCTTGCTCTTTTCCCAAGCAATCTTTTCGCGCGTCTTGACCGCGTTTAACGCTTCCGCGAACCCCTGCTTTGACGAAACGCCATCCACCGGCCTTGCAAAAGTACGTGCCATTTCAATCGCTGGCCCCATCCGCTCGGCGTACACTTTTTGAACGGTTGCGTAGTCGGTTTCGATGAAGTCTGCGACACCATTGCCGTTTGGTCCTTCTTTCAAAAGATGAGAGTTTGGAATGTCGAACGCCCGGGTTCTGCCAAATGTAGGACGGTTCGGATCGCGCATCATGTTCAGCTCGTCCGGTTCCGCCTCATCCAAGATTTTGGCAATCAACTCGTCGGCACGCTTGCTGATGTCTTCAGGCTTTTGTGACGCCTTCACCTTTTCCCATTTGCTATGCTGGGGCGCTTTATCTTTGCGCAAGCGCAATGCATCGATCCGCTCTTTCGATCCACCATTCGCCCGCAATTCAGCGATTTCAGCTGCAAGATCATCTTTGCCCTTGGTCCAGACTTCCATGTAAGGCTGCTGGCCCATCCAAGGCACAACGACATTCTTCTTGAACGCTTCGCGGTTCTTTCGGATCTCGCCTTGCTGATAAATGCGGGTGAAGTAATCTTCGCTCGGCCCGTTTTCCTGACGCTTGATAGCGTCCTGCAATTCGGCAATCTCGTCTGCGATTTCATCTGTCTGCGCCATTGCGCCTTTCAGACGCTCGATCCGCTTCTGCAAATGCCCGATATTGCTCAAGACACCCAACTCGCGGGCGACCTGCATGTATTCCTCATTGGCATTTTGCAGGACGCGGACCATCGCATCCATTTCATTTACGCCTGTCTTTTGCCCTGTGATCAGCGCCTTCGATACCGCGTTACGCCACTCAAGAGGCGTCACCGCTTGGCTTCCGTCTTTACGCTTGGTGTTTTTGCCCGCTGTCATGTTGCGCACATCAACGTCGCCAACTTCCTTCACATCATCGAAGCCAAGGTATTTGTTGTAGAGGACCCGCTCTTGATCCATGACCTGCCGCGCCACGCCCAGCCAGCGTCGACGCCGCGCATAAACGCTCGGCCCAGGTGTTGCGCCCTTGCTGTCTGCTGCGCGCGCATAGGCGCCATCGTTAATCAGAAGATCGATCAAGTCCCGCGTTTCACCAGACAACGCATTTCTGTGGACCCGCTTGTACGGGCTGTCAGTCATGCGCGAAATAAATTCCAGCTTCTTGTTCTCAAGGATTTTGTTGTTCTTCTTGCGCCACTTTTCCAAGCTGACCTCTGCCTTGGCAGATGCTTCCACTTTCGCGGCTTGCAGCTTGGCTTTGTATTCTTGTGGCAGAACATCATCGAGGCGATAACCAAGTTTCTTCAACTCGACACGCATGATGTCTTCGAACTCCAACTGGTCACGCGCTTTCGCTGCAACTTCATCCGCAATCTTTGTGATCTTTTCCATGTCTTCCACGGACTTGATCTTCTTGCTGTCGATTGGGATGCCAGCAATCTTGCCTGCGTTCAGGTTTCCCTTGCTCGGACCCGCTTGGAATGTCCCGCCTTCCGCCTTTGTTTTTGCTGCACTTGCCGCATCGAACTCGATATCGTCCGCTTTGTTGGCCGATGTGAGGCTGATCCCCTTGCCCTCTTTCATCATCTTGCGCTGGATCACGTCCAACTCCGCAGCTTCGCGCGTCAGAAATTCCATGTATTCCGTCGCGTTCTCAAACGCACCGTTGCCGCCCTTGGCTTGCGCTCGGTATCCTTCGATCACTGCTTTTTCATTCACAATGACTTCACCACCCACGACGCGAACGGGGGGTTCAACCTGTTTGGGCGATGGCACCGCTTCACCCTTTGCCAGCACACGGCCGCCGCTCGGGTCGGCCCGCACTGTGTAATTCCGGCCACCCACGCGCAACTCTGTTGATCCGACTGTCCCCCGGGCCACATTCACCTCTGATGCCAATTCATTCAGCGCCTTTGCTGCACGCGCACTTGTGAATGCCGCCGTGCCACCGCCGATAAATCCACCCATCAAGGACGCCATTCCGACGCGCATCAAGCCTTCTTCAAATGTCGCATTCGGGTTGACGCGCTGGCGGGACATTTCTGCACCCACTTCAAATGCACCAGCTGCACCGCCGCCTTTGCCCATGCCGCGCACAAACGCCGCACCGCCGCGCCGCAACGTCGTGTATCCAGCGCCTACAGGCACACCCATGCTCATAAGCGTGTCCGTGCCTACCATTGCCCCTGCAAAGTCTGCCACCCACCCGTCAGCCACCGCCATGCGGTCACGACGCCGTGTTTCTGTCTTGTGGTTGCGATCCAAGTAGTCGAAATGCTCTTGGTTTTTTGCCTGTGCAAAATATCCAAGATCACGCCCGCCGTATCCCGCGCTTTGTGCTGTATCCACGCCAGAGAAGCCTTGCTCCCGCTCGAAGCCAGCCGCAGCCCACGACATTCCCATTGACCGCGCAATGTTGTTATTGTCCGCGAAACCGTCTGCGAATGACTGCCGCCACCCGCCATGCACCATTGGCGCACTGCCCGCCCCCCGCGAAAGATCAACACGCGCAAGCGGGTCAACCATCACAGGCTCGGAAAATTGGGAAGTGTCTTCACCATTCCCCATCCATGCATTTGTCCGGCTTTGAATGTCATAATCTGGGTCGGCCCATGAAACCGTAATAGGACCGCGCCCACTTGGGCCATAATTGTTGGCCTCGATCCGCGCCCGATTTGTGGGGACATTCACATCAACATAGTCAGAGAATTGCGGCGTGATTGTCGGATCATCAAGGATGCCAGCCACCATATCCGCGTTTACCCGCGATCGGCCCGGATTGTTTAGAACTCCGCCGTAATAGGCTGAACCCCGCGATACGGGACGACCAGCATGATTATAGGTGTTTGAGAGGACGGGCATCGATGCCCATTCCTTCGCAATGTTGTTGCCAAAGGCTTCCGCGCTCATGCGGCCAGATTGATACGCAGAAAGACCACGACGCTCTAAAAGTGTCACGGCAATCTGATCTTGGGTCCGCGCATCAAACGGCATATCCCGTGCAATTTGCCCGTTCGTAATCAACTCGCCCAACGTGGTGTAAGTCACCTGTACCGCGCCCGCCGCCGTGTACTTCGACCGCAAGTTTTGGCGCTGCAAATCATGCACCTCACCAACTGTCATTTGCGTGAGCGGTTTATTGCCGCGCTGTCTGACGCCGTGGTTCCAAGTGTCATATGCACGCGGATCGATCCGTCCATCTTCGCCAAGACCGTAAGACGTTTCCGCGTTGTAAATGACGTTCAGAAGGTTTTCCATTAATTGCGTCCCGTTGCTTCAAGTGCCATATCCCGCGCTGATGGTGTTTCACCACGGACGCCCATATATTGCTCTGCCAGATCGTTGAACATATCGATCGAGATTGTCTCGCCGTTTTGCTGCCGGCGAATAACTTCTTCACGCAGCTTCGCGCCGTTTTCCGCAAATGCCGAGAAGTTGTTTTCAATCTCTGCCATGCCATCACGAAGATCGAGGCGGAAGTTGCCCTCCAACTCGACCATCTGTCCGCGCTGCTTGTCCATCATAAACACGCGGTAAACTGGCGCATTTACGCTTCCCGACCCATCAGGGACCAGCTTGTAATGCTCGCCCGCACGCAATGGGCTTCCGCGTGTTCCTTCGCCCTGGCGATACCCCATGGCCGCCCAGATATCTTCTGCATTTGAGGCCCCTTGCAACGCATCCCGAATTTGCCCGTCTGCCAAGATTTCCCAAGGCTCTGCCTGCATAAGATCAGATCCCCAATCAGTTTCCCGATCATCGAACCCCAGTGACAAAATGCTTGTGTATGCCTCTCGGAATGCTTCCGCTCCTTCGACCGCGCCGCCACCAATCATGCGACCGATATTGCTGAATGTCTCCAAGCCGCTTTTCGCAGCTGGCGCAGCATACCGCACCTCTGGCGCATAGGCTGACCGCTCGACACCAAGCATCGCTTCCGTGTCAGTCCAGCGACCTTCCATAGATTGCGTGACCATATCCAAAACGCCGTCTTCATCGACACCCGCTGTTCGCATAAATGTCTCATAAAGCATCTGCGCTTCTTTGATTTCCTGCGGTGAAGGATCAACTCCGTCGAAGGCATACCCGCCCTCACTTAGCCGCGATACCACGCGCCGGTTCATATAGCTTCGCGCGTTTTCCGCTGTGACTTGCTCACCATTCGAGAAGAACCCGTCATTGTATTCATTCATCATGAAAGCGGTATCAACGTCCGTCCATTCCTGCTCGTTCATGGTCCGCACGCGGCGCGATGCTTCTTCAAGCGGGGTATCACCCGCCGATCCGTCATTCACCAATGCCGAAGCAAGCCCGAAAATCTGCTTTGTGTGGTCGCTAAAGTCGCCAGTCATATCACGCACTTCACCAGCAAGGTTCGGCGCCGCCTTCAAGGCGCGGAATAAATCATACGCGCCTTGCAGAGATGTCTCTGTATCAAGCGAGCCGCGCTGGATCATCAAATCAAGCTGCTTGAGACTTGCTGGCAAGAAACCAGCCGTCTTCACTGTTTCAATCGACCGTGCCATTTGCTCGGGCGTCATGTTCAGCCACGTGTCCCAAGTGACCGCTGCGCGTGTCCCATCCTCACCGACAATCCCAGCACGATCCGCAATCAGCAAATCCTGCGCCGTGCGCGTTTTTTCTGTCTCTGTTGCGCGCCCTTCCATGATTGCTGTCATGTCGTTGATTGTGCCGCGCGCGCCTTCTGCTGCGTTTGCTTGCGCGTAGAACGTATTCAGTCGCCCCGCGACCTGTCGCATCATCCCTTCTGTGGCCATCGTGCCATCAGGCATGGTGAAGTATTCCATCAGATCGGGGTTCATTGTGTTCACATCGGCAATCAGCGTTGCAAGCTGTCCCGGTGTCATGCCGCGCACATCTTCACCCGCGATCATGCGCTGCGCCCCAGATGACACCACAAGTTCTTGCGTCATAGCAATCTTTTGCGCTGGACTTAGAATGTGATCTGGCTGGTTCGCGATATGCCGAAACTGATCTGATATGACCGCTTCCGCTGCAAGCAGACTATCTTCATCACCCGCTTGGATCAGCTGGCCAATTTGCGAGATCACACTGTCGTTGAAGCCTTGCTGAACGCCTGTCTGGTTTGCGTCATGCAGCTGCCCCTGCGCACGCCCGATCGCAGCGCCCGCTGTGGTCTTCATGTCCGCTACGATGTCGTTGAACAAGCCGCCGAAGTTTTCGGGGACGCTTCCCTGCATCCCGTCCAGTCGATCATTCACATTTGCCATAAAGGCATCAAGGTCATACGGGTTTTCAGTCTTGGCCGCTTCGACCTGTGCTTTTACCGATACCGCCAAACGGTCGGCATAACGCCGCTCAACATTGTCTTTGTACGCGCGCCGTCCGATGCGGCCCCAATCCCCTGTCGGGTTGTCGGGCATTTGTGGCACGCCATTTTCGTCCATTGAGAAAACAGCATTACGCGCAAGGCCAACCGCTTTTTCTTCGGTCTCCTGCCCCATCAAACGACCAAACTTGGCCGCTTCCTGTGCCATCATGTCACTGGCTTGCCATCCCAGCTGCATCGCAGCTTGGTTGCCTCTTGGCCGGATCACACCAGATTGCCCAGATTGGGCTTGAACGGTTTCGCGCTTTCTCAAAACTGGCATGTTTTTTATTCCTTAAATCCGACACTGCGCATGAACGATGATGCCCGCGACCCTTGCCCATATTCTTGATACATATCTTCACCGCCCTTGATCGCGCTGACTGCACCCATGAAGCCTTTTAGCCTTGCAGCTTTGGCGCCATATTTGCCCTCGATCTTCACCAACTCGCGTTCCGCCATCAAGCGCCGACTTTCATCGCCCTGTGCGTCGCGCGCCTTGCCAATATTCTTATTCATATCGGCAGTATTGCCCTCCGCAATTGAAGCAAAGCTGGCATTTCCAATGCCCGAGACCGCCGACGCCGCCATATTGGCTTCGGCTTGCTGCGCATACTCGGTGAGCATCGCGCTCTCTTGCTCGTTGCCCCGCGCCGCGACAATGAATGTCATGGCTTGGATTTGAGCTGCTTCAAACTTGGCGTCCGCCGCAATCTGGTTGCCTTGGATTTGACCCATCCCAAAACTTCCGACCGCCGACACTGCTGAAAAGGCGTCACACATACATATTCAACGCAATCGCCTTGATGCCGCCGCGTGCAGGATCACTGCCGCTGATCACCAAGGACGGGCTGCGCCCCCATTTTGCTACGCGATATTCGCGCCATTCATTTATTAGGCTTGGAATTTCCATAGCCGGTGCGTCGATTGCTGTCGGGATTGGCTTGCCCTCTACCATGCCATCCCAAATGTTGTCCCAATAAACATCGACCGAAACAATTCTTTGCATTTTGCCTGTCGCTGGCCCGTTTGGCATGTTTACCGCTGGCGGAAGAACCTCGATCTCCCAATACATCGGCTCTCCGATAACAACGCTTGTCCGCGCCTCGTTCGTGGCAAACACACCTCCTGCATCCGGCGTCAATGACGGTAGGATTTCTCGCCCGTCATGCACAACGCAATTAGTGCTTGCGTGATGCAGGCTCGTCCAAGCCGTGCCTGCTGGGTCTTGTGTCAGCAAGGATGCATTGTCAGCGTAAATTCCCTGCTCTGTCGTATCAAACTCGACAATCGAATAATTGCCGCCTGCCTCAATCACAGCAAAGAGCCTTGAGTTGACGGAAGTGACACTCACAAAGTTGGCACCGTCCATTTCCCACCGCATGAAACCCATGCTGTCGTCAGACCGCGCAGAGTGCATCACCAAAAGCGATCCATCTTCTTCATTGACCGATATTAGATAAGGGGTGCTTTCCGTGGCGCTGCCCTCATAAACCGCCGTGTCACGCGGCCCCGCCATCCAATCTGGTGTGGCCACTGTCAAAGGTGGTGCGCGATAATTGCTGTCTTTGTTTTCGGCAATGAACTCACGAATGTGGTGGCCCGGACCGTCGATGAACATTGCAGCTCCATCAAACACCCTTGGCACTGCATATGAGCAGCCATGCTTTGTCGTCGCCACTGCACGCGCTGTCTCTTGTGTAATCGCAACTGCATCAGATCCCGGAACATAAAACTCCGCGCTATCTGTAAACACCGACAAGTCGTACCCGCCGACAAAGTGCCTGATCCGCGCCTGTTCACCAACGCCCAGCAAGGCTACCGCGTCCGCTGGCGAACCGTCGCCAAGACCGAAATTTTCGATAGTGAAAAGGGCTGAACCCCACATTGCGTCTGGAAGTTCTTCTGTCCCTCCAAGCCATAGGCGGCGCTGCCAGATCGCGCTGGCTTGCGGCCACCCGCGTATGTCCGACATTGCCGGCTCTTGGATGCCGTCCCGAATGCCCGAGAAGATATACATATCGACCGACCCACCGCCGCCCAATTCTTCCTCTGTCGGGACCGTTCCCGCCGAAAGAACCTCGAAGGTATCTGCGTCAATCACTCGCTTGACCTCGTAGGCCGCCGCCGTTCCGCTTACGACCGTGGCCGCCGTTGTGAAGTCGGGAGCCACTCCGGCCGCATTGTTCAAAACGTCTGCTGGCGAATAAGCAACGCCTGTCAGATCAACATCAGACACACCTGTGAAGTAAATTTGATCCCCAGCCTTTAGCCCGTGTTCAAAGGCAAAGACCTTTACGATCTTACTTCCCTTTGAAAACAGGAATGGCGCTGGGTCCAGACGCTTCGCAAGGTTCCGCCGAACAATGACTTCGACCTCTTGCGCGTTTACATATGCCGTGACCTCGACCTCTCCGCCGAGAATAAGCAATCGCTGCCCCACATTGTCCGCCGAGAAGAAGTCAACGGTCGTGTAAAGTGATCCTGTACCCGCCGCCAAATCAAATGTTGATGCAAGGTTGCCCGATGCTGTCGCAATATGATCCCCATATCCCAAGGCCGCGCCTGGGGTTGTGAAGATCGTGGCTTCCACCTCGATATCCCCAGCAAAGTTGACATACGGTTGATACACCTCTGTTCCGTCTGACTTTCCCTCGAAGACAAAAGGACGTGCCGAGAAGCTGTCCAATTCCGCGTCATATTCGATGATGCACGGCTTAAAGGTGCTGTCACAAACAATGAACTGATTGCGATAGCGGGTCATGGTCATGAACCACTTTGTTTGGCCTGTCCAAGCGCACTCGGGATCAGTCAGCGTTGCCTTAAGCAAAAGGTTGCTGTCATAGATCGCAACCTGTCCGTTTGTGAACACCATGATGAAACTGGTGGTAAGTCCGGTCGCATATTCCCAGCTTTCAATCCGTGCTTCTTCCGCCAGATCGATCTTAAATTCCGTACCCCAACGGCGGACAATCCGGCCATCATTGAGGACCATCATGTTCTTCGCCTCTTTCAGAGCAGCCTGATAAGCATTTGTGTCGGTGCGGGCCAAAAGCCCATTACCGATACGACCACGGCGAAAGTTGGTTTGGTAAGTCCTCAAACGGCCCATTAATTCATTCTCCCGCCTGTGCGGCGTGCGCGGATAAATGCCTTCGTATCAAGTCGCGGCTGGGTCCGGCCCTGCGCGTCAATCGACTTTGCGCGGCGCAGCTGAATTTCTGATCTCTGCTCGAACTGACCGGACAAATCAAAGTCCATCGTCAGGGGCAGAGAAAGCCTTGCCGCCAGCTTCATTATAAAGGCTTCGCGGAAATATCCGGGCCACTCCGAAGGATTGACCATAACCGAATACGTCGCCTTTACGACTTCGCTCGATGTCGCTTGGACACGCACCGCAACAAGCCGCCCGAACACGTCAAAGGGGGCTTTGAAATCCCCGATGTAAACCGTGCGCAGATTTTTGGCGTCAGATGGTAATTGGTAGAACCCTTCCCACGGATAAGGGGGAACATCTGCAACCCTTACAAGGGTCGCCGTTTCCTGCGCAAATCTCCAAGGGTAAAGCGAAATCACTGCTTCCAGTGTGTCGGCATATGCTCGGTTTGCCGCGTCCGCTGTTGCACTGTTCTCAATAAACGAAACGATCGGCGGGATGCCGATCAGTGAAAGTGCTGCGTTTGTGACCTTGATGTCACTGTCGGATACACTCAAAGCTGGCATTTATGCCTCCATTTTGAAAAAGGGCCGACCGCCTTGTGAAGCAGCCGGCCCTAAGTTTTCCACTGCCACCACTGCCATGAGGCAGCGGAAGCTATTATGCAGCTGTCGTCAGCGTTGAGACTTCGTAGATGCCTGTGTCTTCGATGCCAACGGCACCCATCGACATGCAGGAAACTGCGGACCATGCGGAATAGGTGTTTTCCCAATCCCAGTTGGTGTTGATCTCTTTGTTGACGCCGTGACCGATGGCCGATTTGTGCCATGCAATGTTTTTGGCAACATTAGTTGTCACAACAATGTTCGGCTCGACCAACCAGAGAACACCCATCCAGAGTTTAGCGGTCATGCCGCCTTTGAATGGGAGGCTGTCTTGGCCAACGAAGTCAGCATTTGCAAACTCGGAAACCTTCAACATCTGAATGAATGTCTTCGGGTGAACAGCGCAGAAGCGCTGGCCATCATCAGGCACTTCATTTGTCGAGAAAGTCTCAACAATGGAAAGCATTTTTGCCAAGTCCATTGCTTCCAGCGGGTCACCCAGATCAGTTGCATTCGCGCCGGCGTCCAAAGCTGCGATGATGATTTCATCCGCTTTCTTGCCAAGACCGCCAACGTGCGTGCGAACGTGTGCCATTTTCTCATCGGTGTTGATCTTCAACAGATCAAGATCATCGATCAGAGTTGGAATGTACCAGTCAACCATTGTGGCCGACACGCGAGTGTGCAGCGGATCAATGAATGTGTGCTGGGCGTTCCGCGACTTGGATTGCGCTGCAAGCGAACCAAAGATTTGGAAATAAACAACAGAGCCACGAACTGCGCCTTTACGGGTTGTACCCATAAGGCGAGAGCCAAGCTGTTGGAATGAAAGATGCACGTCGCTGTTATATTCTTCAACGAATGCTACGTCGATTGATGGTGCCATTTCGGCCTCCTGTCAAAAAGTGAACTACCTGATTTTCGGGTGTTCCTCTTGGTGACAGTGATGCGGGTAATCCTTACGGGGCCGCAGTCAGCCGTTGAGGGGCCGGATATGGAGACTGTGATTGAAAAAGCACATATCCCTTGAATGGATCATTAGCTTTCTGCATTTCTATGTCAAACCCCAAATATTGAAGCCAAAGCAACCGTCGTTCCTGATTGAGAGGTGCGATGTTGTATGTTGACCAGCCATTTGCTTCCCAGATTGTCTTCATTTTTTTGCATTGTCGGGTCATTGTGCGCCATTGGCTGTCGGCCAAGTCAGTGCCGAGAAACCAGATAAGGCCCTTGTCGACATGTGTTGGGACCAATCCCCCGATCCCAACAATGCTATCGTCAATCCAGATTGTCCAAAACTCGCCATTCCCCTCGAAGGCTTTGAACATATCCTCTTTGAAAGACCAGCTGGCGATGTTCTTGCCTTTTTGAACCGCCAGCTGCGTGACCTCATCGATGTCGCTTTCGCGCATAAACTCGCAAACCATACCGATGTCCCAACGTGTCGAAGGGAAGATGCCGCTTGTCATTGCGGATTACGTGCCGCGAAGTCCTTCCACAAGCCGCGCACTTTCGCGGTGTAATCCGGGTCTTCACCAAAGCGCGGATCACCCTGCATTTCGCGGATTTCCCCGCGTGTCAGTGGCTCTGTCCGCTGTGTCGGCGTATCACCTGGGGCAAAGTTGTTGTCGCCCATTTTGTCGCGCATCCGTTCCATGAACTCAACACCAGCCGCCGTTGTCATAACGGCCTCGACAATCTTGTGGTCCGACTTGTCCACATTGGCGTTCAGCCAGCGATTGACATCATCGATGCGACTTTCAGCATTTTCACCCAGCGCGGCCTTTTCCTTTTCAGGGTTTGGAAAGTTGTTGTTGTAGAGCTGCAAAAGCTTTTGATAGCCTTCTTTGCCAACACCCTGCTCTTTCGCCCAATCGCGCAAGCCGCCGTCCAGTTCTTCCGTGATCTTGAAATTCAGGTCTTCCGGCGCTTCATATTCGCCAATGTCCTCTGGGACACCCCGTTCTTCCAAGAAGGACTTCTTTGCGGCCTCGATGGCCTCATCCTTCACTTCTGCGCGAAGATCGTCGGTCTTTTTCAAGAACGACTTAGACATTTCGGCATAGCCTTTTGCCTGTTCTTCAGGTGTTTTGAATTTCTCAAGAAGCCACTCTGGGCGTTCATTGTCGGCTGGCGGCGATGCCTGCGAACCCTCACCCGCTGCACCGCCGCTCTCGCCTGCTTTGAACATCGAGCCGCTTTGTCCCGAAGCGGCTGCCTGCCCTTCGCCCTCTGATCCGGCGGGAACTCCAGAACCTTCCTCGTCAGCTGGCATACGCAGTATATCTCGATATTTATTTATGAACATGGCAGTGGTTCCTTTTTACTTTGGGGTTGATCGTCTGCGTGCATCCAAGATGCCAAAAAGCCTTCGCATCCCTTCCTGCATCCGCAATTCTGCGTCTGTCGCGCTGGGCGGCATGACGGTCATAACCGTGATCGATTGAAGGTAATTCATCAGCTTCTCGCCTTCATCACTCCCCAATACACCACGGCACACAATGTTGATCCGTTCTTCCATTTCTGCAGGACGCTTGAACCCGTCGATGGTTCCTGCGTCCGCTGGCTTCAAATCACGGATACGCTTTTCAATAAACTCGCTCATGCTTGAGGTGGTCCTGCTTGCTGCTGTTGTTCGGCCATTTGCTGCTGCGCCTTTTCCATGTCTTCACCCAGCTTTTTTGCATCCTTGTAGATGCGGCTGTCCAGAGCAAACCGCTTTTGTAACCAAGGCTGCAACTCATCCAGCTTGTAAAGCGCCGCTGCGGCCTGTGGTCCGAATGAACCTGCCCACATTTGATGGTGCTGCGTGAAATTCTGCAACTCTCGCCCGTACTGCGATTGCGCAAGCGGCGAAACCGACCGAAAGCGTATGCCTTCACCCTTGAATGTCGGAAGCTGAATATCCCCGCGCTTTTCCAAGATATACAGGGACCGCTCGGTGTATGGCTGGATGAACTCATAGAACACGCGGCTGAACCCTGCGGACGTGCGATAGGCTAGATCGGCCATTCTCTCTGCTACTTCGGTCGCGGATGCAGGTGTTTTGTTCGGATCAGCCAGCATGTCGTTATACATGGCCTTTTTGATGTTCATCCGCTGATCATTCAGCACAATGTCGCGCATGTTGAAGTTGCCAGTGGCCGTGTTGACCTGCTGCAACCCGCGTGACCCCGGTTCGATGTTCATAATCGTGCCGGGCAAAAGGTTCACAACGTCCGCGTTAATTGTGGCGTCACTGTCGCTTTGGTAAATGCCAACGATGTTCATCGCTGCGTTTTCCAAAATCATCTCGACCATGAGGTTTGTTGTGCGGATTGCGCCCATCGCACGCAGCAATGGACCGCGGCCCCATGTCTCGCCCGCCGCTGTCGACCAACGGAAAGTGTGGAACGGGTTTGATCCACGCCCTTTCAGGTTCCGGTTAATGAGAACCTCGGACTTATCCTTCGTGATCACCATGTGGCGGAAGTGGTTTGGACCCTTTTTGTAATCTACCCCCGTCCACTCGATCAGCTCGATCTCTTTGTCACCCTCGCGCAGAATAATCTGCTCCAAAGCGCCCTTGTTCACAAAGTTGGGATACGTGAACGGGATCTGATCCGCGCGTATTTTGTTCACGCGATAGACGCCGCCCAGCATATCATCTGGACCGCGCTCGATGGTGAAGTCTGTGATCGGAATAGCCTTGTGGTGAAACGCACTGGCGCTGCCCTTGCGGCTTTCCTCATGCAGAAGGCAACCCGTCGAAATAGCAAGATCGGTGAAGGCTTCTGAACTTTCCTGCGCCAGATTGGATCGCCAGATTTCCTCGAACATATATTCGGTGATTTGATCCAGATCATTGTTGATCGCCTTGCGGTCCCGCGCATTGATGCTGCTGTCCGCCTCCAACGACACAAAGTTGGTGAACGGCGGCATAAGGCCCGCCTGCATCCGGCTGACAAATTCATCCACCGCATTTGCGCCAGTTTCATCGAAGATGTCTTCGGAATTGTCCACTTGGTTCGTTTGGTGAAACCGCTTACGCGCGGGCATTGTCAGGCGAATTGCATCGTCAAACAGACCCTCGTATCGCTGCCGCTCTGCCACGGATTTCTCGTGGCGCTTGCTTAGTTCTTTCGGGTCCATGTTCTCACCTTATGCTTGAGCAAAGAATGAACGGGATGCCGTCATTCCGGTTATGCCGCGACCAGCTTCCGCACCGCTTCCAGACCGACGCCGACTTTCGTAGCTTTCTTGACGATCGACAATTGTTTGCTGGCTTGTTGTGCGTGCTTTGTCTTTTGCAGCCTGTGTTTGCTCTGCCGCAATCTTTTTCTGCGCCTTTGCTGATGCTTTCTGCGCATCATTCGCATTCTTCAAAGTACCTGCCGTTGCGCCTACCGACGCGCCTATCAAAATCGCTGTTACTGGATCGCACATGGCTTTGTCCTTTTTTTCATAAAACTTGTCCAGATCGTGTGCTTTTACGCAGAAACGGTCAAGAACGACGCCCATGAGAGAGGATTTCACTCGCTTTTCGTGGCTTTCTACCAGAAATGCCGCCTCGATTGAATAAATTCGCTTTTGTGTTCGCTTGAACCTGCGGTCTTGCGCTCGTCGACCGCCCAACCAGCTTCTTTCCGTACCCCATGCGCAGAAAGGCGTATTGCTCGGCGTCCGATACGTGAGAATAGATCGAATGCTTGTCAATCCCGTCGCCATCTTTCTTGTAGCTGTACCCGCCGCGCTTGGCGTCCACCAGATACTTGCAATGAGAGGAAATCATGTAGCCGGCACGGCCATCAACCATTGTATTCATCTGCGTCTGGATCGATCCCACCCGAATAACCGGATCATTGGTGTAAGCAGGCTGGATGCTAAGACCTTCAGATCGGAAAATCTCGAATGGGGTTGTCTCGTCTGTCTGCGCACGCTGATCACCAGCTGGGTCGCCCGTCATAATGATCGTGTAATCGGGGTATTCCGCCGCGATCTTCTTGCTCAAAGCCTTGGCAAACTCCTTGGCGCCCATATCCTTTGCCACCAACTCATCGATAGTCCGCGCTTGCCCGCGCACGTCCTGACAGAAAGCCGCCGCTGGCGTTAATCCGAAGTCGACGCCGACATAAATCTCATGCCCAGAGGATGCTTTCAGCATATCGCTGACATGCACCTTGTCTTTGAACCCGCTGTAAACCGGACGCCCGTTGAAAATGCGGCCGACCTTGTTTTGCAGCATGTTTTGTATCCATTCGCGCGTCTGCCCTTGGATCAGGTTCGTGTAATATTCTGGCATCGTCCATTTGCCGTTTTCCCGATTAGGGTTCAAATCATACCCGATCAGGTTGCCTTCTTCATCCACCCTGTCCATGACCGCGGGCGGCTGCGTGAAGAACTCCCAATTCGCTGGCTTCGCCATTGTCAGGCGGTCTTCTTCGCTCATCCAGTCCGGCACCGGGCTTTGACCCGACATAATCGCCCACCAGTGGTCTTCTGGCGGCGCGTTCGTATCCATAATCACGCACGGGTGTGTCGGCCCGCCATCGATGATCCTTGGATAGCGGCCAACGCGCGAAATCGCAGCGGTCACAACGCTGAGAGGTAATTCCCGTGCTTCGTTGATGAAAATCATCGTGAACTCGAAAGACAGCAACTTGCGCACGTCTTCTTCCCGATCAAGAGCCAAGAACCAAACCTCGCCCTCGACATCGCCAAAATGCAGAACTTGCTTGAATGGCGCACGCCAGCGCATCTTTCCAAAGTGTTCTTCCGGCAGCCAATCCAACCACGTCTTCACCGTTGTCGTTTCAAGCTGGGGCGTGGTGTTGCGGATAATCCCAAGACGGAACTTGCGCTTGCCCGTCTTGCCCTTTGCGTCGACGGAAGGCTCCTGCTCCAAAATCTCCTTGAGGCAAGTCACAACGCAACCCACCGATTTGCCCGATCCAATCGGACCTTGAAGGCCACGAACAAACGCCTTTGACTTCATAAACTGAATGATCGTGTCGCCATCCGGCTTGTAGTTAAATTCCATTAGAATTTAGGCCCCATCCGGCGGCCCATCACTACCAGACACACAATCGTCCCAATGACCCCACAGAAATATCCTGCAAAGAAAATACCAACCATCACCATCTCGGATCACTTTTCTGAACCACTGTTCCATGCTTTAGCGCCATGCAGAAAGAAAGGCCCAGAAGACCCGTTGTCATCATAACGCCGCTAACGATCGCCAAAACTACAAGACCCATCAATGCTTCAACTCCGCGTTCAAGCCCTGCATCAATCCGCTGCCAATCGACTTCATCGCCATCGGCAAGAACCGAGAAAACACATCGAAGTTGTTGGTGCCGCAAAACGCCACCGCCGTGTCAGGATGCATTTCCGCGCCCAGCGCAAACTGGTCACACGTCAGCTTCTTCACAACCTTGCCCTGCTTGTTGGCAAAGACAAACAAATTATCCTCTAAGTCCGGCACCTCGACCAGATCAAACTGATCCAAGAAATTCACAGTCCGCCCGCTTGCGCGGATCATCTGCCTTCCCAGCTTCATATCGCCGTGCTTAATCATACCCAATCCTCATCCCATTCAGACGCCATCTCAATCAGATCATCGCCCATGCCGTTATGCACCATGTAAAAGTTACCGTCCGCATCCATGCCGGCAACCGCAACATTCACCAGCTTCAATCGCCGCGCAGTCGCATAGACAGAACCCGCGCTGGCATGTTCCAACACGGGTTTTTTCACTTCGGGAAATTTCAGGATCATCGCGCTCATCGTACACCCTTCTTCACACCACGCTCCCGAGCGCGCGCCAATAAACGCGCCTGCTCAGAAGTCATCAATGCACGCATCTTACGCGGAGGGTTCCGATAAACACAACTCTCACCCCCAGGTTTGCCATTCCATTCACACCAAAAACCCAACTCATCAATCCAACCAGTCTTCATCTTGAACAAAACACCCTGCGGCGATCGGTCCAAACCCTTGCCACCAACAGGCATAGAACCACGACCCCGCTTGTCTTCCTTCACAAGCGCAACAATCCCCAAACCGCGCACCCCGCGACTACCCTTCTCCGCAGGACGATTAACCTTCCATACAACAGGCTGAACCTCACGTCTCGTAGGCGCAGGCTCCTCTTTCTTGAAAAACGACATGCCGTTCCCTCTCTATTAGGCCGCTGTGAACAACTTAAAACGAGCGCCACAAACGAACCTTTTCTTCTGCGTTTTGTCTGGGTTGGTGGGGGTATTACAGGGGGGGGGCCACCTAGTTTTGACCCACCCCTCCCCCTAGGTCAATGTTGACCTGAATTGCTGTACCCGAGCCAGTGCCACCTGCTGCCTCGCGTAGCCCCGCGCGGTCCATCAAATCCGCCGCTGCCATCTGCCTCACGTTCTCTGATCGGGCTGACTTTGCCAGCTTCACCATCGTGTGTAGACCAATGATTGCTGCACTGCTTAGGTAGCGACGAGTGGCCAAGAGTAGAGCTTCTCTCCCTGTGTCTCTGTTGAAGAAGTCATAAAGCACTGATGGAGCTGAATAACCGAGTGCTTCGGCTATTGCTGCTGTCGGCCAGCCTTCGCAGACGTGGAGCATGATTGCTTGTGTTTGTCTGACTGTGAGTGCGTGTCCGCTTTCGAGTTCGATCGGCTCTATGTTTCCGTACTGTTGGAGTGCTGCGCTGGCGTCCATGGCGACATCGGGAAGCTGATCATTCATGTGGAGGAACCTTTCGTTCGAGGGAGGGTTTCAGCCTATTGGTGGTGCAGCCCGTGCGGCCCGCTCCCCCCTCTTACTCCCCCCTCAGCTGTATTTCTGTCAAGTGAATGTTTTTCATATTACGGGCCATCATTATGAAGGATATTCATATGACGCGGGAAGCCCCTTGTTTTACTGTCTCTGTGAACCTGTCTGTGGAGCCTGCATTGTCCCAAGTATTATCGAAATCGGCTATTGACCGCTCTATCAAAGAGAACCTTGCCAAGCGTAAGGCTGTGATGAACGCGAAGCGGAAGGCGCAGAACAAGCACAACAAGCTGATGAAGAAGATCCGATCTCGGTCTAATCGTGCTTAAGGCTTCCTAGCGCAAACAGGCTGAACCCTTCGATACGTGGGGCAGACCAGACCTGTGTTTGTATCCCGTCTTCGCTGCGTCACTGCCGGCCCCCGGATGATTGTCGCTGCTTCGGACTTATCTGCGATAAGCTCCTGCGCGCTCGATCATCTATCGGGGTCTTCCGTCATTGCCTTGCTACGCCTTCCCAATACCACACACACAGGATCGCCCGTCCGGATTGTCTCTCCGAGAGGCCATGCGGATGATGCACCGTCAAGGACTGCAACTCATTTTGCCCAGACGAGCTGGGCCGCTTCGCTAAAATGAGCTTTGCCAGCAAGCTGGTCGCCCCAAGAGGCGATCCTTGACCGTTCCTTCACTTCGTTCAGTGCGATCATCCTCATAGCGTGCGTCGGCCATCGGACAGGCGATCTGTGCGAGTAACAAATGGAGAACGACATGCAACAGAGATTTCACTTTATCGAAGAACCACTGACAGACCGTGACGCCCAGATATGGGAGGACATGCTGCTCATTGACGAATACGACGATGAGCCGCTTCCGATCGCCACCCAACCACAAATTCTTCTCTCAGATGAGGTACCATTCTAATGCACACATTATTCCTTAACGCTTCCCTTGTAGCTTCCCTCTACTTCTTTTGGAGCATCTTCCTATGAAGTTGGACACAATCGCTCTGGCGGCAAGCATCACGCTTGTCGTCGCCCTCATCACCTACATCATCACACTGTCTTGAAAGGACACACTATGAAAACGAAGACCATCACATTGACGATCCCCGCCATCACCCTCCCTGCAATGCCAACATTCAAGAAGCCAACCTGGAAGCGTTCGCCTTCGACAGTGCAGGATCACATCAACGAAGATTGCCGTGAGCGCATCGCTTGCTTGGAAACGGAAGTCACCGCCATTCGTGACGCGCTTCAAGCAACGCTTCGTATGATGAAAAAAACAAAGAAATAAATAGATAATCGCTGCATCCACGCAGTGCGATCGTCAAGGCAACCTGCTGAAGCAGGGGCGCAAGAGCGCCGCCTTGACCATCACCCCGCTTAGTCTGCTGACGCGGGGAGTTATCAACAAATATGAAAAATAAATGGAGAACGACATGACTAACATCAACGCAATGAACAAAGCTGAACTCATCGAATTTGCTACCGACGCTTCGGCAGAAGCACAACGCTTGCAGGATCAGATCGATGCTCAAGACGTACACACCGCGATGCAGATCATCGCCGATCAATTCAATGATCCACGCCTTCAATTCAACCGCCAGCTGGGCGAGCAAGTTGAAGTGAACGGAATGGCTTTCGTCCAGAAGAACATCCTTGGATCGATCATCTACGGTTTAGAAAAGAAGCATGAGTGGTTTGCCGACAAGCTGCGCGAAGACATCGCCAAGGTCGAGAAGGCACACCGCCAAGTGGTCAACGACGAGTTGGGCATGCAACAGCTGGACCGCGTGATCATGTTTGCCGAGAACCGCAAAACAGAAACGCTGGCGATCGAGCAACTGTTGAACGCAGCCAAGGCGATCTACGGCACCGCGACTGGTGAGGCTTACATGCCATACACACCTGCACCAACGGGTCAGCAAAACAGCAAGGCGAACGAACTTGAACGTCGCATGGCTGCTTTCGGCGTCAAAGCGAGCCTTTCGCCGACCAACACCGATGGCATCACCAGCGAGGAAGAAGTCGCTGACCGCAACGCCAACGGATAACCCCGTTCGTAACGAGTATCGCCCCTGTCGCAGAAATGTGGCGGGGGCAGTTTCCCTTTAACTGGCCTGTGTACCGGGCCTCACCCTCACATGCGCGAACCGTGACCGCCTTGCACCCCGCAAGCGCAGGTCCAGCGCCACAAACGGATCTTCAACATGAAGCCCAATGCTAGAACCAGCACACGCAGTCACACCCTTGCAGTGCGTCTGAAAATACAAGCTGCTTCCCTAGAACGTCAAAAACTTCTGCGTGAGTTTGCACAACAGCAAGCACATGCGGAATTTTACGAAGCGAATGACCCCCCCGTCATTCAAAAATGAAAAGTTTGAAAGGATAGCCGCATGGATTACTTCGAAGCACTTTCCGAAATGGCCGATCTAAATCCCGAGTTGGTCTTCAACAACAACGGGTATGAGCGCTTGTCTCACGAAGTGGTTGAGCGCAACAAAGAAGCCATCACAGAAATTGAGAAAATCCTCAAAGAATGTGTCTCTGGCTTTGTGAGTTTCCAAAACTTCAAACCGAGAAAAGACGGCACAATGGCTGTCCGTTGCCAAACGCGCTGGTCGGACTGGTTCATCGGCGTGTCTTACTTTCCTTTGGAAGACTTCAAGCCATCATCTGAAACATGGAGTGAACCAACATGAAATGCACAAAAACAGGCTGCCACATCTTCATCTCTGACTATGATGAATGGGCTTACGGTGACGCTTTCGAAGGCAACGGCTTGGCTCTCTTTCGCCTTGTTGTCACAGACCGCAAGCCTCTGCGCGATGTGGTCCACTATACCGTTTTCACTTGTGATGTATGGTTTGAGCGCGACAACCCCGAACAGCCGACATCGACCTTGATCTCGGCCAACTTTATCAACCACGGATACAAAGGTATCCCGTACACGAAAGGTTAGTCCACATGGACCTCATTATGATCAGCTTTGTCTCTTTCATGACCGCTCTTGCGTGTCTTGTCTTTGCTTTCCGCATCTTCCGCTTCGACATGCTGATGCGCGCACACTGGATGGTAGATATCATCGTCACTGCTGCTCTGATGATGTTCTTCTCTGGCACCCTTCAAGGCACAGTCATTGCCGCAATGGCTGGCCTTATCTTTTCCCTCTTTATGACAGCTGGCCGCATGGCCCAGAAAGGCGTTTCCAATGTCCAATCTCACAGACCTCCAGCAACAATTTACAGCCCAGATCGTCACGATGATGAAAACAGAGGGGCTGAACTGGACAAAATCTTGGGTATCCTTGAACGCTCCCATGAACGGCAACACCGGACACGTTTACACGGGCATCAACTCCATGATTACGGGTTTCTGGTTGCAGCAGAATAAGCAATCCGATCCCCGTTTTCTGACGCCAAACCAGATCAAGTCCCTTGGTGGCCACATCATCAAGGGATCGAAGACCATTCCCATCGTTTTCTACAAAACCAACATCAAGGAGGAAGCAAACGGCGACAACAAAACCTACCGTGTGATGAAATTCTACCGTGTTCTGCACGTTTCACAGACTGGCAACATCAACCTCGATCACCTTGAGCCGTTGCAAGAGCGCCCCGAACGCACAGAACTTCAAAACGTGACAAACTACGACTTGTTCGTTACCAATTGTCAGGTTCCCATCACCCACAATGGTTCCCAGCCAATGTATATTCCCGCCCTCGATCAGATTGACCTGCCACCTATCAATGACTTCTTGGACACCAAGGAAGCAGACGCCTCTGATCACTATTACAGCACGTTGTTCCACGAGCTGACGCACGCAACAGGCGCGAAACACCGCCTTGATCGTGCCACGCTCCATGATTACTCGCGCAGCATCAAAACCCGCGCCTTTGAGGAACTCATTGCAGAGATTGGCAGCGCCATGATTGGTCAAGAACTCGGCTTGCAAGTTTTGCCGCGCCAGGACCAAGCTGCTTACCTCAATTCGTGGATAAAAGCCCTCGATGAAGACCACACGCTGATCTTCAAAGCCGCGGCCGAAGCCAGCAAGGCTCTGAAGTGGTGCAACGAGCAACAACCGGCTGAAACCTACGACCGAGTAGAAGCCGCATGACCAAAATCAGGATCACAGTCGAATATCCAGACGGGAAAACGCGCTTTGCGTATTTGACCGAAGACGATCTGTGCATCCTGTCCCACGCGATCACCGCGTACAAACCCCTCAAGGTATGGGCGCCTCAAACGTCCCGCCTTGTGACCCTCTTTCAACGCATTACGAAAGGTTTTACCAATGCAAACTCCTTCCCTCTCATCAAGACAGATTTCAAAGCTTCTAAGCGACCTCGCAAGTGAAGTCGCGCAAAAGGGCTATGAAGTGTCCTACATCACTGCCCGCATTGACACGCACGATCCAGACTACATGACCGCCTGTCTGTATTACCGGATCAACTCCAACACGGATACGGACAGCGTTTATAAGCGCCTGTACTTCGACACGTTAACCGCTGATCTGGCCGACTTCACGGCCCAGTGTCGTGTTATTGAACCCGCTTCCGAAGGTCGCAGAACACAAGCTATCAAAAAGCTTGCGAAGCTAACCGAAGAACTCGCAGAACTTGAGATCGATGAAGAATTGATCATGCCGATCTTCGACAAGATCAAGGAAATGTCAGGCTCACTTTTGACTGATCAAAGCAACGCGCCAGAAAGCGCACCCAAAGAGGAAGAAAACCTTTGAACTCCATTCAAGAAATAGAAATCGGCAACATTCGTGTTGCTGATGAAAACCCTCGCAAGTCGGTAGAAAACATCATCGGTCTTGAGAACTCGATCCGCGAACGCGGCCTCATTAACCCTCTTGTTGGATATATTGAAGACAACCAGCTTCATGTCGTGGCCGGACAGCGCCGTCTCTTGGCCTTGTCCAACATCTTCGAAGCTGATCACAAAGTCCCTTTCCAACAGATCAACAAAGAAGATGCCGTCCAGATCGGTATCGTCGACAACCTTGTTCGTGAAAAAATGACCGAGAAAGATGTCGTAAACCTGCTTTCAGGTGACGCTTTCAAAGACCTCGACCCGGTTGCAGTCCAACGCCTGATCGACCGCCCCTTGAGCATCGTCAAACGCTGCATGGCAATGTCCAAGCTGCCCAAGAAGATCCTCGAAGCCTTCTTCAACGACGAGATTAACTCCGACCAGATGCAGGGGCTTGTTTATTTTACTGACGACAAGACCACTCTTGAAGACTGCTTCAAACGCTGCTTGAGCCAAAAATGGTTCGGACTATCCCATATGAGGGATCTCGCGTCCGAAGGGTTCAGCCAGTTTTCCAACCGCGCCGCTTCCGCATGGGTAAGCCAGCAAGACTACATCGATGCAGGCGGCGAATATGAAGCTGATCTGTTCAGCGATGAAATCAACATCAAGGACGCAGACCTCCTCGATAAAATGGCCGAGAAAGCCATCTTGGGTTCAATGGTCAACGTCTGGGAAGACTGGGGCAAAGTCTGGGGTTCTATCACGCGTGTCGATAGCCTTTACGACTTTGAAGCCTATTCTGGCGAACTGGTTATGACCGACGAACAGCGTGAGCGCCTCGAAGCCATCGAAGACAAAATGGACGAAGAAAACCCCAAGCTGACAAAGCAGGAAGAAGCCTTCTTTGCTGAATGGGCCGGACGTGAATATGAGCGGGAAATCCCTGCGCATCACAAAAAGCTGCTCGGTGTAATCTATTCCGTGCGTATCAACTCAAAAGAAGGCTATCAGGTCCGCTTTGGCGTCATTCCAGACGACAAAGAAGGCTATCAGGCTTGTGTTGACGCTGGAATTGTCAAACCCGCTTCTGAAAAAGCATCATCACTCACTGAAAATGGTGAAGCCGCCGACGAACCTGACTTTCCAGCTGGTGTTGTGCTTGATTTGCACCGCATCAAACGCCTCACTGTGATGAATGAAAAAGCTGCCGATCCCAACGGTGTTCTGCGCCTGTTTCTTGCGTCCACCCACGATCGCTATGGTGGTGCATTTCTCATCAACCAGAACTTCACAGACGTGGCCCTGCAAACGGGTACTTCTTTCACCCAAGGCAAGGCCATGGACGCTGCCGAAAAGGCTTATCTTGCGTCAATGGAACTTGATGTCATGGATAAAAAGGCTCTGCCTGACGCCGCGCTCATGAAAGCATTGTCCTATGCCTTGCTTCTGTCTCACAGCGAAGCACCTCAAACAGACCGCAAAACTGTTGAAAAATACTGGAAACCTGATGAAAACTTCTTTTCATCCTGCAAAAAAGGCCAGTTGGTCCGCATCATTCACGAATGCGGCCACGGCGCTGACGAAGCATCGAAGAAAGGCGATCTCGTTGATAGCGCCGTAAAGTTTGCAGCAGAAAAAAATTGGTTCCCAGACCTGTAAAAATCTGCATACTGTCCGTGATGTAAGTCACTCCTCTGGCGTTACACCGCCCAACTCGAACGTCGGTGCAATCCTCCCTGCATCGACGTTTTTTTTTGGATACATCATGACCGCCCATAAGCCTCACAAGGATAAAACAATGTCCCAACAAGCTGCCATTGCGCAGAAGCCCACCAAGGCGCATATTTCCCTCCGGTCAGAACCCGAAGCCTTTAGGCCCACGTATTACAAAATGCATGAAATGCAGGAAACTATCCTCCAGCTGCGCGTTGAAGTTTACAAATCTGACATCACGATAATGAGCCAAGCTGACACCATCAAACAGCTTCGCAAAAAACTCCTTTCCCTCAAATGACTTCACCAACACAGCGCAGCATCAAAATGCTGAAAGATGAAGGCTGGGAAGTCGCCATCGTTGAAAAATGGAACACCTTTGCGCGCATACGCCAAGACCTGTTTGGTTTTGCCGATCTTCTTGCAATGCGGCCCGGTGACAAACCCCAGCTGATCCAAGTCACCACGACTGGCATCGCGTCACGGATCGAAAAGATCATGAACGAGCCACGCGCCCTGACAGCCCTTCTAAGCGGCTTCGAGATTTACGGGCATGGTTGGCGCAAGATCAAAGTCAAGCGCGGTGGCAAGGCGATGAAGTGGGAGCCACGCATCATTCAGGTCACAAAGGACGATTTTCCATGTCTATGAACGCCCTTCGGTTTATCGCCCCTACGCGCTGCGCCTCACCTCTCGATAAACTTGTTCTTTACGAGCTGGCGAACGCGCACAACGACAATACTGGCAAGTGCAACATCACAGCCGCGGGCATAAGCGCGTTGACCTCGATGCCATCATCCCAAGTCAACGCGGCGATAGCCCGACTTACACGGGGCGGAACCATACGAAACGTCAAAGGGAATTATCAATTCATCGGATTAAACGATACGCCCGTCCCACTCCCGCCATCTTGGCAACCTTCAAATGAAACCCTCCAGAAGTTGATGGAATTATTTCCGCTCCACAACTTTGATCCACAGGAATTTGTCCATGACTTCAGAAATTATACCGCCAGAGAAGGCGTCAACATCAGACCTGCCGACCGTGACGGGGCCTTCCTCCGAAATGCAACCGCCCTCCTTGAAACTCGGCCAAGCGGACCAGCACCGATTGTCCTTGCAGGCCCACGAAACCAAGCAACTTCGATCCGCTCTATCCTTTCTGCAATGCGTTAGCGCACACCCCAAAGACTTTGCCGATATGAAAGCCTTCGAGAAGGCCAATTCTGTTCGGTATCTCGGCTTCTTTAACGGTTTTGTTCAATACATGCCGTTAGGCATCACCACTGATCAAATGTCCCTTGCCGTGGACCATGTTCAGTCCAGCACTGTCCATTCGGATGCCCTCAAATCAGCCATCTATGAACTCTGGCTTACCACCAAGCATGAAAAGCTGTCAGAAGACGACAAAGCCGCTCTGCTCGGGATCTACTTCAACAAGCTGAAAATGTATCCCACCGCCAGCGTCCAGATCGTCATGCGTGAATTTGGCGACAAGTCTCACTTCTTCCCGAGTTGGGCAGAGATCAAAACAGAACTGGACACGCACTCTGGCTGGCGCATTCAGCTTGTGAACGCCTTGCGCCGCATCGTGAAGAAGCCAGCGCCATGACAGATGATGAACTTGTATCTCTGATTGGCGATATCGTCGTTCAGCTTCCCAAAGAAATGACACAACGGGAAATCTGCTCACTATTCGCAACCATTCTCATGGCATACGAAATGTCCGCTCCGAAACGTGTCTTCCTTCTTGGAATGGTCGAAACAACCATTCGCCATAAACAGGACGGGAAAGCCGTTAAGTTTTCCACCCTCAACCTTAGAAAGCATTGAAAATGGACCAAGCATACCGCGCAACCTCGATCACGTCGTCCGACGCCAAGGACATCATCGCAGGCAACTACCTGCACCTCTACAAATTGAAGACCGGGGAGATTGAATTTCCTGATTTGTCCGACAACTTCCCCGTTCAGCTTGGGCTTTACACCGAGCCGTTCCACCTCAACTGGATTTCACGCAAGCTGAAAGACGAATACACAGATGTGAAGTGGTCCAAGGGTGTTGGTGCCGATGATCAGCACGAAGCCACTTACCTTCACAAAGAAGTCAGCACAGGCAAGGTCGCGAAGCTGATCTCGCACCCAGACGCGCTCATCAATCTGTCCGGCACCACTTTCCCTGTGGAAGTGAAGCACACCGGACGCTTTACGAAAGCCGAAGACTGCGCCAATCATTACATGCCACAAATCCAGCATCACATGATCTGCTGGGGCATTGATAAGCTGCTCTTTTCTGCAATCTGCAACAACGCCGAACCCGAGCGCATCTGGATCGGTGCAAGCATTGACTGGCAAGAACATTACCTTACTCGCTGCGAGACATTCTGGGGCTATCTGGACGACAAAATCCCACCACCACCGTCCAACTACGAAAGCGATCATCGCGTCGTTATGCCGAAGCCTATTCAGGACAGCGTGCCACTCGACAACATGACGCGCCGCGACATCAGCAAAGACAACCGCGCCCAGGCTTTGATCCCTGAATTTATCACAACCAAAGCTGCGGCCAAGCGCCACGATGAGATCAAAAAAGAACTCAAAGATATGGTGGGTCCAACCGAGCGTGAACTTTACTCACCTCAACTCACCATGAAGCGTGACGCGCGCGGCGCTATCAGGTTCACCGTCAAAGACGATTGACGCTCATCCCGTGCGGGGTGGCCGGCCTCTTGTAAGGCCACCCCTTACGGCCCTCACGTCCATTTGGAGAAAGCAACATGGCAGACAAACCGAACATCAACCTTCAGGAATGGGAAAGTTGGTCCCAGACCGACAAAGCCTATACCAAAGCCATCACTGGCAAGCAGTACAAAGGCACATCGATCAACCCGACATACATCGTTCGGAAGATCACACAGACCCTTGGCCCTATCGGTGTCAACTGGGGCTGGGAAGTCGAATTTGACCGCATTCGTGAAGGCGAACCGCATCAAGTTGTGACCGAGCAACACCAAAGCCCTGACAGCAAGAGCATCAAATACATGATCATTCGTGAGACTTATCACGAAGTCTGCATCAAGTTGTGGCGCGTGGTCGACGGCGAAAAGAATTACTTCTCGTCCTACGGCGGCACTGTGATGCTTCGCAAAACCAACGCTGGCAAATGGTCTATGGACGAAGACGCGGCGAAGAAATCCCTTACGGATGCCTTCACCAAAGCTGCGTCCTTCATGGGTGTTTCCGCTGACATTTTCACAGGTGAAAGCGACAACGACAAATACTCTAGTTCACCAGATACCAGCGCCCCCGCGCCTTCGCAGGGTTCAGCCAAGAACTCTGCCGATCGCATCAATTCCGACCCTTTCTAAACCCTCAGACATACGGAGAATAATATGTCAGAACACGACCAAACAAACCGTGGCGTTTTCTTTAAGCCACACCCTGACCAGCAGATGATCGGCCAAGGCCGCATCAACGCAAACGGCGCTGACCAGCGCATCATTGTTGTGCGTGAGAAGATGAGCCGCGAAGGCAATCCTGTCCGCTCTGTCTACATGCGCGTCGGCGTATTGTTCGACAACGACAAAAAGGGCAACGACAAAGCACCGGATTACTCTGGCCCGCTCGATGTTCCCGCAGGCTGGCGCATGTCAGGCTGGCTTGGCAAGACAGATGCAGGTCAAAACTACTGCTCTCTGCAAGTCCAGCCACCATTCGACAAAGACGGCGGCGGCAACGGCGGCGGCGGTAATTCTGGCGGCGGCACCGTCAAGCCAAATCAAGGCTTGGATGATGCATTCGACGACGACATTCCCTTTTGATGCCCCGTCCTCAATGCTCCATGTGCAACGGTTCAGGTTCAGTCGTTCAGACTTACCTTTCCCGTCCGCCGGAAATTACCCCCTGCCCGGTTTGCAATGGCTTCCCCATCGAAGAAGAAGCCGACAACAATCTTGCGCAAGCAGCTGATCGTGTCGTGCATTGCTTCGAAAGGCTCACAACAACAGGTGACGCGCATCAGCGCGTTGCCCTATCCGATGCTCTTTTTGACAGCATCAACGCCCTCAAAACCCTTCGGGAGAAGTAAAAATGAAAACCCTCATTATGGCGCTTGCCCTCGGCTTTGCCCTTGGCGCCACATCGATTATGTCGCCCGCCATGGGCCTCATGCTCGCCTTCTTTTCAGTCCTATTCATCGTATTCATGGTGATGTGATGGGCATCAAAAATCATGTGGATGAACCCTACGACCGTGGGGACAGTGATGCTCGTTATGGAAGGAAGCAGATCCCTCACAAACGCTTTTACATCGATGGCAAGTATCACAATTCCTACGTTCTGACCTTTGAAGAACGGCAGGAATATTATGCCGGCTATGAGGAAAACCCATCTGGCAGGAAAGATCGTGACGAATGAGTAAGCGCGTTATCAACAAGGAAATGATGCTGATTTACGACAAGCACATCAACCGTCGCGGCGTCACAATAGGATCGATAATGCGCTCCAGCTTTAACAAAGGAGGCTTGCCATTGATCGAATGGCTGGCCGACAACACACCAGAAGGTTCAACCGTTTCTGACCTTCTGGCTTCCCTTGCCCTTGATGCAATGGATGAAGAAAATGATCGATAAAACCCCACGCCATAAGATTGCAGACATACTGCGCGACGCAGATGATGAGTATGCCAGCACAGGCGAAGGATCATCTGCAAACGAACTCGCCGACGCTTAACTCACAGATTGGATGATGAGATGACCTCACCAAAAGAGCGTTACGACGCGCGAATGAAATTGAAACGCGCCGCTAAAGACCCTGACTGGAAAACTGACGAACAGGTCACACAAGATTACGTCTTTGACCTTGTTGATCGTTTCGTGGTGGCAGTTGAGGCTATCGCTAAATCAATGGAGACCAAAACTAATGACCAATGAAACCGAAGCGCCTGAACGGATATGGATTGGGAAGGCATACGGCAATGACACTGGCGTTGATTGGAGTGAAATCAGGGTTTTTCAGACTGATGTTGCATACAACCGCGCCGACCTATCCGACGCCAAGGACAAGCGTATCGCTGAACTTGAGGCCCTTGTGCATAAACTGGCATCTGATCCTGATTACACTGCGGCCTATGCGGCTGGTGTAGCTGACCAGAAAGCCACCCTCGCAGAACTTGAGGCGAAGCTGGCGCTTGCGGACGTGTTAGCCACAGAATGCGAAAGGGCATTTGATGATGTGGACGAGACGGGTACGCAGGAATTTTATTTGGCGCTTTATACTTACACAGACAGCCGCGCCACCCTCGCAAAACTAACGACCAACCCCAACGTCCAAGAAAGGACAAAACCATGATCAAGAAAATTGCCTTATGCCTCGCGCTGATTTTGCCGTCAGCGAGTTTCGCAACCTACCAAGAACCCATCCCGATCCCCGAGATTGAAGTCGGCGGATCAGATGATGGTGCAGCAATTCTGCTTGCGATCGGCATCCTTGGCTTCATTCTCTGGCACTCGCTCGAAGATGATACGCCAGAAGATTTATCCACCCCGCGCCCAACCGTGCGCCCCGATGCTTGCTTGAACAAAGACGGTCAAACCGTCGCCTGCGAGTAAAAAAAAGCCCCGCTCACATTTACGTGGCGGGGCTTTATCATTCATGCTTCCGCTATGCGGGCGGTGTTATGTCTCGGAGGCGAATATTGTCGAACTCGGCCCAGTTGCCAGCCAAGGTGTACAAGTTGACACGCATTTGAGCGCCTGTACCTGCAAACCTATTCTTTGCCGTGACGGGTGAACTGTTACTGTCGATCATCGTCTGGAGGTTTCCACCTGCCGCTGTTTCACGTCGCATGTAAGACCACCAATTTTGTGCAGCGAGCGTACCGTTCAGCTCATAGGTTTTCCCTATCTCTGTATCGAAGTTGAGGTAAGCACCATGTCCGTTACTTGAGGTTTGGACACGAATACGGCCTCCGCCAGTAGCCACATGTGAAACCGTTGCGCTAGCTCCAACGGACCAGTCTGCAATGTCTGTCGCGAAATCGTAGTTGAAGACTTCAACAGGGCTGTACTCTGTCACCTTGATGTTATCCATCTTTACCCACGTACTCGTGAAGACCTCGTTCAAAAGGTGGATGTACATCAGGTTGCCTGTACCCTCGACAAAGATAGAACCTGCTGCACTTGTCGAGTTGCTTACAGGACGCCCTAATTCCCCGTCGTCATGCGCCGTACCATTTGAAACGATGATATAGCCCGCATTCCACCCAGAATGAATTTGGCCTTCAATTTTGTAGAATTTACCAACCTCGGTAGGAAAACTGCGATATGTGCTGAAATAACCATATATAGACTTGTAGATGTACATGGAGCCGCCGTGATCTGCCGTCCAGCTTGATGTCACCTCCGGATCATCGGTCCAATTAGCGATGTCTGCAGAAGTATCAAAGGTATCGTCAATCAACACAACAGGAGGGGGAATAACCACCCCGCCCCCAGCGCTCACTTCCGGTTCTGCGTACACATTTGTTGTGCAACCTAAACTCGCTGATAAGGCCGTAGTTGCAAGTAAGCCTTTAAGCGTCAACATCAGTCGGCCCACTCAAATGCGGCATCGCCTGTCACAACGCAGCGCCATGTGCCGCCACCTGTGTAGACGCGCTTTACTGCGTCTGCGTCAAACAATTCCTGAACAATCCAGTTCGCGCCTGCTTTGACTTCGAGCGATACGGTTCCTGTCCCTGCATCAACAACCAAAAGTGCGCTTTCGCCATTGTTGATTGAAGGCGGAAATTCTTGTGTTGCGGTATAATAGGCCATCTTACTTTCCTTCATTCTTTGGTGAGCATTCTCGATCCCACGTTAAATTCGTTTGATAGTCCCGCACTAAGTTTGACTGTGCGTGAACCGTTCTCCAGTTTATTTCTTCCTGCGTGAAACGCCTTGGTTCTTCCACATCACAGAAAAGCGCCTCTTTAGTTGCTTCAATCTCCTGTGGCTGGCTGCACAAACCAGCTGGGAGGAATAACAAAGCCGGGATCAAGAACACTCGCATCACTTTTCCTATCTTCTTCGATGTTGGCATTACGCGCTTTGCAGCCCCTCAAATCAAGGCCAAGGCGCACGTTCTCTGCTTTTAGGCTATCGATGGCCCCTGTACTCCATACAAGCGCCACAAACGCCGCGATGAGCAGGGCGGCAAGCCCCCCTATGATAATGCGGTAGATCATCTGCGATTATCCCATCTTGCTTTGTATCCGCGCACGTCAACATGCGTGAAGGTGTTGTACCGACCAATGCCATAAACCTCTGGATACCGAGCCAAGAGATATTCCTGCACTTCGAGCGGCAAGATATTTCTTACGGTAATGTCGCCCGCAATCGCCAGCATGTGCTGCGACCGCTGCGCCCCGCCGACAAACTCATTGTATGGCCTGCATCGATGCCCAGAATGGATTGTCACCGGCTGGCCGAAGTGATTGCGCACGTCTTGAATGACATCGATCAACTCATCCGGCACAAACTTCTCATCACAAAGGGGAAGATGCGGTGCGCGCAACCTGCACTTACACCGAAATTCATGGTCGCTTAGGTTCTTGCTCCGGTTTCCCATTACTATTCTCTCTCTCTAAAAAACCGCACCCGAAACGTGCGCGGATAAAATGCGATAGTGAGAACATTGTATTGCGCCCGCTCTTTTGCATCCAACAGCATCAACACCCCGTAAAGCGCGTGCATACAGGCATAGATGCCGATCACGTTCCAGAACCAGTTAGACGAATTGCCAAGACCAAAGCCATGAAAGCCGTCCCACCAGACAGATCGCCCGACTGACCGCATCGCCAGCCAGAACAAGGCCGCGCCCAGATGCCCCACCGCGCTGCCGCTCCATGTGAAGGCATATTTGCGAAACGCAATCATCACCAAAATGCCTAAGACCAAGGCCGGAAAGCCAGCGATTACATTTGGCTCCATCATAAATTCAATCACGGTTTTCTTTCCTGTCTTTGTGTCCGAGTTCTTTCAATGCATCCTGCAATCTCTTTTGCAAAACACCTGTTTGACGCTCTAAAAGTTTATCGCGCTCTTTGCGCTCAAACTCGCGCTGTTTCATTTCTTCAACAATCGGTTTACTCGTAGGAAACGGCCAGATCATTTGGACCTCGCATACTCTTTTACAATTTCAGTGACCGCCTCAAGTGATACTTGGATAGCGATTTCGCGCCGTTGCGATGATCGAATGTCCTCGTCTTTCCGATCCATCAGCATTTGCAGATAAGTTTCTTTGGCCCCGCGCTCGATCCAAAACAAATAGATCGCGCCGAGTGTTAAGATAGCAGAGGCACCGCCGCCCAATGCTTCAAGTGCGGCAGCCCACTCCATTAGTAATGCCCCTCGTCCTGACCGTTCAAAAACCCACCGAGCATATCGGCAAGCTCTCGCTTGGACGGATCTTCATTTTTCTTGTGCCGCTTGAGCCGGCGCGTCGTGAAAAACTCCCTAGGAAACTCTCGGAACAAGATCGTGCAAACAGTCCAGTTATGTGCCGTGTTCACAAACGCAAAGAAGATGCCAAACGGATACACCGCCCATTTGGGCCATCCGCTGTTGTGCATCCAGTAGCCAAGCGAATACATCGCATAGACAGGCGCAATGACTGGACCGAGAACAAGAAACGCAAAGACCGTCCAGAACCCGATCAGCTTGGTGTCGGCCATCATTGCTTCAAGGCCCACTTAATTGCCGCGCAGAAAACCGCCTCGGACATTGATCCGCGAAGCTCGTCTACTGCTGCCCTTGCCACTGTGTCCCGATCTTTCGCTGCCTGCTTGGCGTCCTTGTCCGCCTTGTCTTTTGCGGGATCCAAAGCCCAACGCCCATTGGAAAACGTGTGAAGCGCGGATGGTTTTAGATCCACTTCGATTGTGCCTTCGGGGTATGTGTCCAAGACGCGTTTAGGCACTTTGCCTGTTGCCTGCCAGTACCCACGATCAGGATGATAGAAACCTTTTTCCATAGTGCTTTCCTTACCTTAATTCATGCCAAAGAGGACCTTGGCCAACGGCTAGCGTTACAATGTAGTAATAGTTATCCGGTATAACAAAAATTCCACCCATGCCGCCAGCATCTTGGTCTGTGTCGGACACGAACAGGGTAAGCCACACTACGTTGTCTTCGGATACTCGGAACCAAGAACCGTCGCCTTGATATACGCAAACGCCTATAGGCCTCCCTGTCGTGTTTTGGTAGGAGGTATCTGCCACCCTTGATCCGGATACATCTTGCCATGTCTGACCGATGCCAACGCCGCCTGATGTTGCCGTGATAGCGTCAACATATGCTTTCACGCTCTGTTGGCTTGGTGGACGTGCGGCGCTGTCAGTCACCATATCATCTTCATCGATCAGGCTTAGAAGATCGCTTGATGCAGCCGCGCCTAGCGTTGTCCGCACCGCCGCCGCATCTGCATCATCAAGAATTGTTTTCGCAAACGCTGATACGCCAAGATTTGTTAATGCTGTCGTTGGGCTGGCTAGATCCGACAGGTTGTTTGATGATAAAAGATCGCCGGAACCAACCCCAGACACGCCTTTCGCCGCAAAGACTTCCCACTTTAACGCTGTAAGGTCGGTCGAGAACGTGCCTGATGTATGGGCCTCGATGCAGATATAGGTTGATCCGCTTTCTGTCGCTAGATCGTTTACATCGTAGGCAGTCGCTGTAACCCACGGCCCTGTGTAATCAAGCAACGTCCCGAGCGCAGTCGCCGCGCTTGCAGCTGCTTCAACGGCAGACGCCGCCGCATCAACGGCAGACTGTGTGGCCTCTGCGACTTTCGCAATCGATGTTGCTGCGCCAGCTGCGGCTTCCTCGATCTGATCGACTGTCGGACCTGTTCCCCAGCCGGTTGCGGTCCCAACCAAAACTGACCCCACAACCGGATCAGTGATTACCAGATCACGGTTTGCCGAACTGACCGCCACCTTTGGCGACCGACCGTCTTCTTCCGACTTCTCTTGAAAGATCGCGTAGATGCGGTCCAGCTCGTCGCTTAACCCGCTTTTATCAATCGGGTCTTGTGTCGCCCGCGCTTCAGTCGTTTTCGACACAACTGAAACCGTCACAGATGAAACCGCTGCGTCCAGCGTAATCGTGTTTCCGGTTGTCCCGTAGGGATCAGAAATGCTGATTGTGTAAGCCGATGTTGCGACATCATCGACTAGCACCGTCACATCGTCTTCATCCGCAAATGGGAACGGGATCGCAAACGGACCATCATCCGCCGTGACCCCTATCACGTAGTTTGCAACCCGTGGAAATTCTGCGTCATTGATAATTGGCATGTCCGTTCACCTTTTTTTTCCAATTGGCAGATTGGACACCTGCCGAAATGCTATGCTTTTCACTTTTACCTGTCCACGCCAGCCATTTTGCGCTCGATGCCGTCTACCAGACCATCCATTAAGTCTCGCGTGAAAATGTGGCCCCGTATGATTGGCAACGACCAGCTGGCGGTGTTCACCCCTTGAGAATTGCCAGAAAGCATTTGCGCTCCGCCTTCAACTGCATTGGCAACGACTTGCGGTCCTGCCCCTGCAAGCCCCATGGCCGCATCAAACGCTGTTGGATTATACCCGTGCTTTGGCGCGAAGGGGAAAGGGTTCTGCCCCGTGAACCCGATGCTTGCTTGCTGTGCCTTATCGGCAAACATTGGCATTACGCCCAGCACACCTGATTGATCGATGGCCCGCCATAAGCGTTCATCCATTCCCTTTTCAGACCATTCATCATTACCCGCTCTCATTGCCGCGTTCATGTAGGCAAGGCCCACAATCGCGGCCACGCCTGACGCCGCCTTCATCGAAGGCTCATCCAGCCCGGCAATCACGATCTTGTTTGTGGCCGCCAGCGCGTAATTCCAGAACGAGAAGGGCAACGACAATAGGCCAGAGTGAACCCTCCAGAAGTCGCCTGCATCTTCCAAGCCATTCTTTTCCGCATATTTGTTCACCAGATCATTCTTGCGGATGAACATCGTCCCGTCGACAATGATTGGCTTGTCTGCTGCGCTTGCAAGCAGGATGGTGTTTTCATTGGCTGAACCGATCGCCGCGCGGAAGGTAGTCACCAAATCTTCATTTCCCCACGCTGGTGTATTTGCCTGCCAGTGACCGTCTTCGGTTTTGAAGATCGGCTCTTTCGCCATCCGCTTTGCGTCTGCTTCGCTGATGCCAAAACGTGCGAGTTTCGCAAGTTGTTGCGCATTCGCGCCACCCATCCCGATTGCGTCGATGGTCTCAACAAAGTCATGCACCTGAATAGCTGCATCGATCTCTTTCAATCTTGCTGTGAAAGGTGACAGACCGGACCAGACAAACATCTTGTTCCCCAGCTGGCGCATCGTCTTCTCGAAAGGCGAGATACGGGTTGGATCAAGACCCAATTCCGCCACCCCTGCGAAAGCTGTACCTTCGAGAACATCCATCATCCCGCCCGCGGCCTTCAACTCATCCGCGTTTGCTTTGAAAGCTGCGCGTGTTGTTGTGTCCATTTCACCAAAGGCCGTGCGGAATGTGCGCTTCATGCCGTGACGCATGACGAGCATCCCGATTTCCTGCACCGCATTCAGCCCGCTTGTTCCCAAGAAGGTTGCCATGGCCCAATTCTTCATCACGCCTGCTGCGCGGTTATCGCCCCGCTGGGGATTTCGCGCCACGCGGTTCAGTACGCGATCGGCAGAGAACTTGATGTCCCGCTCGATCCCCGACCAATGCTTTTCAAAGTCCAAGTCTTCCTTGTCGCGCATCCGCGTGAATGTCTTGTCCAGAAGATCGATCTCGTTATCGTTCAGTTTGATCTGCGGCGCATCGTCGCCCATCTTTTCCTTCAAGTGCAGGTTCGCAAAATCCAGAAACTCACGCATGGTTTTGCTATCGGTGCGCTTGCTCCAATGGCCAAAGACCTTTGCGATGTATTCTTCCTCGGCTGGCATGATCCGGCCCCCAGCCTTCATTTCATCCCAGTCTTTTTGATACCGCTCTCTCACGTTGAGCAATTCTTCAAACCGCTTGGTTTTGTTTGCCACGCGCAGATAGCTTAACTTCTTCAACAGACCTGCATCTGCAAAGATGGCATGGAAAGCCTCATGGTAAACCGTATCGATCCCCGCTTTTTCGTTGATGTACATCGTGCGTGTCGAAGCGTCGTAATAGCCATTCAGCTTTCCGCCTTCGGCCTCGATACGCTGCGCCTGGGGATCATTCTTTGCCATGCGCTTCACATGCACGTCACGCAGCCCCATTTTATCCAATGCCGCACGATGCGCTGGATGCTCGTTTTCAAACTTCATGTCTTCAGGGCGCGGCTTGCTCTTTTCCCAAGCAATCTTTTCGCGCGTCTTGACCGCGTTTAACGCTTCCGCGAACCCCTGCTTTGACGAAACGCCATCCACCGGCCTTGCAAAAGTACGTGCCATTTCAATCGCTGGCCCCATCCGCTCGGCGTACACTTTTTGAACGGTTGCGTAGTCGGTTTCGATGAAGTCTGCGACACCATTGCCGTTTGGTCCTTCTTTCAAAAGATGAGAGTTTGGAATGTCGAACGCCCGGGTTCTGCCAAATGTAGGACGGTTCGGATCGCGCATCATGTTCAGCTCGTCCGGTTCCGCCTCATCCAAGATTTTGGCAATCAACTCGTCGGCACGCTTGCTGATGTCTTCAGGCTTTTGTGACGCCTTCACCTTTTCCCATTTGCTATGCTGGGGCGCTTTATCTTTGCGCAAGCGCAATGCATCGATCCGCTCTTTCGATCCACCATTCGCCCGCAATTCAGCGATTTCAGCTGCAAGATCATCTTTGCCCTTGGTCCAGACTTCCATGTAAGGCTGCTGGCCCATCCAAGGCACAACGACATTCTTCTTGAACGCTTCGCGGTTCTTTCGGATCTCGCCTTGCTGATAAATGCGGGTGAAGTAATCTTCGCTCGGCCCGTTTTCCTGACGCTTGATAGCGTCCTGCAATTCGGCAATCTCGTCTGCGATTTCATCTGTCTGCGCCATTGCGCCTTTCAGACGCTCGATCCGCTTCTGCAAATGCCCGATATTGCTCAAGACACCCAACTCGCGGGCGACCTGCATGTATTCCTCATTGGCATTTTGCAGGACGCGGACCATCGCATCCATTTCATTTACGCCTGTCTTTTGCCCTGTGATCAGCGCCTTCGATACCGCGTTACGCCACTCAAGAGGCGTCACCGCTTGGCTTCCGTCTTTACGCTTGGTGTTTTTGCCCGCTGTCATGTTGCGCACATCAACGTCGCCAACTTCCTTCACATCATCGAAGCCAAGGTATTTGTTGTAGAGGACCCGCTCTTGATCCATGACCTGCCGCGCCACGCCCAGCCAGCGTCGACGCCGCGCATAAACGCTCGGCCCAGGTGTTGCGCCCTTGCTGTCTGCTGCGCGCGCATAGGCGCCATCGTTAATCAGAAGATCGATCAAGTCCCGCGTTTCACCAGACAACGCATTTCTGTGGACCCGCTTGTACGGGCTGTCAGTCATGCGCGAAATAAATTCCAGCTTCTTGTTCTCAAGGATTTTGTTGTTCTTCTTGCGCCACTTTTCCAAGCTGACCTCTGCCTTGGCAGATGCTTCCACTTTCGCGGCTTGCAGCTTGGCTTTGTATTCTTGTGGCAGAACATCATCGAGGCGATAACCAAGTTTCTTCAACTCGACACGCATGATGTCTTCGAACTCCAACTGGTCACGCGCTTTCGCTGCAACTTCATCCGCAATCTTTGTGATCTTTTCCATGTCTTCCACGGACTTGATCTTCTTGCTGTCGATTGGGATGCCAGCAATCTTGCCTGCGTTCAGGTTTCCCTTGCTCGGACCCGCTTGGAATGTCCCGCCTTCCGCCTTTGTTTTTGCTGCACTTGCCGCATCGAACTCGATATCGTCCGCTTTGTTGGCCGATGTGAGGCTGATCCCCTTGCCCTCTTTCATCATCTTGCGCTGGATCACGTCCAACTCCGCAGCTTCGCGCGTCAGAAATTCCATGTATTCCGTCGCGTTCTCAAACGCACCGTTGCCGCCCTTGGCTTGCGCTCGGTATCCTTCGATCACTGCTTTTTCATTCACAATGACTTCACCACCCACGACGCGAACGGGGGGTTCAACCTGTTTGGGCGATGGCACCGCTTCACCCTTTGCCAGCACACGGCCGCCGCTCGGGTCGGCCCGCACTGTGTAATTCCGGCCACCCACGCGCAACTCTGTTGATCCGACTGTCCCCCGGGCCACATTCACCTCTGATGCCAATTCATTCAGCGCCTTTGCTGCACGCGCACTTGTGAATGCCGCCGTGCCACCGCCGATAAATCCACCCATCAAGGACGCCATTCCGACGCGCATCAAGCCTTCTTCAAATGTCGCATTCGGGTTGACGCGCTGGCGGGACATTTCTGCACCCACTTCAAATGCACCAGCTGCACCGCCGCCTTTGCCCATGCCGCGCACAAACGCCGCACCGCCGCGCCGCAACGTCGTGTATCCAGCGCCTACAGGCACACCCATGCTCATAAGCGTGTCCGTGCCTACCATTGCCCCTGCAAAGTCTGCCACCCACCCGTCAGCCACCGCCATGCGGTCACGACGCCGTGTTTCTGTCTTGTGGTTGCGATCCAAGTAGTCGAAATGCTCTTGGTTTTTTGCCTGTGCAAAATATCCAAGATCACGCCCGCCGTATCCCGCGCTTTGTGCTGTATCCACGCCAGAGAAGCCTTGCTCCCGCTCGAAGCCAGCCGCAGCCCACGACATTCCCATTGACCGCGCAATGTTGTTATTGTCCGCGAAACCGTCTGCGAATGACTGCCGCCACCCGCCATGCACCATTGGCGCACTGCCCGCCCCCCGCGAAAGATCAACACGCGCAAGCGGGTCAACCATCACAGGCTCGGAAAATTGGGAAGTGTCTTCACCATTCCCCATCCATGCATTTGTCCGGCTTTGAATGTCATAATCTGGGTCGGCCCATGAAACCGTAATAGGACCGCGCCCACTTGGGCCATAATTGTTGGCCTCGATCCGCGCCCGATTTGTGGGGACATTCACATCAACATAGTCAGAGAATTGCGGCGTGATTGTCGGATCATCAAGGATGCCAGCCACCATATCCGCGTTTACCCGCGATCGGCCCGGATTGTTTAGAACTCCGCCGTAATAGGCTGAACCCCGCGATACGGGACGACCAGCATGATTATAGGTGTTTGAGAGGACGGGCATCGATGCCCATTCCTTCGCAATGTTGTTGCCAAAGGCTTCCGCGCTCATGCGGCCAGATTGATACGCAGAAAGACCACGACGCTCTAAAAGTGTCACGGCAATCTGATCTTGGGTCCGCGCATCAAACGGCATATCCCGTGCAATTTGCCCGTTCGTAATCAACTCGCCCAACGTGGTGTAAGTCACCTGTACCGCGCCCGCCGCCGTGTACTTCGACCGCAAGTTTTGGCGCTGCAAATCATGCACCTCACCAACTGTCATTTGCGTGAGCGGTTTATTGCCGCGCTGTCTGACGCCGTGGTTCCAAGTGTCATATGCACGCGGATCGATCCGTCCATCTTCGCCAAGACCGTAAGACGTTTCCGCGTTGTAAATGACGTTCAGAAGGTTTTCCATTAATTGCGTCCCGTTGCTTCAAGTGCCATATCCCGCGCTGATGGTGTTTCACCACGGACGCCCATATATTGCTCTGCCAGATCGTTGAACATATCGATCGAGATTGTCTCGCCGTTTTGCTGCCGGCGAATAACTTCTTCACGCAGCTTCGCGCCGTTTTCCGCAAATGCCGAGAAGTTGTTTTCAATCTCTGCCATGCCATCACGAAGATCGAGGCGGAAGTTGCCCTCCAACTCGACCATCTGTCCGCGCTGCTTGTCCATCATAAACACGCGGTAAACTGGCGCATTTACGCTTCCCGACCCATCAGGGACCAGCTTGTAATGCTCGCCCGCACGCAATGGGCTTCCGCGTGTTCCTTCGCCCTGGCGATACCCCATGGCCGCCCAGATATCTTCTGCATTTGAGGCCCCTTGCAACGCATCCCGAATTTGCCCGTCTGCCAAGATTTCCCAAGGCTCTGCCTGCATAAGATCAGATCCCCAATCAGTTTCCCGATCATCGAACCCCAGTGACAAAATGCTTGTGTATGCCTCTCGGAATGCTTCCGCTCCTTCGACCGCGCCGCCACCAATCATGCGACCGATATTGCTGAATGTCTCCAAGCCGCTTTTCGCAGCTGGCGCAGCATACCGCACCTCTGGCGCATAGGCTGACCGCTCGACACCAAGCATCGCTTCCGTGTCAGTCCAGCGACCTTCCATAGATTGCGTGACCATATCCAAAACGCCGTCTTCATCGACACCCGCTGTTCGCATAAATGTCTCATAAAGCATCTGCGCTTCTTTGATTTCCTGCGGTGAAGGATCAACTCCGTCGAAGGCATACCCGCCCTCACTTAGCCGCGATACCACGCGCCGGTTCATATAGCTTCGCGCGTTTTCCGCTGTGACTTGCTCACCATTCGAGAAGAACCCGTCATTGTATTCATTCATCATGAAAGCGGTATCAACGTCCGTCCATTCCTGCTCGTTCATGGTCCGCACGCGGCGCGATGCTTCTTCAAGCGGGGTATCACCCGCCGATCCGTCATTCACCAATGCCGAAGCAAGCCCGAAAATCTGCTTTGTGTGGTCGCTAAAGTCGCCAGTCATATCACGCACTTCACCAGCAAGGTTCGGCGCCGCCTTCAAGGCGCGGAATAAATCATACGCGCCTTGCAGAGATGTCTCTGTATCAAGCGAGCCGCGCTGGATCATCAAATCAAGCTGCTTGAGACTTGCTGGCAAGAAACCAGCCGTCTTCACTGTTTCAATCGACCGTGCCATTTGCTCGGGCGTCATGTTCAGCCACGTGTCCCAAGTGACCGCTGCGCGTGTCCCATCCTCACCGACAATCCCAGCACGATCCGCAATCAGCAAATCCTGCGCCGTGCGCGTTTTTTCTGTCTCTGTTGCGCGCCCTTCCATGATTGCTGTCATGTCGTTGATTGTGCCGCGCGCGCCTTCTGCTGCGTTTGCTTGCGCGTAGAACGTATTCAGTCGCCCCGCGACCTGTCGCATCATCCCTTCTGTGGCCATCGTGCCATCAGGCATGGTGAAGTATTCCATCAGATCGGGGTTCATTGTGTTCACATCGGCAATCAGCGTTGCAAGCTGTCCCGGTGTCATGCCGCGCACATCTTCACCCGCGATCATGCGCTGCGCCCCAGATGACACCACAAGTTCTTGCGTCATAGCAATCTTTTGCGCTGGACTTAGAATGTGATCTGGCTGGTTCGCGATATGCCGAAACTGATCTGATATGACCGCTTCCGCTGCAAGCAGACTATCTTCATCACCCGCTTGGATCAGCTGGCCAATTTGCGAGATCACACTGTCGTTGAAGCCTTGCTGAACGCCTGTCTGGTTTGCGTCATGCAGCTGCCCCTGCGCACGCCCGATCGCAGCGCCCGCTGTGGTCTTCATGTCCGCTACGATGTCGTTGAACAAGCCGCCGAAGTTTTCGGGGACGCTTCCCTGCATCCCGTCCAGTCGATCATTCACATTTGCCATAAAGGCATCAAGGTCATACGGGTTTTCAGTCTTGGCCGCTTCGACCTGTGCTTTTACCGATACCGCCAAACGGTCGGCATAACGCCGCTCAACATTGTCTTTGTACGCGCGCCGTCCGATGCGGCCCCAATCCCCTGTCGGGTTGTCGGGCATTTGTGGCACGCCATTTTCGTCCATTGAGAAAACAGCATTACGCGCAAGGCCAACCGCTTTTTCTTCGGTCTCCTGCCCCATCAAACGACCAAACTTGGCCGCTTCCTGTGCCATCATGTCACTGGCTTGCCATCCCAGCTGCATCGCAGCTTGGTTGCCTCTTGGCCGGATCACACCAGATTGCCCAGATTGGGCTTGAACGGTTTCGCGCTTTCTCAAAACTGGCATGTTTTTTATTCCTTAAATCCGACACTGCGCATGAACGATGATGCCCGCGACCCTTGCCCATATTCTTGATACATATCTTCACCGCCCTTGATCGCGCTGACTGCACCCATGAAGCCTTTTAGCCTTGCAGCTTTGGCGCCATATTTGCCCTCGATCTTCACCAACTCGCGTTCCGCCATCAAGCGCCGACTTTCATCGCCCTGTGCGTCGCGCGCCTTGCCAATATTCTTATTCATATCGGCAGTATTGCCCTCCGCAATTGAAGCAAAGCTGGCATTTCCAATGCCCGAGACCGCCGACGCCGCCATATTGGCTTCGGCTTGCTGCGCATACTCGGTGAGCATCGCGCTCTCTTGCTCGTTGCCCCGCGCCGCGACAATGAATGTCATGGCTTGGATTTGAGCTGCTTCAAACTTGGCGTCCGCCGCAATCTGGTTGCCTTGGATTTGACCCATCCCAAAACTTCCGACCGCCGACACTGCTGAAAAGGCGTCACACATACATATTCAACGCAATCGCCTTGATGCCGCCGCGTGCAGGATCACTGCCGCTGATCACCAAGGACGGGCTGCGCCCCCATTTTGCTACGCGATATTCGCGCCATTCATTTATTAGGCTTGGAATTTCCATAGCCGGTGCGTCGATTGCTGTCGGGATTGGCTTGCCCTCTACCATGCCATCCCAAATGTTGTCCCAATAAACATCGACCGAAACAATTCTTTGCATTTTGCCTGTCGCTGGCCCGTTTGGCATGTTTACCGCTGGCGGAAGAACCTCGATCTCCCAATACATCGGCTCTCCGATAACAACGCTTGTCCGCGCCTCGTTCGTGGCAAACACACCTCCTGCATCCGGCGTCAATGACGGTAGGATTTCTCGCCCGTCATGCACAACGCAATTAGTGCTTGCGTGATGCAGGCTCGTCCAAGCCGTGCCTGCTGGGTCTTGTGTCAGCAAGGATGCATTGTCAGCGTAAATTCCCTGCTCTGTCGTATCAAACTCGACAATCGAATAATTGCCGCCTGCCTCAATCACAGCAAAGAGCCTTGAGTTGACGGAAGTGACACTCACAAAGTTGGCACCGTCCATTTCCCACCGCATGAAACCCATGCTGTCGTCAGACCGCGCAGAGTGCATCACCAAAAGCGATCCATCTTCTTCATTGACCGATATTAGATAAGGGGTGCTTTCCGTGGCGCTGCCCTCATAAACCGCCGTGTCACGCGGCCCCGCCATCCAATCTGGTGTGGCCACTGTCAAAGGTGGTGCGCGATAATTGCTGTCTTTGTTTTCGGCAATGAACTCACGAATGTGGTGGCCCGGACCGTCGATGAACATTGCAGCTCCATCAAACACCCTTGGCACTGCATATGAGCAGCCATGCTTTGTCGTCGCCACTGCACGCGCTGTCTCTTGTGTAATCGCAACTGCATCAGATCCCGGAACATAAAACTCCGCGCTATCTGTAAACACCGACAAGTCGTACCCGCCGACAAAGTGCCTGATCCGCGCCTGTTCACCAACGCCCAGCAAGGCTACCGCGTCCGCTGGCGAACCGTCGCCAAGACCGAAATTTTCGATAGTGAAAAGGGCTGAACCCCACATTGCGTCTGGAAGTTCTTCTGTCCCTCCAAGCCATAGGCGGCGCTGCCAGATCGCGCTGGCTTGCGGCCACCCGCGTATGTCCGACATTGCCGGCTCTTGGATGCCGTCCCGAATGCCCGAGAAGATATACATATCGACCGACCCACCGCCGCCCAATTCTTCCTCTGTCGGGACCGTTCCCGCCGAAAGAACCTCGAAGGTATCTGCGTCAATCACTCGCTTGACCTCGTAGGCCGCCGCCGTTCCGCTTACGACCGTGGCCGCCGTTGTGAAGTCGGGAGCCACTCCGGCCGCATTGTTCAAAACGTCTGCTGGCGAATAAGCAACGCCTGTCAGATCAACATCAGACACACCTGTGAAGTAAATTTGATCCCCAGCCTTTAGCCCGTGTTCAAAGGCAAAGACCTTTACGATCTTACTTCCCTTTGAAAACAGGAATGGCGCTGGGTCCAGACGCTTCGCAAGGTTCCGCCGAACAATGACTTCGACCTCTTGCGCGTTTACATATGCCGTGACCTCGACCTCTCCGCCGAGAATAAGCAATCGCTGCCCCACATTGTCCGCCGAGAAGAAGTCAACGGTCGTGTAAAGTGATCCTGTACCCGCCGCCAAATCAAATGTTGATGCAAGGTTGCCCGATGCTGTCGCAATATGATCCCCATATCCCAAGGCCGCGCCTGGGGTTGTGAAGATCGTGGCTTCCACCTCGATATCCCCAGCAAAGTTGACATACGGTTGATACACCTCTGTTCCGTCTGACTTTCCCTCGAAGACAAAAGGACGTGCCGAGAAGCTGTCCAATTCCGCGTCATATTCGATGATGCACGGCTTAAAGGTGCTGTCACAAACAATGAACTGATTGCGATAGCGGGTCATGGTCATGAACCACTTTGTTTGGCCTGTCCAAGCGCACTCGGGATCAGTCAGCGTTGCCTTAAGCAAAAGGTTGCTGTCATAGATCGCAACCTGTCCGTTTGTGAACACCATGATGAAACTGGTGGTAAGTCCGGTCGCATATTCCCAGCTTTCAATCCGTGCTTCTTCCGCCAGATCGATCTTAAATTCCGTACCCCAACGGCGGACAATCCGGCCATCATTGAGGACCATCATGTTCTTCGCCTCTTTCAGAGCAGCCTGATAAGCATTTGTGTCGGTGCGGGCCAAAAGCCCATTACCGATACGACCACGGCGAAAGTTGGTTTGGTAAGTCCTCAAACGGCCCATTAATTCATTCTCCCGCCTGTGCGGCGTGCGCGGATAAATGCCTTCGTATCAAGTCGCGGCTGGGTCCGGCCCTGCGCGTCAATCGACTTTGCGCGGCGCAGCTGAATTTCTGATCTCTGCTCGAACTGACCGGACAAATCAAAGTCCATCGTCAGGGGCAGAGAAAGCCTTGCCGCCAGCTTCATTATAAAGGCTTCGCGGAAATATCCGGGCCACTCCGAAGGATTGACCATAACCGAATACGTCGCCTTTACGACTTCGCTCGATGTCGCTTGGACACGCACCGCAACAAGCCGCCCGAACACGTCAAAGGGGGCTTTGAAATCCCCGATGTAAACCGTGCGCAGATTTTTGGCGTCAGATGGTAATTGGTAGAACCCTTCCCACGGATAAGGGGGAACATCTGCAACCCTTACAAGGGTCGCCGTTTCCTGCGCAAATCTCCAAGGGTAAAGCGAAATCACTGCTTCCAGTGTGTCGGCATATGCTCGGTTTGCCGCGTCCGCTGTTGCACTGTTCTCAATAAACGAAACGATCGGCGGGATGCCGATCAGTGAAAGTGCTGCGTTTGTGACCTTGATGTCACTGTCGGATACACTCAAAGCTGGCATTTATGCCTCCATTTTGAAAAAGGGCCGACCGCCTTGTGAAGCAGCCGGCCCTAAGTTTTCCACTGCCACCACTGCCATGAGGCAGCGGAAGCTATTATGCAGCTGTCGTCAGCGTTGAGACTTCGTAGATGCCTGTGTCTTCGATGCCAACGGCACCCATCGACATGCAGGAAACTGCGGACCATGCGGAATAGGTGTTTTCCCAATCCCAGTTGGTGTTGATCTCTTTGTTGACGCCGTGACCGATGGCCGATTTGTGCCATGCAATGTTTTTGGCAACATTAGTTGTCACAACAATGTTCGGCTCGACCAACCAGAGAACACCCATCCAGAGTTTAGCGGTCATGCCGCCTTTGAATGGGAGGCTGTCTTGGCCAACGAAGTCAGCATTTGCAAACTCGGAAACCTTCAACATCTGAATGAATGTCTTCGGGTGAACAGCGCAGAAGCGCTGGCCATCATCAGGCACTTCATTTGTCGAGAAAGTCTCAACAATGGAAAGCATTTTTGCCAAGTCCATTGCTTCCAGCGGGTCACCCAGATCAGTTGCATTCGCGCCGGCGTCCAAAGCTGCGATGATGATTTCATCCGCTTTCTTGCCAAGACCGCCAACGTGCGTGCGAACGTGTGCCATTTTCTCATCGGTGTTGATCTTCAACAGATCAAGATCATCGATCAGAGTTGGAATGTACCAGTCAACCATTGTGGCCGACACGCGAGTGTGCAGCGGATCAATGAATGTGTGCTGGGCGTTCCGCGACTTGGATTGCGCTGCAAGCGAACCAAAGATTTGGAAATAAACAACAGAGCCACGAACTGCGCCTTTACGGGTTGTACCCATAAGGCGAGAGCCAAGCTGTTGGAATGAAAGATGCACGTCGCTGTTATATTCTTCAACGAATGCTACGTCGATTGATGGTGCCATTTCGGCCTCCTGTCAAAAAGTGAACTACCTGATTTTCGGGTGTTCCTCTTGGTGACAGTGATGCGGGTAATCCTTACGGGGCCGCAGTCAGCCGTTGAGGGGCCGGATATGGAGACTGTGATTGAAAAAGCACATATCCCTTGAATGGATCATTAGCTTTCTGCATTTCTATGTCAAACCCCAAATATTGAAGCCAAAGCAACCGTCGTTCCTGATTGAGAGGTGCGATGTTGTATGTTGACCAGCCATTTGCTTCCCAGATTGTCTTCATTTTTTTGCATTGTCGGGTCATTGTGCGCCATTGGCTGTCGGCCAAGTCAGTGCCGAGAAACCAGATAAGGCCCTTGTCGACATGTGTTGGGACCAATCCCCCGATCCCAACAATGCTATCGTCAATCCAGATTGTCCAAAACTCGCCATTCCCCTCGAAGGCTTTGAACATATCCTCTTTGAAAGACCAGCTGGCGATGTTCTTGCCTTTTTGAACCGCCAGCTGCGTGACCTCATCGATGTCGCTTTCGCGCATAAACTCGCAAACCATACCGATGTCCCAACGTGTCGAAGGGAAGATGCCGCTTGTCATTGCGGATTACGTGCCGCGAAGTCCTTCCACAAGCCGCGCACTTTCGCGGTGTAATCCGGGTCTTCACCAAAGCGCGGATCACCCTGCATTTCGCGGATTTCCCCGCGTGTCAGTGGCTCTGTCCGCTGTGTCGGCGTATCACCTGGGGCAAAGTTGTTGTCGCCCATTTTGTCGCGCATCCGTTCCATGAACTCAACACCAGCCGCCGTTGTCATAACGGCCTCGACAATCTTGTGGTCCGACTTGTCCACATTGGCGTTCAGCCAGCGATTGACATCATCGATGCGACTTTCAGCATTTTCACCCAGCGCGGCCTTTTCCTTTTCAGGGTTTGGAAAGTTGTTGTTGTAGAGCTGCAAAAGCTTTTGATAGCCTTCTTTGCCAACACCCTGCTCTTTCGCCCAATCGCGCAAGCCGCCGTCCAGTTCTTCCGTGATCTTGAAATTCAGGTCTTCCGGCGCTTCATATTCGCCAATGTCCTCTGGGACACCCCGTTCTTCCAAGAAGGACTTCTTTGCGGCCTCGATGGCCTCATCCTTCACTTCTGCGCGAAGATCGTCGGTCTTTTTCAAGAACGACTTAGACATTTCGGCATAGCCTTTTGCCTGTTCTTCAGGTGTTTTGAATTTCTCAAGAAGCCACTCTGGGCGTTCATTGTCGGCTGGCGGCGATGCCTGCGAACCCTCACCCGCTGCACCGCCGCTCTCGCCTGCTTTGAACATCGAGCCGCTTTGTCCCGAAGCGGCTGCCTGCCCTTCGCCCTCTGATCCGGCGGGAACTCCAGAACCTTCCTCGTCAGCTGGCATACGCAGTATATCTCGATATTTATTTATGAACATGGCAGTGGTTCCTTTTTACTTTGGGGTTGATCGTCTGCGTGCATCCAAGATGCCAAAAAGCCTTCGCATCCCTTCCTGCATCCGCAATTCTGCGTCTGTCGCGCTGGGCGGCATGACGGTCATAACCGTGATCGATTGAAGGTAATTCATCAGCTTCTCGCCTTCATCACTCCCCAATACACCACGGCACACAATGTTGATCCGTTCTTCCATTTCTGCAGGACGCTTGAACCCGTCGATGGTTCCTGCGTCCGCTGGCTTCAAATCACGGATACGCTTTTCAATAAACTCGCTCATGCTTGAGGTGGTCCTGCTTGCTGCTGTTGTTCGGCCATTTGCTGCTGCGCCTTTTCCATGTCTTCACCCAGCTTTTTTGCATCCTTGTAGATGCGGCTGTCCAGAGCAAACCGCTTTTGTAACCAAGGCTGCAACTCATCCAGCTTGTAAAGCGCCGCTGCGGCCTGTGGTCCGAATGAACCTGCCCACATTTGATGGTGCTGCGTGAAATTCTGCAACTCTCGCCCGTACTGCGATTGCGCAAGCGGCGAAACCGACCGAAAGCGTATGCCTTCACCCTTGAATGTCGGAAGCTGAATATCCCCGCGCTTTTCCAAGATATACAGGGACCGCTCGGTGTATGGCTGGATGAACTCATAGAACACGCGGCTGAACCCTGCGGACGTGCGATAGGCTAGATCGGCCATTCTCTCTGCTACTTCGGTCGCGGATGCAGGTGTTTTGTTCGGATCAGCCAGCATGTCGTTATACATGGCCTTTTTGATGTTCATCCGCTGATCATTCAGCACAATGTCGCGCATGTTGAAGTTGCCAGTGGCCGTGTTGACCTGCTGCAACCCGCGTGACCCCGGTTCGATGTTCATAATCGTGCCGGGCAAAAGGTTCACAACGTCCGCGTTAATTGTGGCGTCACTGTCGCTTTGGTAAATGCCAACGATGTTCATCGCTGCGTTTTCCAAAATCATCTCGACCATGAGGTTTGTTGTGCGGATTGCGCCCATCGCACGCAGCAATGGACCGCGGCCCCATGTCTCGCCCGCCGCTGTCGACCAACGGAAAGTGTGGAACGGGTTTGATCCACGCCCTTTCAGGTTCCGGTTAATGAGAACCTCGGACTTATCCTTCGTGATCACCATGTGGCGGAAGTGGTTTGGACCCTTTTTGTAATCTACCCCCGTCCACTCGATCAGCTCGATCTCTTTGTCACCCTCGCGCAGAATAATCTGCTCCAAAGCGCCCTTGTTCACAAAGTTGGGATACGTGAACGGGATCTGATCCGCGCGTATTTTGTTCACGCGATAGACGCCGCCCAGCATATCATCTGGACCGCGCTCGATGGTGAAGTCTGTGATCGGAATAGCCTTGTGGTGAAACGCACTGGCGCTGCCCTTGCGGCTTTCCTCATGCAGAAGGCAACCCGTCGAAATAGCAAGATCGGTGAAGGCTTCTGAACTTTCCTGCGCCAGATTGGATCGCCAGATTTCCTCGAACATATATTCGGTGATTTGATCCAGATCATTGTTGATCGCCTTGCGGTCCCGCGCATTGATGCTGCTGTCCGCCTCCAACGACACAAAGTTGGTGAACGGCGGCATAAGGCCCGCCTGCATCCGGCTGACAAATTCATCCACCGCATTTGCGCCAGTTTCATCGAAGATGTCTTCGGAATTGTCCACTTGGTTCGTTTGGTGAAACCGCTTACGCGCGGGCATTGTCAGGCGAATTGCATCGTCAAACAGACCCTCGTATCGCTGCCGCTCTGCCACGGATTTCTCGTGGCGCTTGCTTAGTTCTTTCGGGTCCATGTTCTCACCTTATGCTTGAGCAAAGAATGAACGGGATGCCGTCATTCCGGTTATGCCGCGACCAGCTTCCGCACCGCTTCCAGACCGACGCCGACTTTCGTAGCTTTCTTGACGATCGACAATTGTTTGCTGGCTTGTTGTGCGTGCTTTGTCTTTTGCAGCCTGTGTTTGCTCTGCCGCAATCTTTTTCTGCGCCTTTGCTGATGCTTTCTGCGCATCATTCGCATTCTTCAAAGTACCTGCCGTTGCGCCTACCGACGCGCCTATCAAAATCGCTGTTACTGGATCGCACATGGCTTTGTCCTTTTTTTCATAAAACTTGTCCAGATCGTGTGCTTTTACGCAGAAACGGTCAAGAACGACGCCCATGAGAGAGGATTTCACTCGCTTTTCGTGGCTTTCTACCAGAAATGCCGCCTCGATTGAATAAATTCGCTTTTGTGTTCGCTTGAACCTGCGGTCTTGCGCTCGTCGACCGCCCAACCAGCTTCTTTCCGTACCCCATGCGCAGAAAGGCGTATTGCTCGGCGTCCGATACGTGAGAATAGATCGAATGCTTGTCAATCCCGTCGCCATCTTTCTTGTAGCTGTACCCGCCGCGCTTGGCGTCCACCAGATACTTGCAATGAGAGGAAATCATGTAGCCGGCACGGCCATCAACCATTGTATTCATCTGCGTCTGGATCGATCCCACCCGAATAACCGGATCATTGGTGTAAGCAGGCTGGATGCTAAGACCTTCAGATCGGAAAATCTCGAATGGGGTTGTCTCGTCTGTCTGCGCACGCTGATCACCAGCTGGGTCGCCCGTCATAATGATCGTGTAATCGGGGTATTCCGCCGCGATCTTCTTGCTCAAAGCCTTGGCAAACTCCTTGGCGCCCATATCCTTTGCCACCAACTCATCGATAGTCCGCGCTTGCCCGCGCACGTCCTGACAGAAAGCCGCCGCTGGCGTTAATCCGAAGTCGACGCCGACATAAATCTCATGCCCAGAGGATGCTTTCAGCATATCGCTGACATGCACCTTGTCTTTGAACCCGCTGTAAACCGGACGCCCGTTGAAAATGCGGCCGACCTTGTTTTGCAGCATGTTTTGTATCCATTCGCGCGTCTGCCCTTGGATCAGGTTCGTGTAATATTCTGGCATCGTCCATTTGCCGTTTTCCCGATTAGGGTTCAAATCATACCCGATCAGGTTGCCTTCTTCATCCACCCTGTCCATGACCGCGGGCGGCTGCGTGAAGAACTCCCAATTCGCTGGCTTCGCCATTGTCAGGCGGTCTTCTTCGCTCATCCAGTCCGGCACCGGGCTTTGACCCGACATAATCGCCCACCAGTGGTCTTCTGGCGGCGCGTTCGTATCCATAATCACGCACGGGTGTGTCGGCCCGCCATCGATGATCCTTGGATAGCGGCCAACGCGCGAAATCGCAGCGGTCACAACGCTGAGAGGTAATTCCCGTGCTTCGTTGATGAAAATCATCGTGAACTCGAAAGACAGCAACTTGCGCACGTCTTCTTCCCGATCAAGAGCCAAGAACCAAACCTCGCCCTCGACATCGCCAAAATGCAGAACTTGCTTGAATGGCGCACGCCAGCGCATCTTTCCAAAGTGTTCTTCCGGCAGCCAATCCAACCACGTCTTCACCGTTGTCGTTTCAAGCTGGGGCGTGGTGTTGCGGATAATCCCAAGACGGAACTTGCGCTTGCCCGTCTTGCCCTTTGCGTCGACGGAAGGCTCCTGCTCCAAAATCTCCTTGAGGCAAGTCACAACGCAACCCACCGATTTGCCCGATCCAATCGGACCTTGAAGGCCACGAACAAACGCCTTTGACTTCATAAACTGAATGATCGTGTCGCCATCCGGCTTGTAGTTAAATTCCATTAGAATTTAGGCCCCATCCGGCGGCCCATCACTACCAGACACACAATCGTCCCAATGACCCCACAGAAATATCCTGCAAAGAAAATACCAACCATCACCATCTCGGATCACTTTTCTGAACCACTGTTCCATGCTTTAGCGCCATGCAGAAAGAAAGGCCCAGAAGACCCGTTGTCATCATAACGCCGCTAACGATCGCCAAAACTACAAGACCCATCAATGCTTCAACTCCGCGTTCAAGCCCTGCATCAATCCGCTGCCAATCGACTTCATCGCCATCGGCAAGAACCGAGAAAACACATCGAAGTTGTTGGTGCCGCAAAACGCCACCGCCGTGTCAGGATGCATTTCCGCGCCCAGCGCAAACTGGTCACACGTCAGCTTCTTCACAACCTTGCCCTGCTTGTTGGCAAAGACAAACAAATTATCCTCTAAGTCCGGCACCTCGACCAGATCAAACTGATCCAAGAAATTCACAGTCCGCCCGCTTGCGCGGATCATCTGCCTTCCCAGCTTCATATCGCCGTGCTTAATCATACCCAATCCTCATCCCATTCAGACGCCATCTCAATCAGATCATCGCCCATGCCGTTATGCACCATGTAAAAGTTACCGTCCGCATCCATGCCGGCAACCGCAACATTCACCAGCTTCAATCGCCGCGCAGTCGCATAGACAGAACCCGCGCTGGCATGTTCCAACACGGGTTTTTTCACTTCGGGAAATTTCAGGATCATCGCGCTCATCGTACACCCTTCTTCACACCACGCTCCCGAGCGCGCGCCAATAAACGCGCCTGCTCAGAAGTCATCAATGCACGCATCTTACGCGGAGGGTTCCGATAAACACAACTCTCACCCCCAGGTTTGCCATTCCATTCACACCAAAAACCCAACTCATCAATCCAACCAGTCTTCATCTTGAACAAAACACCCTGCGGCGATCGGTCCAAACCCTTGCCACCAACAGGCATAGAACCACGACCCCGCTTGTCTTCCTTCACAAGCGCAACAATCCCCAAACCGCGCACCCCGCGACTACCCTTCTCCGCAGGACGATTAACCTTCCATACAACAGGCTGAACCTCACGTCTCGTAGGCGCAGGCTCCTCTTTCTTGAAAAACGACATGCCGTTCCCTCTCTATTAGGCCGCTGTGAACAACTTAAAACGAGCGCCACAAACGAACCTTTTCTTCTGCGTTTTGTCTGGGTTGGTGGGGGTATTACAGGGGGGGGGCCACCTAGTTTTGACCCACCCCTCCCCCTAGGTCAATGTTGACCTGAATTGCTGTACCCGAGCCAGTGCCACCTGCTGCCTCGCGTAGCCCCGCGCGGTCCATCAAATCCGCCGCTGCCATCTGCCTCACGTTCTCTGATCGGGCTGACTTTGCCAGCTTCACCATCGTGTGTAGACCAATGATTGCTGCACTGCTTAGGTAGCGACGAGTGGCCAAGAGTAGAGCTTCTCTCCCTGTGTCTCTGTTGAAGAAGTCATAAAGCACTGATGGAGCTGAATAACCGAGTGCTTCGGCTATTGCTGCTGTCGGCCAGCCTTCGCAGACGTGGAGCATGATTGCTTGTGTTTGTCTGACTGTGAGTGCGTGTCCGCTTTCGAGTTCGATCGGCTCTATGTTTCCGTACTGTTGGAGTGCTGCGCTGGCGTCCATGGCGACATCGGGAAGCTGATCATTCATGTGGAGGAACCTTTCGTTCGAGGGAGGGTTTCAGCCTATTGGTGGTGCAGCCCGTGCGGCCCGCTCCCCCCTCTTACTCCCCCCTCAGCTGTATTTCTGTCAAGTGAATGTTTTTCATATTACGGGCCATCATTATGAAGGATATTCATATGACGCGGGAAGCCCCTTGTTTTACTGTCTCTGTGAACCTGTCTGTGGAGCCTGCATTGTCCCAAGTATTATCGAAATCGGCTATTGACCGCTCTATCAAAGAGAACCTTGCCAAGCGTAAGGCTGTGATGAACGCGAAGCGGAAGGCGCAGAACAAGCACAACAAGCTGATGAAGAAGATCCGATCTCGGTCTAATCGTGCTTAAGGCTTCCTAGCGCAAACAGGCTGAACCCTTCGATACGTGGGGCAGACCAGACCTGTGTTTGTATCCCGTCTTCGCTGCGTCACTGCCGGCCCCCGGATGATTGTCGCTGCTTCGGACTTATCTGCGATAAGCTCCTGCGCGCTCGATCATCTATCGGGGTCTTCCGTCATTGCCTTGCTACGCCTTCCCAATACCACACACACAGGATCGCCCGTCCGGATTGTCTCTCCGAGAGGCCATGCGGATGATGCACCGTCAAGGACTGCAACTCATTTTGCCCAGACGAGCTGGGCCGCTTCGCTAAAATGAGCTTTGCCAGCAAGCTGGTCGCCCCAAGAGGCGATCCTTGACCGTTCCTTCACTTCGTTCAGTGCGATCATCCTCATAGCGTGCGTCGGCCATCGGACAGGCGATCTGTGCGAGTAACAAATGGAGAACGACATGCAACAGAGATTTCACTTTATCGAAGAACCACTGACAGACCGTGACGCCCAGATATGGGAGGACATGCTGCTCATTGACGAATACGACGATGAGCCGCTTCCGATCGCCACCCAACCACAAATTCTTCTCTCAGATGAGGTACCATTCTAATGCACACATTATTCCTTAACGCTTCCCTTGTAGCTTCCCTCTACTTCTTTTGGAGCATCTTCCTATGAAGTTGGACACAATCGCTCTGGCGGCAAGCATCACGCTTGTCGTCGCCCTCATCACCTACATCATCACACTGTCTTGAAAGGACACACTATGAAAACGAAGACCATCACATTGACGATCCCCGCCATCACCCTCCCTGCAATGCCAACATTCAAGAAGCCAACCTGGAAGCGTTCGCCTTCGACAGTGCAGGATCACATCAACGAAGATTGCCGTGAGCGCATCGCTTGCTTGGAAACGGAAGTCACCGCCATTCGTGACGCGCTTCAAGCAACGCTTCGTATGATGAAAAAAACAAAGAAATAAATAGATAATCGCTGCATCCACGCAGTGCGATCGTCAAGGCAACCTGCTGAAGCAGGGGCGCAAGAGCGCCGCCTTGACCATCACCCCGCTTAGTCTGCTGACGCGGGGAGTTATCAACAAATATGAAAAATAAATGGAGAACGACATGACTAACATCAACGCAATGAACAAAGCTGAACTCATCGAATTTGCTACCGACGCTTCGGCAGAAGCACAACGCTTGCAGGATCAGATCGATGCTCAAGACGTACACACCGCGATGCAGATCATCGCCGATCAATTCAATGATCCACGCCTTCAATTCAACCGCCAGCTGGGCGAGCAAGTTGAAGTGAACGGAATGGCTTTCGTCCAGAAGAACATCCTTGGATCGATCATCTACGGTTTAGAAAAGAAGCATGAGTGGTTTGCCGACAAGCTGCGCGAAGACATCGCCAAGGTCGAGAAGGCACACCGCCAAGTGGTCAACGACGAGTTGGGCATGCAACAGCTGGACCGCGTGATCATGTTTGCCGAGAACCGCAAAACAGAAACGCTGGCGATCGAGCAACTGTTGAACGCAGCCAAGGCGATCTACGGCACCGCGACTGGTGAGGCTTACATGCCATACACACCTGCACCAACGGGTCAGCAAAACAGCAAGGCGAACGAACTTGAACGTCGCATGGCTGCTTTCGGCGTCAAAGCGAGCCTTTCGCCGACCAACACCGATGGCATCACCAGCGAGGAAGAAGTCGCTGACCGCAACGCCAACGGATAACCCCGTTCGTAACGAGTATCGCCCCTGTCGCAGAAATGTGGCGGGGGCAGTTTCCCTTTAACTGGCCTGTGTACCGGGCCTCACCCTCACATGCGCGAACCGTGACCGCCTTGCACCCCGCAAGCGCAGGTCCAGCGCCACAAACGGATCTTCAACATGAAGCCCAATGCTAGAACCAGCACACGCAGTCACACCCTTGCAGTGCGTCTGAAAATACAAGCTGCTTCCCTAGAACGTCAAAAACTTCTGCGTGAGTTTGCACAACAGCAAGCACATGCGGAATTTTACGAAGCGAATGACCCCCCCGTCATTCAAAAATGAAAAGTTTGAAAGGATAGCCGCATGGATTACTTCGAAGCACTTTCCGAAATGGCCGATCTAAATCCCGAGTTGGTCTTCAACAACAACGGGTATGAGCGCTTGTCTCACGAAGTGGTTGAGCGCAACAAAGAAGCCATCACAGAAATTGAGAAAATCCTCAAAGAATGTGTCTCTGGCTTTGTGAGTTTCCAAAACTTCAAACCGAGAAAAGACGGCACAATGGCTGTCCGTTGCCAAACGCGCTGGTCGGACTGGTTCATCGGCGTGTCTTACTTTCCTTTGGAAGACTTCAAGCCATCATCTGAAACATGGAGTGAACCAACATGAAATGCACAAAAACAGGCTGCCACATCTTCATCTCTGACTATGATGAATGGGCTTACGGTGACGCTTTCGAAGGCAACGGCTTGGCTCTCTTTCGCCTTGTTGTCACAGACCGCAAGCCTCTGCGCGATGTGGTCCACTATACCGTTTTCACTTGTGATGTATGGTTTGAGCGCGACAACCCCGAACAGCCGACATCGACCTTGATCTCGGCCAACTTTATCAACCACGGATACAAAGGTATCCCGTACACGAAAGGTTAGTCCACATGGACCTCATTATGATCAGCTTTGTCTCTTTCATGACCGCTCTTGCGTGTCTTGTCTTTGCTTTCCGCATCTTCCGCTTCGACATGCTGATGCGCGCACACTGGATGGTAGATATCATCGTCACTGCTGCTCTGATGATGTTCTTCTCTGGCACCCTTCAAGGCACAGTCATTGCCGCAATGGCTGGCCTTATCTTTTCCCTCTTTATGACAGCTGGCCGCATGGCCCAGAAAGGCGTTTCCAATGTCCAATCTCACAGACCTCCAGCAACAATTTACAGCCCAGATCGTCACGATGATGAAAACAGAGGGGCTGAACTGGACAAAATCTTGGGTATCCTTGAACGCTCCCATGAACGGCAACACCGGACACGTTTACACGGGCATCAACTCCATGATTACGGGTTTCTGGTTGCAGCAGAATAAGCAATCCGATCCCCGTTTTCTGACGCCAAACCAGATCAAGTCCCTTGGTGGCCACATCATCAAGGGATCGAAGACCATTCCCATCGTTTTCTACAAAACCAACATCAAGGAGGAAGCAAACGGCGACAACAAAACCTACCGTGTGATGAAATTCTACCGTGTTCTGCACGTTTCACAGACTGGCAACATCAACCTCGATCACCTTGAGCCGTTGCAAGAGCGCCCCGAACGCACAGAACTTCAAAACGTGACAAACTACGACTTGTTCGTTACCAATTGTCAGGTTCCCATCACCCACAATGGTTCCCAGCCAATGTATATTCCCGCCCTCGATCAGATTGACCTGCCACCTATCAATGACTTCTTGGACACCAAGGAAGCAGACGCCTCTGATCACTATTACAGCACGTTGTTCCACGAGCTGACGCACGCAACAGGCGCGAAACACCGCCTTGATCGTGCCACGCTCCATGATTACTCGCGCAGCATCAAAACCCGCGCCTTTGAGGAACTCATTGCAGAGATTGGCAGCGCCATGATTGGTCAAGAACTCGGCTTGCAAGTTTTGCCGCGCCAGGACCAAGCTGCTTACCTCAATTCGTGGATAAAAGCCCTCGATGAAGACCACACGCTGATCTTCAAAGCCGCGGCCGAAGCCAGCAAGGCTCTGAAGTGGTGCAACGAGCAACAACCGGCTGAAACCTACGACCGAGTAGAAGCCGCATGACCAAAATCAGGATCACAGTCGAATATCCAGACGGGAAAACGCGCTTTGCGTATTTGACCGAAGACGATCTGTGCATCCTGTCCCACGCGATCACCGCGTACAAACCCCTCAAGGTATGGGCGCCTCAAACGTCCCGCCTTGTGACCCTCTTTCAACGCATTACGAAAGGTTTTACCAATGCAAACTCCTTCCCTCTCATCAAGACAGATTTCAAAGCTTCTAAGCGACCTCGCAAGTGAAGTCGCGCAAAAGGGCTATGAAGTGTCCTACATCACTGCCCGCATTGACACGCACGATCCAGACTACATGACCGCCTGTCTGTATTACCGGATCAACTCCAACACGGATACGGACAGCGTTTATAAGCGCCTGTACTTCGACACGTTAACCGCTGATCTGGCCGACTTCACGGCCCAGTGTCGTGTTATTGAACCCGCTTCCGAAGGTCGCAGAACACAAGCTATCAAAAAGCTTGCGAAGCTAACCGAAGAACTCGCAGAACTTGAGATCGATGAAGAATTGATCATGCCGATCTTCGACAAGATCAAGGAAATGTCAGGCTCACTTTTGACTGATCAAAGCAACGCGCCAGAAAGCGCACCCAAAGAGGAAGAAAACCTTTGAACTCCATTCAAGAAATAGAAATCGGCAACATTCGTGTTGCTGATGAAAACCCTCGCAAGTCGGTAGAAAACATCATCGGTCTTGAGAACTCGATCCGCGAACGCGGCCTCATTAACCCTCTTGTTGGATATATTGAAGACAACCAGCTTCATGTCGTGGCCGGACAGCGCCGTCTCTTGGCCTTGTCCAACATCTTCGAAGCTGATCACAAAGTCCCTTTCCAACAGATCAACAAAGAAGATGCCGTCCAGATCGGTATCGTCGACAACCTTGTTCGTGAAAAAATGACCGAGAAAGATGTCGTAAACCTGCTTTCAGGTGACGCTTTCAAAGACCTCGACCCGGTTGCAGTCCAACGCCTGATCGACCGCCCCTTGAGCATCGTCAAACGCTGCATGGCAATGTCCAAGCTGCCCAAGAAGATCCTCGAAGCCTTCTTCAACGACGAGATTAACTCCGACCAGATGCAGGGGCTTGTTTATTTTACTGACGACAAGACCACTCTTGAAGACTGCTTCAAACGCTGCTTGAGCCAAAAATGGTTCGGACTATCCCATATGAGGGATCTCGCGTCCGAAGGGTTCAGCCAGTTTTCCAACCGCGCCGCTTCCGCATGGGTAAGCCAGCAAGACTACATCGATGCAGGCGGCGAATATGAAGCTGATCTGTTCAGCGATGAAATCAACATCAAGGACGCAGACCTCCTCGATAAAATGGCCGAGAAAGCCATCTTGGGTTCAATGGTCAACGTCTGGGAAGACTGGGGCAAAGTCTGGGGTTCTATCACGCGTGTCGATAGCCTTTACGACTTTGAAGCCTATTCTGGCGAACTGGTTATGACCGACGAACAGCGTGAGCGCCTCGAAGCCATCGAAGACAAAATGGACGAAGAAAACCCCAAGCTGACAAAGCAGGAAGAAGCCTTCTTTGCTGAATGGGCCGGACGTGAATATGAGCGGGAAATCCCTGCGCATCACAAAAAGCTGCTCGGTGTAATCTATTCCGTGCGTATCAACTCAAAAGAAGGCTATCAGGTCCGCTTTGGCGTCATTCCAGACGACAAAGAAGGCTATCAGGCTTGTGTTGACGCTGGAATTGTCAAACCCGCTTCTGAAAAAGCATCATCACTCACTGAAAATGGTGAAGCCGCCGACGAACCTGACTTTCCAGCTGGTGTTGTGCTTGATTTGCACCGCATCAAACGCCTCACTGTGATGAATGAAAAAGCTGCCGATCCCAACGGTGTTCTGCGCCTGTTTCTTGCGTCCACCCACGATCGCTATGGTGGTGCATTTCTCATCAACCAGAACTTCACAGACGTGGCCCTGCAAACGGGTACTTCTTTCACCCAAGGCAAGGCCATGGACGCTGCCGAAAAGGCTTATCTTGCGTCAATGGAACTTGATGTCATGGATAAAAAGGCTCTGCCTGACGCCGCGCTCATGAAAGCATTGTCCTATGCCTTGCTTCTGTCTCACAGCGAAGCACCTCAAACAGACCGCAAAACTGTTGAAAAATACTGGAAACCTGATGAAAACTTCTTTTCATCCTGCAAAAAAGGCCAGTTGGTCCGCATCATTCACGAATGCGGCCACGGCGCTGACGAAGCATCGAAGAAAGGCGATCTCGTTGATAGCGCCGTAAAGTTTGCAGCAGAAAAAAATTGGTTCCCAGACCTGTAAAAATCTGCATACTGTCCGTGATGTAAGTCACTCCTCTGGCGTTACACCGCCCAACTCGAACGTCGGTGCAATCCTCCCTGCATCGACGTTTTTTTTTGGATACATCATGACCGCCCATAAGCCTCACAAGGATAAAACAATGTCCCAACAAGCTGCCATTGCGCAGAAGCCCACCAAGGCGCATATTTCCCTCCGGTCAGAACCCGAAGCCTTTAGGCCCACGTATTACAAAATGCATGAAATGCAGGAAACTATCCTCCAGCTGCGCGTTGAAGTTTACAAATCTGACATCACGATAATGAGCCAAGCTGACACCATCAAACAGCTTCGCAAAAAACTCCTTTCCCTCAAATGACTTCACCAACACAGCGCAGCATCAAAATGCTGAAAGATGAAGGCTGGGAAGTCGCCATCGTTGAAAAATGGAACACCTTTGCGCGCATACGCCAAGACCTGTTTGGTTTTGCCGATCTTCTTGCAATGCGGCCCGGTGACAAACCCCAGCTGATCCAAGTCACCACGACTGGCATCGCGTCACGGATCGAAAAGATCATGAACGAGCCACGCGCCCTGACAGCCCTTCTAAGCGGCTTCGAGATTTACGGGCATGGTTGGCGCAAGATCAAAGTCAAGCGCGGTGGCAAGGCGATGAAGTGGGAGCCACGCATCATTCAGGTCACAAAGGACGATTTTCCATGTCTATGAACGCCCTTCGGTTTATCGCCCCTACGCGCTGCGCCTCACCTCTCGATAAACTTGTTCTTTACGAGCTGGCGAACGCGCACAACGACAATACTGGCAAGTGCAACATCACAGCCGCGGGCATAAGCGCGTTGACCTCGATGCCATCATCCCAAGTCAACGCGGCGATAGCCCGACTTACACGGGGCGGAACCATACGAAACGTCAAAGGGAATTATCAATTCATCGGATTAAACGATACGCCCGTCCCACTCCCGCCATCTTGGCAACCTTCAAATGAAACCCTCCAGAAGTTGATGGAATTATTTCCGCTCCACAACTTTGATCCACAGGAATTTGTCCATGACTTCAGAAATTATACCGCCAGAGAAGGCGTCAACATCAGACCTGCCGACCGTGACGGGGCCTTCCTCCGAAATGCAACCGCCCTCCTTGAAACTCGGCCAAGCGGACCAGCACCGATTGTCCTTGCAGGCCCACGAAACCAAGCAACTTCGATCCGCTCTATCCTTTCTGCAATGCGTTAGCGCACACCCCAAAGACTTTGCCGATATGAAAGCCTTCGAGAAGGCCAATTCTGTTCGGTATCTCGGCTTCTTTAACGGTTTTGTTCAATACATGCCGTTAGGCATCACCACTGATCAAATGTCCCTTGCCGTGGACCATGTTCAGTCCAGCACTGTCCATTCGGATGCCCTCAAATCAGCCATCTATGAACTCTGGCTTACCACCAAGCATGAAAAGCTGTCAGAAGACGACAAAGCCGCTCTGCTCGGGATCTACTTCAACAAGCTGAAAATGTATCCCACCGCCAGCGTCCAGATCGTCATGCGTGAATTTGGCGACAAGTCTCACTTCTTCCCGAGTTGGGCAGAGATCAAAACAGAACTGGACACGCACTCTGGCTGGCGCATTCAGCTTGTGAACGCCTTGCGCCGCATCGTGAAGAAGCCAGCGCCATGACAGATGATGAACTTGTATCTCTGATTGGCGATATCGTCGTTCAGCTTCCCAAAGAAATGACACAACGGGAAATCTGCTCACTATTCGCAACCATTCTCATGGCATACGAAATGTCCGCTCCGAAACGTGTCTTCCTTCTTGGAATGGTCGAAACAACCATTCGCCATAAACAGGACGGGAAAGCCGTTAAGTTTTCCACCCTCAACCTTAGAAAGCATTGAAAATGGACCAAGCATACCGCGCAACCTCGATCACGTCGTCCGACGCCAAGGACATCATCGCAGGCAACTACCTGCACCTCTACAAATTGAAGACCGGGGAGATTGAATTTCCTGATTTGTCCGACAACTTCCCCGTTCAGCTTGGGCTTTACACCGAGCCGTTCCACCTCAACTGGATTTCACGCAAGCTGAAAGACGAATACACAGATGTGAAGTGGTCCAAGGGTGTTGGTGCCGATGATCAGCACGAAGCCACTTACCTTCACAAAGAAGTCAGCACAGGCAAGGTCGCGAAGCTGATCTCGCACCCAGACGCGCTCATCAATCTGTCCGGCACCACTTTCCCTGTGGAAGTGAAGCACACCGGACGCTTTACGAAAGCCGAAGACTGCGCCAATCATTACATGCCACAAATCCAGCATCACATGATCTGCTGGGGCATTGATAAGCTGCTCTTTTCTGCAATCTGCAACAACGCCGAACCCGAGCGCATCTGGATCGGTGCAAGCATTGACTGGCAAGAACATTACCTTACTCGCTGCGAGACATTCTGGGGCTATCTGGACGACAAAATCCCACCACCACCGTCCAACTACGAAAGCGATCATCGCGTCGTTATGCCGAAGCCTATTCAGGACAGCGTGCCACTCGACAACATGACGCGCCGCGACATCAGCAAAGACAACCGCGCCCAGGCTTTGATCCCTGAATTTATCACAACCAAAGCTGCGGCCAAGCGCCACGATGAGATCAAAAAAGAACTCAAAGATATGGTGGGTCCAACCGAGCGTGAACTTTACTCACCTCAACTCACCATGAAGCGTGACGCGCGCGGCGCTATCAGGTTCACCGTCAAAGACGATTGACGCTCATCCCGTGCGGGGTGGCCGGCCTCTTGTAAGGCCACCCCTTACGGCCCTCACGTCCATTTGGAGAAAGCAACATGGCAGACAAACCGAACATCAACCTTCAGGAATGGGAAAGTTGGTCCCAGACCGACAAAGCCTATACCAAAGCCATCACTGGCAAGCAGTACAAAGGCACATCGATCAACCCGACATACATCGTTCGGAAGATCACACAGACCCTTGGCCCTATCGGTGTCAACTGGGGCTGGGAAGTCGAATTTGACCGCATTCGTGAAGGCGAACCGCATCAAGTTGTGACCGAGCAACACCAAAGCCCTGACAGCAAGAGCATCAAATACATGATCATTCGTGAGACTTATCACGAAGTCTGCATCAAGTTGTGGCGCGTGGTCGACGGCGAAAAGAATTACTTCTCGTCCTACGGCGGCACTGTGATGCTTCGCAAAACCAACGCTGGCAAATGGTCTATGGACGAAGACGCGGCGAAGAAATCCCTTACGGATGCCTTCACCAAAGCTGCGTCCTTCATGGGTGTTTCCGCTGACATTTTCACAGGTGAAAGCGACAACGACAAATACTCTAGTTCACCAGATACCAGCGCCCCCGCGCCTTCGCAGGGTTCAGCCAAGAACTCTGCCGATCGCATCAATTCCGACCCTTTCTAAACCCTCAGACATACGGAGAATAATATGTCAGAACACGACCAAACAAACCGTGGCGTTTTCTTTAAGCCACACCCTGACCAGCAGATGATCGGCCAAGGCCGCATCAACGCAAACGGCGCTGACCAGCGCATCATTGTTGTGCGTGAGAAGATGAGCCGCGAAGGCAATCCTGTCCGCTCTGTCTACATGCGCGTCGGCGTATTGTTCGACAACGACAAAAAGGGCAACGACAAAGCACCGGATTACTCTGGCCCGCTCGATGTTCCCGCAGGCTGGCGCATGTCAGGCTGGCTTGGCAAGACAGATGCAGGTCAAAACTACTGCTCTCTGCAAGTCCAGCCACCATTCGACAAAGACGGCGGCGGCAACGGCGGCGGCGGTAATTCTGGCGGCGGCACCGTCAAGCCAAATCAAGGCTTGGATGATGCATTCGACGACGACATTCCCTTTTGATGCCCCGTCCTCAATGCTCCATGTGCAACGGTTCAGGTTCAGTCGTTCAGACTTACCTTTCCCGTCCGCCGGAAATTACCCCCTGCCCGGTTTGCAATGGCTTCCCCATCGAAGAAGAAGCCGACAACAATCTTGCGCAAGCAGCTGATCGTGTCGTGCATTGCTTCGAAAGGCTCACAACAACAGGTGACGCGCATCAGCGCGTTGCCCTATCCGATGCTCTTTTTGACAGCATCAACGCCCTCAAAACCCTTCGGGAGAAGTAAAAATGAAAACCCTCATTATGGCGCTTGCCCTCGGCTTTGCCCTTGGCGCCACATCGATTATGTCGCCCGCCATGGGCCTCATGCTCGCCTTCTTTTCAGTCCTATTCATCGTATTCATGGTGATGTGATGGGCATCAAAAATCATGTGGATGAACCCTACGACCGTGGGGACAGTGATGCTCGTTATGGAAGGAAGCAGATCCCTCACAAACGCTTTTACATCGATGGCAAGTATCACAATTCCTACGTTCTGACCTTTGAAGAACGGCAGGAATATTATGCCGGCTATGAGGAAAACCCATCTGGCAGGAAAGATCGTGACGAATGAGTAAGCGCGTTATCAACAAGGAAATGATGCTGATTTACGACAAGCACATCAACCGTCGCGGCGTCACAATAGGATCGATAATGCGCTCCAGCTTTAACAAAGGAGGCTTGCCATTGATCGAATGGCTGGCCGACAACACACCAGAAGGTTCAACCGTTTCTGACCTTCTGGCTTCCCTTGCCCTTGATGCAATGGATGAAGAAAATGATCGATAAAACCCCACGCCATAAGATTGCAGACATACTGCGCGACGCAGATGATGAGTATGCCAGCACAGGCGAAGGATCATCTGCAAACGAACTCGCCGACGCTTAACTCACAGATTGGATGATGAGATGACCTCACCAAAAGAGCGTTACGACGCGCGAATGAAATTGAAACGCGCCGCTAAAGACCCTGACTGGAAAACTGACGAACAGGTCACACAAGATTACGTCTTTGACCTTGTTGATCGTTTCGTGGTGGCAGTTGAGGCTATCGCTAAATCAATGGAGACCAAAACTAATGACCAATAAAAACGAAGCGCCGGAAGACGGTTATTTAATCCGCAAGAGTGGTGTTTTCTATCGCCCTGATAGCTGCGGATATACCAGAGCAAAAGCAGAAGCGGGGCGTTATAGCTTGAAAGATGCAATCGACATCACGCACCCGAACGGACCAGACGGGCCGCGAGACAATATGCGGTATATACATGAAAGCGAAGTTCTTGATCCCCGCGCCGACCTATCCGACGCCAAGGACAAGCGTATCGCTGAACTTGAGGCCCTTGTGCATAAACTGGCATCTGATCCTGATTACACTGCGGCCTATGCGGCTGGTGTAGCTGACCAGAAAGCCACC
>Ga0208544_10000076_pt1 | contig 72030 bp, 74 predicted proteins | sample DEB08_DNA_9_FD_184526 | JGI IMG/M metagenome (GOLD analysis project Ga0208544, IMG submission 184526) | Aqueous microbial communities from the Delaware River and Bay under freshwater to marine salinity gradient to study organic matter... | ecosystem: Environmental > Aquatic > Marine > Coastal ...
CGATCATCACTTCAGCTATGGGCGACAACATCGTTCACGCTATCCGCGTCTTGTTCGAAGACGGTTGTGGTAACCAGGTGAGCGAGATCATCGAATTCGATGTGATCGACTGCAAAGGTCCTGCTCCTATCTGTATCAATGGTTTGACGGTAACGTTGATGCCACAGCAGGAAGGTGGCTGTGCCATGGCGATCTGGGCATCCGACTTCGAGGCTTCTCCGATCTACGACTGTACGGGCCAGGGCCCCGAGACGAACAACGGCTTGTTGCGGGTAACCAAGTACGCCATCTACCGCGCCAGCGACGTAGAAGCTGCTGGTGAGGACTTCGTTCCCAGCCCTGACCAGACGGGTCTAATCCTGAACCAGGACGACGACGAATCAACGGTTGTTTACATCTATGCTTTCGACGAAGAAGGCAATTACGATTACTGTGAGACGTATGTACTGGTACAGCTGAACCCCGCTTGTAGCACCGGTGGTACCGGTACCATTGCCGGGGTGATCATGACCGAACTGAGTGATGCGGTAGAAGGCGTGGAAGTTAACCTGAACGGTGACATGGCCATGAGCATGACCACGAGCGCCAACGGCACCTACCGCTTCGACAACCTGCTGCTGGGCGGTGACTACACCGTGACGCCGTACCTGAACGCCAACCCGCTGAACGGGGTGACGACCTTTGACCTGGTGTTGATGAGCAAGCACATCCTGGGTGTTCAGCCGCTGAACAGCGTGTACAAGCGCATCGCTGCGGACGTTAACCGCTCCCGGACCATTACGACCCTGGACATGATCCAGCTGCGCAAGCTGATCCTGAACATCGATACGGAATTTGCCAACAACACGAGCTGGCGCTTTGTGGATGCGGCCTACGCCTTCCCTGAAGTGACCAACCCCTGGTACGAAGAGTTCCCCGAGTTGATCAACGAGAACAACCTGGTGAGCAACCTGAACGCCGACTTTGTGGGTGTGAAAATCGGCGACGTGAACGGCAGCGCCCAGGCGAATCTGCTGAGCGGCGATGACCGCACGCTGAACGGCCAGTTCAACTTCGAAGTGGCGAACGCCAACCTGAAGACGGGCAATGTGTACACGATAGCTTTCACCGCCAAGGAGTTGGTGGCGGGCTACCAGGGTACGCTGGCACTGAACGGTGCGGAGTTGGTCGACATTGAGTACGGCGTGGCTACGGCCGAGAACTTTGGTCTGCGCTTTGCGGATCAGGGGATGATCACGATGAGCTTCAACGGCGAGTACAGCAAGGACGCTGTCCTGTTCAGCCTGGTGATCCGCGCTACGCAGGATGCCGGGTTGAGCAACGTACTGAAAGTGAACAGCCGCTACACGGTAGCTGAAGCTTACCAGAACGGCAACACCAGGAACGTTGGGATTAACTTCTCGAACGGCACGGTAGCTGACGCTGGTTTCGAAATCTACCAGAACACGCCCAACCCTTTCCAGGCGAACACGCTGATCGGCTTCAACCTGCCAGCTGACGCCCAGGCCACGGTAACGATTACCGATGCCAGCGGACGGGTACTGACGGTGGTACGCGGTGATTACGCGGCCGGTTACAACAACATCAACGTAACCAAGGACATGATCCAGGGTGCTACCGGCGTACTGACGTACACGGTGACCTCGGGGGCGTTTACGGCTACGAAGACAATGGTGGTGGTGAAGTAAGCTAACGGTTGCTTGAAATGAATTTCAAGCGGCAAGGTGCGCTGGGTTGCTTGAAATGAATTTCAAGCAACGAGCGACAGGATGCGCCGCTCCGATTGATTTCGGGGCGGCGCTCGTGTTTGGTGGGGGTGGGGTGGGTTGTCGGTTGCCCGTGCTTCAGCGCGGGCCTGGATCTGCTAGAACTTCCCGTTTTGGTACATCTTTCCAGCAAACCCGGCACTTTTATCGTCGTAGGCTCCAGCCTACGATGAAGTATTAGGCGGCCTCCCGGCCGCAGTACGGTCCCAGATTTGCTAAAAATTCCCGTTTGGATACATCTTGCCAGCGAACCTGGCAGCGGCAGCGCTCCGGCCAGGAGGCCGAATAATACCGTATCGTAGGCTGGAGCCTACGACAAGTTGGGTTTCCTTCGCGCTGAAGCACGAAGAACCGGAGGACGCAGCGCCAGGAATGATGCGGAACCGGTAGGTTGCCCGTGCTTCAGCGCGGGCCTGGATTTGCTAAAAACGCCAAGTTTTGGTAAATCTTGCCAGCGAACCTGGCACTTTTATCGTCGTAGGCTCCAGCCTACGATGAAGTATTAGGCGGCCTCCCGGCCGCAGTACGGTCCCAGATTTGCTAAAACTTCCCGTTTTGGTACATCTTGCCAGCGAACCTGGCAGTGGCAGCGCTCCGGCCAGGAGGCCGAATAATACCGTATCGTAGGCTGGAGCCTACGACAAGTTGGGTTTCCTTCGCGCTGAAGCACGAAGAACCGGAGGACGCAGCGCCAGGAATGATGCGGAACCGGTAGGTTGCCCGTGCTTCAGCGCGGGCCTGGATTTGCTAAAAACGCCAAGTTTTGGTAAATCTTGCCAGCGAACCTGGCACTTTTATCGTCGTAGGCTCCAGCCTACGATGAAGTATTAGGCGGCCTCCCGGCCGCAGTACGGTCCCAGATTTGCTAAAAATTCCCGTTTTGGTACATCTTGCCAGCGAACCTGGCAGTGGCAGCGCTCCGGCCAGGAGGCCGAATAATACCGTATCGTAGGCTGGAGCCTACGACAATATTGGCTTTTTCTTCGCGCTGAAGCACGAAGAACCGGAGGACGCAGCGCCAGGAATGATACGGAACCGCTGCCCTCGCACCAGTCCCCGAGGCCCGAGGGACGCCTGCCACGTCTTTAGCGTGGAAATATCCTGATCAGGGTCGTCAGACCCTGATCAGGAGCCCAGCGCACAAGGAGTCCTGTAGGGGACGACAGCTATTCGATCAGTGGTATTATAAAATGAACCTAGGTGTAAGCAAATCCATCCAGAAACTAAAAAATAATCCGTCAGCGCATTTTACAACACATCTATTCAGGCCATCATCTTCAAAATATACTACATTTGAGTTACAACAGATGCGAATAAAGTGCAATTACCAACTCTGGGAAAAAAGATATCCGGGCTAGCTGCCGTGCTCATTGTGGCTGTAGTTTTCTTATTCTACAGCAATAGCCTATCCAATGGCTATAACCTCGACGACAAGTTGGTGACGAACAATCATTACCTGACGAGCCAGGGGATCAAAGCAATTCCAGCTATTTTCAAAGCTGCTTATTACGTAGACGAAGCGGGCTATAAAGTTGATTATCGGCCAGTTACCGTTGCGACATTTGCCCTTGAACACCAGTTTTTTCAACAGACCCCCTTCGTAAGTCACCTGGTTAATTTGTTCTTGTACAGCTTGACGGGCCTGGTTCTTTTTTTCTTCTTGCAACGGCTAACTAAACGCCAGTCCCCTTATTTTGCGCTCGCCGTTACCTTGCTCTTTTTAGCCCATCCGCTGCATACCGAAGTCGTCAACAACATCAAATGCCGAGACGAGCTATTGGCGTTGCTACTGGGGTTACTGGCTAATTACGTATGCCTCATGGGGCAAAGCAAAGCCAGATGGTATGCCTGGTACGGCCTGGGGATCGGCCTGTTTGCCATGGCCCTACTGGCCAAGTTGAGTGCACTTCCCTTTGCGGTCTTGATACCGGTTTCACTCCTACTTTTTGAACGGGCACCACTGGTTCGGAGCCTATTATTAGGGGTTGTTTTGGGCCTACTTAGTTGCATTTGTCTGCCACCTGTTCCCGGAGTGACGTACAGTTTGATACTGGGGGGAATTGGCAGCTTAATTTTTGTTATTTCCGCTGCAAATACACTGCTGGCCAACGACCCAAAAGGGCTGGTTGCATCGTTGAGGAGCCTCATTTCTGTTAACCCCCATTTTTGGTTGATAGGTGGGTTAGCAACTGTGGCTGCCCTATGGTGGTTGCCCTTGCCGGTAGCGGGAAAAGCTGCGGCGCTGGTGCTGGCTATAGTTATAATTGCTTTTACCTCCTTTAAAGAAAAAATCTGGTTACACTTTTTACCCCTATTATTTATTGTGGGGATGAGTGTTTCCCCCGCACTAACGGATAGACTATCGACTTACGGTATTTTTGCCCTTTTGTACTACCTGATTTTGATCAATTTTAACTACCAAAAACACCGCCACCTACTGGTATTGTTTTTAGCCGCAACGGGATTTTTTGTGCTGGTCTCCGTATACCATCAGACAAATATTCATGCTTTCACGCCGTTGAGTTATTTCTTAATTTACCTATTGCTGAAACGCAGCAAAAAAACAGGCGTTGTGTACAGCGTACTGGTTCTTTTGCCCGGTCTGTTGGGGAGCGTCATCAACATTTACCAGGGTTCCTATCCTTCGGCAATTTTGATTGCTTTTTGGGCTGCCGCTTGTTTAACAAAAAAAAGCCAGGATAAGCTGTTTCAGTTGGGAATGGTAGTGATACTGGGTCTCAGTTTGCTTAGCCTGTTTACGGATGTAAACATAAATCGCGAACAGGGAATCAGGGTAGCACCACAACCCACAGATTCGGCTCCGGATATTAGCGCTAAGCGGGAGCGAAACATCCTCTACCTCGAAAATCCCATTGGCTACCAAACAGCTCCTGGCATTCGTTCGGCTACGGCCATGAGTACGGTGACCTGGTATACCCGACATTTAATCTGGCCCGTTCCATTGGTAGCCTATTATGGCTTTGACACGATTCCGATGGTTGGTTGGGATACGTTGACGGCCTGGATAGGTCTGCTGATATTACTCGCGCTGGCAGGATTAATCCTGGTCACCAGTATTTCATTTCCGTTATTCAGCTACGCGGTACTGATGCTTTTTGTGGGGCTTATTCAGTATAGTAATCTGTTGTTCGAGATGCCGGGGATCGTAGGGGAACGATTTATCTATCTGGGGTCGCTAGGCTTTGTTATACTGCTGGCAGGACTATGGAAAGTGTGGGTTCCGGAAAAACTGGCCGGAGCGAGTGGCGGCTATCCGACAGCCTTCTTATTGGTTGTGCTGCTGGTGATGAGTGGTCTTTACGTCAGGGATAGGAACAAGGACTGGGAAAGTATCACCGTACTTTTTGAAAATGACGTACAACACGTACCCCGTTCGGCAAAAGTCCAAAACCTGCTGGGCTTAGCCTACCTGGAATTGGCAACTACTGCCACCAATCCAGCCATCGCGCAAGAAAACTACCGAAAAGCAGCATTGCATCTGCGCCGGGGCGTAGCGATCTACGACCAAACGCCCTACGGAAATTACGACCTGGGTCGGGTGTTATTGAAATTGAATCGCCGGGAAGAGGGGGAAGCGTTTATTACCCAATCGCTCCGTACGGACACCTACCACGTGGAAGCGCTACTTTATCTGGGCACCTTAGCAGAAGAATCGGGCAATGGGGCTAGTGCTATTAATTATTACGAAAAGGCGATCCAACATGATCCCAATTATATACCGGCTTACGTACAGTTGTCAACCTGGTATTTCACAAACGGCTACCTGGCGGAGGGGATAACGGTCTGCAACAACGGCCTGGCGCATTCGCCAAACAATTTCAACCTACTGGTAAACAAAGGTAATGGATTGGTCAATTTGGGAAACATAGCAGAGGCTGTCACCTCATTCTCCCTGGCCTTAGCACAGCAACCAACTGATCGAAATTTAATGGGTAAGTTGCTCTATTGTTACCAGCAATTGGGGAATGCCACCATGGTACAACGATTGCAGGCACAGCTACAGGCTGGTTTTTAATACCGACTCATGGCCCGGCATAAATACTTGATGAGTCTATCTTTGAGGGAACCCGTAAGGAAAACGAGAAAAAGATTACTTACCCACCCACAATCGCCATCGCGCCCGATAGTCCCAGCCGATCAGCACCAGCGGCGATGAGGGCTTCGGCATCCTGGGCCGTACGAATACCGCCGGAGGCTTTGATTTTGATGCTTTTCTTGAGCAGGGAACGCAGGAATTGTACCACTTCGACGGTAGCCCCAGGCCCGTTAAAGCCCGTGGAGGTTTTGACGTAGTCGGGATCCAGGTCATTGCAGATCGCGCACAGTTGGCGAATTTCTTCCTCCGTCAGCAGGCCCGTTTCCAGGATAATCTTAATGGGTTTGGACCGCAGGCGGCACGAGGTGACCACGCGGTCGATGTCATTGCGAACAAAACTCCAGTTTCCGCTCTTGACGGCAGCGATATTAACGACCACGTCAAACTCTTCCGCACCTTCGTCGATGCCGCGCTTGATTTCTTCCACTTTGGCCACCGTAGCAGCATAGCCGAAGGGGAAACCAATGACGGTAGCCAGTTTCACGCCTGACCCATCCAGAATCGGACGAGCCTCTGACAAGTAATAGGGCGGAATGCAAACGGCTGCAAAATGCTGGGCCACGGCCTCCTGACAAAGTTGGCGGATTTCGGCAGCCGTAGTACCTGGCCGCAGCAAGGTGTGATCAAAATAAGACGCAATGTTCATCAATACTGGGGTTGGTTTGCAGGTAGCGAATGATCCGTTCGTATCTTAAGAAATGAAATTTCACCCTCCCTGCAAACTGTATGGGTATTTTCGTAGGCCCAAGATAACAGAAATATCAGCGATATAGAAATAGTTAACCTTTCAAAAACGGTTGTTTCGTATGGTATTGAATTTTAATTCATTAATGATCAGCTATTTAGTTGTGACATTTTTTAAGAAATAAAAATGCTGCGCCGGGTTACGAACCCGGCACAGCATTTTCTAAGTATTCGTTGCTTCCTACTGGCTTAATGCCCGTGGCATTGCTTGTATTTTTTGCCGCTACCGCAAGGACAAAGGTCATTACGGCCAACTTTCTTGTCATCCCGGCGGAACGTTTCCGGCTTCTGTTGCGCAGCCGACTGACCGACGCTTTGAGCGGCGGCGCGCTGCATCCGTTCCCCCTCATCGGCGGCGCGGTTGGTGCGGGTAGCTTTCAGGTTGGTCTTTTCTTCGCGTGCTTGCTGCACGTTGGTGTTGATCGCCAGGCCGCCTTTGGCCAGGTAGCTGGTCACCGACTCGTTGATCTCCATAATCAGGCTTTCGAACAGCTTGTAGGCCTCCATCTTGTAGACCACCAGTGGGTCTTTCTGTTCGAAGGAGGCGGCTTGCGAGGAGTCTTTGAGTTCGTCCATCGACCGCAGGTGGTTTTTCCACTTTTCGTCGATGATCGACAGGGTTACCGCCTGCTGGATATCGCGCACCACAGACTTTCCTTTGGACTTAACAGCTTGTTCCAGGTCGGCCGTTACGTTCAGCGGATGGGTACTACCGTCGGTGAAAGGCAACAAAATCCGCTTGTAGCGATCCCGCTGGGTATCGTACACGTTTTGGATTTGCGGCATAATCATTTCCGAAATCTGCTGGTATTTGCGATCGTAGAAGGTCTTGAATTGCTGCTTGAGCTGATCGACCAGTTCCTCCTCCGGGCTGCCGGCAAACGTATCGGGATCCAAATCAGGATCCAGGCCGATGGTAGCCAGACAGGCTTTTTCGAAACTTTCAAAGTCACCGCGTTCCTTGTGCCCGTAGACCAGTTCTTCCACCAGACCGTGGAACATGTTGTTGAGGTCTACCGTCAGGCGGTCACCGGCCAGGGCATTGTCGCGCTTTTTGTAGATGGCTTCGCGCTGGATGTTCATGACGTCGTCATACTCCAGCAATCGCTTGCGCACGCCAAACGCATTTTCTTCTACTTTCGTCTGGGCGCGTTCAATCGACTTGGTCACCATCCGGTGTTGGATGACTTCTCCTTCTTTGTGGCCCATGCTGTCCATGAGCTTAGCAATCCGCTCAGACTGAAACAGGCGCATCAGCCGGTCTTCCAGCGAAATATAGAACTGGGAGCTACCCGGATCGCCCTGACGGCCAGCACGGCCGCGCAACTGGCGGTCGACCCGGCGTGAGTCGTGGCGTTCGGTACCAATAATGGCCAAACCACCGGCAGCTTTCACGGCGTCATTGATCTTGATGTCGGTACCCCGGCCCGCCATGTTGGTGGCGATGGTCACCCGGCCAGCCTGGCCGGCTACCGCTACAATTTCGGCTTCGCGCTGGTGCTGCTTGGCGTTGAGGACGTTGTGTTCTATGCCGCGCATTTTGAGCAGGCGGCTAAGTTTTTCCGAAATATCGACCGTCGTCGTACCTACCAGTACAGGGCGGCCGGCATTGCTCAGGGTGACAATTTCTTCGACTACGGCGTTGAACTTTTCGCGCTCGGTTTTGAAGACCATGTCCTCGCGGTCATCGCGGGTAACGGGTCGGTTCGTGGGGATAACCACCACATCCAGTTTGTAAATTTCCCAGAACTCACTGGCTTCGGTCTCCGCTGTACCGGTCATACCGGCCAGTTTGTGGTACATCCGGAAGTAGTTCTGCAAGGTCACCGTCGCGTAGGTTTGGGTGACATCACCCACTTTCACGTTTTCCTTGGCTTCCAGGGCCTGGTGCAAGCCGTCGCTGTAGCGGCGGCCTTCCATCATCCGGCCCGTCTGTTCGTCCACAATTTTCACCTGCCCGTCCATCACCACGTAGTCTTCCTCCCGGTCGAACAAGGTGTAGGCTTTGAGCAACTGCCCCATGGAGTGAATCCGCTTGGACTTCACCGAATAGTCTTGCGCCAGGCGGTTCTTGGCATCGGCTTTGGCCAACTCATCCAGGCTATTGTCCCGGTCGATATTCACCATTTCGGTGGCAATATCGGGCATAATGAAGAAGCTGGGATCGACCTGGCCTTTCGACAAGTATTCGATACCGTGTTCGGTAAGGTCTACCTGGCGGTTTTTTTCGTCAATCGTGAAGAGCAGGGGTTCATCGGCGATGTGCATGTTCTTCGACTGCTCCTGCATGTAAAAGTTATCGGCTTTTTGCAGTTGCACCCGGGTACCGTCTTCACTGAGGAACTTGATCAGTGGCCGGTACTTGGGCAGCCCCCGGTGTGCCCGCAACAGGGCCAGTCCGGCTTGTCCTTCGTCATTACCCAGGTTACCTTCTTTGAAAGCTTTTTTAGCCTGGTTGAGGTATTCGGCGGCAATGTTTTTCTGTTCGTTGAGCAGGCGCTCCACAAAAGGCTTGAGCGACAGGTATTCCTGGTCTTCGCTGTCTTGTGCTACTGGTCCGGAAATAATCAAAGGCGTCCGCGCATCGTCGATCAGGACGGAGTCGACCTCATCCACCATGGCGTAGTGGTGCTTGCCTTGTACCCGCTCGCTGATACTGCGCACCATGTTGTCGCGCAGGTAGTCGAAGCCAAACTCATTGTTGGTACCGTACGTAATATCACAAGCATAGGCGGCAATCCGTTCCGGAGAATGGGGGCGGTATTTGTCGATACAGTCGATGGTCAGGAAGAGGAATTCGAAGATCGGTCCGATCCACTCGGAGTCCCGGCGGGCCAGGTAGTCGTTCACCGTCACCACGTGAACCCCCAGGCCGGTAAGGCCATTGAGGTAAGCGGGCAAGGTAGCCACGAGGGTCTTACCTTCTCCCGTTTGCATTTCGGCAATTTTACCGTCGTGGAGTACCATCCCACCAATGAGCTGCACGTCGTAGTGCAACATATTCCAGGTGATATCCCCACCGGCCGCCTGCCAGTTGTTTTTCCAGATGGCCTGATCGCCAGCGATCGACACGTAGGTCTTTTTGCCATTGGCGGCCAGCGCCCGATCATGGTCGGTTGCCTGGACGGTGAGCGTGGGGTTTTCCATAAACCGGCGGGCGGTTTCCTTCACCACGGCGAAAGCTTCGGGAAGCAGTTCTTTCAGAACCACCTCTATCTCTTCGTCGCGCTGCTTGAGAAGCTTATCAATGTCAGCAAAAATTTGCTCCTGCAGGAGCACATCTTCCTCGTCTTCGGCCTTAGCCTTAAGCACAGCGACTTCATTGTCGATATCTGCCAGGTATTCGGCGATACGGCTGCGAAAATGGAAGGTTTTTTCCCGGAGTTCATCGTTCGACAAAGCTGCTAAGCCTTCGTATATTTCGTTGATCTCTTCTACCAATGGTTGATAAGTAGCTACGTCGCGCTCGTATTTATTACCAAAAATATTTTTAAGCCCGGAGGTGATGCTCTTGAACATATTAGCGTAATGCTTTTGTTAATATTGCGGCAAAGATAGCGAATCCAATGATTGGCTATTCAAATCGGCGGGAATTATAACGGTCTTAACCATCCTCACGCAATTTTGCCTTACTTAGTAAACGGTACAGATACCGTACCAGTTTGACAAGACTGACAGAATGTCGGAAAAATAAATTTTATTGTGCCACTTTAGCTTCGGATCGCCGTCCACTACTACTCAAAATCAAAATAACCATGCCCATTTACCCTGGTAGTCACTTACTGTTCCTGGTTTTTGCGCCACTGCTGCTCATTTCCTGCGGACAAGACCAATCCCGCGATATTCGCGATTATTACTTTCCCGTGCGGGAACTCACGGACGGGCTCGTCTACGAATACCGCGACCTGAACTACGATTCGCTAACACCCGATTTTTGGTACTACAACAGCATACCCACCGATTCGGCTTTTTATTTTACCAAAGCCTACTACCAGAACGACTTCGTGCCCCGCCAGTTGTACCGCGAAGAGATGGTGAGCAACGGTATCCTCTTGCAGGACCTGTTCCTGTTTGAAACCGACTCTACCCAACAGCAGATCCAGGTGAAAGCGGATATCCTGAGCCCCAATTCTTTCCCCTTCGAAGTTGCCGACGCCAATACCATCTACCTGTACAAGGTTCGCTTTCAGTTGCCTTCTCAGGCCAACGGCCAAACCACCGTCATCATCAACCGCCGTTTTCAGGGGGACACCACTTATACCTACCAGGGCACGACCTACCCGGCTGTCTACTTCAGCCTGCAAGGGGTTGCAGAGCAGCGCGATTCTGTGCTCGGCGACATTGAACCCCATTTTAGCGGCCAGGAAATCTACGCCAAAGGGCTGGGACTGGTCTATTACGAACGTTCCTACGGGCCGGATGCACCGGCGTTCCACCACCAGCTGGTCGACCGTTACCCCATGTCGGAGTTGGCTGAACAGGCGAAGAAGCGGTGGGAGTGAGAGACATCAAAAAGTGGAAAGGTGTAAAAGTGGAAAAGTGTAAACGGGAAGCCGGGATATTGACTACCAACCTCTTTTATACCCTTACACGTTTACACTTTTCCACCTCTCAATCCTTCAACTTCGCATAGTGCACCAACTCACCATCGGCATAAAAGCCGTTCCTGGCGGCGGTTTCCTGTAGTAGTTCCCGCACAAAGGCAGAGAGTTGGCGGTTGCTGAGTGCTTCGTCATTGCCGATTGTGAGCGCATCGGTCGCATAACCGCTGACCAGTGCCGGCAACTGGCGGCGCAATAAGGCCGGATGGCCAAACAGATCGGCGCCCAGAATCTGGTTGCCACTGACGGCAACGAAGCCCACAATCTGGCTATTCGCTGCGAGCTTGTTGCTAAAGAAATGCTCGTAACGCTTGCGCCTGCTGACAAAATCGCGGTTGGTTTCCAGGGCGGCGTAAGCGCTGGTGCCTGAGGTCGCGTCATGATGGGTGGTGATGTCAGCTACCTGGTCCCAGACGGCTTGCTGGCTACCCGACTCTACCGAGCGGCGCAGTTGGCTGGAAGCCACGTTGTAGTAGCCGCGGAAAGCAAAAATCTTTTGATCTGCTTCGTTCAACGCCTGGTCGCCCTGGTAGGTCCAGCGGCCGTGCTCCACACAAAAGACGGGCACATCATCAATACTGCGGGCCGCAATGATTCTATCTTCGGCTATTACGCGGTCCTGGTTGCCTCCCCGGACGATGTCGCCCGCCATGAGAAAAACGGGCGCTTCTGTCTTATTTTGTACGGTGAGGCTGTTCACCGCACTGGCATCATCGAAGCGGCCGTATGGTTTTTTTTCTGAAACCCGGAACCGTTCGTTTTCCAGCGCTTCGCCCAAAACCTTATATTGCGCCACATCTTGCTGCTGGTTGATAAAATTGGCGGTAGCCACGATGGGTAAAAGCCGCAACTGATCTTGCGCCCACTGGGGGTTATCGTCGAGCAGTACCGTAAATTGCGATGGTACGGCGGTGGTTTCCGGGCTTTTAGCAGGTTGACAGGCTACGGTAGCCAGGGCCAGGGGCAAGAGAAATTTAAAGTAGCGCATAAGTTGTGGTTGTTGGGTGACTTGACCAGTTGGCCGGTCGGAGCAATTTTTATTTTTCAACAATACCGGTGGGTTTTCGTTCTTTCCAAACCAGGCAAGCACAAAAACTGCTACCAAATATACAAAATAACATGCAAAAAGCCAAGACAACAGCTCCCGCTGATCCTTCTTCCCGGTACCGCTTTTTCTGTTGGGCCGTGGCTTTTCTGGCCCTGGCGCAGTTAGCCGTCGGGCTCGACTACATCACCATCTGGCCCGGCGCAGAGGCGGAGGTCATTTGGCGCAGCGCCAGCGGTTCGCCGGGCGGTTCACTGGCAGTGGGGCTATTGGGCACCATTCCCATCGATTCCGAATACTGGCTGCTGGCCTACCGCGCACCAGGCGTGCTGCTTTACTTCCTGGGGTTGTGGTTGTTCTTCCGTTGGGGAGCCGCCTTATTTGGGCGCGACGCGGTAGAGCTCACCCTGATCCTGACCGCAGCCTCCCTCCTACTGCCGATATTGGCCAAAACGGCTAGCCTAGATACTTGGCGCCTGGGGCTCGAGCTGGGTTTTTGGGTCGCTTTTTTGCGCTACGCCAAGGGCCCCTCCCGCCAGTGGTTGCTGGCGGCGGCCGGACTGGGCAGCCTGGCGGTTCTGGTGGGGCAATTTTCAACACTGGCGCTCCTGCTCTTTTGGCAGGTCGCTTATTACCGGTTATTGGTTCCCCGTAACGCCGCATTGAAGGTTCAATTGGCCAAACCTTTTGTCCTCATCTACCTCGTTTTCGGGGTTGCTTTTCTGGTCAGCTATCTACGGGGAAACGCCCCGACGGACGGGCAGTTCTTTTATTTCAACCTCCTCCAATGGGGGCAACTCCGTTTCTTTGGCTACGCCTTTTTGGGGTTGGCGCCGTTCATTGGCTTTGCGCTGGCGGCGGTGCGCGACCTCTTCTACAAGCTCCGGCGTGGTGAAGAACAGGCCCAACTGGTAGCCATTGGTCTGGTTGGTGGCCTGGTCACCCAATCGCTTATCTTCCCTTTCCTGCTCGTATTTATTACCGCCAAGCAGGTTCAATACTATTTCCAACAGCCCAACTATCCCTGGCAAGACTGGGTAAAAGGAGGCCAGGTGTTGCACCTGGTGCTGGTTTTTATCGGGGTGGTACTGGCGCTACTGGGCGGATACCTCACTTTCCAGGCCGACGGCTTTCGGGCGGTTATGGGCTGTGGGGCCGCCTACTGGTTGTTTAGCTTCGTGGGGGTTATTGGCCTTTACGGTGTTCGCCGCGACTATGTGCTCGGCGGCATGACGCTGGCTGGTCTGCTGGCCGTTCTCTTCTTCTGGATCCAGGTGTATCCTTTTCTCCACCTGCAACGCAACTGGCCCGAGCGCCTGACTAAAATGGTGCAAAAGCTGGTGCCACCCGTAACAACCATTGGCCTGCTGGCAGACGAACCCACGACCCTGCCCCTGGCACCCTACCTGCTGCGGGTGGGGCTGGAACCCGTGGTGGGAGATGCCGCCCCGGCCGCCCCGCCAAACGATCTTTATCTGCGTGCCCTGGTACCGGCCGACAGTACGGCCGACCTGCGGGTGCGGGTACAGGGCTGGTCTGGGCTGGGAAACCGTGGCGAGTGGGGCGGCGACTGAGGTTTGGTGCAGGCTTGAAACAAGAGGGCAAAGGTAGGAACGCAACAAACCATTTTGGGGCCCCGCCCTCGCTCTCGCGAGGTCGCCGCGTGCTAGCGCCCGCTGGTCCTTCCGCCCTACCGGGCGGTGCTCTCGCACGCTGCGCTCTCGCACGCTGCGTCCTCGGGCCAGAACGGGATGCGCGTAATTCTGCGGCCGTTGGGTCTGTCTTTATTTGGGTGCTAGCGTCTGCCATCTCTTCAGCGTTGCCTGCCACGTCTTCAGCGTTGCCTGCCACGTCTTCAGCGTTGCCTGCCACGTCTTCAGCGTTGCCAGTTCACAGCTACTGCTGGAAAACGATATGCCTAAAGTTGGCCTAGCCCCACTTTTACACCGTCACACAACATTTCAAACATAACAGCCCACTATTGCGCGGTCAAGTTCGAAATAATAGTACTTTAGTAAAAACACCAACAAACGATGTCACCACATTACGACTTTCTCATCGTGGGCGCTGGGGTATTTGGGCTCACGGCAGCTATCGAACTCGCCAAACGTTCGCACCGGGTAGCCGTCATCAACCCAAATACCATCCCCCACCACCTGGCGGCTTCTACAGACGTGACCAAATCGGTGCGGATGGAATACGGTTCTGATCAGGAATATTTCCGCATGGCCGAGGCCAGCATAGCAGGTTGGCACGCCTGGAATGCCCAATTCCAGGAAACGCTGTACCACGAGGTCGGCCTGCTAATGCTGGGCAAGGCGCCTTTCGACCGGCAGCGCCACGCCTACGAATACCACAGCCTGGCCAACCTGAAAACGGCAGGCTACCCCACGGAACAACTGGATGCCGCGGCCTTGCGGCAAAGGTTTCCGGTGGTGAACACCGAGGTTTATGGCCACGCCGTTTTTAACCCGAAAGCCGGGTACGCCCGGTCCGGGCGGGTAATCGAAGTCTTAGCAGCCTACGCCCGTTCCCTGCAAGTGGACCTCTTCGAAGGACAGACGGCCGAATCTTTGCAAATAGAAAAAGGGCGCTTCCAGGGCCTCCGAACACGAGAAGGCCGCACGTTTAAAGGGGCCCACGCCATCATTGCCGCCGGGGCGCATACGCCTTATCTGTTGCCCGAACTGCGGCCGTACCTCAAAGTTACCGGGCATCCCCTTTTTTGGCTGCAGCCCACTGATCCCACTTTTTTCCAGCCGCCGCATTTTGTCAATTTCTTCGCCGATATCTCCACCACAGGTTGGTACGGATTCCCCTACCTGCCGGAACACGGCATCGTAAAAATCGGCAAACACGCTACCGGCCTGGAAATTGATCCCCAGCGGGATGATCGCCAGGTAACGGATGCCGACGTCCGGGATATGCGGGCTTTTTTGCGGGAAGCTTTTCCTTCCCTGGCGGAAGCGCCCCTGGTGCATACGCGCCGGTGCCTGTACACGGATACGCTCGATGGCCACTTCTGGATCGACCGGCATCCGGAAATCGAAGGGCTCTCCGTCAGTTCAGGCGGCAGTGGGCATGCTTTTAAAATGGCGCCCATCCTTGGTCAGATGACGGCCGATATGGCAGAAGGCAAGCCCAGTGCGTGGTCGGAACGCTACGCCTGGCGCGAGCTGGCGGGGCAGGTCTTCCAGGAAGAGGCGCGGTGCCTGGATCTTGGAGGTAAGTAGTTGAGAGGAAATGGTGAGGGGCGTACTTAAATTACAAAAAGTTTTTTTAATTTTATTTTAAATTTATTTGTGTTTTTAATACCAGGTTCTTATATTTGTAATACCCAAGGGCAGATGGACTGTTTGCCCGAATCATCGGTAAATACCCTCACGCAGTCGGTGAGTGTCATTCAGTGGTTTTATTTTCAACGCATTGCTGGTTCCTCCGTTCGCGGAGGAAGGAATAGTGGCGTGCCTTTACCACCACCAGTGGGGAAGGTGTGCGGTGACCAAGGCCCCAAGGGTGGGGCCCCGCCCTGGCGGGGCTTTGCCCGCCTGCTTCCGACCTTTCTGATTGGTTCTCGCGCTTGCCACGTCTTTAGCGTAAGCGGGGCAGCGCAGTAGCTTCCCACGTCTTCACCAGGCCGTTCAGGTGGAAGTGGGTTTGTGGCACCTGATGGATTTTATATGACAACTACTGCATCATTACAGGTCCCGAAAGTAGCAGTATTGATTATGTAGAAGTCTGGTTCAATAATCCAGACGGAGACTGCCAATCTATGGATTGGTATTCACGGCATTGGTTCTTAGATGGTAATTTTGAGGACGATGATAGTTTACATTTCGGAGAGGGAGCGTTGGATTTTGGTTACTTTAGCTGTTGCAACAATGACAATGTGAGTTGCGATTGCGACGGGGAATATATTCCAGACCAGCATACAGTTGTCATCGATTGTAGTCTATGTGATTATCCAATCAATTAAAAACCATGATCTGCCGTGGCTCGACTATTACACCCGCTTACTCTTTAAATACAAAGCCCTTTACTTTGCGTAAAGCCGCCGCAACTGCTGCCCCGCGCCAGGGATGGCAGCAGGCCGCCAACGGCGGCGCCCGCAGGGCCGAGCGAAGAGCGAGCTGCGTACAGCCCGACCCGGGGTGTGGAGAGTGACCAACTGTTGGAAAAACGCCGCTGCACCCCGGGTGGCGCCACAATGATAACAAAACGCCTGATTGCTCAGGTATTGAATTTAAGCTGCCCGACTTAAGCGGCTCGATGTGCGTAAACGCCCTAATACTTCAGCCCGGCCAGGTCCAGCACGAAGCCGTTGATCTTGTAGCGGCTGACGAGGCTTTCCTGGTAATGCTGGGCGCCTTTGAGGGTGTCGAAGGGGCCGAGGATAACCTTGTAGCTGTTGTTGCCCCCCGTGCCGGGTTCGATGCTAACCAGAACGTTGTCGAACCACCTGGCCTGTAGGTCGGCTACTTTCTGCAGCACGTTTTCATAATTGCTGAAGGAAGCGACCTGTACCCCAAAACCGGTTTGGGAATCGGGTTTTTCCAACACAATGCGGTAAAGGCCGAAGGGGGTATAGTCGTCTCCGACGCGGGAAAACCGATCGGCTGCTTGCTTTACTACGGGCGTAGTGGTTTTGGCGGGAGCCGCCGTTGGCGCGGGCTGCGTCGTCTTTGCCGGAGCGGTTGTAGCCGGAGCGGTTGCGGCCGGTGCAGCGGCAGCGGGGGTGGTACTGGTAGGGGCAGGAGCAGCGGCTTTTGCGGGCAGATCGGCGGCGACAATGCGCTCGGCGGCTGGCTCATCGAAAGCTTGTGGCCGGCTATCATCGGTAGCCGTACTACTGCCTCCCCTGACGATGGGGGCGGTGTCGGCGGTGCGGGTGCTGGTGCTACTCAATCGTTCCACTTTAACCTCTACCGGGTTCAGACCGATCATGCCCAGGATTTCTGCGGCCCGGTGCGACAGGTCGACTACCCGCCCTTTGATGAAGGGCCCTTTGTCGGTGACCTTCACATTGACGGATTTTTTGTTGTCCAGGCGAGTCACCTTGAGCAGGGTACCGTAGGGGTAGCGCTTGTGGGCACAGGTGAGTTCGTCTTTGTTGTAGATATCGCCATAGGCCGTAGAACGGCCCTGAAAGTCTTCGGAATAATAAGAGGCCAGCCCGTACTCTTCTTCCTGGGCCACGAGGGTGAAGGAGCAAAGCATACAGCCGAAAGCCAGCAACAAGGATAAGTTTTTCATTTAGATTGGATATTTAGTGGTTCCCTGAAGTCAGAGAAAATAGCGATTTTTTTGGCAATATCGGAGATTTTTTGGGGAGATAAAAGGTTTTGCTTCATCTCCGGGTGCCAACTTGTTGCTTAACGCTTGACAAGATCGAACTATTTCGGGTCGAATATTGTATTTTTGCCAACGGAAATGAGAAAAAGAAGATATGAGTAAGCACGGAAAGGTATTGGTGGCCATGAGTGGCGGAATTGATTCGACGGTGACTGCTATGCTGTTGCACGAAGAAGGCTACGAGGTGGTGGGCATTACCATGAAAACCTGGGATTACGCCAACAGTGGCGGTTCGAAGAAAGAAACGGGCTGTTGTAGCCTGGACAGCATCAACGATGCGCGCGAGGTAGCCGTGACCATGGGTTTCCACCACTTCATCGTGGATATTCGCGAAGAATTTGGCGACTACGTCATCGACAACTTTGTGGACGAGTACCTGGCGGGCCGCACGCCCAACCCGTGTGTGCTGTGCAATACGCACATCAAATGGAGTGCCCTGCTCAAACGGGCCGACGCGCTGGGCTGCGAGTTCATCGCCACGGGGCACTACGCCAAAATTCAACAAGAGAACGAACGCTACTTCATTCGCAAGAGCGCCGACCTGAACAAAGACCAGTCCTACGTGCTCTGGGGCCTGAGCCAGGAATGCATGGCACGCAGCCGTTTCCCCCTGGGCGGAATGACCAAACCGGAGGTGCGCCAACTGGCCGCGTCAATGGGTTACGAAGAACTGAGCAAGAAGGCCGAGAGCTACGAAATCTGCTTTGTGCCCGACAACGACTACCGCGGCTTCCTGAAGCGCCGGGTGCCCGAGCTGGAAGCCCAGGTGGCTGGTGGCGACTTTGTGGATAAAACGGGCGCCGTACTGGGCAAACACCAGGGCTACCCCTTCTACACCATTGGCCAACGCAAGGGCCTGGGCAAAGCCTTTGGGGAGCCCATGTTCGTGACGGAAATCCGCCCCGACACCAATACCGTGGTGCTGGGCCGGCTGGAAGAGCTGGTCAAAAACAGCATGACCGTGGGGCAGGTCAACAACCAAAAATACGCTACCATCCCCGCCGACCTGGAGCTGGTGACCAAAATACGCTACCAGGACCCCGGGGCGCTGAGCACCCTTACCCAAACCGGCGACCGGGTTGCAGTCAACTTCCTGGCCAATGTCAAGGGCGTTGCGCCCGGCCAGTCAGCCGTCTTCTACGAAGGTGATGACGTGGTAGGTGGTGGTATTATCTATCGGGGGGAGTTGTTTGCGGATAATTAGGAGAGGGGGAAAGATCGGAAATCGGAGGTGGGAAGTGGGAAGTAAGAACCGTGTAAGTGCCGGGACAATAATAAATTTACATTCTCAAATTATTAGCGAAGGAATAAGCGATTGATAATGAGCGGTTTCGAGCTAATCATTTGAGTCGAAAAATGTAAATTTATTATTGTCCAAATACTTAAAGGTGTAAAAGTGTAAACGGGGGGCGAGACCAACATCAGGCGTATCCGTTTTTAGCAATCGCCCACGCGCTGAAGACGTGGCAGGTGCGAGAACCAACCCGGAGGTCGGACAGCAAACATTCTTTCTTTATAAAACAACATGGCCATGATGCGCAGGATGTGGGGTTGGGGGTTGGTGGTGCTGCTCCTTAGCGGCTGGGCCTGCAACGAAGAGACGGCGGCGCCCCGCACGGATTGGGGCTACGCCTACTTCCCCCTGACCATTGGTACGGAGTGGCGGTACGAACTGGACAGCATTGTACTGCGCCCACAAGTAGGTGGCATATTGTATGACTCGGTCCGATTGGAAGCGCGCGAAATCCTCCAGGATACGCTGCGCGATCTGGTGGGCAACCTCTGGTACCGCGGCGAGCGCTACGATCGGCGGGCGGACTCTCTGACCTGGCGTTTTCGCCAAACATTTCTCCTGCGCCAGGACGAGCAGCGGGCCTACCGCCGCGAAGACAACCTGGAATTTGTGAAGCTGGTTTTTCCGGTGGACGACAACCAACGCTGGGACGGGCACGTGGCGTTTGACCCCTACCGGGATATTGAAGTGGCGGGCCAGCCCATTCAGATCTATGCCGATTGGAATTACCGCTACCAAAGTATCGACCAGCCTGGCAACGTGGGCACCATCACCTACGATTCCCTGGTGGTGGTGGAAGGTGCCGACTACGAAAACCTGCTCAACCGGCGCCTTGCGCTGGAAACGTACGCCCGTGGCGTGGGGCTGGTGTACCGGGAACTGGAAGTGTTCAAGACCCAGTGCCAACAGTGCTGCAACGGCAATACCGGCGCTTGCCTGGATCTGCCCTGGCGGCAAAAAGCAGAAGCCGGATTTATCCTCAGACAATGGTTAGTAAGATGATTGGAGAAGTAGTAAAAATTGGCCGCATCGGCCGAACCCACGGTTTCAAAGGGGAACTGAAGATCAACCTGGAAGATGCCTACCACCAGGATGCGCTGGCTAGCAAAAGCTTGCTGGTGGCCATTGGCGGGCAGTATATTCCGCATTTCATCCAGTACCTGCGCGGCACAACAAATATGCTACTCAAGCTAGAAGAAGTGAACGACAAGGAGACGGCCAGCGTCTTTCAACAAAAAGACATTTACCTGCCTATCCACCAGGTTACGGCTGTAGCAGAAGAAGAGGAAGACTCGCTGGCCGATTGGATCGGGCTGACCATCGTGGATGAGAATCTGGGTGTCATTGGTACCATTACCGATGTATTTGACCTGCCCCAACAATTCCTCGCCGAAGTCAGCTACCACGCCAATACAGTCATGATTCCGCTCCACGAAGACCTCATCCTGGCTGTAGACCTCGAAAAAAGGGAAATCTTAATGGATCTGCCGGAGGGATTATTGGAATTGGAGTAAGGAAAAGCTATTGCGCTCCGATCCTGGACCAGCGCCCGTTGTGACCATCAAACGCCTGTCCGGCCCAGGCGCATCATGAAATAGGTCTCGAAGGCCGTGTAGATGAAGTAGCAAGTAAAAAAGGGAGCTACAAAAAATTTGTCCGCAGGTTCCGCCAACTTCAGGTAGGTGTAAAGAATCATAATGGTAAACATCATTTTTCCGGCGGTAAAGCCCAGCACGGTACTCGTAAAATCGTTCTTGTTCTTGCTCTTGGCGGATACCCTGGCTACTAAAAACATTAAAATACTAAGCACGACGAATCCGCCCAGACAGATCCAGCCAAAAATCTGATAAGATTGCATAGCCGGAATCTGCTGCAAGCCCAGCAATATGGCAGCCGTTGCGGCGGTAACGATTCCCAAGTGGGCAAAAAACTGCTGGTTGGTCATAACAAGGGGGGGGTTAACAACAAGATGCCCAAGCCAGCACTCGTCTGGCTTGGGCATCTAAATGAGGGTTAAATCAGGCATTTCCTGTTTTCCTAAAGTAAATCCTTGAGGGTACTATACAGGGCGGCAAAGATCGAGAGCAAAGCCATCGCGACCATCAGGTAGGGAGCCGTCTGGAAGTACCCATCCATCCATTTGCCCGCATAAACACCCACGAGAATGATGATGCCCATTTGTATGGCCATCCCCGAGTACTTCATGTAACTCGACGCATCCCGGCGGTTGGGGTCTTGCTTATTCGGTGGTTTGGCTGGCAACTTTGGCTGATTTATCGGCAAATTTATTGCTGGCCGTACCGACGAGTTTCTTGGCGCCTCCCATAGCGATGGTACCGTCGATGGTGCCGCCGGGTTGTACGATCAGCTTGCCGTAGGTGACGTCGCCTTCCACCGTTGCCGTTTCGCGGATGTTGAGCAGTTCTTTCACGGAGATGGTTCCCTCGAAGCTACCTTCGATGACGGCATTTTGGCAGCGAATCTCACCGGTCACTTTACCGGTTGGTCCGATAATAACTTTGGCTTCACAGAACAACTTTCCTTTAATGGTTCCGTCTACCCGGATGTCACTGTTGGCCTGTACGGTTCCCTCTACTTCGGTACCCTGTACGATGCTATTGAGCGAATGACCACCTGAACTTGCAGGAGTGGCCGGAGACTTTCCATTGCTGGTTTCTTTTTTTACGTTGCTGTTAAACATTTGCTTTTGATTTTAGCGACTACGCTTCTTTTCGGAAAGGTAGCGCCTCGTTTTTGTCGTTGGGAATTATTGTTTTTCGCACGATTAAATTGACCAGATAAAGATACCGGAAAAAAACAGCATTCTTATAACAACTGGCAGAAATAATACATACATGACAAAAAAAAAGATATTCAAACCGATCAATTAGAGCGACTTGAATATCTTTTGCTTTTCAAACAGTAACCTTGCCCGGTAAATACGGAACAGTGTAGTGCTTAAAAACTTGGGCAATAAACCCCTCTGCGTGATGGGCCACAGATTTTGTACTGCAGGGCCAACTCGAAGCTTCCGTTGTAGTTGCTCGCCACTTTGAGGGGAGAAACGTTGATATCGTAGCTAAATCCGAGGGTAAAATTATCGAAATCGAAACGGGTAGAAAGAATGACGGCATCGTTGAGTACCCCCGTGTTGATTTTGTTAGAGATACGGGTCCAAAGCCCAAATTGCCAGGACTGGTCGCCTGCAGCCTTACCACTACCCAACAGGAATTTGAAGCTGGTACCGGCATTCACCTGGAACGAAGGTCCCTGGCCCATCACGATGATACCTGGCAACAAACCGAAGCGGTTGGATACCAGAAACTCACCGCCGGCGTGGGCCGTGTAGCGGCTGTAGAGCAGATCCTGATCGGTACTGCTAAACGACTGATCGGCCCGGTTGAGGTGATGGAAAGCACCACCCAGGTAAAGGCTGTTGTTTTTGTCAAAGGTCATGAACCACAGCAAACCTGCTGCCAGGTCACCAAAGAGGAACTGGTCGCGGTCGAAGGTGGTTTCGCCGTTGTCGGCACCACTGTCAAAGCCGCCGTTGCCGTCGTGCTGAAGCCCCCAACGCAGGTTGAGAAAGTCGAGGCTACGCTGGGCTACTCCTGCTTCGGCACCCACTACGAGGTAATGGCCGTAGTTGCGGGATCCACCCATCTTTTTACTGTACGAAGCGGATAACTTGCCCGTAAGGGTTGAAAAATCAGCCTCTCCGGCACGATCGCCCCAGAACGTACCGCCGATTCCGAAGAAGTCGCTACGGCCAACAGGGATGCGCTGATCGTAAGAAACCGAATAGGTTCGGAAAGCATTTTCGCGCAACACACTCGCCCACTGGTTGCGGTAGTTGGCGACCATGCGAATGTTACAGTTCATAACCCCCGTCATTGCTGGATTGAGGTTCAGCGGCGACAGGTAGAACTGTGAAAAATGAATGTCTTGGGCTCGTACCGACAGCGTGGTGGTCAGAAGGAGCGTAAGCAGTGCCAGTTGTTTAAGTCTTTTCATAGAGACGGAGGTTTGATCCGAAACAGATTTTCAAGGAAACACAATGATACGTAAAAGCAGTAATAACCCTGAAATTGCGGCTGTTAAAATTACAAAATACTTCTACCGGTCGACATAAATGGGCGGTAACCGTTTAGACATTAGGGCATTTTGTGAGTAGCTGAATAAAACTGGAAGGGCGTTTCGCAGCCATTTGTTCCTGTATAGATACGAACAAAACTATAAACGCTACTTAATTCCGTAATATTATATCCTACTGAAGTAAACTATTACTTGGAATAGTTGCTGCTCAAAGTTAAGTGTTTTTTGGATATTTTTAAATAATACTTACTATTACTACACAAAGCGACAAGCAGACAAATACGATGATACAACTAATCGACCTGGAAAAATAAGTAGGCAACATGAAGAATTACTTCCTAATCTGTTTTTTACCCCTCCTGTTCAGCTGCGGCAACCGAGCTACCAAAATGCGTTCTCCCGAATTGCCCGCAACCGGCCACCGGGAGTCGTTGGGGCTGGTCAGCTCGCAATACGTGGCTGCCCGCCAGGTCGACGTGTGGTTGCCACCGGGCTACACCCCTACCCGGCGCTATCCGGTGTTGTACATGCACGATGGCCAGATGCTATTTGACGCCGCTACCACCTGGAACCACCAGGAGTGGGGCGTAGACGAGGTGCTCGACAGCCTGATTGGGGCCGGCATCATCCCGCCCTGCCTGGTGGTGGGCATTTGGAATGGCGGCTCCAGTCGGCACGCCGATTACTTCCCGCAGCAACCCTTCGAAAGTTTGCCCGCCGCCTACCGGGACTCCCTGCTCCGGGCACAACGCAACCCTGAGACGGCCCTCTTCTCGACCCACGTACAATCGGATAACTACCTGAAGTTCGTCGTCGAAGAACTCAAACCACAGATAGACGCACAGTACGCTACCCTATCCGAGCGCGCCCACACCTACGTGGCCGGTTCGAGCATGGGTGGGCTCATTTCTATGTATGCGCTGTGTGAATATCCCACGGTCTTTGGTGGTGCCGCCTGTTTGTCGACCCACTGGACAGGTATTTTCAGTGCGGAAAACAACCCCATTCCGGCTGCCTTTATGGCCTATTTGCGCACGCACCTGCCCGACCCCGCTACCCACCGGCTCTATTTCGACTATGGCACCGAAACCCTGGACGCGCTTTACGAGCCCTTCCAGTTGCAGGCCGATGCTATTCTGCGGGAAAAAGGCTATTCTGCCGCCAACTGGCAGACGCTGAAATTTGTCGGAGCCGACCATTCCGAGCGCGCCTGGCAAGCGCGCCTGGCAATTCCTCTAACTTTTCTAATGAAACAATAACCACCAATGTCTGCAACCTTCGACTTCAACGAGGAATACACCCTGGAAGACAACCGGGTGCTGCTGCGTCCGCTGCGGCTTACCGACGAGGAATACCTGTTCCCCTTTACCGAAGCGGAACCGGACCTCTGGCAGTATGGCACCACCCAGGTTAGTGGCGGGGATCATTTTCAGCGGTACCTGGCCACTGCCCTGCGGGGCCGGGCCGAGCATACGGCTTATCCCTTTATCGTTTTCGACAAACAGCTCAACCGCTACGCGGGGAGCACCCGGTTTTATGATTACCAACCCGACCACCTCTCCACCCAACTGGGGTATACCTGGTACGGACGCGACTTCCGGGGTACAGGCCTCAATAAACATTCTAAATTCCTCCTCCTCAGTTTTGCTTTCGACACCCTGGCTTTGGCCCGGGTTGAATTTCGCGCCGACGCCAACAACCAACGCAGCATTGCCGCCATGAAAAGTATCGGCTGCACGGTAGAAGGTACCCTGCGCAGCAACCTGGCGACAGCATTTGGCACCCGCCGCAGCAGTATCGTATTAAGTATTTTGGCCGATGAATGGGACGCAACCGTTCGTGAACAGTTGCAGGGGCAGCTGCGGAAGTAACGAAGAGAAATACCCCCGATACAATTAAAAAGCGGGTTGAACAACAAGTCGCCGCTCAAACCACACGTATGGAAACCTTGAAAATCAGTACCGACAAAGCCACTCTAGACGTAGATTTCATCCACCAATTCCTCACCCAGCAGTACTGGGCCCTGGGGCGCACCCGCAAGGAAGTACAAACAACCATGGAGCATTGTGTGTGTTTCGGTCTTTTTTTGGATGGTAACCAGATCGGCTTTGCCCGGGTGCTAACCGACTTCGCGGTCTTTGCCTACCTCATGGATGTCTTCGTAGTCGAGGCGGAACGCGGAAAGGGCTATGCCAATACCTTGCTGGAATATGTCTTCCATTATCCGGCCTTTGCCCTCGTCCCCCACTGGAAGCTGACGACCGCTGATGCGCACGGCCTCTACGCAAAATTTGGCTTCGTACCCTTGGCACACCCTGCCAAATTGATGGAAAGGTTAATACGCTAATCGGCCCGGCAGGCATTTTCTACCAGATCCCAGCGCTTCATCGCCGAATTCCAGTAGACGCTGTAGCATTTGCCCCGAATCAGAAAATAGACGACTTCCAGCAACCCATCAGGGCTGGCGTTCAGTTGGGTGCGCACCCGAATGAAGCAGCCTTCTTTGCCGTTGAGGGAGAAAATGGAAGAATACCGGGGCCCCAGTGCAAACCCATTCCAGGCTTCCTTATCGAAACTCAGGGAAAAAGAAACACCGTAGCCTGCGGCCTGGTTGCTGATGAGTAAGTTGCGTTGCAGAATTTCCTCGCCCGGATCCAGGGCAGAGAACGAACGCCCCGTATCGGGGAAATAGAGCAACCGCTGCGGTTGGTCTGCTGACTGCCCAAACCCGCAAACCCCGACCAACAATAGCCAACCGATAAGCGCGAACCTCAATTTCATTGGATTATACGTTTTTCACTTCCCTCCTTCTGCTGGCGACTGGGTTCGGCCCAGCAAATAGCCAGCAACCGTACCGAGCAAACCTATAATGGGTGCAATCTGGGCATTGCCGTAGCCCGCAGTAACCAAAAACAGGGAGCCCACTATGATGAGGGTAATACTTAAATACTTCAAAGACTGGCTCAATGGTTCCTGCCGACGGCTAATAATTAACGCCTGGGCGAGTATGACGATCATACCGAATACCAATACGCCAAGAGACAACCACACCTCCTGGGAGGATTTCGTGGGTACAAAGTCGGCGCTGACGGGCGGCAAATTCACCCCACTGGTGGGGCTGCTTTCCATGGCAGCGGGCGGCGGCGTATTTACGGTCGTCGTCTCCACTACCTCGGGCTGAGCCAGCAGACAGGTGGCCAAAAGGCTGAGTAGAATGATGATGTTGGTTCTCATAAAGGTCCGTTGTCTAGATTATTGACACAATTGTAAATGCCGTTGATATTCTTTTTCGTGGCGTAATTTACGGTTTTCATATTCGACGCGCTGTTCTTGTGCCAGCAAACGGCGGGCATTGCGATCGTCTCCCGTCCGGCGGGCATCCCGCATATTGTCGCGGTGCAGGCGCCGCAAGTCGTGGAGTTGGGCACGTTGGTTTTGCCGCAGATCCCGGGCCTCCAGTTCGCAGGGAGAAGGTTCGAACAAACTGCGGGACCGGGGCGCTGCCACCGCTACCGGGCTCAGCCGAAGCGCGTACTCGCACAGGGGTTTCTGTTTCATCCCCAGGCGCTCGGAGCGCATCACCGTACGGTCCGCGATCGTGGTACACACTTCGCCCCAGTTGCGGTAGGCCTCCCCACCCAGAACTTCCTGGAAGGTATAAAGAATTTCATTAAAAAAGATACCGCCATCGTTAGACAGGAAGGTGTAGTACTCGCGTTCGGCACTGAACAAATTGACCACCTTGCACACCGAGGGTTCATCGGCAAACAATTGCTGGTAAGCCCGCACGGACCGCCCCGCTTTGGGCAGGCTCGCCACCTCGGGTGGCCCATTGACAAATTGGTAGGGTGGTGGCACGCTTTGGTCGGTAACCGTGACGTTGCAAGCCACCACAATATTGATCAGCAGGGAAGGGTTTTTATCCTGAATGCGTTCTTGTATCTCGGCAAAATTTACCGACTCCTGGTAACTGCTAAAGTAGAGGTTGGGATATGGGCTCGACGAGCCGGGATCGCGAAAACCGTGACCGACGTAGACAAAGATCACAATGTCCCGCTCCTGGTACGCCATTTCGTAATCGAGCACCCCGTCCAGTTTCTTCAGGTTGAAGCGCGGACCACTGATCTCATACTCGATGACGTTGAGGATACCCAAATTAACGGCCAGCAGTTGTACTTCCTGATCGATACCAAAGCCAATACTCCGGCAACCTTCGCGGATAACGTAATCGTGGTTTTCGTTGTCAAAAACTTTGATCAAATGAATATGGCGGGTCTCTGCTTGCAGGAATCCGGTGGCCAACCACAAGAACCCCAGGCAGAGTACCATCCTGAGCTGGTAGTGCATCTGTCCGTTGTTTATCCCACTGACATCCAGTAGAAGTTAAATCAAAATGCTTGTGAGTAGCCTGAATGGCAGTTGTGCCGAGGTGATTATTGCGGGTAGTGAACCTAGCGCAACGCTGTTGAATTCTTAGAACGCAAGACCGGGTCGTCTTATTATCTTTTGTTGAAAGTCCAAAAACAAGTTGCCCGCTGGGCGGTCGTCTGCTGGTTCATTTTGGGGCAGGACATCATTGACTTCGCGCTGCAAATAGCGGGCCGTCGTCCGCTATTTCGCTACTTCGGTATCCGCACTTCGTAGGTCTGTCCGCTGCCGTTGGTCAGGAAATTATCGGTTAGCCAGGGGTTGTAAATTTTCAGCATCCGGTAAGTGGTTCCTTCGTCCCTGGCAAAATCGCCCCAGTTGGCTACCGGGTTGCTCACCGCTACGGTGCGGTAGTTGTCCAGGGGTGGGTAATATTCCTCTTTCTCTACGTAGAAACCGTATTCCCGCGGGTTTTCCAGGATGTACTTCAGGGCCACCAGCCGGAAATAATAGCGGGCTGTTTCCTCGTTGAGGTTGAGTTCAAAATAGTTGTCCATGCGCTGTTCGGACAGGTTTTTATTCAAGTTCCCCCCACCCATATTGTAGGCAGCAGCAGCGTTGGCCCAACTGCCAAAGCGCTTGCGCAAAGACTTCAGGTACCTGGCCGCAGCCCGGGTCGATTTCTCCAGGTGATAGCGCTCATCGATTTCATCGTTGACTTCCAATCCGTAATCACCCGCCGTTCCTTTCATGAACTGCCAGATGCCGCGGGCACCCGCCGGCGAAACGGCATTGCGCAGGGAACTTTCCGCTACGGCAATGTACTTGAGGTCGGTAGGTACGCCTTCCTCCCGCAGAATGCGGTCCATGGCAGGAAAATAACGCAGGGTAGACTTGAGCGCCAGGATGGTATTCGAATGCCAGTAGGTGTTGACCATCAATTCCCGGTCGAGGCGTTCGCGCACGTCGAAGTTATCCATGGGCAGGAGCTCTTCGCAAAAAACATAGCGCTTGTCCAAGTCGACGCCTTTGACAATCTGGGGAATATTGTCGCTAGGTGACCAGCCTTTTCCCGACTGTTCACCCGAAGCCATTTGGGAAGCAATGAAGATGAAAACGCAACTTAATGCGAGTAGAATGATGTTGATACCCCACAATTTCTGCTTGCTCATCGGATTGGTTTTATGCCCTGGCCTGATCACTACTTATTCTTTGTAAAGATAGGCTAAATTTTGTGTTTGCTGTTTTTGCGACAGCTCCAGATTCGTATTTTTTGTTATCCAACCTGACAATCCCCTGCCGTACGCACCGCAAAATTAACGGAATTGGCGATGAAACACAAGGCGTGCGCCCGCTCGTGCAAAGCGGGGGTCTGGGCAATCATGGCCGCCTCGCTGACCCGCACCTGTGGCCGCAGCAGCACCTCCACAAAGTGTCCACCACCAGCGGCGGTTTCAGCCATTCGCCCCTGGGGTTCATCGGTATAGGCGGTGATGACCACCCCCGCCGTGGCACACAAATGCAGGAACCACAACATGTGGCAACTGGCCAGGGAAGCCAGCAGCAGTTCTTCGGGATTGTAACGGGTAGGGTCGCCCAGGAAAGCCGGATCGGAAGAACCTTCAATGGTCATTTTTCCGGCGGCAGAAATGCGGTGGCTGCGCTGATACGACCGGTAATTACTGGTACCGGAACCCTTATTGCCGGTCCACTCGAGCTGCACAACATATTCGTGTTCCTGGTGCATAATCGCGAGGGAAAATTACCGGGGTTGTTTATAGACGGGAACGGTGCTACAGGGTTCGCCGTACATGATACTTTTTACCACTGGCTGTAGCCGACGGGTGATTTCCAGGTAAGCCGCAGCGGGTACGGGGTGGTCGCTACACCCTTTGATGACCAGGCGTTGGTCCCGGTATGGCTCGGTGTCCAGCTGATCGAGTTGGCGGAGAAAATAGGCCCGGTAGAAATCGTCGGCTTCACCTTGAAATATATCGTGCACCACCGGCGTGGCGTAAGCCGCCACCAACATGTAGGCCCACAGTGGAATAATGGCATCGGTGGAGCAGTATACCAGCAGAATCTTGCCTGCGTACTGGTCCCAATCGTGGTCTTTCAAGGCTTCGCGAAAGTCTTTCTCTTTCAGTATCAACTCCATGAACAGAAAGTCCTTCAGGTCAAAATGAACCAACGGTTGTGGCGGAAAGAATTCCTCCAATTTCAGGGTAATTAATCCACTGCTCGCCACTCTGTTTACTAAAGGCTGATCCATATGTTATTCTTCTTCTTCTGGTTTGTTGGCCAGCGCCAATTGGGGCGCATCCTCCTCGTCAATGGAATCCAGTTCGCCAATGGAATTGGTAGGATCTGTAAACTCCTTGGGGCGCGGCAATTCATCGATGCTCTTCAGGCCGAAGTAATCCATAAATTTTTCACTCGTCGCGTAAAGCAGCGGATGACCTGGCCCCTCGCTGCGGCCTACAATAATAACAAGTTCCTTCTCCAATAGTTTCTGCATGGCGTAGTCGCAGCTTACCCCCCGAATCTTTTCGAGTTCCGACTTGGTGACCGGCTGCCGGTAAGCTATAATCGAAAGCGTTTCCAGCGCCGATCGGGAAAGCCGCTTGCGGGTGGTTTGTTGGAGGAATACGCCAACCGTGTTGTGAAATGCCCCTTTGGTCAGGAATTGATACCCCCCTCCAATTTCCACGATCTCAAAAGCATAATCCGCCGCCTGGTAGCGGGCCTGAAGCCCGGCAATGGCCTGAAGCATGTCGGTATCGGCAAACCGGATCCCGAAGGCTTCTTCCAGTACGCTCCCGATTTCCTCCAGATTCACGGCGTGGTCGGTGGTAAAAATGAGGCTTTCAATATGTTGTGCTAACTGTTCCAAAAGAAAAATTTTGGCGAAGATAAGGAACCTCTTTGAATCTGCTCGCAGAATACCAAGAACATACAACCCATCACAAACAAGCCTGCTCGCCCTCCCGAAAAGCGCCACTGCGCACCAACCGCAAATAGGCATTGGTGTTGTACGCCGGAAAGTCGGCGCTGGCCTGCTGGTGGATTTTGGCCACCCCCGCCAGGCCTTCCAACGCAAAGGCCAACTCCACCTGGCAGCGCACTTGCTGAAGGGACAATTCGGGATGCAGGGTCTGGTGCCGGTTCACAGTAGCCCCTAAATAGCGGGCTTGCTGGGTCGAGGATACCTCCTCCCAATCGATGTGCAAAAGCGTAGGCGCTTTTGCCGCATAGCGAGCAGCAAACTGATCCCCTTCCACCAGCGGAAAACCGAGCCCCGTAAGCGTATCCTTCGCTGGCAAGATAATTTCCCGCACCTGGCTGCCGACCTGGTAGGCCACAAACCAACGATCTTTTTCCTGGTAGATATGGGCCGTGGTGGCCACCCCCCAACCTGACGCCAGGGCTGCCCGCTGGCGGGCGACCGAGGCCGGTGCATGCCAATACTGGATGGCCCAAAAGCCAAAAAATATAACCGCTACGACCGCCAGCGCCCACAATCGCCAACGGTCGGTCTTGGCCTCTATGGCCTGGCGACGATTGCGGGGCGTATCGGCCTCGTTGTTGTGGATAAATTGGTAAGAAAAACGGCCATTGGCCTGGGTCAGCCGGAGTTCAAACAGTTCCTCCTCCAGAAAAAAAGAATAGTCTTTCGACTGTTTGACCCCAAAGTCTATCAGAATAACACTGTTGTTGCAATGCACCACCAAGTGACCACTCTCTTCGCCGTGGTACAACCCTACCAGGTATTGCTGCATGCCCAACCCCGGAACCGTCCATTGTAATTGCGCCAAAAGTATCGTGAATTAAAGGTTCAAGCAATTTAATGTCTGTTGCTGCAAAAAGTTACGGCAAAACCCCGGATAGTACACGGGATGGTATTTTTTTAACATAAAAAAAGCCTGGTACACCAAATTTGGTCCACCAGGCTCATCTTATTCTATTGAAAAACTAATCCCTCCACCAACGAGTCAAAGCGCCGGTGGATCCTTGCGGGTTCGTTTAATTTTTAATCAATTTCAAGGTCTGCACTTTTTGGTCTGCACCCACGATCTGCACCAGGTACAAACCAGCAGGCTGACCACTGAGGTTCAAATCCTGGAGGCGTGCATCTGCTGGCACGGTATAAGTGGCCACCAGGGTTTGGGTGGCACTGTAAAGGCGCACCAGGGTGGGAGTTGCCTGCACACGGCCCAGGTCCAGGGTTGCCCAATCGCTTACCGGATTTGGGAATACCGCACTGCTGCGGAAGTCACTCACCAGCGCCGTGGCGGCACCATTGCCATCCGTGAAACAGCTCCCGATCACGACCCGGTTGGTAAACGTACCCGTACAGCCGTTCTGGGTAACCGTCATGGCGACATCCAGGTAGCCCGCTCCGTTAAACGTGACTTGTACCGACTGCCCGGTCGTAGCACTTACGCTCACGGGCCCGCTAAACTGCCAACTCACGACTGCACCCGGAAGCACATTACCCGCGCTGTAGGTCTGGGTTTGAAAAGCACAACCCATGGCCGGCCGTTCGATGGTAGCTTCAATTTCGTTACCAACGGTAATCACCACCGTATTGGTCTCCAGAAAAACACAACCTGCCCGCCGCACACAGCGGATAAAGTAGGTCGTTTCCGTCAGTGGGCCGGGGGAATAGGTCGGTGAATTGCTATTTGGAATAGGATAATAAAAGTTAGGGTTGAATGGTCCGCCGGCAGAATTTTGCATCCACAGGTATTCCAAAGTTCCGGTGCCACCGCTGGCCGGTTCGATTTCCCCAATGGTAGCGGGCGTGTTACCGGGTGCGCACAGGTACTGGTCTACGCCAATTCGTCCGGGGTAAGTTACGTTGCCGGGGCAAGTCTCCACGGTAACCACCGTACCCGAGGCGACGTCGAAGCAGCCATTGGCGTCGGTGACCGTCACGCTGTAGGTGCCACTGGTATACTGGGTAGCTAATGCGGTCGTTTCGCCGTTGCTCCAGGCATACGTATACGGAGCCGTACCGCCCGAGCCGCTGGCCTGTAGGTTGCCCCCCGGTAATTCGGTTACAGTGGCGGTGATACTGGTCCCCGCAGCTACACTGACGGAACCCATTATGGAACAGTTGAAAGCATCCGTGACGGTATAACCGTAGGTGCCAGGAGCCAGGTTGTTGACGCTTGCCGTTGTGGCGCCGTTGCTCCAGGCATAACTGACGGGCGGAAAGGCGTCGGTGACGGCAATATTGGCGCTGCCGTCGGTGCCGCTGGCACAGTCAGGCGCGTTGGCCGTAGCCGTTGCAGCGAATTGTGAATTGAAAATACACGCCAATCCAGTGGCACTTTCACAACCACGAGCATCCGTGACGGTATAAAAGTACATGCCCGGACTGAGGTTGCTAATCGTAGCCGTCGTAGCGCCCGTACTCCACTGGTAGGAATAAGGAGGCGTACCCCCATTGGCCGATACACTGACCGAGCCATTGTTCTCCCCAAAGCAAGCGTATTGCTGGGTAAAAGTGGTCCAAACGGGAGCTGGTTCCTGAACGGCAAAACTACCACTACCCGTACAGCCTTCGCTATCGGTAATGGTATAACCGTAGGCACCCGCCACCAGGTTGCCCACGCTTTGGGAAGTAGCGCCATTGCTCCAGGCATAGCTATAGGGCGGAGCACCACCACTAGCGACCAAAGAAGCAGCGCCCCCGGCATCGCCATGGCAACTGACATCGTTAACCGTAATATTGCCTACCACCGGATTATTGGCCAACACCGAAATGCCGCCGCTGCGGCTACAACCCCGGCTATCCGTAATGGTGTAACCATACGCACCCGCCGCCAGGCCGCTAATGGTAGCAGTGGTAGCACCATTGCTCCAGGCATAAGCGTAGGGAGGTGTTCCGCCGCTGGGCGCCAGGGTCAGCACCCCATTGGTATTGAATCGGCAGGTGTTATTGACCCGCGTCAGGTTGGCCTGAATAGCCGCCGGGCGGCCTACGAAAATATTGCCACTGGCCGTACACCCCAATGCATCGGTAATGGTGTATTGGTAATTTCCCGCTGCTAAGCCCGCAATGGATGAACCACTAGTGCCCGTACTCCATTGGATGGTGTAAGGCGTTGTACCACCAGTGGGGTTTACCTGAGCGGCGCCGTCATTGCTGTCGAAACAACTCGCATTGGTGGGGGTCGGATTGGCCTGGATCGGACACCAGTCTGCTGCGGCAGCCGCAGAAACGGTGGTAAATGCAACCAGCGCAAAAACGCCTAGTGCACAGTTAAACCAATTCCCTGTACGGGAATTTAGGCCGGACTGGGGTAGAAGTCCTTTTTTCATAGTGTTTTTATTTTAGTGTTTCAAAGTGATCAGCACAACATTGATACCCAGAAAAAACAGTACTTTTCAGGATACCCTATACCAAAGCTAATCCTCCTCTGATCATTTTTATGATCAAAAAAAGAAGCTATTTAAGTAGGTTGACTTAAATACTCAAAAAGTAATCTTATTCAATGTGAAATGTTGGGTTAACACGTACAAGCAACGCCGTGATATACTATTAAAATAATATACGAATACACGTCAGAAATGTTTAGGTAAAGGGGGAGGATTTCTTTTACGAATGGCATATTGCTTCCTGTAAAAATATGTACTATTTATTTATAAAGCAAAAATGTTTTGAACAGAAATTCCGTAACATCTAACCGGGGCGATAAAAAGCGTTCATTTCCTGCACAAAACACCTTACAACTAAGATGAATCTGGCATTTTTTGCAATATTCTGCAAGAAAAAGTGCATTATTCAGCTGGTTTTCGCTAATTTTAAACTTGCTCAAGCATAGCAATTTATGAAAAGAATAACCGAAGCTGCTTCCGAATACCGTTACCTGGAACGGATGAGCATCAAAGAGCTTCTCGTTAACATTAACCAGGAAGATAAGACTGTTCCGTACGCAGTAGAAAAGGCCATTCCGCAAATTGAGCCGTTGGTCGAAGCCTGCGTGCATAAAATGAAGGAGGGCGGTCGTTTGTTCTACATTGGAGCAGGTACCAGTGGCCGGTTGGGTATTCTGGATGCCAGCGAATGCCCGCCTACCTACGGCGTTCCAGACAACCTTGTTATTGGGTTGATTGCGGGTGGAGATGTAGCTATCCGGCGGGCGGTCGAAGCAGCAGAGGATAGCCCCACCCAGGCCTGGGTCGATTTGCAGTATCATTATGCCGATGAACACGATGTAGTGATTGGTATTGCCGCCTCTGGCACCACGCCTTACGTTATTCACGGCCTCGAAAAATGTCGGCAAAGTGGCATCACGACCGGCTGTATCACCTGTAATCCGGGGGCTCCTATTACTGACCATGCCGATTACCCCATTGAAGTGGTGGTTGGTCCGGAATTTGTAACGGGCAGTACCCGCATGAAAGCCGGAACGGCGCAGAAACTGGTGCTCAACATGATCAGCACCAGCATCATGATCCGACTGGGGCGGGTACTTGACAATAAAATGGTAGACATGCAATTGAGCAATGAAAAGCTTATTGATCGCGGCGCACTGATGCTGGTGCAGACCTTGCAAATCCCCTACGCTGTAGCGCGCGAGCTCCTGCTCGAAACGGGTAGTGTGCGGCAGGCCATGGCCCATTATCAAAACACCACCAATTCTTGAATCCATTCCTCGTCTTTGAAAGCGGTGCCACTAAATTACAGTGGGTACTTGCCAATAAAACCCAGCAAATACTGATGGGCGAACTACCCGGTTTACACCCTTTTCTCAGCAGCCCGGCAGCCTGGGCTCAGGCGCTGACCCACCTCCGCACGGCACTCGTTTCTTCCTCTCTGGCCATACCGGCCTATTACTATGGTACGGGCTGTGCGCAAGCGGAAGGTCGGGCAAAAGTGCATAGCTTCTTTCAACAGTACCTGCCGGAGCTTACCACCTTGTCCGTAGATACCGACTTACTCGCCTGTGCCCGGGCGCTGGCCCAGGATCAACCGGCAGTGGTCTGTATTTTGGGTACCGGATCCAATGTTGCCCGCTACGATGGCACGGTCATCACCGACCAACGCGGAGGCCTGGGCTACGTGCTCGGCGACGAAGGTAGTGGCGCAACCCTCGGGAAAATACTGCTGCAAACTTTTCTCTACCAACAGCTCCCCGACCACTTGCACAACCACCTGACCGCAGCACTTCAGCTCAATCGGTCGGCCGTTATCAGCAGGCTCTACCAATCGGACAACCCCAGTCGGTACCTGGCCGGTTTTGCGCCGCTGGTACACCAGTGGCTCGAACAGGCACCCGTCTTGCGGAAAAAAGTAACCGAAAATTTTCACTTATTAGTAGAAAACTGCCTGTTGCCCCTGCTGCACAACACCCCTGATCCCGTGGTTCATTTCAGTGGATCAATAGCCCATCATTTCCAACCCCTCATCGCCGAAGTGCTCACCAGCCACGGCATTCGCATGGGCCAGGTCATGGCTGCTCCCCTACCCGAGCTGGTGCGCTATCACCAGCGGATGATGCCCGAAGGGAGGACGAAAGGGTAGCCCTTGAAATGCAGTGCGCCCGTGGTGAAAACCAACCACAAGAACCACAAAGGGACACAAAGAACACAAAGGACACAAAGAGGACAAAGCGCTCAAAGGGAAGTAGCTCAAAATTTATGTGCCCTTTGTTACCTCGGTGCCCTTTGTGGTTAAAAACCGCCGTGGCAAAACCTTGGTGCCCTTGGAGCCTTGGTGGCTAAAAACCGCCGTGCCCCCGTGGTTAAAAAAAACCACTAAAGTTGTTTGGTGTAAGTTTTGTGGCTTTGGTGCTTTTGTGGCTATAAAAAAACGCCGTGGTTAAAACCCGCCGCAAAAAAAATCTCCCTGCTCAGTAAGCAGGGAGATCAAATCGATTAATAGAACAATCACTAGACCAAAAGTCGTGGGGTGGTGATGATGCCACCCCACGATTCTTTAAATATCCGGATCATCTGGTGTTTCCGGGTTGTTGTCCCGTTCGGAGAACGGATAGGGATACCAGTTCCGGTTGCGCTCGGGATTGGCGTCGTTGGGGCCCGGGCGACCGAAGCGGCGGCTGTCGCCAAAACGCAGGCCCGACATCATCATTTCCATACACCGGTTGGCGTAAATGGCAGCCAGTACGGCATCTTTGGTTTGCGGACCGGCGTAGGCAGGAAGGCCAGCACCAATTCCGAAGGCATCATCAGCGGGTTGCTTGGTGAGCACCTCATTGAGGGCCGTAATGGCAGCGGGTAGCTGATCCTGCCGGGCATAAGCTTCGGCCTTGATCAGCGCCATCTCTCCGGGTACGTAAATGGGGAAACCAGCCAGGTTGTCATCAAAGAAACCAGCCGCCTGGTAATCATTATCGGTGACGGTAATATCCTGGAAATAGAAGGGCAACCGCAGGTCATTGGCCGCTGGTTGCAGCGCGGCGGGCAAGCCCAGCGTCAGGTCAATCGGCTGGTATACGTTATTCGTCAGAATGGATACGAAAGCGATCGGATTGGTACTCACGGCATCGTAGGCCAATACCGACGTCTTGCTCAGGTCTACCGCATTGGCCGCACTGATGGCCTCGGCGTAGCGCCCATCGTAGAGGTAGTAGCGGGCCAGTAGCGCATTCACGGTATTGGGAATGTCAATCCCCGCCGGAATACGGCTACGCAATCCACCATCATCTGGGGTAAGTACGCTTTTGGCATTTTCCAGGGTAGTTATAGCCGCCTTTACCGCATCCGTTCCCGGTGAAAACTTGGCGTTGGATTCGGTCGTCAGGGTCACCTGCTGGAAGAAATCGGCCATCGTACCATTGGCCAGCGCATTGAAGATCGACGCGTAGGCGATCGTCCAGGCACGGGTATTGGGGTTGGGAATAATGTTGGCGTTGGCAATGACCTTATCGGTTTCGTTGCGCGTCAGGAGGGCTTGTTCCCAGATACTGGTAAGGATTCCGTTGCTACCGGGCAAGTCACTATAACCCAAAGCCACCTCATTCTCCGAGGTGTTGCCGGGGTTGATCAGGCGCAGTTCACCCGTCGTAAAACCAGCACCAGCCACCGTGGCGTATACGGGGCTTTGCCGCCCCACCGACCAGCGGCGTTGGGCACCGGCAGCCAGGCCGATCACCCCGTCGGGCGTACTCAATACCTGGGCTTCCGAAGCAGCACCTGGGTCCGTAAAATCTTTTTCGCAGGCGGCGAAGGTGAGCAGCGCCAGCAGCAGCACCCCAAGATATTTTATTTTTATTGATAAACGATTCATAATCGTAGCGGATTTATAGGTTAGAAATTGGTCTTCAGCGTCACGGTATACACCCGTGGAATAGGTACCTGGCCAAAATTGACACCCCGCATCAGGTTACTCTGTCCTCCGGCATTGACCTCGGGGTCGAAGCTGGTGAAATTATCAATAGAGAACAAGTTCCGGCCTCCTACCGTCAGTACGGTATTGCTGAGGGCCCCTTCAAATAATTTGGGGAACGTATAGCTCAGCGTCACTTCCCGAAGCTTGGTGAAGGAACCGTCACTGATCCGCCATTCTTCAATGGGGTAGATTGACCAGATCCAGCCCCGGGGCAATTCCCCGTTGAGTTCCTGCTCGGAGAATTCCCCGATACCTACTCCCTGGCGTGTACGCTTATCGGCATCGAATACGTCCACACCCTGTACAGACTCAAAAAGGAAGCCGAAGCCGAAGTTGCCAATTTTGAGATCAGAACCAAAGCCCAACACATAATCCGGGTTAGGGTCGCCAATCACTTTACGCAATACCGAACCACTAGGCTGGCCGTCTGCGCCCCGCTGTGGGGTGTTGGTAGCCACATCTCCGCGTTCCTGCTGACGCAAACCTCCTGGGGTAAGCAGCATGGTGCCATCCGGGTTCATCGCCTGATAAGTGCCGTAAAACACGCCGGTAGGCTCGTCTTCCACCAGGAAGAGGGGCGCGCCTGTTACGTTGGGAATACCAATGAGGGTTTGTCCCAGGTTGTAAACCCGGTTGCGGTTGCGGCTGAAGTTGGCAAACAAGTCCCAGTTCAGCTTGCGCGAACGCACGGGGCTGGCAGTCAGGGCTATTTCCAGTCCCTTGTTTTCCATATTGCCCACGTTGGTGGTAATCGCCTTACCCCCCTGGGAAGCGGACAGCACCCGGTTGACCAGGAGGTCTTCAATATCCTGCTTATAATAAGTGGCCGAAAGGCCAATACGGTCTTTCAGGAAAGATAAGTCCGCACCGATCTCCAACTCCGTTTGCCGCTCGGGCTTCACGTCGGGGTTGGCCAGGGTATTACTGGCATTGATGGTCAGCTCACCCGCCAGGTTACCCGTGGTATAATTATTGAAACGATCGTAGGGGCCAATGGCCGTCAGGTTACCGGCTTGTCCCCAGGAAGCCCGTAGGCGCAGGGTAGACACGGCCTTACCCAAACCCCCATCCTGCCAGAATGCCTCGTCGGAGACCAGGTAGCTGGCGCTCACCTTGGGAAAGAACTGGTTGCGGTTATCGGGGCTGAAGGAGCTGGCACCGTCAAAGCGACCCGCCAGGGTCAGGAACAAGCGGTCGTTCAGGCTGAAGGTTTGCTGCAGGTAATATCCCCAGATTTGCAGCCGGGCAATGCTGGAGAAGGGTGCGAAAGGCGTCGCTGCGCCGTTGACGGTTTCCACAAAAGGAGCCAGAGCCCGGCCGTCGGCCCGCACGAACTGGTTCTTGGCAAACTGGGAAGAGAAACCAGCCTGGGTAGTCGAAGTTAAACTCGAACTGATCGCGGTGGTATAGGCTGCATTGATATCGTGGTTCATCTGGAACACCTGGTTCGAAGCCGAAGCAGCGTAGCCATCGTTGAAGAAGCTGGGGTTGACCCCCGCATAGGGATAGGGCCGGATGAAAGTGTTACCCAACTGGTTGTAGGTATCGGCACCCGCCAGGTAGGTAATATTGAAGCCTTCGAATGGAAACAGCGACACTTTGAGATCGACAATCGCCCGGTTGACTTCCTGGTTAATATCCATATCCTCAATGACACTCAGCGGATTGATCCGGGTGGGTTCGGCGGCTTGCAGGTTGCCCAATTCGTCGCGCTGGGTGATGTCGTAGATATTATTGGTGATGTTGATCGCATTCACCGGGCTCCAGAACACGTTGCCATCCGGCTTCTCATTGGAGTAGGAGTTGTTGTAGTTGATACCTACCGAGAAGTTCATCCAATCACTTACCGACTGGTTGTAGCGCAGGCGGGCGCCGTAGCGCCGGAAATCCGTACCCCGCACGATCCCCTCGTTGAGGGTGTAGTTCATGGCAGCGTAGTAGTTGGATGTTTCGTTGCCTCCTTTTACCGCCAGGTGCTGGTCGGTACCCAAGCCGGTATCAAAAATCTGGTCCTGGTAATCGTAGCGGGTAACTGGCACCTTATCCGAAGAGAAGTTGGCGCCTACCGTCAGACCTCCCGTGGCACTGGTACCGGCAATGGGGTACAGGCGTTGGGTAGCGCTACCAAACTGCTCGCCCAGCAAGTTAATGGGCACTCGCTTGCGCAGCTCGTTGACGTTGAAGCCAGAACTCAGGGTAAATTGGGGGGCACCCGACTTTCCCTTCTTCGTAGTGATGAGGACCACCCCGTTCGAGGCGCGCGAGCCATAGATAGCTGCGGCCGCCGCACCGTTGATGATCTCGACGCTCTCGATGTCGTTGGGATTGAGGTCCGCAATCCGGTTGGTACCCGGCTGCGCGGCACCGCCAGCCACATTGGTATTGGTAACATTGGCCGTAGCCGCGCTGATGACGACGCCATCGACAATGTAGAGCGGATCCGAACTACCCAAAATGGAGCTGGAACCCCGCAGGCGAACCGAAAAACCACCGGCAGGATCACCGGAGTTCTGCACGATCTGAGCGCCCGCCACGCGGCCCTGCAAGGAGTTGAGCACCCCCTGTGGATTCGCATTGGTGAGTTGTTCCGCTTTGACGGAAGTAATGGCATTGCCCAGAGAACGTCGGCTCGAAGTAACGGATGAACCGACCACCACAACTTCGTCCATGCGCAGCACATCGCTACCCAGGGTGATGTCCAGGTTGAACTGCTGCCCGTCGTTGGCCACATCGACGGTTCGGTTTACCGTGCTGTAGCCCACGTAGGAATACTGTAAACTGTAGGTGCCGGCGGTGGCGGCTTTCGCATTGAGGCTATAGCTGCCATCAATGTCGGTAATCGTTCCTGTGCCCAGCGAAGGTAAGAGTACGGTGACCCCGATCAACGGAGTGTCATCGGCGTCCAGTACCTTGCCAGTAACGGTGAAACTTAGATTTTGTGCCGGTAGAACCAGGCTTACCAGAAGGAAGCACAAGACCGGCAACAAGCGGTGTAAAGTGTAAGGTTTTTGCATAGCCTCCAATTTTCGTACCTTTTTCGCAAATTCAGCACCGGGCGGGTTGGCTTAGCGCCGGAAAAGTACGGCTTAAGGTAGCGCGGTTCAGATTGGCGAAAAAACTGTACATTTGGTTAGGATTGTGTAAGTGATTTAATGAACAGTAAAAAGAATACTTAAACTGTTTTTCATTGCATATTTAAGCATTTTTTTCCAACTTACTGCCAGAATAGGCTAAAAAAATTGCAACTTATTGCAACAAAGAAGAGAGATGCGGGTAAAAACCAGCATAAATGGTATGCTCATGCTGCTTTTTGCAAGGTTTATTCAGTTTCTCTTTTTGCGTGGCATACCCGCTTAGAGCAGCAACCCATCCCAAAATCAGAATTTTTAACCTTGAACTAGCCGGCAGGAACTATGCTTAAAAAAGAACGCCAGGGCCTCATTTTACGGGAAGTCAATATCCACAACAAAGTACTATTGAGTGACCTGAGTGAGAAATTCACGGTTTCGGAAGACACCATCCGCCGGGACCTGCAGGAATTGGCCGACCGCAACAAATTGATCAAAGTGCGCGGAGGTGCCTTGTCGCGCTCTTACCATTCCTACTCTTACCGGGAGAATGACATTTACGCTTTCCAGGAAAAGTTGGTCATTGCCCGTAAAGCCGTCAGCCTGCTGCGCGACGGCATGCTGGTCTTGATCAGCGGTGGAAGTACCAATCTGGAAATTGCGCGCATCTTGCCGCCCGAACTGAAAGCCACCTTCCTGACGGTGAGCCTCTCCACAGCCCTGCAGTTGCTGGAGCACCCCAACTGCGAGACCATCTTCCTGGGTGGCCTGCTTTCGCCCACAGCCAAAATCACCATTGGGGGTGAAGTGGTGGCCCAACTCAACCAGGTGCGTCCCGATCTTTGTTTTATGGGCGCCAATGCCATCGACCCCGACAGGGGGCTTTCCGATTCCGACTGGGAAGTGGTGGTGGTTAAACGGGCCATGGTGCAAGCCTCGGCACGGACCGTCATTCTGGCCATTACGGAAAAATTGGGGAGTACCCAAAAGATAAAAATCTGTGACCTGGAAGCCATCGATTACCTGATCACCGAACTCCCCCCCGAACACGACGAGCTAAAGCCCTACCGCAACAAAGGCGTTAAGGTGATGTAATAAGGTGTAACCGTTTGATTATTCTTTGCCGTGCTAATGCCTGAGCAACCCGCGGCAAGGCCCTAACGGGGCCAGTTGTGGACATGGTCAATGGCGTAATTAGTCGCGCCTTTTACTTGCACCAAGCCCGTAGAGGGCTGTACCCGGCGCTCGTAATTGGGGCAATCCTGGCAAGTGTAGATAATCCACTCGCCTTCCCGATGGGATTCACAGCGATGAACCATTTGTAGCGCCGATTCGGTAATAGGAAAGACAACTTGCATAATGTGTGTGTGTTCATGTACAGTATGGGGTTGGATCTGGCGTGCACCTTATTTGATACGTGCGTTTAACGCCAGTCCATATTACTTTTTTGCTTATACGAAGTAATAGACACAGAGTTGCAAAAAGATTGCTTTTTTTCATTCTACTTCCAAAACAACGAATACTTACTATCTTTACCCTATGAATACAACAAACCTTACCATCCAGATGGTTGACCTCAAAACGCAGTACGAAAAGATACAAGCGAAACTCGACCAGCAAGTTATTGACGTCATTCGCTCGGGTGCCTTTATCAATGGCCCGGCGGTAAAACAGTTCCAACAGGACCTGGAAACCTACCTCGGCGTCAAGCACGTAATCCCCTGCGCCAATGGCACCGACGCCCTCCAGATCGCCCTGATGGCCCTGGACCTGGAACCTGGTGACGAAGTCATTGTGCCGGCCTTCACCTACGTGGCTTCGGCCGAGGTGATCGCGCTCCTGCGGTTGAAACCCATCATGGTCGACGTAGATCCGCATACTTTTAACGTGACTGCCGCTATTGTGGAGGCCGCCCTGACGCCCCGTACCAAAGCGATCATTCCGGTGCACCTTTTCGGCCAAAGCTGCGATATGGCCCCCATCCTGGAGCTGGCTGCTAAGCACAACCTGTGGGTGGTAGAAGACAACGCCCAGGCCATCGGCGCCCGCTACACCTTCCCGGATGGTCAGGTAAAATCGACTGGTGCCCTGGGGCACATTGGCTGTACGTCCTTCTATCCATCCAAGAACCTGGGCGCTTACGGCGACGGCGGCGCCATGTACACCAACGACGATGAACTCGCCGCCAAATTGCGCATGATCGCCAACCACGGGCAGGAACGCCGCTACTACCACGACAGCATCGGCGTCAACTCCCGCCTCGATTCCATTCAGGCTGCCATTTTAGGGATCAAACTCCAGCACCTGGACACCTACTGCACCGCCCGCCAGGCCGCTGCCCATTATTACGACCAGGCCCTGGCCGGGATTGCCGAGCTGATCACCCCTGCCCGCGAGGCCAGCAGCACCCACGTATTTCACCAGTACACCCTGCGGGTAACCAATGGTCGCCGCGACGAGCTGCAGGCATTCCTACAGGCACACGGCGTGCCCAGTATGATCTATTACCCCGTACCCCTCTACGAACAAGGTGCCTACCGGGACCAGGCCGCCAACGGCGTCACCTTCCTGCCCGTCACCGATACCTTGTGCAAGGAAGTCATCAGCCTACCCATGCACAGCGAAATGGACGACAACACCCTGGCCTACATCTGCGCCCAGGTTAAAGCGTTTTTTTAAAGCCCTTAAACCTGACCATACCTAACATCAAACCAAACCCGATGACCACCACCACCTTTTACACCCACCCCACCGCCATCGTCGACGAGGGCGCCCAAATTGGCGCCGGCACGAAAATCTGGCACTTCTGTCACGTCATGAGCGAAGCCAGCATCGGCGGCGGCTGCTCGCTGGGGCAAAATGTGTTTATCGCCAACAAAGTCCGCCTGGGCAAGAATGTAAAAATCCAGAACAACGTCAGCCTCTACGAAGGGGTCATTTGTGAAGACGACGTGTTCATCGGCCCCAGCGCCGTGTTCACCAACGTCATCAATCCCCGTAGCGGCGTGGAACGCAAGCATGCCTACCGCCCTACTTACCTGGAACGCGGTGTCTCGGTGGGCGCCAACGCGACCATTGTGTGCGGCGTTCGCCTCGGCGCCTACGCATTTGTGGGCGCGGGCAGCGTGGTGACCAAAGATGTGGCGCCCTACGCACTGGTCGTTGGCAATCCGGCCCGGCCCCGGGGGTGGATGAGCGCACAGGGTTGTAAACTGATTTTTGCGGAGAATGGGCTGGCCACCTGCCCGGAGAGCGGAGTGGTCTACCGGCTGCTGGAAGGCGCCGTACAGCCGCTTTCGGGAGGGGTATAAATAATAGACTTGTTCTGCTGGGATTATATCGAGGGTAAATCGCGCCTTTTCGCTTCGCGGCTACTACGTGGTTTCCCACCAACTCCGAGCCGAAGGCGATCACCGAAGGTAATCTAACCCAGCAGAACAAGTCTAATGATGTTGCCCAAAAAAAAGCCGATCTTCCAGTACAGGAAGATCGGCTTTTTTATGTGCGGTGCTCCTTTGGGGAGCGAAGGATCTATTCTTCTTCGTCAGCCACTACGGCAGCAGTAGCAGTGGCGGCAGTAGCCGTAGCTACGGCACCGGCAGCACCACTTTTCTTACCACCACGACGGCTGCGTTTTGCAGTACCCGTTTTGGCGCTCTTGCCACCCGTGTAGGTCTCGTTGAAGTCGACCAATTCGATCATAGCCATTTCGGCAGCATCACCTTTCCGGAAACCGGTCTTGATGATGCGGAGGTAACCGCCCGGACGATCGGCAATCTTAGGTGCAATGGTACCAAAAAGCTCTTTGATGGCTTCTTTGTTCTGCAAGTAGCTGAACACCACCCGCTGGGAGTGCGTAGAGCTGTCTTTCGACTTCGTAAGGATCGGCTCTACAAACAGGCGCAGGGCCTTTGCTTTGGCCAGGGTCGTGTTGATCCGCTTGTGTTCGATCAGGGAGATCGACAAGTTCTTCAACAAGGCTTTGCGATGGCCGACTTTACGACCGAGGTGGTTAAATTTCTTACCGTGACGCATGGTTAAAACATTTTAGCTTCACAACACCCGACCAGCAGCATAACAGGCTTAGCTTGATTGCTCGTCGTGGTTATTGTAGGTTGTTAGATACGATCCCTTGCGGGAGAACCTGTATCCTAAAAAAAGTAAAGTGGTTAGCGGGGAAGGTAGCGAACTACCGGTTCTCCTCTAACCACTTCGTTGTTATTTACTCTTCGTCCAGCTTGTACTTCGACAAGTCCATGCCGAATGTCAAACCTTTCTCCTGCAGCAGTTCTTCGATCTCTACCAACGATTTCTTACCGAAGTTGCGAAACTTCAGCAGTTCGTGGGTATCGTAGCGAACCAGTTCTGCCAGGGTGTTGATCTTGGCTGCCTTGAGGCAGTTGTAGGCACGTACCGAAAGATCGAGGTCTTCCAGCGAGGTCTTCAGCAGCTTGCGCATGTGAAGGATGTGCTCATCTACGATATTGTCTTCCCGGGTGCCAGCCGTATCGAAGGTGATGTTCTCATCGGTGATCAGCATCAGGTGCTGGATCAGGATCCGAGAAGCTTCCTTGATGGCTTCTTCTGGGTGAATGGTACCGTCGGTCTTAACTTCGATGGTCAACATTTCGTAGTCGGTACGCTGACCAACGCGGAAGTTGTCGACTTTATAAGCCACATTCTTGATGGGCGTGTAAATCGCATCGATAGGAATAACACCAATAGGGGCGTCCTTAGGTAGGTTTTCGTCGGCGGGCAGGTAGCCACGTCCTTTAGAAACCGTCAATTCGAGTTCCAGGTTAACGAAAGGCTCCATGGTGCAGATCAGCAGATCGGGATTCATCACTTTGAACATATTGGTATGTTCTTCGATGTCGCCCGCGCGGAATTCTTCCTTGCCGCTGATTGTCAGGTAGACTTTCTCTTCCGTCACATCCTCATCAGCGATCATTTGCTTGATGCGAACCTGCTTGAGGTTGAGGATGATTTCCACGACATCTTCAACTACCCCGCGAATCGTTCCGAATTCATGCTCGACACCGGCAATCCGAATGGCACTGATCGCAAAACCTTCCAGCGAAGAAAGGAGTACGCGGCGCAGTGAATTACCGATGGTCTGGCCGAAGCCTGGCTCGAGTGGTTTGAACTCAAAAAGTCCCTCAAAATCATTGGCTTTTTCCATGACGATTTTGTCGGGCTTCTGAAAATTCAAGATGCTCATACGCTTGTATAAATCTTTGGTGGGGAATGAATAGCTATTCTCTTATATCACAATGCGGAACCCGGTATACTACCGCGATTCCGTACGAGTAACAGGGTAGAACGACAATTAGGCCTAATTGCTGTTCTACCCTATATTCAGTCAGCTTACTTAGAATACAATTCTACGATCAGCTGTTCGTTGATCTTTTCAGGAATCTGATCACGATCGGGGAATTCCAGGAATTTGCCCTCCATTTTGTCGTAATTGAATTCCAACCAGCCGTGCTTACGGACATCGCCTTTGCTACCTACTGCATTGCGCACGACTTCCAATCCTTGCGACTTGCCCTTGATACCAACCACGTCACCAGGACGCAAATGGGTAGAAGGTACATTGGTGATGATACCATTCAGTACAACGTGCTTGTGCGTAACCAACTGACGGGCAGCGCTACGGGTAGGGGCCATGCCCAGCCGGAAAATCACGTTATCTAAACGTGCTTCCAGCAACTGGAGCAATACCGTACCAGTAACCCCACTCTTGCGCGAAGCGCGATCGAAAAGGTTGCGGAATTGACGCTCCAATACACCGTAGGTATATTTTGCTTTTTGCTTCTCCATCAACTGAAGCGCATAGTCAGATTTTTGCTTCCGGCGACGGGCATTGCCGTGCTGTCCGGGGGGATGCTTCTTACGCTCGAAGCTTTTGTCGTAACCAAAGATTGCCTCGCCAAATGCGCGGGCTTTCTTCGTCTTAGGACCGGTATATCTTGCCATTTCGGTAGGATATTTTTCGCTGAAAAATTAAATTAAGGTAGCCTGCCGAAGCATTATACCCGACGACGTTTTGGTGGACGACAACCATTGTGAGGCATGGGGGTAACGTCCTTGATACGGCTTACCTTGATGCCGGCGCCATCAATGGCACGAATGGCAGCTTCGCGACCAGAACCTGGTCCCTTAACGTAAACCTCTACCATACGCAAGCCCGCATCATGAGCAGTACGAGCGGCATCGCTCGCAGCTACCTGAGCGGCATAAGGCGTATTTTTCTTGGAACCACGGAAGCCCGACTTGCCGGCGGAAGACCATGATATCACATCACCTTTCTTATTGGTAATCGAGATGATGATATTGTTAAAGGACGCCTGGATGTAAACCATACCTTCTGGTTCAACCCGTACCTTCCTTTTTTTAACCTTTTTGCTACTAACTTTAGCCATGGATCAAAAATTACTTGGTTGCTTTCTTTTTGTTTGCTACAGTCTTACGCTTACCCTTACGGGTACGGGCGTTCGTTTGGGTACGCTGTCCGCGGACAGGCAATCCTTTACGATGACGAAGGCCACGGTAACATCCGATATCCATCAATCGCTTGATGTTTGTCTGAACTTCCGAGCGCAGTTCACCTTCTACTTTGAAGTCACTTTGTAGAAGGCGGGCGATCTCCTTGATGTTATCATCAGACCAATCCTGGACCTTCGTGTCTTCACTCACCTCAATGCGCTCAAGGATATCCTTAGCCAAAGTTGGGCCAATGCCGTAGATGTAGGTCAGACCGATTACACCGCGCTTATTTCTTGGTAAATCAACACCAGCAATTCGTGCCATTGTCTATCTGTATTTAGAGAGGGCAGCATATACTGCCATCTATGTTTATCCCTGACGTTGCTTTAACTTGGGATTCTTTTTGTTAATGATGTAAACCTTGCCATTACGCTTTACCACTTTGCAGTCGGTAGTACGCTTTTTCACGGACGGTCTTACTTTCATGGTTCGCTTATTTTAAATCTTTTCAGAATAATACGTTACTTGTAACGATAAGTGATGCGGCCACGGGTCAAATCGTAAGGTGACATCTCAACCGCTACTTTGTCCCCTGGGAGAATCCGAATGTAATTCATTCGCATTTTGCCAGAGATGGTGGCGGTTATTTCGTGGTCGTTTTCCAACTTGACGCGGAACATCGCATTGGACAACGCTTCAAGAATAGTACCGTCCTGTTTAATCAGATTCTTTTTGCTCATACTCGATTTTCGGAGTGCAAAGATACAATTATTTAAGAACTTTGGCGGCCTTGAGGCATTTTTTTTTCACAACCATGGTATCCCAGGCACCATTATCAACCCGCAACCTGGTTTTTAAGCCGTTGTTTCCCGGACAATTGCCCGGATATTGGGGTTCTGCTCAATGGCTTCCACAATGATTTCGTGATTGCTCAGGATATCGGGGCCATTTTGCGTTACCGCAATCGTGTGCTCATAATGAGCAGACGGCTTTTTATCTTTGGTTACGATGGTCCAATCATCGCGTAGGGTGCGAACTTCTTTGCGCCCCAGGTTGATCATTGGTTCAATTGCGATTACCATTCCCTCGCTCAACACGGGACCCTGGCCCCGGCGACCGTAATTGGGAACATCCGGTGCTTCGTGCATCGAGCGGCCCAGGCCGTGGCCTACCAACTCCCGCACCACCGAGTAACCGTGGACTTTTTCCGTGAAATGCTGAATCGCATAACTTATGTCCCCTACCCGATTCCCGACCACTGCCTGTTCAATGCCCAGGTAAAGCGATTCGTTGGTCACCAGGCAAAGTTGCAAGGTAGCTTCATCAACATCTCCTACACAAAAAGTATAGGCTGCATCTCCGTAAAAATCGTTCATCAGCACACCGCAGTCAATGGAGAGAATATCTCCGTCGGCAAAAACTTGTTCTTTCGACGGCAACCCGTGCACCACTGCTTCGTTGCGGGATACCAGCAACGTAGACGGACAACCGTACAAACCCTTAAAACCGGGTAAAGCACCGTTATCGCGAATAAACGCTTCTGCTTTGGTATCTATCTCTTCACCCGTCATGCCAGGTCGAAGGAGCGAGCCTACGTAGGCCAACGTTTTACAAACCAGCATACAACTTGCCCGGATGAGCTCAATCTCTTCTGCTGTCTTATAAATAATTTTACGCCCTTTTCTCCTCATAACGAGTATGTAAACGCTCTTTAAAACTTAAGCAACTGTTACATGCCAGCACCAATGCCCTGCATACGGCTACCACTGCGGCCCTGTACCCGACCTTCCTTCACCAGACCGTCGTAGCGACGCATCAACAGGTGGCTTTCGATCTGTTGCAGCGTATCCAATACAACGCCTACCAGGATCAGCAAAGAGGTACCACCGAAGAAGGCAGCAAACAGATTGTTGATACCAAAGGCAGCAGCAAAAGCTGGCAGGATAGCGATCAGGCCCAAAAAGATGGATCCTGGCAAGGTGATACGGGTAGTTACCGAATCAATAAATTCTTCCGTTGGCTTACCGGGCTTAATACCTGGAATAAACGCATTTTGCCGCTTGAGGTAATCCGCATAACTAGATGGGTTAACCGTCAGGGCGGTATAAATGTAGGTAAAGGCCACAACCAACAAGAAGTAGATGAAATTATAGGGGGCAGAAGTGAAATCGTTCAACTTCTGTACCAGCCAGCTGGTCTGGGCATTCTGCCCACCGGCATACTGAGCGGCCAACCCTGGCAGGAACATGAGTGCCTGCGCAAAGATGATCGGCATTACGCCAGCTGCGTTTACTTTCAGTGGAATGTAATCACGGGCGCCGGCAACGGGAACGCTACTGGTACCCCGACCAACCATTCGCTTGGCAAACTGCACGGGAATCTTGCGTACACCCGTCACGATCAGCACGGTAGCCATACAAGCCACAAACAGGGCGGCGATTTCCAGCACAAAGATGAGGAATCCACCGCTCGTCAGGCGAGCTTGCAATTCGAAAACAAAAGCCGTGGGTAAAGTAGCAATGATTCCTACGGTGATCAGCAGGGAAACACCATTACCAATACCGCGATCCGTGATCCGCTCACCAAGCCACATGGCGAAAACCGTACCCGTCGAAAGGATAATGATCCCTGACAACCAGAAAATGCTCTCGGTAATAGACGGATCCACCGCGCCGAGTGATTTAACGTAAGTCAGGTAAGCACCTCCTTGTACCAGGGTAATCGCTACCGTTAGCAGGCGGGTGATTTGATTCAGCTTCTTGCGGCCCGATTCTCCTTCCTTCTGCTGTAAACGCTGGAAGTAGGGAACAGCAAAGCCTAAGAGCTGAATAATGATACTGGCCGTAATGTAGGGCATAATGCCCAGGGCAAAAATGGAGGCGTTATTAAAAGCACCACCGGAAAAAATGTTGATCAGGCCCAACAAGTCATTGCCACTACCACCAGACATTGCCTGGCGAATAGCGCCCGGATCAACACCGGGTAAAACGATGAAAGACCCCAGGCGGAAAACCCAGATAAGACCCAAGGTGAAAAGGATACGATTCCGTAACTCCTTAATCTTCCAAATATTTTTCAGCGTATCGAATAACCTTTTCATGGTGGTCGGTTTTTAGACGAGGTTTACAGAACCCCCTAGTGCTTCGACAGCTGCCTTGGCAGTAGCGGAACAACCGTGGGCTGTGATGGTCAACTTGGTCGTTAATTCGCCAGTACCCAAGACCTTGATCAGATCTGTTTTGCGCACGATACCCAAATTCAGCAAGATGGCTTTGTCCAGGGTGTCGATGTTGTACTTTTCGCTGATCGCCTGCAATTGGTTCAGGTTCATCGCAACGTATTCAATACGGTTCGGGCTATTAAACCCGCGCTTAGGCAAGCGCATTTGCAGTGGCATCTGGCCACCTTCGAAAGCACGCTTGCTCTTGTAACCAGAACGCGACTTGGCGCCTTTGTGACCACGGGTAGAGGTACCACCTCGGCCAGATCCCTGGCCACGGGCAATACGCTTGCTCCCTTTTACAGCACCGGATGCTGGTTTAAGACTATGGAGTTCCATTGTATTTCGCGATTTATTAGCTTCAACAATACGGTAACCAACTGAATGGCTGCCTTATGCTTGTTCCACTTTTAGCAAGTGAGCTACCTTGCTGATCATTCCCATGACCTGCGGGTTAACTTCCTTGGTAATACTGTGGTTAATTCTTTTCAGTCCGAGCGCCTTGACAGTATCTTTCTGCCGTTGCGGACGGTCAATCAGGCTCTTAACCTGGGTAATTTTCACCTTAGCCATTGCCACTGGTTTTATAGTTTGATCGCCTAGCCTTCAAAAAGCTTTTCCATCGTAATACCACGCTGCTTGGCAATTGCCATGGGGCTGCGTAGTTTTTGCAGTGCATCAATCGTAGCTTTCACTACGTTGTGCGGGTTGGAAGAACCTTGTGACTTAGCCAGTACATTGTGTACACCTGCGATTTCCAGGACGGCGCGCATAGCACCACCAGCGATAACACCGGTACCGTCAGAAGCCGGCTTCAGCAACACCTTACCAGCACCGTACTTACCCTTCTGTTCGTGGGGGATCGTTCCGTTGTGGATCGGCACTTTAATGAGGTTCTTCTTGGCATCGTCTGCCGCCTTACTGATCGCTTGCGACACGTCGCGGGCTTTGCCCAGGCCGTGGCCAACGGTTCCTTTGCCGTCACCGACAACGACTACCGCAGCGAAGCTGAAGGTACGACCACCTTTGGTAACCTTGGCTACCCGGTTGAGGTTAACGAGCTTATCTTTAAGTTCCGTCTCGGCCGGTTTAACCCGGTTGTTGGAGTTTTTCTTTGCCATTACAAAAAAGCTTCTTAATGATTAAAATACTAAGCCTCCTTCGCGGGCGCCCTCTGCCAGCGCTTTCACTCGGCCGTGATACAAATAACCGCCACGATCAAAGACAACACCCTCGATTCCAGCAGCTTTAGCGCGTTCCGCCAGCAACTTACCAGCGGCAGCTGCCTGCTCGGTCTTGTTACCTGTATTGGCGACACTTGCCTCAAAAGAACTCGCCTGCGCCATCGTATGGCCATTCAGGTCGTCGATGAGTTGAGCGTAAATATAACGATTAGAGCGGAATACATTCAAGCGCGGACGCTGTTCGGTACCCCGTATGTCGGTGCGAATACGCATGTGAATGCGTTTCCTGCGATTTGTGTTTGTCAGTTGCATGGCTTTCTTTGTTTAGTGACCTTAGTGAAACCAACCTGCTGACCAGGCTGAAGACCCAAGGTCCATATTCGCCGAATGATTAAAAATAATTTCAACCTAGCAGGCCAATTACTTGCTAGACGTTTTACCCGCTTTGCGACGAATTTCTTCACCCTTAAAGCGAATACCTTTTCCTTTGTAGGGTTCGGGTTTGCGGAAAGCACGAATCTTGGCGGCAACTTGTCCGAGCAGTTGCTTATCGTGTGACGACAGCTTAACAACGGGCGCTTTACCTTTTTCCGTGACGGTTTCCAAAACCACCTCATCCGGTACAACAAAGTAGATGGGGTGAGAGTAACCCAGCGAAAGGATCAACAGCGGACCGCGGTTTTCAGCACGGTAACCAACCCCTACTACTTCGAGTTCGAGTTTGAAACCAGTGGTAACACCTAGTACCATATTATTGATCAGGGAGCGGTACAAACCGTGTACGGAGCGGTGACGCTTGGACTCGGTTGGCCGGGAAACAGTGAGTACACCGTCTTCGATACCGACCGAAAGGTCTGGATCGACTTGTTGGTGCAACTGTCCGTTGGTGCCTTTGACGGTAACCACATTGCTCTTGCTTACTTCAATGGTTACGCCCTGGGGTATATCGATGGGAGCTTTACCTATTCTTGACATGGCTCTTGCTTTTTAAGCTTGGAAAATGAGGTTTAGGATACGAAGCAAAGTACTTCGCCACCAACACCATTTGTCCGCGCTTGCTTGTCGGTCATTACCCCTTTGGAGGTAGAAATGATGGCTATACCTAATCCGTTAATCACACGTGGCAAGTTATCTTGCTTGACGTACTGGCGCAAACCAGGCGTACTGATGCGCCTCAACTCGCGGATAACCGGAAGGCGGGTGGCTTTATCGTACTTAAGTGCGATTTTAATGAAGCCTTGCGTGCCTTTGGTTTCCTCGTCGTCGAACTTATACTTCAGGATATAACCTTGGTCGTAGAGAATCTCGGTGATACGCTTCTTCAAGTTGGAAGCGGGAATAATGACTACCCGGTGGCCTGCACTTTGTGCATTGCGGATGCGGGTTAAATAGTCTGCTACAGGATCTGTAACTGCCATGACTTGTCAAATTGCGCTGTCTGGTTTTCCAAATGCCAGGAACCTTGACTGCTGTTAGTAGAAAAGAAGAAGAACAAAAAAAAACGTTTTACCAGCTTGCTTTGGTGATGCCCGGAATTTTGCCATTCAGCGCCATCTCCCGAAACTTTACGCGGCAAAGACCAAACTTACGCATGTATCCCTTAGGACGACCCGTCAGTTGGCAGCGGTTGTGCAAGCGGATTTTGTTGGAGTTGCGGGGCAACTTATCCAACTCTTCCCAGGCACCTTCCTTCTTGAGCTTGTCACGGAGTTCAGCGTACTGATCCACCATGCGTTGCCTTTTGTTTTCGCGGGCAATCAATGATTTTCTTGCCATGATTTATTTCCAGTTTAGTACTGCAACTGCTGCGGAGCAGCAGGTGTCAGTATTAGTTATTCTGTATAATAGGATTCTGGTTCTTGAACGGCAAGCCCAAAGCTTTCAGCAATGCCAGTGCTTCGGCATCGGTCTTGGCAGTGGTCACGAAGGTAATATCCATACCCGTGATGTTGCTTACTTTGTCCAGGTCGATCTCAGGGAAGACGATTTGCTCCTTGATACCCATGGAATAATTACCACGGCCATCGAAGCTCTTGTCGTTGATTCCCCGGAAATCGCGAACCCGCGGCAGGGCCACCGAAATCAGGCGGTCCAGGAATTCGTACATTTGTGCGCTACGCAGCGTCACCCGTGCACCAATTTCCATGCCTTCCCGGAGCTTAAAGTTAGAGACCGACTTTTTCGCCTTGGTCTTCACTGCGCGCTGCCCGGTGATCAGGGTCAGTTCCTGCACAGCATTTTCGGCCAGCTTCTTATCCTGGGTCGCTCTACCAACACCCTGGTTGATACAGATTTTCTCCAGACGCGGAACTTCCATTACACTCTTGTACTGGAATTGCTCTTGCAGAGCTGGGAGTACCTCAGTTTGGTACTTTTTTCGTAATCGCGGTACGTGACTCATTAGCTTAAGATTTCACCGGATTTTTTAGAATAACGTTTCAATTTACCATCGCTGTCGGTTTTGCGACCAACGCGGGTAGGCGTTCCGGTTTTATCCACCAACATCAGGTTGGAGATATGAATAGGAGCAGCTTTGTCGATAATGCCGCCAGGATTATCCTGGGAAGGTTTTTGGTGCTTCTTGCGAATGTTCACTTCTTCAACAATAGCGCGGTTTTTATCCGGGAATACTTCCAGGACTTCCACCACTTTGCTACGGTCTTTCTGTGCACCCGCGATAACAACAACCTTGTCTCCTTTCTTGATTTTCAGCTTAGGAGCAAAGCGCTTTTGATTTTCTTTTTTCATCATTCAAGTATTCTGGCCGTGAAAAAATTACAGTACTTCGGGTGCCAAAGAAACGATACGCATGTAGTCGCGTTCGCGTAACTCACGGGCCACAGGGCCGAAGATACGGGTTCCACGTGGCTCACCATTGACGTTGAGCAGTACAACTGCGTTGTCATCGAAGCGGATATAGCTACCATCACGGCGGCGAATTTCCTTCCTGGTACGCACAACTACGGCCTTGGAAACGGATCCTTTCTTGATGCCACCGGGAGCAGCCTCCTTCACGGATACGACGATCATATCGCCGATAGAAGCGTAGCGACGCTTGGAACCACCCAAAACGCGTATGCAAAGTACCTCTTTAGCGCCACTGTTATCGGCCACTTTAAGCCGGGATTCTTGCTGGATCATGCGGCATAATATTTGCAGAATTAGCGCAACGCCCGTATTGCTCAGGACGTTGATAATTCTAGTTAATTCAATTACAGTTACTTGGCTTTCTCCAAGATTTCAACCACGCGCCAACGCTTACGAGCGCTCAGCGGACGGGTTTCCATGATGCGCACCTTATCACCGATGTTGCATTCATTCTTTTCGTCATGAGCCATAAACTTGTTTGACTTCTTAACGAACTTCCCGTAAATGGGGTGCTGAATACGGCGTTCAACCACTACTGAGATGGATTTCTCCATCTTATCACTGGTAACGATACCGATTAGCTGTTTACGAAGATTACGTTCTTCCATTTTGAACTGAATTACTTGGCCCGTCGGCGACGAGCTCTGGTTTTACTACGATTTTCGAGTTCTCCTTCCGTGGCGGCGGTCAGTTCGCGGCTGCGAATTGCGGTATTTAAACGCGCAATATCACGACGAACTTCGCGTATCACCAAGGGATTATCCAAACCAGTGATGGCGTGGTCAAATTTCATCTTCTGATACCTGCTCTCGGTGGCCTCCAGTTCAGCCTGAAGATCCGCATCAGAGAACTCCTGCAGTTCCAAATGTTTTTTGGTTGCCATGGTTCTTATTATTAAGTTTTTCGCAGCCATACCCATTATTGGGTGTTGGCTTCAGACTGATTCTGGTCGTAAAATTATCCTGCGTAATCGGGCCGCACAACAGTTTTGGTTTTCACCGGCAACTTCTGGGCTGCCAGGCGTAAAGCCTCTACTGCTACTTCGCGGGGAACACCGTCCAACTCAAACATTACCCGACCCGGTTGTACCGGAGCTACGTAATGGTCAAGGTTACCCTTACCCTTACCCATCCGCACCTCTAAAGGCTTGCTGGTGACGGGTTTGTCAGGAAATATCCGGATCCACACTTTACCTTCACGCTTCATGTATCGCGTCATCGCGATACGCGCAGCTTCGATCTGGCGGTTGGTGATACGGCCTAGTTCCAGCGACTTCAGGCCAAACGAACCAAAGGACACCAAATTTCCGCGTTTAGCATTTCCACGGTTACGCCCCTTCTGCTGTTTGCGATATTTCGTTCTTTTCGGCTGTAACATTTGTCAATTTTTTGCTGCCTTCTGTGGCAAAATCTAGCCATATCTTCCGTGCTTCTGAAAAAGCTTGGCAAAAGTACAGCTATTTATTGATAATCAAAAATCATAGCGGATACAAATCTTAAAGATCTTATCCGTTCGCAAAAGACTAGCGCAGGATCTTACCTGATAGTCTGCAAAACAAGGCCAATCGAAGCTATTGAGGCAATTTAAAACGGTCGAACCGCAGCCTTGCCAGCAATAATTTTTTTTTACCTCTACCAGTATGAACCGCACCTATCGTAAAAACGGCAGGTACCGAACACTGGTTTAGTGCAACTTTGGAGCACGCAGGTGTGTTACCCGTCGGTGGTATTACCTACCGACGACCGCCACCACCGCCGCCACCGCCACGGTTGCCACCGCGATCACTGCCGCCACCGCGCTTGTTGCCACCGCGGTCATCACGGCCACGACCACCACGGCCGCCCCGATCGCCACGATCGCCGCGATCGCTACCACCACCACCGCTATCGCGGCTGTCTTTACCGACCAAACCGGCGTTGGGATTCAAATCACGCTTACCCAGGACTTCGCCTTTACAAATCCAAACCTTTACGCCGATGAGGCCATAAACAGTCTGGGCTTCGTACAGGGCGTAGTCGATATCTGCACGGAAAGTGTGCAGCGGCGTACGGCCTTCTTTGAATTCCTCCGTGCGGCTCATGTCAGAACCATTCAAGCGACCAGAGATCCGCACCTTAATACCTTCGGCATTGGAGCGCATCGTCGATTGAATAGCCATCTTGATGGCGCGGCGGTAGTTGATCCGTGCTTCGAGTTGCTTAGCAATTGATTCGGCAACGATGTTCGCATCTAGTTCCGGCTTGCGGATTTCGATGATATTGATCTGAACATCCTTTCCGGTCAACTTTCTAAGTTCTTCCCGAATACGATCTACTTCCTGCCCCCCCTTACCGATGATGATACCGGGGCGGGAAGTATGAATTGTTACAGTGATACGCTTAAGCGTACGCTCGATAATGGTACGGGCAATACCGCCTTTGTTAATACGCGCAGCCAGGTAGAGGCGGATTCTTTCATCCTCCACTACATTGTTTGCGTATTCCTTGTCGGCGAACCAGTTGGAATCCCAACCGCGAATTATCCCCAAACGATTACCAATCGGATTAGTCTTCTGACCCATGTGTCTAGGACTCGTTAGTTTTAAACAATTAGTTTCTCCTATTCTTCCTCTTCGGAACCCAGGGGTAAACTATTTTCTACGATCAACGTAACGTGATTGCTACGTTTGCGAATGCGGTGAGCCCGACCGTGCGGGGCAGGACGAAACCGGCGCAACATGCCAGCCTCGTTCGCAAACGCGGTTTTCACAATGAGAGCGTAATCGTCGGCACTTTGCTGGCCATCCAATTTATACTCCCAGTTAGCTACGGCAGACAACAAGGCTTTTTCCAGCCATACGGCCGCCTCTTGTTTGCTAAAGCGTAGAATATCAAGGGCATCGTTTACTTTCTTGCCGCGAATATTATCAACCACCAGCCGCATTTTGCGGGCTGACATCGGAACGCTCTTTATCTTTGCTACTGCTTCCATGATGGATGAATTAATGCCTGATTCAGGCGCAGTTATTCAATGAGAGGAATGGTTGAATGGGGGTAGGCGTTCTTTGCTGCTGCCCCAACCATTCATCTATTATTCCCTGTTACTTACGGTTTCCGGAGTGACCTTTGAAACTCCGGGTAGGAGAAAACTCTCCCAGCTTATGGCCCACCATGTTTTCGGTAACGTATACCGGAACGTGGATTTTGCCATTATGTACAGCAATGGTCTCTCCTACCATATCAGGAATAATCATAGAAGAGCGTGACCAGGTTTTGATCACTTTTTTCTTATTGGACGCTTTTGATTCCTCCACTTTCTTAATCAGCTTGTGGAACACGTAGGGTCCTTTGCGAATTGATCTAGCCATCTCTACCTACTATTTTTTGGAGCTTTTACGCTTCGAAATGATCAAATTGGTGGAGTGCTTCTTGTTGTTACGGGTTTTCTGGCCTTTGGCCATAATCCCCGTACGGGAACGTGGATGCCCACCAGAAGCACGACCTTCACCACCACCCATGGGGTGATCCACTGGGTTCATAGCCACACCACGTACGCGGGGACGACGACCCAACCAACGCTTCCGACCCGCTTTACCCAATACTTCCAGACCGTGGTCGGGGTTTGAGGTAGAGCCGATGGTTGCCCGGCAGGTGAGCAAAATTCGGCGCACTTCACCCGAAGGCAATTTTACCGATGCATAACGACCTTCACGACCCATCAGCGTACCATTGGTACCTGCTGCCCGTGACAGGGCTGCTCCTTTACCCGGTTGCAACTCGATAGCGTGAATGGAAGATCCCAGGGGGACTTCACTCAGCAGCATCGCATTACCCACTTTGGGAGCTACTCCTTTACCCGATTCGATCTTGTCACCAACTTTCAAGCCGTGTGGCGCAATGATGTAGAACTTGGTACCGTCTGTATATTCCGCCAGGGCGATAAATGCAGTGCGATTCGGATCGTATTCGATCGTGAGTACCGTGGCTACAACACCGTCGTTGTTGCGCTTGAAATCGATTACCCGGTAGCGGCGCTTGTGGCCACCACCTTTCTGACGAATGGTCATCTTTCCGGTGCCATTGCGACCGCCCGACTTCTTCAGGGGGGCCAACAGCGACTTTTCCGGCTTGTCAGTCGTCAACTCGGCGAAAGTGTTCCCAATGCGGGTACGCAAGCCGGGTGTGACGGGACGATACTTTTTAACAGACATGATTCTGTTCATTTACCCAAGATCTCGGATGCAGCTGGTCAACGACCAGAAGACCTGCTGGCGATCCCCACCCCGGGCGTTATTAAATTAAATGTCTCCGAAGAAATCAATCTCTTCTCCTTTTGCCAGGGTCACGATCGCTTTTTTGTAAGCGGAGATCCGGCCACGGAGAACACCTGACTTGGTCGTTCTATTCTTTGTCTTGCTAGGCATCACGGCGGTATTGACGGAAACGACATTCACGCCGTACATACCTTCAATTGCCTTACCAATTTCCACTTTGTTGGCAACTTTTGCAACTACAAAAGTGTACTTGCTCAGGTTATCGGAAAGGGATTCTGCCTTTTCCGTAATAAGTGGTTTGATTAAAATCTGCTTTACCATCACTATATCATTTCTTGGACCGCAGTCCTGATTAGGCTAATGATTCCTGAAGCTTGCTCACCGCACTTTCCGACAACACCAACATTTGGTTGTTGAGGATTTGGTAAACATTCAGGTCAGCGGCACGCGTTAGTTCCATCTTCTGGAGGTTACGGCTGGAGAGCAAGAGCTCGCGCTCCAACTCGGCAGTAACCAGGATAGTTTTTTGCGTATCCAATTTAAGATTGCTGATGATGGCCTTGAAATCCTTGGTCCGTGGCGCATCGAAAGAAAAATCTTCCAAGACCATGATCGCACCAGAACTCGCCTTCACCGAAAGTGCCGACACCCGGGCCAAACGCTTTACCTTCTTGTTCAACTGGAAGGAATAATTGCGTGGACGGGGGCCGAATACCCGGCCACCACCCCGGTAAAGGGGGTTGTTGATGGATCCCTTACGAGAGCCACCGGTACCTTTCTGCCGGTGTAGTTTGCGCGTAGAACCAGCGATTTCGCCACGTTCTTTCGCTTTGTGCGTACCCTGCCGTTGGTTGGCCAAATATTGCTTAACTGCCAGGTACACCGCATGCTCATTGGGAACTTGTCCGAAAATGTCGTCTGACAATTCCACACTGCGTCCCGTTTGCTCGCCTTTGATATTTAAAACCTCGATCTTCATCGCTACCGAATTTATCTGGTTCCCATCCCAACTGCTGTACTGCGGAGACGGAAGCATTTGCTAAATTATTTTTCCAGGATGATGAAAGCGCCTTTGTGCCCGGGAACCGCACCCTTCAGCAGGATTAGGTTTTGTTCCGGAAAGATCTTAACTACTTTAAGATTCTTTACTTTCACCCGGCTGCCACCATCGCGGCCCGCCATGCGCATACCTTTGAATACCCGTGCCGGGTAAGAGGCTGCACCGATAGAACCCGGTGCACGACCGCGGTTGTGCTGACCGTGGGTAGCATCGTTGACACCTCTAAAGCTGTGTCGCTTAACTACACCCTGGAAACCCTTGCCCTTGGATACACCAACGGCATGAATCATCTCGCCTTCTACGAAAACTTCGTCGATGGTGATCGTTTCCCCAGCCTTTTTTTCGAAAGTGGCGTCGCGGAATTCTACCAGTCGACGCTTAGGACTCGTGCCAGCTTTTTCGAAGTGCCCCTGGAGCGGCTGTGATGTGTTTTTCTCTTTGGCATCACCAAAGCCCAGCTGATGTGCTGAGTACCCGTCGGTTTCTTCGGTCTTAACTTGTGTCACTACACAAGGACCTGCTTCTACTACTGTACAAGCAATGTTGCGACCAGCTTCGTCAAAGATACTGGTCATTCCGACTTTCTTTCCGATAATTCCCTTCATCGTTATCGAATTTATATGTAGCACCAAAACGTATTGGCCAACCCATGGGGGCGGCAACGGACACGGTCGGATGCGACAGGATCTGCTAATGACGGCCTGGATGAGTGAACGCCGTTCGGTTTGTGAGGCCAAACGTGCATCGACTTAGCGCCAGGGCTGTCGGATTCGATTCTAATTATTGGGTAGCGAGGAAAACCCTGCTACGTCAACTTTACTTGAATGTCCACACCGCTGGGCAGTTCGAGCTTGGATAGCGCATCGACTGTCTTTTGCGTAGGTGTGTAAATTTCAATGAGGCGTTTATGAGTACGCAACTGAAACTGCTCCCGGGACTTCTTGTTGACGTGCGGTGAACGGAGCACGGTAAAGATTTGCTTCTCGGTGGGCAGCGGAATCGGGCCGGTTACTATGGCCCCACTGTTTTTTACCGTCTTGACGATTTTCTCAGTTGATTTATCAACGAGGTTGTGATCGTAAGAACGGAGCTTGATACGAATTTTCTGATTCATGCCAGCTTCTGATTGTCAAGTTATGATAAAAATAAAAGCAAAATTCGTTCCGCCGGCGGCTGACTGACTGGCCAAACTGCCAGCGGAACGTCTTACTTTTGAATCATTTTATTACAAAGGAATCCCACTTTTGGTATCCTGTCGGGCTGCCGAAGCAGCGGTATCAATTAAGCCTTGGCGGTGCCGTTGGCTTTTTCCATTATTTCTTTGGCAATACCAGTCGGTGCTGGTGCGTAGTGTGAAAACTCCATCGTTGAGTTGGCACGACCTGAAGTGATGGTACGCAAATCGGTCACGTAACCAAACATTTCAGACAGCGGCACATCAGCCGAGATAGCGATCACGCCACCAGTACGTGGCTGCTGGCCTTTCGGCAAGCCGCGGCGACGGTTGAGGTCACCGATTACGCTACCCACATAGTCTTCGGGGGTAATGATCTCCAGCTTCATGATGGGTTCCAGCAGTACGGGGTTGGTCTTCGGAGCAGCTGCCCGGAAACCTTCCTTGGCACACAATTCAAAGGCAATTGGCTTCGAATCTACGGAGTGCATGCCCCCGTCGAATACGCGCACCTTCATGCTGTCGATATTGTAACCAGCCAGGATACCGTTGTTCATCATCGAGATGAAACCATCGCGGATGGGCTTCTGGTAGTTCTTGTCGATCGAACCACCTACGATATCCCACTTGAACTGGAGCTTGTCTTTGCCCGACTTGAATTCTTCGCTGTTGAGGAAGTCTTCGTCGGCGGGGCCGAGTTCGAATTCCATATCGGCGAACAAACCGGAACCACCCGACTGCTTCTTCAAACGCTCGCGGTGCGTAACGGTGTCCTGCAGGGCTTCCTTGTAGGTTACCTGTGGTTCACCAACGTTACATTCCACTTTGAATTCGCGACGCAGGCGGTCGATAATGATCTCCAGGTGCAACTCACCCATTCCACTAATGATGGTCTGGTTGGTATCTTCGTCGTATTTAACTTTGAAGGTCGGATCTTCTTCTGCCAGTTTGGCCAAAGACATACCCAACTTATCGAGGTCTTTCTGTGTTTTGGGCTCTACCGCGATACCAATAACGGGATCGGGGAAAACCATGCTTTCCAGGATGATGGGGTGCTTCAGGTCACAGAGGGTGTCACCCGTACGGATGTCCTTGAAACCTACCGCCGCGGCGATATCACCTGCTTCTATCCGATCAATGCTGGTCTGCTTATTAGCGTGCATCTGGTAGATGCGCGAAATACGTTCCTTGCTGTCGGAGCGGCTGTTGTACACGTAACTACCGGCATCCAGCGTACCTGAGTACACACGCATGAAAGCCAGGCGACCTACGAAGGGGTCGGTAGCAATCTTGAACGCCAGGGCTGCGAAAGGCTCACTGGCCGAAGGCTTGCGTGATTCTTCCTTTTCGGTTTCCGGATTGATACCCGTTACGGCCTCAATATCCATTGGCGAAGGCAGGTAGGCACAAACGGCATCCAGTACGGCCTGTACGCCTTTGTTTTTGAACGCCGTTCCACACATCATGGGTACGAACGCCATATCAGTTACGGCTTTGCGCACCGCTTTGCGCAGTTCGTCCTCCGTAATAGAAGCTGGATCTTCGAAGAATTTCTCCATCAAAGACTCATCGTATTCTGCTACTGCTTCGAGGAGTTTTTCGCGCCATTCGGCTACGACGTCCACCAGGTCAGCAGGCATTTCGATTACTTCATAGGTCATGCCCATGTCGTGCTCGTTCCAAACGATAGCTTCGTTCATGATCAAATCGACCACGCCTTTGAAGGTTTCTTCGGCACCGATTGGAATTTGCAGTGGAATAGCCTTGGAGCCCAACTTTTCTTCTACGTCTTTCACCACGCTGAAGAAGTCGGCACCAGAGCGGTCCATCTTATTGACAAATCCGATACGGGGTACTCTATAGTTATCAGCCAGGCGCCAGTTGGTTTCTGACTGAGGCTCTACACCTGAAACCGCACAGAACAAAAACACCAGGCCGTCCAGTACCCGCAGTGAGCGGTTTACTTCTACGGTAAAGTCAACGTGGCCGGGGGTGTCGATGATATTAACAACGTACTCCTGATCTTTCCACTTCCAGGCAGTCTTGGTAGCAGCTGAAGTAATGGTGATACCACGTTCTTGCTCTTGCTCCATCCAGTCCATCGTAGCTGCACCGTCGTGTACTTCGCCAATCTTGTGGCTCATACCGGTGTAGTAGAGGACGCGCTCAGTAGTGGTAGTCTTACCGGCGTCAATGTGAGCAGCAATGCCAATGTTTCTCGTAAGTGTGAGATCCCTAGCCATGATGATTCCCTGTTCGGGGTTTAAATGAAAATAATTGGTAATTAGACACGGAAGTGGGCAAAGGCTCGGTTCGATTCCGCCATCTTGTGGGTATCTTCCTTGCGCTTTACGGCAGCTCCTTCTCCTTTGCTTGCGGCGATCAGTTCGGCAGCCAGTTTTTCGGCCATACCTTTACCTGAGCGCGAACGGGAGAATTTGATGACCCACTTCATACCGATAGACAATTTGCGCTTGGCGCGAATTTCGGTAGGAATCTGAAAGGTAGCACCACCGATTCGGCGTGAGCGAACTTCCACTTGTGGCATAGCGTTGTTCAACGCTTTTTTCCACACGGCGTGCTCGTCCTGCTCGGTACGTTCCTTGATCAAATCCATTGCGTCGTAGAATACTTTGAAGGCGGCGCTTTTCCGGCCTTCGAGCATCATCATATTGACGAATTGCGTTACCATTGGATCGCCATAACGGGGATCAGCTGCGATAACTCTTAATTTTGGCTTTCTTTTTCTCATTTTCTTAGCGGTTTCTGCCGGTTAATGTTAAATGGCGGCCATCCATTGGACAAAATATCAGCCAATTGGATATGGAAACATAAACGATTGTTATTTCTTAGGACGCTTAGTACCGTACTTAGAACGACTCTTCTTGCGATCGTTTACACCAGCCGTATCCAATGCACCGCGTACGATGGTATAACGTACACCGGGTAAATCTTTCACACGACCCCCACGGATCAGTACGATAGAGTGTTCTTGCAGGTTGTGACCTTCACCAGGAATATAGGCAATGACCTCGATACCGTTGGTCAAACGCACTTTAGCTACTTTACGCAAAGCCGAGTTCGGCTTCTTGGGGGTAGTCGTATATACACGAGTACATACCCCACGTTTTTGCGGACAAGCATCCAAGGCGCGCGACTTGCTCTTGGTGATGATCTGCGTGCGGCCTTTCCGCACCAATTGATTAATAGTAGGCATACGCTGTTTTTCTTTTAGAAAGTTTTTCCACGGTTCCTCGGTCTTGCCAGAGGCCTACCTTGCGAAAAAGCGAATGCAAAGGTACGCTTTATTCTTTGTAAACCAAAAGGCTGGCCAACTTTTTCCGATGGTATTAGGCAGAAAAATCGAGGTAATCGCTTAAATAGATGCTACTAGACCTGTTTCGACGAATAATCTTGCTCCGAATGGCTGCTTGACGAGGGGAAAAACGGGTTTTCGACTGGTTTGGACAACTATTATTTCCGGTGAAATTTCTGCTCACTACACTTGTTTCCGAGTGAGTGGAAACAATTGGGCTGCAAAAGTAGTGCTAATTAATGAGAGGAGAGACAAAGAAGGAAAAATTTCTGGCAGGATCTGAAAAATTAATCCGTTTGTGGACTGCCCGGTAGGCGTTGGTGGGGGAATGTTCCCCAGGGCTGTCGATTCTGGAAACAATTAAGAGGATCAACAGGGTTTATTTACGCCAAATAATACGAAGTGCCGTAGGTACCTAAATATCGGTAGAAAATGGCCAAAGATGTGCTTCCCGTGCCGTAGGTACGGCAGCTGAATCAATGGTACGCAGGCATATGCCGTACCTACGGCACGGCTAATCAATCGATGCAGCAACTTTCTACCGATATCGCGTACCTAAAGGCACGCTTCCCTGATGATAGGATAAAGTTAGGAGGTGTTTTCGCGCAAATTGCTAAAACGGTTTTTAGGAGAAAGCCCTGCTCCCCAACATTTCCCTCCCCTACTTCTCAAAAAAATTCCGAACTTTACCGAATATTAACCGCACACCCGCAGAGAAAACCACCCCGCACGCCACCCATATTCAGCGTTTCGTTTTCTTCAAAACTTCAACCCGGTACCCTCATGAAGTTTTTGCTGCAAATCATACAGACTTTCCTGGACGGCTTCGTGCCGGTGTTTGTCCTGCTGGTCATGCTGGGTGGTAGCTACTATGTGTATACCCGCACCCCCGATGAACTGGCGGGTATGCCCCTCCTGCAGGAACTGACCGATACCTACAAACAAGGTTGGCAAGAAACCCTGCGCCTGGGCAACCGCCTGGCGGCCCACGTCGTGACGATCCATGATCCGGCGCTGGTGGGCACACCCCACCAACCCGCACAGCACAAGGGACTTACACCCGGCGAAGAGCTCGTGATCGGGGTAGCGTGGGAGCGGGCCGCTATCGAAAAAAAGCTGCAGGACCGGGGCTGGTCGAAGGGCAAGCTGAAAGCTGCCGGTACGTACCTGTCCTATATCGACCGTTACCTAGATGAAGCGGTTCGGGATATGTATTTTAACGGGGTTTCTGCCAGTATTACGCTGGCACAGGGTATCTTGGAGAGTGATGCTGGCCGCTCGGGGCTGGCCACTAAAACCAATAACCATTTTGGCATCAAAGCCCGGCCCAACGGGGAAGGGCGCAGAAAACTGAAAGCACGCTTGTTTGCCCAGCTGACGGACCTGGACTTCAGCTACCGTTCGCCCGCCATTGGCGTTTCGCAACACCATGACGACTATGCACACGATCGCTTTGAGGTCTACCCTACCGTACTGGACAGTTACCAACGCCACAGTGAGCTGCTGCGCAACTCGTGTACGACCGCTCGCAAGGGTTGCTACGGCTGGATCTGGACCGCCTTTCCGATACAGGAGGAGCGACTGGACATTACCGAGATGGCGCAGCGGTTCGAAGCGGTGTCGGGCTACGCCCCCAAAGCCTTTTTTGGAGAAACAGTCGTACCTTACTACGCTGCGCAGGCCGCTGGCCTGAAAATGGCGGGCTACGCTACCTCAAAAACGTACCACGAAAAATTGGTCTACCTCATCGAGACCTACGAACTGTGGCGGCTGGATATCGCGCTCACGCGGGCGATGCACTAACCACACGTTTCTTTTAAACACTATATACATTTTCAATTACATACATTTCCATCACGTACCAAAAAATACTTATCAATGGAATCTATTTTACAAATCACGAAATACCTGGGCGCTTTTGCCGCCATCGTGCTCTTCATCGGTTTCCTTTCCAGCTCTGGCATTACGATCGATGGCCACCAGGACATCTCCTCGGTAGAAGAGATGAGCTTCTCCACGGCCGACCCCAGGCGAGCTGGTAGCGAAGAGGGAGCAGTAAATGCTTACGACAAACCGGAACGCGCCGTCCGCATCCATCCGGAGGACGCCAACGCCAGCGAGCGCCCCGACCGGGCAACGGCACTGCCCACCGGTGCCCCATCGCGGAGCAGATCAGCCAGCAGCACCGTCTCGGTGCGGGAGATCGAAGATTGGGTGCAGATGAACGCCGCCCAAACCTACCTGGAAGCGGAAAAGGAGACCATGTCACCAGGGGTTATCCTGGCGACGGGCATCTACTTTTTGCAACAAGGCAAGGGTGACGCCAGCATGAACGCCGCCAGCGTAGCGGGCTACCTGGCCGAGGTGCGCCAAAGTGCAACGGCAGCAGCCAAATCCCACATGAAGTACATCGCCAACAGCGACGAGTGGTTCCAGGGCCTGAACCTGGCCGGCTTTGACGGCGATCGCCTGGCCGCCATTTTTGCTACTCACCAACTCGCAGCCTTCGACAAGCAGATGTACACGCGGCACGTAGAAAAAAAGATCGAACAACCCACCTACACTGGCAAAGATGCCACCCTGGCTGCCGACCAGCCCACCCGCAGCCGCAGCCTGGCCGTGGCTTACAACGACTACGCCGACCGCCCCGAGGTGCGCGCAAAATACAACTTGCCGACCCGCATAGCAGCCAAACCGATGGACCGCCGGGAGGTGACCCAGGGCCGCCAGGAAGCCGAACAATTCGCGTTGGGTGAAACCCGAACCTACCAGGATCCCCGGATTTTCAGCGCTGTACTGCAGGAAATAATTGCCCTGGAACAAGGCTATCCCAGTTGGAATGACTACAAAGCGGCCAACGTTCAGGCGGCTAATAAAGAATTCCAGATCCGTTCCAATATTATGGCCATGGGGGGAATGATGAAGGTGACCCGAAAAAAAGGCGCCTAAAATGCGAATTGCTGGCTGAGAAAGCGGTAAATTTGATTGAAAATCAGGCGGGCAAGCAATTTGCTAGCCTGATTTTCCTTGTCAAAAATCCAAACCGGTGCGCTAATTTTGCCCAAAATTGCACCTTTGGTTCTTGCGTTTTTAATAGCCACACTTCTATTTATCCCGCTTTGCCCATGCTGCCAACACACCCTACCAGGTGTTGTTTGCAAGTAGGCCCGTGAGCACATCCGAAGAAAACTATAAAATACCCTGGCTGCTTATTCCAATTGGAAGCAAGCGGCGGGTCATTTTTGTTTTACTCGTACCCCTTAAAGACCAGCTGATGGTTAAAAAAATTGCTATTCTGTTCGGTTTACTAGTGCCCCTGGCCCTGTTTGGACAAGACAACAACTGCTTCAACCCCAACGGAGACTGTACCCTGGTGGGGGCCTTGGAATTCCACTACGATATTATCGCCAACTGTGGTGATACGGTGCAACTGTTGCCGACCTCCGAGCTTTGCAATACCTGGTCAGTAGCACCTGGCATCAACTTCTGGTACGGTACGGACCTGGATTCCAGTACCATCTACGTGGTGGCCGACCAATGTTTTTCCGAGCCCTTCGTGGTCGATGGCATCACCAATACCCCCAGTGGAACCGGTATTGCCTCTTGTGACATTAAAATTGCCTACACGGTGCTCCTCCGCGCCGATACCCTCCAGACCGACATTCCCTGTGCCGACTTTCTGGCCCTGGACTCCCTTTACGAAACCCTCCAGCGTGCCTGCGGTTGTGCCAGTTTGGTGCAGGCCTACACCAGTGACCTGAGTCCTTGTATTGACTGCGGCACCCAGTGCATTTTCCTGGCTGGCACCACGCATACAACTGGTGGCGGTACGGCCGGTGCCGACATCCAGGTCACCTACACCCGCAACGGCACCCCGGCGACCGCCACCCTCAGCAACTGGACGGGTGGCGTCGACCAGCTGGTCTGCTTTCCGTCAACGGACGAATTGACCATCCTGCAGGTCAACAGCAGTTTCCCCGCCGGCACCAGTGGATCGGCTTCCGTAGAGGCGTGGGTGGTCAGCCATCCGGGTGAGGCCGTCACCACCGACCTCACGGCCTATACCTGCAATCCGGCCGAGGTGGGCATGACCCGCGACACCTTGCTGGCGGCCAGCGGCTGCGACAGCATTGTTACCACCTTTACCGAATTGTATCCGCCGCCAGCGCTGGTACTGGAAGACCAGTACGGCTGTGTAGGGGAGACCGTCACCCTCCGGGCCGTGGTGCCTACGCCAGTAACCTACGAGTGGAACACGGGTGCGACAACGGCTACGCTCGAAGTCCTGGAGCCCGGCCAGTACACGGTCACGGTCACCAATATCCAGGGCTGCCAGGCGACCGCCAGTGCGGAAGCGGTCTTCAGTGACATCAGCGTTGCACTCACCGTTTCCGTAGCGGAAGAGCTGCTCATCTCGACCATTCCGCTGGTCGTCTGGCAGGCTGCGGCCATTCAGTTGGACGCCGTGGTGTCGGGGACCCAGTTACCGTATGACATCATCTGGAACGGTGGTCCGGAAGTGGGCACCGCCACCTTCAATTACATTGTGGAGGAAGATGGCGAAATCCGGGTAGCGGTGATCGATTCGCTCGGCTGTGTGGGCACGGCGGCCATCGCTTTCCGCGTCCCTCCGACGAGCGTCTTCGTGCCCACCGCTTTCAGTCCCAACGAAGATCAGATCAATGATTATTTCAATATTTATACGTCACCCAACGTAGCGGAAGTTCGCCTGCAGGTCTTCTCCCGCCGGGGTAGCCTCCTCTTCGACCGGCTGCTGCAGCCGCTGGAGCAAGATCGCCAGGGACTCGTGTGGGAAGGCTGGGACGGAACCATTAATGGCAAGCGCCTCAATGCACAAGTGTTGGTTGCCCAGGTGTGGTACCGGCCGATTCGCGGCGAGTGGGAAATTACGGCGGGCAGTGTAACACTGGTCCGGTAAAAGCAAGCAATGAAAAGACTATTCCTTTTTTGGGGCCTGGTGGTGATCAGCTGCGGAAACAGCCAGGCGCAGCGCAGTTGGGCTGCCGAATACACCACGGCGGTCAGCGCGTCCTGGCCCCGGGAGTTGGCACGGAGCACACCCGCTGCTGCGCCACGCCGCGGCGGCCTGCGGTGGCCGTGGCGAGCCGAGCGGATGGACTACTTCACGTGGTGGTCGAAAAAAGTGGGGTTGCGGGCGCTGGAAAGCTTCGAAATCCGACCAGGCGTGCGCTACTTCCAGCAACGGAGCCAACTCACCTACCTGGCGGATGCCACGGTTTTTGGCGGGGATATTGTCATCGACGATGACTTGCTCAACGCCGTCAATTTCCCCGCTGCCGTAGAACGTCCACTCCGGGGCCTGCTCATTGAATTGCCCACGGGCCAGCTGACCCGATCGGTAAAAAACTGGACGTCGCTGGTGCGAACCGAGGTCAACTTCCTGGGCCTGTCACTGACGGGCAGCTACTGGTCGGGCGCGCTCTCGCCCGGGCAATTTCCACAACCCCAGGACCTGGGGACTTTATTTAACAAGGAGCGGCTCATTGGTGTCGTCGCGCAGGAAGTGGCAGCGACTTCGGCCCTGAACAATGCGGTATCTCTGGAGATCGCCATTCACCCCCTGCAGATCCTGTCGGGCTTGCGCAAGCTGGAATGGGTGGGTGATCGCGGCTTCTATGTGGGTGGCGACCTGGCGTTTGGCTGGTTGAAAGCGACCGATCTGACCTTTAAACAAGGGCGGGAATTGTTCGGCGAGATCGACGTGGCTCAACAGATCAGGGATGTGCTTCCCGATCCGCTGGAGGCGTTGATCAATACCGATGAAGCTGGCGATGTATTGCTTACTGCGTTGGAAAGCCGCTTTCCGCTGTACGGATTTGGCCTACCCATTACTACTGGCCGTACTTTTGAGTTGGAAACCTGGGCCGGCTACCAGTGGTCGAATAATACCTGGACTGGTGATGCCCGGTTGGGATTTACTTACCAGTGGCAAAGATTAGGCAACGACCATCCCTCGAATCCGATCTTACTGATTCGCCGTTGGACCCCCACCGTGTTGGTCAAGTGGGTTTTTAATAAAAAAGAAACCCGCTCGGCGTTGTTCCGGTCTTAAGTCGTGTGACAAAAGGTAATTTTATTTTTTTAACGCCCCTTAGCGTAAACCATTGTTAACCCCACCTGCGCCCTACCCTATTGTGTGTTGGGAAGCGTAGTAAAAAAAGAGATGCCCATGTGGCGAATTGTACTAATAGGTTGCCTGCTGTTGCTGCAAAACATACAGTTGAGTAGCCAGGTTGACTTTTTTGGTCGGCCCATTCAGTCTAACGTCTTCTCCAACGAAGCCAACTCCTTTCTTTTTGAGCTCAATATCGGTTCAGTCTGGACCAACGACGAAGGGCCCCTGGCCAACTTTCCCGGTATTGCCTCGGTGATGGATGCCTTCCAGGCGGGCCGCAACTACGGGCAACCCAACAATGTCGATCCCTTTGAATACAATACCCTGGTTGGGGGCAGCCATACGCGCCGGATCTTCACCCTGGCGGGTGGCTTGCGGCATCCGCTGTGGGGCTTCGAGAACGAATCGACCTTTGCGATAGGGTCCAGCCATTTTCCCCGCCGGGGTATGGTCATGGCCCTGGCCCACAGTATGCGGTTGCTGGACGTGGAACTGGGGCAGGATCCGGCCCAGCAGCGGTCGTTGTTCGTGTCTTTCTACGGCGGGTTGCGCCTGGGCTACGACAATGGCTTTCGGATCACCCTCGACGAATCGGGGGTGAAAGACCTGATCTACGACCTGCTCACCGAGGACCTGGCCGATGGCACCATCAATTTGGAAGAATTCAACCGCACGAAGGACGTCTTGTTTCAAAGCCTGGAAGCGGTAGCTCCCCGCGATGTCGGGGGGACACCTTTTTCTTTTGGCCCTACCTTTAAGCTGCTGGCTCACGCCCGCCCCTGGGATGAGTTCAACCTGCGGCTGTTTGCCGGCGTGGAAGGTTTTTTCGACCTGATCACCCGCCCGACGGAGCGGCGCCAGCGGTACCTCAAGCTGGCAATCGGGGTGAATTTGGGGATTGCGAGGTGATCGGAAATCAGAAATCGGAAGGCTATAAGCCACCGCTGCACGCCAACCAAAAAAGAGGTTGCTACCTTTAATTGCCAGCTCAAAAACAATATTTCACAAAATACTGGTAGTCAATAGCTTAAGAAAAAGGTAGTTTGAAGTGGGAAGTGGGAAGTGGGAAGTTTTAGACCGTGTAAAAGGGGAAAAGTGGAAGTGTGTAAAAGTAGGGCGAGATCAACATCCGGCGTATCCATCCTCCCGCATACGCCGCGAGCCGCCCACGCTAAAGACGCATTCGCGTCAACTTAATTAATCATAATATAACAAGTCAAAAAAATGACTACGTTTTCGCTTGTCATATTTGCAATAGTAAGTGATCTTATTGATGACATGATCTTGCTGGTTTTCATTGCTGAATAGATGGGGTCGCTTTTCTGATGTTCCCCCAAAAAAAAGGACAGCGAAAATTTCCTAACTTAGTCAAAAAAAAAGAAAATGGCTACGAGAAGAAAATTCACTGCAAAATTTAAGAAGAAGGTTGTCCTAGAGGCCTTGAGTGAGAGGTATACGATGTCAGATTTGGCTCAGCGACATAATTTACATCCACAA
>Ga0208544_10000077_pt1 | contig 71871 bp, 43 predicted proteins | sample DEB08_DNA_9_FD_184526 | JGI IMG/M metagenome (GOLD analysis project Ga0208544, IMG submission 184526) | Aqueous microbial communities from the Delaware River and Bay under freshwater to marine salinity gradient to study organic matter... | ecosystem: Environmental > Aquatic > Marine > Coastal ...
CTATACTCTGAACGGTCAAGTATTTTGATTTTAAATCCAAGATTTATGCTTGCAAAACGTTAGTTTTAACATTGATAATCAAATAGTTATATTTTTGTTAAGATTTTCTTAACAATTCACAAAACTTGACCGTTTCTAGTATAGATTGACCAATAATATAAGTGTTGGCCGCTTTCCAGATGGGGCAAATAATCAGCGATTTTTTGAAGAAAACACGCCAAATTCGCCTAATGCAACTACTTATTTCGAGCAAGTTATAACAGATGAAGTGCTTTTCTCAAAAAGTAGTGGCATTTTCCCAAATGGATTTTTGTTAACACTATCTGGTGCGAGTGAAGGAGCAACGATTCGATATACAACAGATGGGGCAACACCAACTGCTACTTCTAGTGTTTATCAAAATCCAATTGAAGTCAGACTAAGCAGAACTGTAAAGGCAGGCATTTTTAAAGCAGGTTATTTACCAAGTGAAATTACAACTCATTCCTATTTGATAGACGTTGACCACGATTTACCTATTTTGTCTATTGCTTTTAATCGACCTGATTTTTTTAGCGAAACAACAGGAATGTATTCTTTTGGCAACGATTACACCGATGAATTACCCTTCTTTGGCGCCAACTTTTGGAAAGATTTAGAAAAGCCGATTCATTTAACCTTTTTTGAAAAAGGGGAAATTGGCTTTTCTACAGGCGCAGGCGCTAAGATTTTTGGTGGTTGGAGTCGAGCCAATCCGCAACGATCGCTATCTATTTTTTTTAGAAATGAATATGGAGACAAAAGGTTAAAATATCCACTTTTTGCCCAACGAGATTACGACGAATATGAAGCATTCATTTTGCGAAATGCAGGCAATGATTGGCAACGAACGATGCTTCGAGATTTGACCTTAACTGGATTAATGGAGGATTCTAATTTGGATATTCAAGCGGGTCGCCCTGTCGTCACCTATTTGAATGGGGAATATTGGGGCATTTATAATGCTAGAGAAAAAATTAACGAACATTATTTAGCTGCTTTGCATAAGGTGCCTGCTAAAGATATTACGCTGCTAGAAAGAAATGCGGAAGTCATTTTTGGGGATAATAAAGAATACTTGGAATTAATCAATTTTATAAGTGAGGAGTCTATGGCGAATAATAGTAATTATGAAAACGCCGCAGCGGAAATAGATTTAGCCAATTATATCCAATACCAAGTAGCCCAAATTTATTTTGACAATACCGATTGGCCAGGTAATAATATCAAATTTTGGAAGCATAAAAACGGCAAATGGCGCTGGATTTTATTTGATACAGATTTTGGTTTTGGTATTTGGAATGCTCAACAATATACGAATAATACACTAGCATTTGCTTTAGAACCTTCAGGTCCAGGTTGGCCCAATCCTTCTTGGTCAACCCTTTTATTCCGAAATTTAATGGAAAATGACGCATTTGAAAAACGCTTTATCAACACCTTTGCAGATGAATTGAACACTCGTTTTTTAGCTACAAATGTAAAAGCCAAAATTGAAACCAATGAAACTATTGTTAGCAATGAAATGCCAGCACATATTGCCAAATGGGGCGAAACAAGCATAACCGCTTGGCGAAGCAAAGTCAATGATATGAAAAACTTTGCCAATCAACGAATTCCTTTTGTACGAAGTTTTATCAGGAATGAATTTGGTTTATCTTTCCAAAAACGAGTTGATTTAGCCATTGTTAGTCCTAATGCTGGAAGCATTCAATTGAACACGATTCGGATTACAGATAATGAATGGTCTGGTTTTTATTTTCCATCCGTCCCGATTACGTTGACTGCAATTGCTCAACCAGGCTATACTTTTTCGCATTGGTCAGGTGCTAGTACCTCTACTGCAAAAACTATTACCATAGACCCTATTAGCAACCTACAATTGACGGCTAATTTTATAGAAAATGAGTCCAATAATTTAACGAGTGAGGTGCTTTTTAATGAAATTAATTATAATTCCAGCGAAGAGACCAATACTGGTGATTGGGTCGAATTATACAATAATGGCAACGAACAAGATTTAACAGATTGGGCATTTAAAGATGATGACGATGCGCATATTTTCACTTTCCCTGTAGGCACTATTTTAGAAAAAAATGACTATTTAGTATTAACTAAAGATGCTGAAAAATTTACTGCTATATTCCCTGATGTTGTCAATTTTATAGGCAATTTTGATTTTGGTTTAAGCAGTAATGGCGAATTTATTCGCCTCTTTGATGCCAATGGTATATTGGTAGATTCTGTCTTTTATTTACCCGAAAATCCTTGGCCAACCGCAGCTGATGGTACAGGTCCAAGTCTAGAATTAATCAACCCCGATAGTGATAATACCTTACCCGAAAATTGGATAACTTTTACTTCTAATGGTACTCCAGGCAGGGCGAATGGCGTTTATACTTCAACGGAGACCATCCAACAATTAGCTGATTTTATGCAGGTTAGCCCAAATCCTTTTTCAGAACACATTACGGTTAAATTAGACTTGCCAAAAAGTAGTGATTTGCAAATTGATTTATTATCGATTAATGGACAATTAATCCAACAGTTAATGACGCAAGAAAAGGTGCAGCAACAGCAGTTTGAATTTAGTGTGCCTGCTTTGGCTGCTGGGAATTATTTGATTCGGATAAAGGTGAATGGAGAACAGGTGGTGAAGAAAATTGTGAAGCAGTAAGAAATAGGAATAATAGCTTTGATAAATAAAGGGTCAACATTCCCTCCATCGAATATCTACTTGCCTTCACCTATACAAATTGCAAAGATTTACTAAATGGATTAAATTGGCAACTCATTCAGGTAGTCAGGTGAAAAAATGATAAAGTAAAAATTACAATTTTATCTAATATCTGTGTCCCTTTATTATATTCCTAACTAGTGAATTCATCGTTTATCATTCATCAATCGCTATAATTTACGCAATTTAGAAACCACCTCTTTCCGACTCCGAACCTCTAATTTGGCATAAATCTTATTGATGTGTGTCTTGACGGTACTCACTCCAATAAACAACTCACTAGCAATTTCTTTATTGGCCTTTCCTGTTTGAATCAAGGCTAAGATTTCTCGTTCTTTTAAGGTTAGCTTATCATAAAGCAGCGCTATTTCTTCCGACGTACTTTTGACGGGTATTTTATTTTGACGGGCGAGTTGTTGATAAAAATAATAAGCTAATCCAGTCATAAATAAAAATCCGATGCTCAATCCGCCAATCAACCAATACATCCAATTTGGAGTCATCGCCTGCTCTTCAAAAGCATAATAATTGAGTTTGCGAAAATAGTTTTTAGTATAAATAGAATTCGGTAAGGCTTGTTTTAGGCGTTCTCCAAAATCTTCGTAAAAATCACTGTCAATATCAAAATACTCCTCAAAATCAGTATAATTAACCGCCGCCAAACTAACAATTGGAATCGAACAAGTATCTGCAAAGTATTTTAAATCTTGTTGTAATTTTTCCGCAGACAATTTTTGTTCAGTAGGAAACCGAAAATCGTAAAATTCAATACTGGGATAAACCATATTCGATAACTGCCGCATTAATTGGTTGGTGGCATCGCCTGCTACCTGATAATTACCGAAAGGGGAAAAAGCATCTGCTGCGGCATTGATTTCCAATTGGCTTTCATTATGCAAAACGATATGAATAAAATTATGGTCATTTAAACCAAAATACAAACAGGCATCATATTCTCTATTTTGCTCTTTCATCAAATACAAACGATAAAATCGAGCTTCTTTGGGCAGGTTATCTCCTTCTAAGATAAAACTTCCATCCGTTTGAATCGGAGCAATACTAATCACTAAATCGGGGCTGGCTCGATAATAATCATTGAGTTTATCAATGGCGGCGAGATAGATTTGAGGCTGCCAATCTCCTTGAAGGTTGACTTTTCCTTTGATAGTGTATTTGGCTTGCCCGATGATAGGTAGCAGGGATAAAAAAGAGAGTAGTAAAAAAAGGATTTTAGGTAAACGCATATTAATGGTAGCAAGGCAGGTTGACCGAGAATGGTTGATTTAGTAAATCTAAATCTTGGATTTTTAGCCTGAAAGAGATTTACTGAATTCTTAAAATCTACGGTATCTACACAGAAGGGATAAGCTAAATTTAATGTAAAAAATAGGGTGTCGGAGCGATGCTCCTTAGGAAAATGAAGGAAATCGAATAAATCTACAGACGGGGACGGGGCGATGCCCCTAAAAAATCCAAAAGAGCGTAGCTCTGACTCTGTCTGTAGAAACGAAATTCCCAAAATTCCCTATAAGGAGCGTAGCTTCGTCACCATCTTTTACCATTTGCCCATCTGTGTCGGTATCGTAGATTCTAAAAATTTAGCAAATCGAGAGTTCTCAGTCACCCTAAAGATATCCGAAACAATACGGAAATATTCACTAAAAGATGGAATCTTTTAGTTTTTTATCAATTTTTTAACACGTGAAAACTAAGTTTATATGAGTTTATATTATTTTAATTAGACATACCTTCTTCAATCCTTATATCTACCCCGTCACAAATGTTTAATTTTTGTCATATCAATTGAAAAAATAGCATACCTATTGACAGCCAGCCGACAAGCTACTAATTTTGCCCTAGATAAAAACGACTTACAGCACAAACTTACACACCAAACTCCACTAACCAACCCATTGCTTAACAAATATTGAGATTTGTTAACTACGCAATGACTACATTGTAACGATGCGTTTTATCTGATTTGCTATCTACTGACTTTGAATTTAATTTAACATCAAAACCCATCAGGAATTTTTGATTGCTGATAAAAACTACTTTAACGATTGAAACAAATCGTAAGGTCTCAAAAGAACAATATCAAAATACCAACTATTACCTATTTGATACATAGAGGTCTTACCCTTTTCGCTTTCCTTACTATCCTTTTCTACTATGGCATGCACCATCCAAAACAAGGATGGCGACGATACCTTAGACATTGCAGTTAAAAAACGGTTGAATACATTAGAACTTTTGCAGGGCAACATTGCTGATTAATTGAATCAATAATTTGATTACCATTCAATTAACACCACAAAAGGAGATATTCCTATGCCTAAGATTCTACTAATTGTCAACTACCAATTTCCCTAAGGTATCAATATTACCAAGCAAGTATCTATACTGAAAATGACTATTAACAATCAAACCTTTTATCCCTTAACATTCAGTTATGCAACACTTTAAACTAACACTAACTTTACAATCATTTTTTTTAAGCGTTTTTCTACTTTTATTAACACATCCATTTTATGTATTAGCAGAAGGCACAAAATCAATTGCACCATCTACTGCAGATGAAGCTGCCCTATTTGTGGGGGCAGGAAATACAGGAACTCGTGGTGGAGATTATGGCCTTTTTGCTTGGAAAGATTCCGATTCTAAGCTTTATTTTAATATCCAAAATAGATGTGAAAAGGTCTATATGGGTTTTAGTATCCCTAAAAACGACCGTTCCTTTGCCGATTTAAACCCTGTTTATGGCGGCTCAGGCATTGAAGAGAATTTAATTTTTAGAATCGTTGACCCTTTAGGTAATCCAATTAATAATCTATCCTGTTTTGGAAACACCACCATTAATGGAGAAGTTTGGCAAACCCTTAATTCTAGTACCGCAAATATTTCTAATCGAGCCACTGCTGATAATGGCCCAAGCCAATTAGGTAATGCCGCAGGTTATAATGGATTCGAACTAGATTTATCAGCTTGTGGACTTAATTTAACAGGAAATTATTCTATTGAATTCTACACAACCAATGCCAATTATAATCCAAATACCGCTAGGTCAGGTTTTTATATTCCTTATTTTGATATTACCGTAGCTAACTGTACCAATCAAGGTATGACGGGTAGAGTCTGGTCAAATAATTGGGGAATTGGTATTAAAAGAGATGGACAAGGTTCATTTGACAGAGCTTTTAATGGCAAGTTATATGTGTGTTCTGCGGAAGGGTTTATCACCAAAATTGATTTTAATACGAACACCAATACTAGAGCTGCGGCAGGTAGACAAACAGATCAACGTTCTGGTTTTAGGGCAGGGTCTTTTAACATCTCTTTTAATCAGCAAGGAACAGGAGCTACAGGCGATGTTATTGCGGATAGACAATCGCTTCCGAATGTCAACGCTCCTAATCCTGAATTACCTGTCTTTTTGAATTTACCCGATGAAGCATTTTGTCCCGTCCGTGAGCTTGGAGACATCAAAGCTGCTGCCGAATTTATAACGGGTTGTCCTCAAAACCGCTGTATTAATGTAGCTGCTACCCAGCCTGGGCAATTTGAAATCGTTATTGAAGGCCCTAACGGCAATGGTATTTTAGACCAGCCATCTGAACGCAGAGTTATTTACCAAATTACAGAAGCCAACAAAGTAACTAATCCAGAAACCGCAGGCTACATCTATGAAGCTTGTATTCCTTGGGATGGTAAAGATGGCAATGGAAATATTCTTTTAGAAGTAGCGATTACCATAACAGGTAAATATTTTCAAGGCATCTACCACTTCCCTGTCTATGATGCAGAATTTAATGATGATGGGTTTATTGTAGAAACCGTTCGGCCTGCTTTAGGAAGACAATTATTATACTATGATGACACTAAAATAACAGAAGTAAGCAGTTCAACTGAATCAAAAGATGGCACCAATGGCTGTATAGGGCCTTGTCACCGATGGACAGGAGAATGGGAAAACTATGCAGATAAAGATGATAATTATGGTAATTATAATACCATTAATACTTGGTGGTTTGCCAGTACTTCGTCGCAAGATTTCACGAGTAATGTTGGTGGGTTATCGCCAATTGGCATTACTTGTCCAGCAGATTTTGTTGGCTGTACCAGTCAATCAACCGACCCCAGTGTAACAGGACAAGCATCGACTATTCCTAATAATATTAACTGCGAATTTGTATTAGATTACACCGATGTCGTCGTAACGGATAATTGCGATAAAAAAGTAATTGAACGGAATTGGTTTGCTTATTTGAAAGACTTACCAAACAATCGAAAAACTTGTACCCAAACGATTACTTTAAATGCGCCTATTTTAACAAACTGTCCATCCGATGTTGTCTTGGCATGCGCAGATGGCAATACGTATAGTTGGAATCCACCAACTATTGCAGGTACTTGTGGTGGAACAATACGGCAAACAAATGGCCCAGTTAGTGGCAGTGTTTTCCCAACAGGAACGACTACTATTAGGTATCAAATTGAAGGAACTTGCGGTACTGCCCAAACTTGTAGTTTTACAATTACCGTAAACGATAAAGGCGACGCTAATGATTTATCCATTTCTTGCCCTGCTGATGTTACTGGTTGCGCAGGTCAATCAACAGACCCTAGTATTACTGGAACGGCGACTGTTTCTGTCACTAATTCTACTTGCCCGACTACTTTGAACTATACCGATGTCGTTACGGATAATGGTTGTGGTGCAAAAACAATTAAACGAGAATGGATTGTTTATTTTACCAATAAACCAAACGAAAGAAAAGCTTGTACGCAAACGATTACTTTAGCTGCACCAACCCTTAGCAATTGTCCTACTGATGTAGTGTTAGGATGTACAGATGGCAATATTTATAGTTGGAATGCACCAACGGTTAGTGGAACTTGTGGCGGTACTATTACTCAAATTAGCGGCCCTGCTAGTGGTAGTGCTTTTCCAATTGGAACAACCACTGTTGCTTATCAAATTGGAACTGGTTGTGCCAATCAAATATGCAGTTTTACAGTAACGGTTAACGATGCAGGAGATGTCAACGATTTAAGTATTATTTGCCCTGCAGATATTACCCGTTGTGCTGGGCAATCTACCGCCCCAAGCGCTATTGGTGCAGCGACTGTTACCGTCTCAAACTCCAATTGTCCAACTACTTTAATCCATAATGATGTAGTTACGGATAATGGTTGTGGTGCAAAAACGATTCAGCGGGAATGGGTGGTTTATTTTACCCATAAGCCAACCGAAAGAACAACTTGTACCCAAACGATTTCTATAACTGCGCCAACGCTTAGCGATTGCCCTGCTGATGTGGTGCTAGGATGTGCAGATGGCAATATCTATAGCTGGAATGCACCAACGGTTAATGGAACTTGTAGTGGAACAGTTATTCAAACTAGCGGTCCTGCTAGTGGTAGTGCTTTTCCTGTTGGAACAACTACTATTACTTATCAAGTGGGTGAAGGTTGTGCGAACCAAACTTGTAGTTTTACGGTAACGGTCAAAGATGCAGGCGACCCTGATGATTTAACGATTATTTGCCCAACTGTACCAGCTGATGCTACAGGTTGTATAGGGCAATCTTCTGACCCAAGTATAACAGGCACCCCTAATATTGTGAATAACTCTAGTTGCCCAACTACTTTGGACTATACAGATATTGTAACAGATAATGGCTGTGGGGCAAAAACGATTACACGGGAATGGGTTGTTTATTTCACCAATAATCCATCCATTAGAAAAACTTGTATCCAAAAAATTACTTTAACAGCACCAACGCTTAGCAATTGCCCAACGGATGTGGTGTTAAATTGTAACGATGGCAATACTTATAGTTGGAATCCACCAACTGCTAACGGAAATTGTGGTGGTCCCGTTACCCAAACTAGTGGCCCAGCTAGTGGTAGTGCTTTTCCTGTTGGAACGACTACTATTACTTATCAAGTGGGAGGTGGTTGTGCGAACCAAACTTGTAGTTTTACCGTGACAGTCAAAGATGCAGGCAATCTTGATGATTTAACTATTATTTGCCCATCTATACCTGCTGATGCTACAGGCTGTACTAGTTCTGACCCAAGTATAACAGGTACTGCTACTGTTATAAATAACTCCAGTTGTCCAACTACTTTGGAATATACAGATGCCGTAACAGATGATGGCTGTGGTGCAAAAACGATTAAAAGAGAATGGGTGGTTTATTTTACCAATAATCCAGCTATTAGAAAAACTTGTTCTCAGGTAATTATAATAACTGCGCCAACGCTTGGCAGTTGCCCTGCTGATGTAGTTTTAGGTTGCGAAGATGGCAATACCTATAGCTGGAATGCACCAACAATTAATGGAACTTGTAGTGGAACAGTTATTCGAACTAGCGGTCCAGCTAGTGGTAGTGCTTTTCCTGTTGGAACAACCACTATTACTTATCAAATTGGAGATGGTTGTGCTAATCAAACTTGTAGCTTTACAGTTACGGTTACTGGTGCAGGCACCCCTGATGATTTAACCATTATTTGTCCATCTATACCTGCTGATGTTGCGGATTGTACCGGGCAATCTTCTGACCCAACTATAACAGGCACTCCTACCGTTGTGAATAACTCCAGTTGTCCAACTACTTTGGAATATACAGATGCCGTAACAGATGATGGCTGCGGTGCAAAAACAATTAAAAGAGAATGGGTGGTTTACTTTACCAATAACCCCGCTATCAGAAAAACTTGTTCACAGGTAATTATTATAACTGCGCCAACACTTATCAATTGTCCAACGGATGTGGTTTTAAATTGTGGTGATGGCAATACTTATAGTTGGATTCCACCATCAGTTCCTGGAAATTGTGGCGGCCCCGTTACTCAAACTAGCGGTCCGGCTAGTGGTAGTGCTTTTCCTGTTGGAACAACTACCATTACTTATCAAATTGGCGATGGTTGTACTAATCAAACTTGTAGCTTTACAGTTACGGTTACTGGTGCAGGCACCCCTGATGATTTAACCATTATTTGTCCATCTATACCTGCTGATGTTGCGGATTGTACTGGGCAATCTTCTGACCCAACTATAACAGGTACTCCTACCGTTGTAAATAACTCCAGTTGTCCAACTACTTTGGAATATACAGATGCCGTAACAGATAATGGCTGTGGTTCAAAAACGATTAAAAGAGAATGGGTGGTTTACTTTACCAATAATCCAGCTATCAGAAAAACTTGTTCACAGGTAATTATGATAACTCCTCCAACACTTATCAATTGTCCAACGGATGTGGTTTTAAATTGTGGTGATGGCAATACTTATAGTTGGATTCCACCATCAGTTCCTGGAAATTGTGGCGGCCCCGTTACTCAAACTAGCGGTCCGGCTAGTGGTAGTGCTTTTCCTGTTGGAACAACTACCATTACTTATCAAATTGGCGATGGTTGTGCCAATCAAACTTGTAGCTTTACGGTAACCGTTAACGGTGCTGGCGACGCAAATGATTTAACCATTACTTGTCCTGCTGATGTTACTGGTTGCGCAGGTCAATCTATTACGCCTGGTGTCACGGGAACAGCAACCGTCACTGTAGCTAATTCTAATTGTCCGACGACTTTAGGTTATAATGATGTAGTTACCAATAATGGTTGTGGCGCAAAAACGATTAAAAGAGAATGGGTGGTTTATTTTACCAATAACTCAGCTATCAGAAAAACTTGTACCCAAACGATTACTTTAGCTGCACCAACACTTAGCAATTGTCCGACGGATGTGGTTTTAAGTTGTGAAGATGGCAATACTCATAGTTGGAATGCACCGACTGTTAATGGAAATTGTGGCGGAACGCTTACTCAAACGAGTGGTCCTGCAAGTGGCAGTTCTTTTCCTATAGGAACAACGACTATTACTTATCAAATTGGAGATGGTTGTACCAATCAAATTTGTAGCTTTACAGTAACCGTAGTCGATGGTGGTGGTTTGACCACTAACTGTCCAGCCGATGTGGTTTTAGATTGTGTGCCAGAACAGAATGGTGCCATTTATTCATGGGAAACACCAACGGCAAGTAGCTGTTGTAATAGTTGCCCAGAACCAGGAATTGATTTAACGGATTTTGTTTACATGGGCATCTTAAATGGACATCAATATTATTGTTCTAAAGAAAAAGCTGACTGGGCAACTGCGAAAGCAACTTGTGAAAGCCAAGGTGGGCATTTAGCGGTCATCAATAGCGCCGAAGAAAATCAAATGCTAAGTGCCTTTTTGAAAGACCAAAGTGCCTATATCGGTTTAAGTGATATTCAACAAGAAGGTGTTTTTGAATGGTGCAATAATGACCCCGTAACTTATTCTAATTGGTACCCTGGTCAACCTGATAATTATGGCAATAATCAAGATGTTACTCGTTTATTTCCAAATGGTGTATGGGATGATATAGCAGGACATTATAAACTAGAATACATCTTAGAAATACCTTGTTTGAGCATTCAGCAATGTGCAGGCCCAGAAAGTGGTAGTGTCTTTCCTGTAGGGACAACCGAAGTAGCCTATCATATTGAAGATAATTGTGGCAATGAAGAAGTTTGTACGTTTAATGTAACGGTTAATCCTTGCGATAATTTAGTTGATTATTGTGATATAACTGGACAAAACACGACTTATTTCTGGATTCGCCACGTTGTCTTAGGTGCCATAAATAATCCTACTGTAGCAAATGGTGGGTACGGCGACTTTTCTAACTTAAGTACAAATGTACAAGCAGGGTCAGAACAGACAATCATACTTTCTCCAGGTTTTGCTCGGAATAAATACTACTTGAATTGGAGAGTTTGGATTGATTATAATCGAGATGGTGATTTTAATGATGCCAATGAAGAATTATTTACTATTCGAGATTATAATATTCTGAAAATCAAATTTAGAGTACCGCAGCAATGTGCAATTGGACAAACCAGAATGCGCGTGTCCATGAAATATGGTAATCCTGCCAATCATTGCCAAGATTTCACTTATGGAGAGGTAGAAGATTATACTATTAATTTAACACCCGCAACAAATGGGTTAAGCGCAATTACTGGCACTAGTCGCTCAACAAATGAGGTGGAAGTAGAAGTGATTCCTCATGAATCTACTGCACCACTTAGCAACTTATTGCCAACAGAGACGCCTTCTTTAACGGTATTTCCTAATCCTGTTGCAACTAATTTACAGGTACAATTAACGGATTATCAACAATTGGATGGTGTGTTGAAAATTTATAATCACTTAGGACAAACAGTACATCAAGAACTATTGTCAAGAGATAATAAACAGCAAGTCTCTATAGCAGTTAATCATTTGCCTGATGGCATGTATTTGTTAAGTGTAGAATCAGATGATGCGGCACCGATTGTGCGGAAGTTTAACAAGCATTAATTATAATACGATTTATAGTAATTATAGGGCGGCTATTTCTGATAGCCGCCTTTTTTTGTTTACTTCTAAAAACTGGTAGCAAAGCCTTCAGGCTTTCCCGTCCCCGACCTTTAGGTCGGTTTCAGCATAAAAATTTTCACTACCAATTAACGTCCCTTTTTAATAATTTTCTTCGTAAATATCCGACCTTCCAAAGCTACTTTCAAAAAATAAACACCATTGGGTAAAAATCGAATATCAAGTCGGTTTAGATGAATCGGTACTGCTATCTTATGCCCTAATAAATCATAGATAATAGCAGAAGAAATTGATTTAGCAGGAGTTACTTTTATTTGTAGCCAATCTGTTGTAGGATTAGGAAAAAGCTGAAGGTCTATATCCGTAGCTATTTCTACAGTTGGTACAATTCTGTCAATAACATCACAAATCAATTTATCGGGATTATAATTGATAAAACTATCGGAGAAGCAACGGAGGCTAACCCAAGGAAAATCTATTGCACATAAGAAATCATACTTAGGATTTCGATTTAACAAACTTCCGATTCTTCAATAAAAATAAGGGAACTAAAATTAGGACTAATCTCGTTTTCCTATTTTAATCGTTTTGAGGTGATTTTTTTTTAAGGTAACCAAACATTTTGTTAACCTACTGCCTTTTTTTATTTTTGACGTACAACTGCTAAAACAGCATCATGCAAATAAAAAACCTAAGCAATACCAATTCCCAATCCATAGTTGATTGTTTCAACGAAGCATTCGCCAATTATTTTGTACCCATTCATGCTTCGGCAGAATACCTAACCTTAAGATGGAAAGGTGCAAGAATTGACCCCGCATTATCTTTTGGTGTATTTGATAAAGATAAAATAGTTGCCTTTATGTTTATCGGCGTCGATGAACATTACGGTAAATTAACAGCCCATAATGATGGAACAGGCGTCATTCCTGCCTATCGAGGCAATCGCTTAGTAGATAAAATGTATGACCTAGCGATACCGCAATTTAAAGCCAAAAGTATTGAACAATGCAGTTTAGAAGTAATCCAAGAAAATACCCGAGCGATTAACGTCTATGAAAGAATCGGGTTTAAAAAACTAAGAGAGATTAATTGTTATGGTGGAGAGATTATTCGTACAAACGCCCCTACTCCACCCAATTTAGTTATCCAACAAATCAATCAACCCAATTGGAAACGCTACCAAACTTGCTTCGATTTTGTGCCGTGTTGGAATAATTCTTTAAACTGGGTTAAAGCAATTCAGGATACCTATGAGGTGATAGAAATATACGATAATCAGCAATTTGCTGGATTTGGCGCAGTTGACAAATCAGGGTCTTTGCCTATTTTTGGGATTGTTCCTGCCTTTAGGCAAAAAGGCTATGGCAGGATTTTATTGGACTATATGGCCGCAACTCGACCTAAATTAAGAACGAATAATGTGGATGATTCTGCAACCGCTACTTTACAATTTTTAGAAAAAATGGGGATGCAAAATTCTATTAATCAGTATGAAATGTTGTTCAATCTAACGTAAATTGCTCCGAAAATGCTGCAATATGCACGTATCTGATACGTTGGTAGAAATTGGACGCATATCTTTTATGATTTACATATCAGACAGCCTTGAAGGTGTCAGATAGGTAATAATTGCTAATTCGCCTCTGCAATAATCTTTAACCCATTCATCGTCAATTCCACATCAATCTCCTCGAATTGGTCTTTCAATGGATGCAAAATAGAGGAAAGTCCACCCGTAGCAACGGCAATATACTGCGCCCCTACTTCCTTCCGAATCTCTGCTAACATGTGTGTAACCAACCCTACATAACCAACTAAAATGCCACTTTGAATCGCATGAATCGTATTTTTACCTACAGGTAGTGCTGGTAAGTCTAATGGGACTTCTGGCAATTGTGCGGTCTTGGAAAATAAAGCAGCAATCGCTGTTTTAAGGCCTGGTGCAATAGCCACCCCTAATATTTCTCCTTTTTTAGAGACGGTTGTAAAAGTCAAAGCCGTTCCAAAATCGACAATAATACAATCCTTTTTATAAATGGCATTGGCAGCTACTGCATTGGCGACTAAATCTGACCCAATTTCATTTGGGTTGTCAATTTTAAGCGAAATAAAAGGGTAAATCGTAGGACCAACGACAACTATTGGGGCAGGAAACAGTTCTGGTAAAATTTCTTTAAAAACAGGTGTTAGAGAAGGTACTACGCTGCTTAATACCATTTTCTCCACTTCCTCAATATCAATATCATGTTCTAATAAATCATTCTTGATTTTCATCGTGTAAAAAAAAGGGGATTCATCTCGAATGGTCGGATAGCGCCAAAAATGTATCCAATCATTATTTTGATTAATGGCTAAAGAAACGTTGGAATTACCGATGTCGATGGCTACTAGCATAGTTATTAATGATGAGTTATTAGTGATGAGTGATGAATTTAACGCACCCCCTCATTTAGTAGATTCAAAATTAAGCATTTCCCAACTTTGTTGACAAAAAATAAACTAATCTCTTCTAAACTCCTTAGTCGATTCAATTGTTATTATCTTTGCGTATCATTTTTCATTATTCTATATATAGCAACTAACATTGATTGATAATAATAAAATAGTAGCAGCCTTACGAAAAGTCATGGACCCAAATACGGGGCAGGATATTATTCAGGCACGCATGATACAAGACCTAAAAGTAGCTGATGATAATGTCAGTTTTACTTTGGTTTTGCCGACTTTAAATAGTCCCAACAAATCAGATTTAAACTTTGCTTGTCAGCGAGTGATTCAAGACATTTACCCAAATGTGAATGTGGATGTGCACATGAAAGCCAATACGGCACAATCGCAGCAAAGTACGAGTCCGATTACGCAGGTAAAAAATATCATTGCGGTTGCTTCTGGAAAAGGTGGTGTAGGAAAATCAACGGTAGCAGTCAATTTGGCTTTGGGCTTAAAAAAATTGGGCGCTAAAGTTGGCTTGATTGATGCAGATTTATATGGCCCTTCTATTCCAACGATGTTGGGTTTGCAAGGGCAAAGACCAAAAGTAAAGGATGTGTATGGTAAGCCAAAGATTACGCCTTTGGAAGCTTATGGGATGCCTGTTATGTCTATCGGTTTTATCATTGAACCAGAACAAGCAGTCGTATTAAGAGGCCCAAGATTAGGCGGCATTATCAAACAATTTTTTAATGATACCTTATGGCCAGCCTTGGATTTTTTAATTGTTGATTTACCTCCTGGTACAGGGGATATTCAATTGACTTTGGTGCAAACCGTGCCCGTTACTGGTTCGGTTATCGTGACAACCCCACAAGAAGTGGCGATTGCAGATGCTATCAAGGCGGTGAGCATGTTCCAATTACCATCAGTTAATGTGCCAATTTTAGGGGTCGTAGAAAATATGTCTTGGTTTACACCAAAAGAACTTCCTAATAATAAATATCATATCTTTGGAGAAGGCGGTGGTAAAAAACTAGCCAAAATGAGTAAGACTGTCCTACTAGGGCAAGTGCCATTAGTTCAAGGGATTCGAGAAGCAGGAGACAATGGTAAACCAGCCTTATTACACGACGATGCTTTATTAAGTGCCCCTTTTATGAAAGTAGCAGAAAATACCCTTCGACAGGTAGGGATTAGAAATGAGACGTTAGGACCAACAAAGATTATACAAGTGAAAGGATAACAGTAGCTTAGGCATCTTGCCTGAGTAACAATAATAATCTAATAATTAATCAACTAATAATCAACTCATGTTAGCGGTAGAAAAAGAAGCCTTAATCAAAAGAGTAGATATTGCCCTAGATGATATTCGCCCGCACTTAGCGGTAGACGGTGGCAATATTGAGATTGTGGATATTACGGACGAAATGGTCTTGCAAATCAATTGGCTAGGCAATTGTTCCAGTTGTTCTATGTCAGCAATGACGATGCGAGCAGGAGTTGAGCAGACTTTACAAGGAAAAGTGCCAGAGATTAAGGGGGTTGAAGCAATGAATGGAATTGTGGTATAATTTTCAATTTTCAATTTTCAATTTTCAATTTTCAATTTCCTACGGGGAGTTAAAAGTGATAATTGAGTTTAATTTTTATCCAATAAAGTGTCTGCTAAAAAACATACTAATTCTGCCTATATTAGCCATGTTCATCTAAAAGGCTACAAATCTATTATTGATACGGAAGTGGAACTGCATCCTGGGCTGAATATTATTATTGGGCCTAATGGGAGTGGGAAGACTAATTTTTTGGAGTTTTTACATAAGATTTCTTCAGCACAACCTAATAAGATTGAATCTGAATTTGAGGTTAAATTAAAATTTTACTTTAAAAATAAAAATAACGAATATACTTATTCTGTAAAGAAAGAATTAGAAGTTAATGATAAGACTAAAAAGATAGAAAAAAAACTAAAAGAAAAGTTAGTCGGAGGAGAGCAAGATATTGATAGTGAACGTGAACCAGATAAATCGGTTAATTTTTTTCCTATTCCCAATGGTTTTCCTGATTGGAAAGATTTAGATTCTATAATTATTAGATTTGGATTGCCTATCAAAATGCAAAACTTATCTCAATCTCTTAGCTTTACTGTGAGGGTATTGAATATAGGAGGGGATACTAATTTCACTTATACAAGTTATGAATTTAGCCCTAAAATAACTTCAGGTATTGAAAAAATTTTAAAAGATATATCTTCTTCAATAGTCTATAAAAAAAATGATATATCTATCAATTCTGACCTTTCTTTTGATGAAGTAAAAAGAAATTTAAAAAAGTTTACACCTATTAAGTCTGTTAGAATAATGCCCAAACTAGATTTAGCTAAGGTGAACTCATATTACAGAGCAGATTACGTAAATTTTGAATTTTCAGTAGAAAACAATTGGCTAAAATGGAATCAACTATCAGATGGCACAAAAAGATTATTTTATATAATATCAGAAGTTACATTAAATGACGGACTTTGTCTTATAGAAGAACCAGAAATAGGCGTCCATCCCAATCAATACGATAAAATTCTTAATTTCCTAAAAGAACAAGCAGAAGAGAAGCAAATTATCATAACGACTCATTCACCTAGAACATTAGATATTTTGGAAGATGAGGAGTTAGATAGAATTATCCTAACTCGTTACGATAGAGAATTGGGAACCAAAATGCGCCACTTAAACGAAGCAGAAATTAAGCACGCTAAAAATAAAGAAGATGGTCTATTCTTGAGTGATTTATGGACATGGACAAGCTTTTTTGATGAAGAAGAAACGGTGATATGAAGCGAATTGGCATAGTGAGTGAAAACTATAATAATGATTCAATAGCCGTTGGTAGGTTGTTGAAAAAGAAGTATAGCGACCAAGCTGTTTTTGTTCCTCTTTTAAAATCAATTTCTGGTAAAGGTTTGGACGAAATACGAAAGGTTGTAAAAATTTTAAAGGACGAGATAAAGCAGAAAAAAATTGACTTATTAATTTTAGTACGAGATTTAGATGGCTTAACATCAGAAAAGAAGAAAATAAATACTATTGAAAGTTGGGCAGAAAAAATACAAAAACAACTAGTGATAAACCCACAATTATTCATCGTTATTTTTGAATTAGAAGCATTCATCCTTGCAGATATAGAAACCTTTAATAAAATTTATAAGCTTAAATATCAATTAAAAACTTCTCCTAAATTCCAATCCGAGCCCAAAGAATTGCTTAAGCAAATCACGCGAAAATCTAAAAGAAAATATAAAGAATCGGATGCCCCCGAAATCTTCCAACAACTCAACTTCCAAAAAATATATCAAAATCACAAAGGCCAAAACAGTTTCCAATCCTTCATAAAAGAACTAGAAAATACTTTAAACTAATATGACCAGAGCCGAACTCTACCAACAAATCCAACTAAAAAAATCTTTCCTATGCGTCGGTTTAGACGCAGATATTAAACGTATTCCTAAGCATCTATTGGATACAAAAGACCCCATCTTTGAATTCAATAAACAAATCATTGATGCCACTAAAGATTTGTGTGTTGCCTATAAACCTAACATCGCTTTTTATGAAGCCTTAGGCGCAACAGGTTGGGAATCGCTTGCCAAAACATTGGACTATATTCCAAAAGAGCATTTTACGATTGCAGATGCCAAGCGTGGAGATATTGGGAATACTTCTAGTTTATATGCTAGAGCATTCTTTGAAACCATGGATTTTGATTCGGTAACGGTAGCGCCTTATATGGGGGAAGATTCAGTTAAGCCATTTTTAGAATTCAAAGATAAATGGGTGATTTTATTGGCGTTGACTTCTAATAAAGGCAGCAATGATTTTCAATTTACCCCACAAGAAGGCGGCATGCCACTATACGAAAAAGTGATGCGTAAAGCGATGACTTGGGGGAATCCAGAAAATCTAATGTTTGTAGTTGGTGCGACCCATCCAGAAAAATTCACCGAAATTCGAGCGATTGCACCAGATAATTTTTTATTGGTTCCAGGCGTAGGCGCACAAGGTGGTGATTTGCAAGGCGTAATGAACTATGGGGCAAATAATATGGGCGGTTTGCTAATAAATTCTTCCAGAGGTATTATATTCGCAGGTGACGGCGAAGATTTTGCAGAGAAATCCAGAGCTGCTGCTATGAAAATGCAACAGGGAATGGCTGTGAAATTTACGTAATTCAGTTGTCGGTTGTCGGTTCTCAGTTATCTGTTGTCCGTTTACTAAACTGACAACTCACAACCGATAACTGTAAAACTGCTTTAATATGCCACAAGACTACGAACAAATCACCGAATATCAAGACAAAGACTTTCCCGATTTATTCAGAGAAATGCCTACTTTAGGTTCGCAATTGGAATGCCCAAATTGTGAATCAGAAATCTTTTCAGATGACATCAATATTGACCGTGCAATCGCTAAATGTCATAATTGCCACCATGTTTTTCCTTTCGAAGAAAAGATAAAAGACAAACGAAAAGCAAGGCGGCGAAAAGAAGTCTTTCAGCCAGAAGGCATCGAAATGTTCCGCCTACGGAGTGAATTGAATATTGACTATAAATGGCGGAATACGCAGTCTTCTAATTACTTTATGCTCTTCTTTACCTTGGTTTGGAATGCCATGATTTTGCCTTTTGCTTTTTCCGCAGTCATGAATGGAGAAATTGCCGCTTTACTAGGAATGAGTATACATATTGGTGTAGGCGTATGGCTGTTATTGAGTCAATTTAGCAAGTTTATCAACTCGACTTTTATTACGGTAGATGAACATTATTTAACAATTGACCACCGCCCAATTAGTAGTCCTTGGTTTCCCAATCGAAAAATACCTGTCAACGATATAGCTCAAGTTTTTGTCAAAAAGAAAAATACAGGTTCTGTTAATGGCATACCTACTTTTGGCTATTCTGTCATAGCGATTGAAAAGAAATGGAAACGAGAAATCCCATTAATTGAAGGCATGAAAAATCCAGATAAAGCTTTGTTTATTGAGCAGGAAATTGAATACTTTTTGGGAATAGAGGATAGAAAAGTAGCGGGGGAAATAAGGATTTAGTTGTGATATAAAAATAAAATGTACAAATTTTCATCCGTGGAGGCTATCCGTGGGAAATTAAGCTAATCTTGGTTTTCCACGGATAGCCTCCACGGATGATTTTTATACTCTAGAGATAATGATGGTTTCGGGAATTTTATGCTGCACTAACTAGATTATCAAATAGTTTTTTGTACCTTGTTCAACAATAGAAATCTTCTATTGAAAAATCACTAATATAACCTTCCTTTTAAGAGTATCGACCGCCTGTTCTAATACTGTAAAATAAGTATCATGAAAAAGTTATTCCCTCTTTTGCTGCTATTGATGGTCGCTTGCCAAGAAGCAACGCCCGATAAAAAGGCGGTATCCACTACCCAAGAATTTAATAATTTTATTGAAAACTTTAATCCCTCTTTAGGTTGGGGAGGACTACCCACTAATAGTGATTTTAGCGCAGAGAGTTTTAGTAAAGCGCATGCTACTGTTGGCAATCAATTAAAAACATTAAATAAGATTGACACTTCCACCTTATCTTTTGATGCGCAAATTGATTGGAAATTTGCACAAAGTATCTTGGTTGGTCGAGATTTGGAACAAGGGGAAATGCAGTTTTGGAAAAAAGACCCACGGCGGTATATGAATTTTAGAAGCATTGCCAATCTCATTGGGCGAGCTGGTGCTGCGGAAGACAAATTGGAAGAGTTGGAAAATCGTTTAAAATTAGTTCCGAAGCAATTAACAAATGGGCAAAAACAACTCGAAGTATATGTTCCTCGTTTTCAAGAATTAGGTTTATTTATGGCAGAAGGTGGTCGGCAATTATTTAAACAGGAAATTCCTGATTTTATTAAAAATGCAGGAAGTGATGCCAAAAAATTAACCGAACATGCGAAGAAAGCAGAATTAGCTTTAGAAACCTTTATTATTTTTTTAAAAACCGACTTACCAAATCTTCCTACTGGCGACTTTGCCATCGGTAAACCGACTTATGAAGCCATGCTGAAAGGAAAATTTCTATTGGCGCATGATGCAGAAAGTCTATGGAATTTTGGTTGGGAAGAATTTAGACAAACTCAATCAGAATTAACCGCATTGGCTAAAACTATTGACCCTAATAAAACTTGGCAGGAGCTAATTATTGACATCAAAAACGACTACCCACACCGAGATAGTATGATTTCGGCGCATCAATATTGGGTGGATAAATCTCGGGATCATATTTTAGAAAATGATTTATTGCCGATTCCTTGGAAGGAAAAAGTGACCGTCGTGCCTCGTGCACAATACTTACGAAAAACGTCTTATTATGGTAATTTTTCTAGGTCAAAAGGTAAAGATGACGCTGGTATTTTTCAATCCAAATGGATGATTAATCCTTTTGAATATCAATGGGATGAAGCCACTAAACAACAATATTTAGTGGAACACGATTGGGGCGTTATTATTGTAACTGCGCCGCATGAAGCATACGGTGGGCATCATGTTCATGGATTATACCAAATGCATAATCCTAGCAAATTACGTCGAGAAAATGGGATTTCCTTATTTAGCGAAGGCTGGGGACTTTATAATGAACAATTGATGCAGGAAACAGGCTTTTTTCCAAATGAACGCATCCATCTTCGACAACTCCAACTACGATTATGGCGAAATGCCCGAGTCATCTACGATGTTGGATTACATACGAAACGCCTGACTTATGAAGAAGCAATTCAATTAATGGTAAAAGAAGTCGGTTTTTTAAGGTGGGCCGCTCAATTAGAAATTGATTCCGCTACTTCTCGACCAGGTTATTTTATTGGTTATTTTCTGGGTATGAAGGAAATTTTAGCGATGCGAGACACCTACAAAGCTAAAATGGGCGACGCCTTTTCTCTAAAAGACTTTCATGTAAAATTAATGGAGGCTGGTAATATGCCAACTTCTTTGATGCGGGAAGTTTTGTTGAAAGATTAATTTTACTGGTAGCGCAGACTTCAGGCTGTTTGGGATATAGGTCTTTAGACCTGACGCATTTCTATTTAAAACCAAAGCAATTGAAGATTATTACATTAATCTAGGATTGCTAACCTAAAGGTCAGCGTCCCGAACAGGATAAATCCTGCACTACCAGTTAACTACATTCTGAGGTTTTCCAGCTAAAAATGCTTGAATATTTGCTGCCACTATCTCAATCAAGCGCCCTCTAGATTCCTTCGTCGCCCAGGCATGATGTGGCGTAATCAAACAGTTCGGTGTTCCTAATAATAAGTGGTCAACGGGTGGCGGTTCTTGCGATAAAACATCTAAACCTGCCCCTGCAATTTGTCCATTTTGTAAAGCCGTTTTTAAATCCATTTCATTGACCAATCCACCTCTTCCTGTATTAATTAAATAGGCGGACTTTTTCATTAATGCCAAATTAGTTTGATTGATGATGCCTGTATTTGCTTCCGTTAAGGGCGCATGTAAACTCAATACATCACTTTCTTGAAACAATGTTTTTAAGTCAACTAACTGCACATGTGAATTAGCAGGTGCTTGATTACTTCGCCTAACTGCTACCACTTTCATCCCAAAAGCCAAAGCTATATTTGCTACTTGTTCGCCAATTTTTCCATAGCCATAAATCCCCATAGTTTTGCCCGATAATTCCATCATTGGACTTTTCCAATAACACCAATCTATCGAATTCGCCCAACCATTTTGTTGAACCGTTTCATTATGCAGCCCTACTCTATTTATCAATTCTAGTAGCAACGCAAAAACGTGTTGGGCGACAGAAGGCGAACTATATCCAACTGCATTGCAAACGGTAATTCCAAAATGATTCGCCGTATCAATGTCAATATTATTATAACCCGTTGCTAAAGTGCAAATGAGTTTTAATTCAGGTAATTGCGCTAATATTTTTTTATTAAGTGACCGTTTATTAACAATGACAATATTCGCATCCTTAGCTCTTTCAATCACTAAATCATCTGCTGTTCTTTTATGAATGGTTAACGCTCCTTGTTCCGCAATGGGGTTCCAACTAAGGTCGCCAGGGTTGGCTACATGGCCGTCTAGAATTACTATTTTGGGCATAAATTTAGATTTTTGACCAAAAATAGTTAACATTGTTCTAATCAAAGCTATGCATAATGAAAACTACACAAAATTTATTAACCATGAGCGAAACGCAGCGATTACATAATGAAGCCATGTCTAAAGCAAATGAGGCTTTTACCGCACAAAAGGCTGGCGACAATATCAAATATTTGGCATTAACAAAAGAAGCTTTTGAAAAGGAAAAAACTGCTGCTTGGCAATTATTTACAAAAACAGAAGCCGAACCTACCCGTTCTGTACTTTTTAGAAGTGCTGCTTGGTTAGCCTTTAATTGTGGTAAAATTAGAGAATCAGAACAATTGATTTCTGCTGCTATTGCTGGTAATCCACCAATTGAAATATTAAAAGAATTAAGAACATTATACAGAGAAGTACTGCAATCTTTAGAACCGACGACGTGATTGAAGTTTTTTAGTACCAAATCTAACTTCGGTAATTCACCTACTTATGCTTCCCTACGTTCCAACCACTTTTCTTTAAATGCTTCTCTGCAAATTCAACTGCTTCTGGTTCTAATTCCGTTCCAAAAGTATCATTCCAACGATTCAAAAAGCCAAAAAGCGCAATCGTTGCACCAAAATCAACTATCTGCTTTTCGGAAAAATGTTTGCGCAATTCTGCAAAATGTTCCTCGGTTACAGCATTCGGGACTTGTCCCGCAGCAAAACCAAATCGTAAAGCAGCACGTTCTGACTCATCAAAAACAGGGCTATTTTCAAAATCCCAAACGGCTTCAATCTTCTCCATAGAGGCGCCGTGATTATGTGCTTCTCCAGCCGTATGTGCTTGACAGTAGCGGCAACCACTTGCATTACTAGAAACGTGTGCCACTAAGTTTTTTAAATACAAAGGCGCTCTATCTTTATCCTTCATGTTTTTGGCAGTCCACCCCAAGTTTTTAAACGCCATTTTGAGTGCTGTAAATGGAGAGATTAATCCAGCTTGTCCAATAATATTGGCAGTCAACATGCCAAAACTTCCTAAAATAGCAGGAATTCGCGCCATCGTTTTAACGGAATTTGGCACAAAGCCCATCCCTTTTTCGGCAGCGTCCATAATTGGTTTTACAATCGCTAACTCTTCTCCTGATAGTGGCTTTATTTTGGACATATTTTGAACGGTTGACGGTACACGGTTCATGGTGTACGGTTGTGATAAATGAGCCTTGAAATTAACGAATTAATAATAGAATCAAAAAAAGTTGCCTTAATTTGTCATAATTTGATTTTATGGAGAACTAATAAGATAGCGACCTTCTCAAAATGGATAAAATTTAATGAATCAAGAACAAACCTTTATAAAAATTCTGGAAGTAAATCAGCAGCGCATTCAAAAGATATGCAGCATGTACACTTCTACGCCAGAAGATTGTAAAGATTTGGTGCAAGAGGTGATTTTGAATATCTGGAAAGCTTATCCATCTTTTGAAGGAAAGTCCGCTATTAATACTTGGATTTATAGAATTACCTTAAATGTCTGCTTGAAAAAGCGATTTTATCGACAAAAAGAACAAACGACGGTTTCTTTAGACAATTTAAAATTTGAACCAACCTCCACTATAGATGCTTCGAATGACGGTCAATTCATTGCCTTAAAAGCATGTATTAGCCAGTTAGGTTTTTCGGATAGAGCCATTATTATCCTTTTTTTAGAGGAATTGGCTTATAAAGAAATCGCCCAAATTATTGGTATCTCAGAAAATTATGTAGCCGTAAAAATTAAGCGAATTAAAGCAAAATTAGGGATTTGTTTAAAAACTAAATTATCATGAATGATGACGAATTAAAAAAAATTTGGCAGACGTCTAATGTTAGAATGCAACAGATTAATATTCACTCTTTAAATTTGAATAATATGAATGAACGAATTAAAAAATTTGAAAAAAACATTACGACTAGAAATAATAAAGAGATAGCTGTAGCAATAGCTTTGATAATTGTATATAGCATCTTTGCTTATATTAAATCGGCGCCTCTAGCAAAAATCGGTGCTATTCTATTACTGTTTTATTGCTTCCATGTTATTTATCAATTTAGAAAAACTGCTGCTAAACAGCCTAGTTTTGATGTTATGGCGAGTTTGAAGGATCAATTAGTAACTTATCAAGCTTATGTATTAGAAGAACAAAAATTATATAAAAATGTACTTTATTGGTATTTACTACCAATGTTACCTGGGTTAATTCTATTCTTAATAGGATCTGGAATTAATTTGATGTCCAGTATTATCTATTTTGGTGTGATCATACCGATTGGCTTTACATTGGTTTATTATTTTAATCAAAAAGCTGTTAAAAAAATGACCAAACCGTTATTGGAGGATATTGCAAAAACTTTAAAATCATTGGAAGAAACTACTAGTTAATCGGTAAAACTGGACGATTGCTATACTTTTACACAGACTAAAATAGCCAATTTGTCCTCTTGCAAAGTAATCGCAAACAAATAAACATTTCCACCATCTTTCACTCCTAATTTCTTTTTGATTTGAGCGACAGCATAAGGAAAATTGCGAGTTGTAATATTCGCTTTTTTATTGTCTAAATAAGGAGCTATTGCTTTTTTATTAAAATTTTCGCCCCCTTTTAGTTTAAAGACACGACCAGGGAAATCTACTACTAATTGCTCAGTAGTATATAAATGTGTATTCGGATGCAATTTATTCAACTTAAAATCAATGGCAATTTCCTTAAATAAACCTGCTTTTAAAATCGCTGCATTGGGTTCGTAAATATAGGTTTGCGGTAAACTATAAGTTAAATTAGAAAGGTCTTTGTCACCGCTTGATTGGTAATTCCATACCGTACCATCTTTTCTTAAATCGACACATTCAAAAGTTGGAGCTTGCCCGACCGTAACTCCTGCTTTTGTTAAAATTAGCAACAACTCTTTTACCTCATTTTGCACCGCTAAAACAATTACCTTTTGTACCGTTCCCAATTGCTGAATGGCTTGCTGAATATCCAACATGGGCGATACTTTAACTAGTACTTTTTCTGTCTTTTGAAATAATAGAGGTTGAATATCTAACAAATTGGGAAAGTACCCTGCCAATCCAATTTTTCGATTGCCTGCATCGTCTCTGCGAGCAGGGTCAAGGTAAATCCAATCAAATTTTTGTTCCGTATTTTCTAAAAAAGGTAAGGAATCACAATTAACCGCAGTAATATTATCAGCGTTTAAAACCGCATAATTATGGGCGACAATGTCAAATAACTCGGTGTTCTTTTCGAGGTAAGTAACCTGTTTAATTCTTTTTGAAAAATGGTAGGTATCCACACCAAAACCGCCTGTCATATCTAATAAAGTAGCTCCCTCAACTAGGTTCGCTTTCCAAATAGCCGTTTTTTCAGAGGAACTTTGTTCTATTGATACTTTGGCAGGATATAAGACTTGGTCGTTATTAAAAAGATAGGGTAATTTGTTTTTGGCTTTTTGCTTGCCGTATAATTGGTTGAGGACAAAGCGATTGTCGTAGCCTTCCACTAGTGTTTTTTTGAAAGCTAGTTGGGCTAGATTTTTATGGTAATTTTTTTGGATGAAGTTTTGGAGCGCAATTGTGTTTTTAGAATTCAACTGAATAGTTTTGGTGACCGCCAAAAAATAAGATAAACAAGTTAATTTTAATGCACCACGGATGAATAAAGTACCACAGATATTAGATATTTAAATTGCTTATCCGTTTCTAAATCGAAATCAACCCGCAACCCGTAACTCGCAACCCGTTGCCTACCCAATCTTCTTAACCCGTTCCTTCAATAACCCAATAATCTCTTCTTTAGAACTATAGGTATCCCCAATATTCACTACATAACCAGCCAAAGTTCCATAAGCCTTCACCATCAATAATGCCCAGATAGCGAAGTAATCAATCCCTTCAAAAACAATAGATTTATGAGCTATGTATTTATCAATATTCTTTTGGAAATCTTTGGGCATATCCGTCCAATGCATGTGTGGTTTTAGATGGTGGCCAATGTGATACCCATCATTAAAACACTTTTTATTATAGACGGTATTGATACAAGTAATACTATTTAAATAGCTATTTTCTGGTTGGCTCGCATCAATAAAAGCATGTTGTGCCCAGTTGCCAGACATCATGGCAAAACGGACGATAACGGTTGGTAAAATAAACACCAAAAGAGTTGCCTGCCAATTAAAATAAAGCATGATTGCCCATACTGCTAGGAAAACTAATTCCCCAACCATTGCTTGCTTCATGAACTTCTTTTTATTGGTATCTCGGTGATACATCACCAATTGGATGACGCCTAAAAAAAGAAAATGAAGGAAATAATGTAAAAAATGCAAGATATTATCTCTTTGGTATTTCATGGTCGAACTTAAATCTGGTTCTAAGTTCGCTTCTGCGTGGTGCATACCAATATGATGGGCAAAATAGGTATCTGGCGATTGCCCCATAAAAGGACATAGCACCCAAGGAATTAAGCGATTGCCCCATTTGTATTCCCTTTTGAAAAGCGGTCGGTGACTTGTATTATGCAGCATTAAAGTAAATGGTCCTGTATAAATTAATAGGCCAACACCATAAGCAACAGCTAGACTCCACCAAAGCGTACTACCTGCTTCAATCGTAAATAACACAATTGCTGTTGTAATGAACAGCAACGACAGTTTTATCATCAAATAGATAAAAGGCAAATCTCGTTCGTCTTTCAAATAGTTCATGAAAAATTGGTCTGAACTACTCCATTCTTTTTTAACAAATACAGGGTCTGCTATGGTACTTAATGTTCGCATAATATTTTTTTAGAGGTCAGAAGTCAGACCATAAATTAAAATTTATTGTCAGAGGTCAGATTTATGCTTGTTAGAATCTGACAGCGTAGCGGTCTGACAACAAAGTGGTCTGACCTCTGACTTCTCATCTTAATGTTTAAAATGCCGAGTTCCAGTCATCACCATCGACATATTATTCGCATCGCAATAAGCAATGCTGTCTTTATCTCTGATTGAACCGCCTGGCTGAATAACGGCAGTAATTCCTTCTTTATGGGCGATTTCTACACAGTCAGGAAAAGGGAAGAAAGCATCGGATGCCATAACTGCCCCTTTCAAATCAAAACCAAACGCTTTTGCCTTTACAATTGCTTGTTTTAAGGCATCTACTCTCGAAGGTTGTCCACAGCCCATTCCAATTAATTGCTTGTTTTTCACTAGTGCAATGCCATTAGATTTAAGGTGTTTGACACTCGTTGAAGCAAATAATAAGTCTTCTATTTCAGAAGCCGTTGGTGCTTTGGTCGTTGCTTGTGTTAAATCAGTTGGCGTTTCTGCTTTTAAATCCATGTCTTGCTCCACTACCCCATTTAACAGACTTCGGAAACTACGTTTATTGACGTAAAAATCTTTAATCTTTAATAAGATTCGCTTTTTCTTTTTTGCTAATAAATCAAAAGCATCAGAATCAAAATCTGGTGCAATTAACACTTCATAAAAAAGTTTGTTTATCTCTTTTGCTGTCTGTAAATCAACGGATTTATTACAAATAAAAATACCACCAAAAGCAGAAACATTATCACAAGCTAAAGCGGCTGTCCAAGCATTATATAAGGTATCGCTAGAGGCTAAACCACAAGTATTGGTATGCTTTAATATCGCAAAAGTGGGTGCTGCATCTTTAAATTCTCGCATGATTTGCACCGCTGCATCAATATCTACCAAGTTATTATACGAAATGGCTTTACCGCCTAATCTTACAAAGATTTCATCAAACTCCCCGAAGAATACGCCTTCTTGGTGTGGGTTTTCGCCATAGCGTAAAATATCAGAACGGTGAATACTGTATTTGAAAGACAAGTCTGCCGTCCCTTCGTTGAAGTAGTTAAAAATAGCTACATCATAATTGGATGATACTTTGAAGGCTCGTCTTGCCAATTCTTTCCGCTCTGCCTCGTCCGTAAAGCCTTGCTTTTGTACCAATAATTCTTGAATCATTCCGTATTCCTCTCTAGAAGGAACAACGACCACATCTTTAAAATTTTTGGCGGCTGCACGAATCAACGAAATACCTCCAATATCAATCTTTTCAATAATCGCAGCTTCATCATCTGTACTAGCCACGGTTTCCTCAAAAGGATATAAATCAACAATCACTAAATCAATTTCTGGAATGTCATATTCCTTTAACTGATTTAAGTGTGACTCCTCTCTTCTCGCCAATAAACCACCAAATACTTTAGGATGTAAGGTTTTGACCCGTCCATCTAAAATAGACGGATAAGAGGTCACACTTTCTACGGAAGTAACGGGTAACCCCAAGCCTTCAATAAATTTTTGCGTGCCACCTGTAGAGTACATTTTTACGCCTAATTTATGGAGTTCTTGTGCTATTGGTGCTAAACCATCTTTGGAAAATACCGAAATAAGTGCAGAGTTGATTTTTTTAACTGCCATGTCGTTTAGTGATGAGTTATGAATGATGAGTTATGAATCTGTGTAAATCGAATGGACTCCATCATTCGGTGCTAAATGTTTTTAATTATTATGGAGGTTAGGGGAGAATGTCTTTATAATCGACAATCATTTTTTAAAAGCGCAAAAGTACGGAGAAAGCGAGGTTTTACAAAATATGAAGGTAAGGACTGTGTAAAAATAGTGGATTGTTTATAGTCAATTGAAAAAATTGATAATAAAGGAGTCATTTGAAAATGGATAAGTACTAGTTCTAATGAATAATAAAGTAAATTATTTTACAGCTACAGGGTCACTTTTAATGAAAATCGTTATTAAAGGGAGAAGAGAAAGATGATTCCTTCAAATGTATCTATTTCTGACAAAAGCATCTAAACTCATTTTTACCTAACTTTAAGCCAAAATTAGAGAAAAATGAGTGATATAAATTTGAATGATGCCATTGTCGAACGCCTTAAAAAAGGAGAGCAATCAGTCATTCGACAATTATACAGATTAGCTTATCCTGAATGTGCTAGTTTTATTAAAAATAATAATGGAACAGGCAATGATGCAGAAGATTTCTTTCAGGAAGCATTGGTCGTTATGTATAAAAATGTCAATAAGCCAGCTTTTGAATTAAAGAGTCATATCAAAACTTATTTGTATGCGATTACGAGAAATCTATGGCTCACAGAATTGCGAAAAAGGTCTAAAAGTGGACTAAAATTAGTGATGGATGATAAGGATACCGATTATGTGCTTTATCAAGAAGATACTTTAGTAGAAAAACAAGAAGCCGAACAAAAGCATGAATTAATCAGCGAGATGCTATTACAAGTAAAAGGAGGATGTAAAGGTATTTTGATTGATTTTTACTATAAAAAATTGTCGCTCAGAGACATCGCTGCTAAATATGATTTCACCGAGCAATATGCAAAAAAAAGACGCTATAAATGTATGGAGGCGTTTAAGAAACAAGTGAGAACGCAGTATGCAGAAATGCAGTAAATCAGTTGGCAATTTTATCTTTGAACTTCTAAACCCTTGTACCTTTAAACCTTTCAATTATGGAAAAAAATTACAATATAGACGATATAGAAAGTTTCCTCAATCAGGAAATGGATGCAGCAGAATTAGCTGCTTTTGAAAAAGAAATGACCAATAATGAAACGTTGAAGACGGAAGTGGATTTCCATGACGATGTGGTAAAAGGTATCAAAAATGCTGGCCCAATGGCATTTAAAGACCTCGTTGCAGGCGTGCATTCTGAAATGAAAGGAGAAGGTTTTTTTGAAGAAAGGGTAACAGATAAGGTCGAAGAACAAACCGCTAAAAAAGAAGCTACTGTCCGAAGTATTTCTATGTTTAGAAAATTAGCAATTGCTGCTTCCTTTGCCTTATTATTAACGGCTGGTTGGTTTATGTTCTCTCAACAAAGTACACCAGAACAGCTTTTTGCAGATAATTTCCAAATCCACCAAGACGTTTTGTCTTTGGAAATAGAAGATAGATTAGCAGAAACTGGTTTTGGAACGAATAAGGAAGCCTTAAATAATTTACAACAAGGAATTAATGAATATACAGCTGGGAATTATCAGCAAGCTATTAATCAATTTTCTACTTTCCAAAGTGCTGCTGGGGAAGATGTTTTAGTTGATTATGCGCATTTTTATAAAGCAATTGCTTTAATAAAAACTAAGGATATATCGAAGGCTCAGGAAATACTTGAAAAACTGGCAATGAAACCATCTTTTCCGTTGATAGATGATGCAAACTGGTATTTGGCATTAATTTATTTGAAACAGGACAATAAACGAGGCGCTACTTTTATACTAAGATCGCTCAGTCTATCAGATACCTATAAAGAACGAGCAACAAATTTATTAGACAATTTTTAAAATAAATCATGCACCAACAATCTCCTAAATATTTCGTCTTTTTGTCATTATTGTTATTGATGTTGACACAAAATATCATTGCCGCACCAGCTACGCCAATGATGAACGAAGTATATGCCCAATTAAAAAAGGCAATTGGTGATACTAAAAGGACTTGGCCGACCTTAGAAATTCGTCCTGGTGCGAGTAGCGTTTTAGCCTATAATAAACGAAAGAATATCATTTTTGTGGATGAAAAAGCCTTGACTGTTTGCCAATCTTTTGGCACAACTCAAAAAGATGCATTTGCCTTTCTATTAGCACATGAAATGACTCATTTTTATCAAGAGCACCATTGGCAAGAAGCAGGTTTTGCTACTAGTTTTTTAAGTAATAAAAACAGCTTTGAAAAACATGTAGTAGATGAAAAAGAAGCAGATTTATTCGGTGCTTTTGTTACGCATTTGGCAGGCTACCAATCTATTAAAATAGTACCTGCAATTTTTGATAAAGTCTATGCTGCTTATGGTTTGACGGAACAATTACAAGATTATCCTAGTTTGCCACAAAGGAAAGAAACTGCCTTGGAAGTTTGCGGAAAAGTTAAGGAATTAATACAAGTTTTTGAAACGGCTAATCATTTGACCGCTATTGGAGAATATACTTCCGCAGCGGCCACTTATGAATATGTCTTGCAATTTGTTAAGTACAAAGAATTGTATAATAATATTGGTGCTAGTTTAGTCGCCGCAGCTGCTTTACAACCTGAATATGGGGATTTGGCGTTTCATTATCCGATTGAATTGGATTTAAATATTCCTTTACGAGAAGGCGCAGCAGCAGAAAAAAGTGATTTGCTAAAAAAAGCGATTGAGTATTTGACGGTTGCTTCTAATATGGATAATCAGCATTATCGAACCTTTATTAATTTGGCTTGTGCCTATACACTTAATAAAGAATATGAGAAAACAGGAGCACTAATCAACCAACTATATTTAATCGTCAAAAAGAAAAAACAGGTTGCGGAGCTTTCTATTATACAAGGTATCATTAATGCGCAATTAGATAAACCAACCGAAGCTATTCGACTTTTTGAAGAAGCAAAAGGCTTAAGTGATGCAGGGAGTATTCAACAATTGGTCGAATATAATAGATTTTTAGTGCAAAATAATGCGCCCAAACCAAATACCTTATCTGCAAAAATAGTACTCCGTCACGAAAGTATTAAAACTGATGGCATTGACTTAACCTATCAAAATGACTTCCCTTTTAAAGAAATTATTATTCAAGATAATTTTTCTTACGAGGAAAAGGTACTAGGTTTATATCCAACAGAAAATGCTCATTTGACACATATCACCACTTCCGATAAAACGATTGCTATTTTAACCACGGCTAATCAGTCAACCACCAAAGGTATCAATATCGGTTCCACTTATCAGCAAATAAAAAAAGCTTATCCTACCAATACGTTCAAAATTATCAACCATTCCAGTGGTTATTACTTAGTCCTGCCTACTTATAAATTACTCTTTAATATGACTGCCCAAAACCAGGTTAGTCAATGGGGCGTTTATGAGGTTTATTAAAAATCCAAGTTAGGTTCTAATTTAATACACTTGCCTGTTTTTCTCCGTGCACTTCTGTGAACACTCTGAGTAACTCTGTGGAATAACTCAGGCATAGCTATTTCACAGAGTTACTCAGAGTGTTCACAGAGGTACACGGAGGTAATACTCGTGGGTATATTTTATAATACAAATTATTTTACCAATTTTAAATGAATCATAAAAGTCTATTAATCAAATATTTAAGTCTGAATAGTCAACCTTTTTCAAAAAAATAAAAAAAACTTTTCCAAAATAGGGTCACCTTTTCCAATAGCTGCGATTAAAGGATGAGAATGCGCAGCATTTGAACCGCAAAGCGGAAGGGCTGCAAATACTTAATCATTATTTAAAAATTTCCTTAAAACTTAAAAAATATACATTATGAGTAACTTAAAATTAAACATCGCAGCAATCATCTTCGCTATCTTCGCTTTAACTTCTTGCCAAAAAGAGACGATGAGTGAATTAAATCCAACAACCGAAACAACGACTCAGCGAAATATTCCTACGGAAGGCATTCACATTTATAATGCAGCGGCAAAAACTTCCGCTACTACTCGAACTAGGAGAAATCAGGCTACTTCTAGAGAAAGAAATTTCACAATGATTTCCGCAGATGCAGGCCCAATTTTTGACGATACTCATGGCGAAGGTAATTTCATTGACAAAACTTGGGGAGCTTGCTTAGCAGATTATGCTTGGGACTTTAAAGGAGAAGATAATGTGTATATTTTTGAAGTAAAAAATCAACCAGAAGCCTTGGTTACCCACCATGTAACGATTAGCGACTTAACTGACGATGTAGATTTATTTGTTTATACGTTGGATGAAAACAGTGTCATCAGAGATTGTAAAGCAATTAGTATGAATGGCGGCACAACCGCAGAATCTGTAGACATGCAAGGTTTAGAAGCAGGTTTTTATATCATTGTGGTCGATGGATGGACAGCAGGGGTGACTTCTTCTTACAACATGGAATTTTATACAAGTGCAGTTAGCGCTAATCCACCGAGTGCTTTTGAAATTAATGGCATCAGACGAGTCAATTGTTTTGGCAATGTAACCGCAGAAAATTTAGTAGATAATTTATGGAAGATTACAACATATGGAAATGGTTATGTGACAATAGATACTTATGTAGAGTTGGGCAGAGATGAATGGTCTATTTATTTGGAAGGAACTAATCAAGAAACTACGGCACAAATTGATTTTTACCAAAATTTATTAACGGTTAATTACGGTAATACAGGCGGTATTTCGGCAACAGAAATTTTAGACTACCAATATGTAACGGATTTTATCAGTAGCATTTTATTTGGTAACGAGCAAGTTAATCTTACAAAAATTAATGATACAGATTGGTTATATGATTCAGGTATCCCACACTTTGGTACTATTTTATTAAAAGAAATAAACAAAGATGGAACAACGATTGAATTAGCGATTCCTGAATTTGGAGCGAATACAATGGGCTTAGAAAAGATGACGTTAAATCTTGCGAAAAAAGAAGCGACTATGACGTTTGAAGGTGGTGGCGAAGGATTGAATATTATCTCTGAAGTACAATATTATCAACTTAGTAACGGATAAAATAACCTAAAGAATTGGGATTTGATTTCCTCACAGATTTAAGAATCCCATGGATAATAAATGTTTAAATCATCCAAAAAATTAAAACCAAAGTAGGGAGACATGAAAATGTCTCCCTTTTACTTTGAGTATTGAATCAATGGTCTGGAAATCTAAATTCACTTGATTTTTAAAGTTTTTGTATCCTAAAAGTATTAACTTGCAAGTAAATTGCAATCCGCCCTCCCTACTTTGTAGTACTAATAGCATACAACAAAATAAGCGCTCCAAACAAACACAATTATGAGAAAAGCAATTCTATTTCTTACCTCTTTCTTTTTTACACTTTCTACTCTTTTTGGAGCAGTAATATATGTTGATAAAAATGCAACAAGTGGTAATAATAATGGCACTTCTTGGCAACATGCCTTTACGGATTTAGGAGTTGCTATTAACTCGGCTACTGTTGGAGATGATATTCGGATTACGGTAGGCATCTATGCTTATAACAACCTAAGTTATACCATCAATAAAAATATAACAATGACGGGTGGTTTTGATGGTTTTGAAACAGGCAGTACGCCTAATAATCCTATCGAAAACTTGGATGTAAACGACCCTAATTCCTCTACTATGATAAATGGAGGAGGAAATCAGGCTTTTTTGACGATTGATGGTACAACTGCGAATGGAAGTATTACCAATTCAACCATCATTCAAAATATTAATTTTCAAAGTAATGGTTCTAAAGATTATGGTATAAAAATAGAAGGGGCGAACACTAACCAATCTGCTTCGCCGACTATTAAAGATTGTCGATTCTCTTCTTTTCGACAAGCCGCTATCTCTGTGAACGGCGTAAACGGGAATGTTTACCCAACTATAGAAAATTGTGATTTTAGCTATAATGGATATAATTCAGTTGCCACTTTTACCGACTCAGGTAGTGCCCTCTTCATTGATGCAACTAATAGCAATAGTTCGATTACCATACGGGATTCTAAATTTAATAATAATAAAGTTAAAGAGAGCGGTGGCGCTATTTATAGCAAGGGTTGTGATTATTTGTATCTACTTGATTGTAATTTTGCTAATAATGAAGTAGATAATGGAAGTGGTGGCGCTTTATGGGTTTTTGATTGTCTTTTTTTGGGCATAACTAATACAAATTTCACAGAAAACAAGGCAGGGAATACTGGAGGAGCAATGTATTTACAAGGGGCTGACCTAACAGCAAGTGCTACCATTTCAGACTGCATTTTCTCTCAAAATACAGCCACTAATTTTGGTGGCGTTTTCTATAATTTTTATGTCAATACAACTATCAATAGATGCAAATTCTATGATAATACGGCCCCTTCTGGAGGAGGTGCTTTTCTTCAAGCCAATGCAGGCGGTACAATTCAAAATTGTGTTTTTAAAGGTAATAATGGGGGCAATAATGGCAATGCTACTTACAGTTTTTATAATGAATCGGATGTCATTTCTCAACCTTTTACTTTAGGTTTTCAAAATTGTAGTTTTAGTGAGAATAAGAATACTAATAATGTTGGTAATGCTTGTTATCTTAACCACACAGGAACAGGGTCAAGTAATACCTTTGATAATTGTATTTTGTGGGATAATGGCAGTAGTGAAATTCTTCCTACTGGTAATGCCACCGCTACTTTAAATTATTCCATTTTAGATGATAGTAATATCAATGGAACGGTTCAATTGCCTACCAATGTATCGGGTAGTAATAATTTGGATAGTGACCCTTTATTTACCAATGATAGTTTGGTCATTGATTGTATGTCTCCTGCGGTAGATAGAGGAAACACATCTGTCAGCGTTGGGGCAATGGATATTGCAGGAAATAATAGAAAAGCATCCCCTTTTTTAGTAAGTAATTATATAGATATAGGTGCTTTCGAAGTACAAACGATTACTGGTGGAGTTGATTTTGATTTTGATGGTTTAGCTAATGATTGTGATAATTGTGAAAACAAGCCCAATCCTGCTATTAATTTCGATGGCACAGATGATTATATGAATGCCGTAATTGATGAATTTGGAACAGGCAATCAAGTCCACACTATTGAAGCTTGGGTCTATATTGATGAATTATCTAATTTTCGGTCTTGGCCTTTGCATCTTGGACAATATGACTTTGCTAGTCATCATTGGTTAATAGAAGCAGATGGAGATTTTGTGGTTGGCAAATTCTCAGGAGCGCAATTGATTTTTTCCGTTCCCGTCCAAGAATGGACACATATTGCGACCGTCTTTGATGGCGCTAACTTATGGGTTTATAAGAACGGTGTAGCTCAAGGCCAAACGGCAGTTAATTTCAATTTTACCAATAAAGAATTACATTTAGGTAAAAAAAGAGTGTCCGAAAATGATTTTAATGGTAGTATTGATGAAGTCCGAATATGGAATGTGGCTCGAACTACTCAACAACTTGCTGCAAATAGTTATCGAGAACTGCGAGGCAACGAAGCTGGCTTAATCGCTTATTACGATTTCAATGAAGGGATGCCCAACGAAAATAATGCAAATCTAAATACCATTCCAGATATGTCGGGCAACGGCAATACAGGAACATTAAATAACTTCGCCAAAACTGGAACAAGTTCCAATTGGGTGATTGGCGCACCTGTTATACACCGAGATTTAGATGGTAATGGTTATGGTGATATTTGTGAATGTGACCCCATGACCGCAGGCACGCCTTGCGATGATTTGGATGCTAATACGTATAATGATGTATTAGATGCAGCTTGTCATTGTGCAGGTATACCCTTTTCGGAAGGCTGTGTTTCTGGAGATACGGAACAATTTGGTGTGGAAGGAAGCTTAAATATAAGTTTTACGACCAAAAATGCATTGAGTTGTACGGGTGGGGAATTGACTGCGGAGGCGCATATTACTTATAAGCAGTATTTGATGGATGATTGGTTTGTTTTTGAGGGTTTGGCTTGTAATGAGGATACACCAATTTTGATTAGAAGACCTAAACGATTAAGAGACAACGCAGCCTCTGCAAGAAATAATTATGATTATTGTTTTATGGAAACTTGGGAAATTGAAAATACTACCTGTGTTACTGATATTTTAACCATTTCCGTTTACGTATATCGGGAGGAAGTAATTCATACAAATCTATTAGTCAATCAAAATCCAATTCCTCAAAATCTATATCTAGCTGATAACCAAATCACTTCACAAGGAAGTATTTCAGCAAACGATACGGTACATTTTGTTGCAGGAGTGTCGATTATTTTAAATCCAGGATTTAATGCGGTTAGTGGTTCAACTTTTTCTGCCAAAATAAAAACGACTCCAACCTGTAATAATCAAAGAGTCATTACGGACTTTCCATCTACCAATATTTTAGAAAAAGAGGCTACAACAGCATTACCATTAATGAATATTTATCCTAACCCAGCAAGTACTAATGTAATCATTGACTACCAACTTCCAGCACCTACTAAAATAAATCTTTCTCTATACAATTTGGCAGGGCAATTTTTGTCTACTTTAGAAGGTTCTGAATTACAAGAAAGCGGAAATTATAATTTTGAAATAAATATAAATGATTATCCAAAAGGTATTTATTTTATACGTTTGCAAACAGCACAAACTCAAATAATAGAAAAATTAGTCATCCAATAGCTTATGCGGAATTTTTTTAATGGTTTACTAGTATTCTTGTTCCTTCATGGAACGGTCAATGCTCAAATCAATCGCCAATTAAAAAAAATAGACCAACAATTGGCTAACTATGAAATAACACCATGCAGAAAAAATATAGATAAGTTAGCTAACCGAATAAAACCTAGGCATCGTAAATATCATCAATTCTTATATCAACAAGCTCAGTTATTACAATTAGAAGGTAGTTATAAAAAAGCAATTAATACTACAAGAAAAGCTATGCCATTTACCCCTCCAAAAGAGCAAGTCTCGCTGTATATTCTACAAGGCAAATTAGCTATTGACTTAAAATTATTTGAAAAAGCGGATTCTTTCCTAAGGCAGGGGCTAGATTTACATCATTCATTTTCTTCTACGAATATTTTAGAAAAAGCAACCTTGTTTACTCATTTAGGAGAATTAATGGTCGGATTAGAACATTTTTCTACGGCAGATTCTTTGTACCTAATGGCAAGGAAAAATTTAGAAAAAGAAAAATTACAAAAAAGCATATTTTATAATACTACCTTATGTTTAATGGCTGAATCAAAAATAGAACAAGAAGAATTTGATACTGCCCAAACACTCTTGACTCAAGCCACTAGGCAAATAAATCAACTCCTTCCAAAAAATCATCCAGCACAAGCTTTTATTTGGGTACAAAAAGGAAGATTAGCTAGTAAAATAGGAAACTTTGAGAAAGCTGAAAATGCTTTTGAAAACGCATTACTATTTCGGTCAAATGTCTATAACAAACAACATTTATTATACAACAGAACCTTACGAAATTTAGCACTTGCTCTTTATAAACAAGGCAAGTATGCAAAAGCAGAGGATTTCTTATTACAAGTTAAGGAATCAAATGAATTGTCAGAAAATTCATCTACTGAAGCTGCTTATACAAATACTTATCTTGGCGCATTATATCAAAAAACAGGAAAATTAGAGCAAGCTATTGAAGCTTATCAATCCGCCAAAAATATTTTTAAAACGCTAGCTGATACAGGCGAATATAGCAACTGTGTTAATAATCTAGCTGTAATATACCAGCAAATAAATCAACCTAAAAAATCTACAGGACTCTTTGAAGAAAGTAAGCTATTCTTAGAAGAAAAAAACAAAGAAAATTCTCAAATCTATGCCGCCATCCTCATTAACCTAGGCCTCAACTACGTAGATGAAAATCAACCAGAAAAAGCCAAACCCATCTTAGAAAAAGCCAAGGCTTTAGTCTTAAAAATATTTGGACAAGAACATCCTTATTACGCTTCCGTCATTATTAACTTGGCACATTTATATGAAAAAACCAATCAGTTAGAAAAGGCGAGAGATTTTTATTTGGAAACCGAAAGATTGGATAAATTAATTTTGGGAGAAAAGCATCCTTATTTTATGTCAACCCTTTCCAATACGGCTAATATTTATGCACTCTTGGAACAACCCGATACGGCGCTGACCTACTACCAACGATTAATTGAAGGGCAAACCAATTTGATTTATAATTATTATAGCACGTTTGAAGAGGACACTCGATTGAGTTATCTGAAAGAAAGTATGGATTATTTTGAAGAGTTTTATTCTTTTGTCGCTCGGCAAGATACGATTGATGCCAAGGCTTATGTGGACATGCAGAATAGTAGTTTAGCAACTAAAAGTTTGGCCTTAGATTTTAGTGTCGATAATAAAATTCAAATTGATAGCTTGCAAAATCCCGAAGGCGTTGCTTTATTAAAAAAATGGACGGACTTGCGCCAACAATTGAGTCAAGCCTATACCCTATCTGAAAAAGAAAAAGCGCAAGCCAATTTTAATTTAGCTGAAATGGAAGAAGCGGCAATTTTATTAGAAAAGCAATTGGTAAGAGGTAACGAGGCAATGTCTAAGCAATTACATCGACAACAATTGGTTGCTTTTGAAGATATGCAAGCGGTGTTAAAGCCATCCGAAGTGGCTTTAGATTTTATCAAATTTAACTTTTATCAACCTGAGCATAAAACGGATAGCGTTTTTTATGGGGTATTATTAACTAATAAGGCGGCGGAAACCCCACATTTTATTTATCTCGCAGAAGAAAAACAACTCCAAAAAATATTACGAGCTAAAATTCGCTCCAATGGTAGTAATTATGTGGCTAACCCTAAAATTGGCTATGATTTATATCAATTGCTTTGGCAACCTTTAGTGCCTTATTTAACAGGGATTAAAACCATTAAAATATCTCCAACGGGGTTATTACATAAAGTGTCTTTTGCGGCTTTGCCTACAGCTATAAACGGTAGTGCTACTTTGATGAATCAATACCGCTTTGATTATTATGGGAATATGAGAGATTTGGTCAAACAAGCTACAACTAATAACACATCCAATAACAGCATCGCCTTAGTCGGTGGCGCTAATTTTGATTTAGACTCCCTTTCTTTGCAACAACTTTCTGCCTCCTCTACTACTTCTTTAAGGACGACTAATGATGTAAATCTAAGCGTTGATTTAACCAAAACAGATACTAGAAATCAGGGAGTTGATTCCACCCGTTCCGCTGTCCGCTTTAATTATTTGCCCGGGACAGCAAAAGAGGTTAGAAATATTGAGCAGCAATTCCAGCAAGCAAATTGGCAAGTACAAACCTTTGTCAATAATCAGGCTTTAGAGGATAATATTAAGCTATTAAGTGGTTCTCAAGCACCGTCTATTTTGCATCTAGCCACGCATGGTTACTTTTTTGCACCACTCAAAAGACAGCAAAAGAAAACGCTGACTTTAAAAGATAGAATCCGAACTTCCAGTAATCCTTTGATTCGTTCTGGTCTAGTATTCACGGGCGTCAATCATACTTGGAAAGGTGGCGGCCGTATTCCTAATTTAGACGATGGTGTTTTGACCGCTTACGAAATATCTAATCTCCATTTATTTACTACCAACTTAGTTATTTTATCTGCTTGCGAAACAGGGTTAGGAGACATCTATGATACCGAAGGGGTATTTGGTTTGCAAAGAGCGTTCAAAATGGCAGGCGTTCAACAATTAATCACTAGCCTTTGGAAAATTCCTGACCAACAGACCCAAGAATTGATGACGACCTTTTATCAATTTTATTTACAATCTAATAATGCTGCTGACGCTTTATATCAAGCGCAATTGACGATGAGTGAAAAATATCGTCCTTTTTATTGGGCAGGGTTTATTTTGGCGAAATAAATAAGAATTGTTTTTTGAATGATATTATTAATGCGGAATAATCCCAATCGAGCATAATACTGAAACCCCAAAGAATATGGCGTTGATACTTTGCATCAGCGCCTTTTTTAGTTACCAATTGTTATTAGATTTATAACAGAATGTATCTTATTTATTACATTATTAAAGAATAATTATTTAGTTTTGCCTTCCCCTAATACGATGTTAAATGACTCAATATTTTAGTCCTATTTTTTCTATTAACATCCTTTCTACAAATGGTTCCTGAAGGAAAAACTAGCTATTGATTTTCAGTTCAAGAAACGTTTTGTCTCTCCTCAAAAAATCAGCTTACTAAAATTTGTAAATTATTTAAAATTGACCTTTATCAATTATGAATAAAGTAACCGATAATATAGCACAATCTGCTACCTTACCTGCTGACTTTTATTTCGATACTGCTGTTTGGGAACAGACGAAAGAAGCTGTTTTTGCCAAAAGTTGGTTATATATTGGCGATGAACAAGCCATTTTTAATGTAGCTATTAATACTTACCCTTTTTTCTTATTAGAAAAATATATCGAAGAACCATTGGTCCTCACAAAGGAGGAGGAAGCAATACGTTGTTTGTCAAATGTCTGCACGCATAGAGGATTTATTGTAGCGCATCATTCTGGTAAAAACCGAAAGTTGACCTGTGCTTATCATGGTAGACGATTTAATTTAGCAGGCAAATTTGAATTTATGCCTGAATTTAAAGAGGTAGAACGTTTCCCTCGACCTTGTGAACATTTGCATCAATTGCCTTTAAATAAATGGGCAAATTTCCTTTTTACAAGTCTTGACCCCAAGATTGATTTTTCAGAAATGGCAATCGAACTAGAAAAGATGGTTGGGTTTCTAAATGTGGAAGATTTTGTATTTGCGCCTGAATACTCCAAGACTTATAATGTGCAATCGCATTGGGCACTTTATGTAGATAATTATTTAGAAGGTTTTCATGTACCTTTTGTCCATCCAACTTTAAATGGGATGTTGGATTATGGTAAATACGATACGATTTGCGATGGTCACATGGTCTTACAAGTAGGCTATTCGGATAAAGGGACTGAAACATTTGATTTCCCTGAAGACCATCCCGATTATGGTAAAAATATTACCGCCTATTATTATTGGTTTTATCCCAATTTCATGCTAAATTTTTATCCTTGGGGCGTGCAGTTAAATATTGTTAAACCAGTAACCCCTAATTTCACCAAAGTAGAATTTTTATACTATATCAAAGACCGAGAAATTTGGGATAGAATGTCAGGCGATGCGGTTGGTGAAAAAACACAGCAGGAAGATGAATGGGTCGTAGAAGGTGTGCAAAAAGGATTAAAATCTCGATTTTATACAGATGGCCGATTTTCTGCTAAACGAGAAACGGGGGTGCATCATTTTCATCGGTTGTTGAAACATTATTTGTCGGTTTAGAAATTGTAAGAGATAAATCACTACTCTACTATCATTAAGGTAGGTCAGTTTAGACGCTCCAATGTTTTGAAAACAATTGCCGTCTAACCATTTGTAGAAAATAAAAGAAAGGCTAGCAGTATCTTTAGACACTACTAGCCTTTAATAAAATTGGTCTATGTTCAAGGAGTATATAAGTAGTTAGTCGTCATCATCTTTATTAAAACCACCATCACTAATCATAATTACTTTTTTCATTAAATGTTCCGTTTCCGTTTGTAAGCTAATATAGAATAGTCCTCCTAACAAGAATTCATCCGTCAATGCTATTTCATGTTTTCCCGCAGGTAATACCTCGTCTTTTAGCAAGGATTTTAACATTCTTCCCGACTGATCAAAGACCCTTAAATTAACCTTTTCTAATGTTGATAAATTCAACACCAAAGTCGTTTGGTATCTAAATGGATTAGGCTGAATTTTGAGACTAATCGTTTCGGCTATTGGAGGCGTAGTTGTTAATTTAAAGTTGGACAACTCCGTTTCTGATGTCTGCATATTAGGGTTAGCACATGGCGCTATTGTATACTCTGAACGGTCAAGTATTTTGATTTTAAATCCAAGATTTATGCTTGCAAAACGTTAGTTTTAACATTGATAATCAAATAGTTATATTTTTGTTAAGATTTTCTTAACAATTCACAAAACTTGACCGTTTCTAGTATAGCAGAAAAAATCCCTCCAGGTTCAACCGTAAATCCAGGTTCTAAATTAATTGTATTACTTGCTTGGAAAGTAACGGTTGTGGTCGAGCCTACTGTTCCATCTGAGGTTATCTTATTATTCGCCTTATAATCATCAGGCGTGATTGGGTTGCCTGATATCTGTAAATCTTCACCATCGCAATTACAAAGTCCACTTTTATCTTCTATGAGTATGCTAGTTACACAAGAACTAGTATTTCCTTTTAAATCAACAACGGTTAGTGTCACCATATTCGGACCAACATTTGAACAATCAAAGGTCGTTTTATCCAAGGACATGGATGCTATTCCACAATTATCAAAAGAACCTTCATCTACATCCGAAGGCAATACATTAACAATGCCGCCATTTAATCCTAAGGACAAACTATTACAAATCACCATAGGGGGAGTGACATCTACTGCACAGTCATCCGCACATTGTTCAAAGGTGACCGCATCTCTTTGTATGCAAGTGCCACAAGTTGCTTCAAAGATATAAGTGCCTGCTTGATTGGTTTGGAAAGTCAAATTATTCGCTCCAGCAATCGGGGTTTCTACCGTATTTACAACTTCATACCATTGATAGGTGCAATTCCCTACTGCATTTTCTACTACGCCTTCTAAGGTAATTGTGTCATTATTACATTGGAAACAAGGCCCCAATGCAGCAACTATCATTGGAGGGTCAATTGGAATAACGGTGGTTTTCAGGAATTCATCACAACAATTATTTTTCACTACTGCATAATAATTTCCACTATAATCATTGTTTGGCAAACTAGCCGTGTAATCGAAAGTTGCTGGGCTACTGGTATAATTGCCTGTATGTATTAATTGACCATCTTTATACCAATCAATGTCGTAATCACAATCACAACTATTGCCCGTACCCGAAGTACAAGGATTGAAATCCACACTCATTCCGACGCCTGTGGTTCTACAAGCATCCAAAGGTACCGCAGTAAATTGAGCAATAGCCAATTCGTCTTTAATATCAATCTTAATAATCGCTGTATCTAGCGTAGTACAAGCCCCATTCTGTTTCGTCACCATAAACCAAGTAGTCGTAAAGAGTCGATTGGTGTTGTATACCGGATTTTGGTTACCTGCTGCTGGAATAGCCGTGAAGTTAGTGCCATCCGTACTTTCATGCCAGAACCACATTGGCGGTTCTCCTACACAAGCTGGATTATATTGAATCGTCGCATCTTGCCCAGGACAGAATGGCATAGCTGTACTAGGATAAATTAAACTTAATTGCCCAACTGCTGCGTTATCATTATCTAACCTAATTGTTGCAGTACAATTGGATGAACCACAAACGCTATTGATAACAGCGGTATAAGTTACGGCATAGGAACAAGCATCTGCTGCGCCCATAAAATCAATGGCAGGCGGTTGATATTTTAAACCGTTTTCGCCTAAGATAGTATCTCCATTCTCATCCTTCCAGATAATCGTATATTCACAATTTTGCCCATTGGTATCTAATTCTATGCATATTGGTGCAGGTATAATTGGTATTCCTGTGTAACAATAAGCGGTATCTTGCATGGAACAAGTAACAGGTTGACAAATTTCGATACTATCGAGATTAGAGGTCAGTTTTGTACAAGGTCCATTTGCCATTATTACTTCTGCATAAATACAAACATCTCCAGTTAAATAACTTGGTAATAATAGTAAATCAGCATAGCCATTATTCACTTGATAAGGTGTTCCACCAAAAGGTGTGGTTGGGCAAGGTGCAGGACTAACGTACCATATAGTCTGTGCAATATTGCTAAAATCAATAGAACCATTAAGCGGTACCAATAACTGGTTATCTTGATGGCATACTTCTTGGCTTTCGACATAAACGGAATCACAACAGGGCGTATTAAAGCCATACCCTAAATCACATTCTGCTATTTGTCCATCTGGACAAATACAACTAAAATTCACCCCTAGATTAATAAAAGTAGGGATTGGTCGAATAGAGCTAATAGTACCGCAAACTTCTGCTGTATCTGGATGAATCCAATTAACCGTTTGGTTATCCACTACCATTCCTGACTGGTTAGAGGTTAAGGTAATTGTACAATTCGTATTTACTGCATCGTTCAATTTTTTAACTTTTATACAAAAGTCATAACTAGTTGCTGAATCTCGACTACAAGCAATTTCTCCAGATACTATAGTCGCACATTCACAATAAACCGTAATCACAAAAATACAAGAATCTATATTTCCATAATTATCCTTAGCGTAACAGGTTACTGGAGTTCCCCCGCATTCAAAAAAGGCGCCTGATTCATAATTACACCAAACTGAATCAATTCCACAACTATCTGTAGCAATTGGTGGGTCAAAAAAGACGTTGATACCTCTATCACATGCTGGAATAGTTTCATTAATATCATTAGGACAAATAATATTCGGTGGCGTTGTATCGTATATTCCAATATCCTGACAGAGTGTATCCTTACAACCCGTATCATCCATAATTGCTAAGCAAATTTCATATACGCCAGTATCGGGTGCTGTCCACATGGTATTCGCTGTATTGGCAATAGTAATGCCGTCAACTAACCATTCATAAGTTAGATTCCCTGAACCAATAGCGGTACTCGTTAGATTTATTTTTAAACAATCCTCCGCTAATATCCAGTCAAAATTCGCCTGACATGAATCCATCTCACAATTAATTTGTAGGGTATCTCGGAAAACCTTTTCAAAACAGATGTCTCCTACAGAATCTCTCTCAAAAACTATCCACGAAATAATATAACTGCCGCTTGTAGCATACGTGTGCATCGGCATGCTTCCATTGGTGAATGGTCCATTCTCAGAAGTTCCATCTCCCCAGAAGATGTCATTTATTTCTGTACATTCTTGCAAATCACCAATGTTAACGGTGACCTTACAAGTGTCAATATCAATATTTACTTGGTTTTCTATTTCCTCGCAGAAAGCATTATAATCAGTACAACATTCTCGAACAGACTTAGTTAACTCCAAGCAAACATCGTCAATACCAGCATAGGAAACATATTCACCATGGTCAATATTCTGGTCATTAATAACCCTTAGAGAGATTCTGTCATAATCATTTTGTGGAGTCCACTCAAAGCAATAGTTGGCCCAGTCTGTATTGGATATTTCTGGAGTTGTGTAAATTTCTTCACAAATGCCGGGACATCCAGCTTCAGGTAGTGCTTGATTACCCGCTCGAACTTGAATTTTTGCCCAATTGGGCGCTTGTGAATTGCTCGCTATATACTTTGCACAGAAACTCAAACGATAGGTATTCCCCGCTTCAATATTCAAATTTCGTTGTTCTGTACATTCTCCGACTAATTCATTTCCCCACATGTACAAATAGCCGAGACTATCACAACCATCATTATTATAGATTTGAGGAGTGCGACAAGTTGGTATCCAAGGACTGCCAGTACCACTCAAATTAGCTGTTGGGTATCCACTAAAACTTCCATTAGCAATTAAGGAATTATTTTCATTACAGCAAGTATCTGGTGGACAAGGTGGTAAAACCAAACAAAGGGTATCTTCATTCATACATCCCCAATCAAATAAAAAGTCAGAGGATACGCCGTATAAGCCTAAGTGTAATTTAACCGTATCTCCTGGTAGAGCTACGCTTGTAAAAAGCGTTAAATCAATGGTATCCATTGCACCCGGAGCTAGTGGGGGATTGAACGTTATGCCAGAAGGGCTAACCGTTACTGATGCGCCTACACCGCTTGGTTGTATACTAATACCTGTAGCAGGATGAACATTTTTGTTTTTTACGACTAAACAATATTCGTAACTTGCACCAAAATTTTGGAAGCAATCAGGGCCTAAAGGAGGCAGTGGATTTCCGCAATCCCAAATTCTAGTAACATTTGTCAATTGAGAAAAAATATCAATTGTACTCAATAATGGGTTACAGACTGGACCAGCAATTGTGCCTTGACAAATCTGTAACGTATCTCCTTCACAATTATAAATAACGGAATAATCTCTGTCAGGAACACTGGAAGATTGAGTGATAATAACGGGTTGACCATTCCAATAGGCTTTATTGACGTACTCTAAATACAATCCAGTACATCCTTGATTAATGGTTGTTTGGATTTGATTTCTTAACCAAGTTTGACAGAAAGGATTGGCGAAACAAAGAGAATCTCTATTACAATCTACTTCTTTTTGGATAATTTCTACAATTTCTACACAGCCTGAATCACAATTTAAAATCGTGTATTCCATAACATCAGAAGTGTCTACACATCCCACTGCACTAGTTAAAATAACCTGATAATCTCCACTTTCAGTAATCGTTAAACAGTTATCCATAGAGGCAGGAATTGGCACACCATCTTTTAACCATTGATAGGCAGCAAAATAATCAGGTAAACAGATAGTATCCTGATTACAGACTTCAAAACAACCTGCTGGAACTACACAAACATCGGGTAATGGATATACATAAGTATTATTACTCGTCGCACTACATCCTGTAATTATATCTGTTGCGGTTACACTAATTGCTCCTTCTAAGGCTGGTTGTAAGGTAATGGTACTTCCAGTCATTCCATTACTCCAACTATAAATTAACCCAGCTACTGGAACTACGGATAAAACGACGACATCTCCTTCACAAGCTGTTGTTGGTACAGATGAAATGACTGGAGGTGCTGGACTATTGTGAACAGTAACTGGAATGGAAATTACTGTAGAACAAGCAGGCGCAGCTGTTTGAGAAATGGTTAATTCAATCGTATGGCTGCCTGCTGGTAACAAAGAATAATTTAATTCATTAATACTTGATAAAGACGAACCACTCCATTTCCAATCGTAATTATAGCCTTCTGTTGCAGTTAGCATTAACGCATCTCCTAGGCAAATTTCTAGATTCCCTGCTATGTCGATACTTGGAAATTCAAATACAGTAATTGGTATATCCGCACTCTTTTCTTTACAATTATTATTATCCTTAACTTCTACATAATAAAAACCAGTGGTCGTCACTAAATAAGTATCGGAAGGCCCGCTTTGTAAACTTAAATTAGTCGTACCATCAAACCATTCATAATTCATCATGCCGCTTGGTGTAGCAGTCAATGTCACGGTTTCGCCTGCACAAACTGCTCCTGAAGGCGATGCGGTTATCGCAATTGGCGTAGGTGTTGGATGAATAATAATGGACTGGCTAAAATTCGTACTACTCTCACATCCATATTCATCTTTGGTCTTTAGGGTTACGGTATAAGTATTTGGTGAAGTATAAGTTCTACATGGATTTTCTAAAGCAGAACTAGCACCATCGCCAAAATCCCATAACCATTCTACTGCTCCACAAGAGTTACTACTGAAAGTTACTTTCTCGCCAACACAAGCTGTTAAGGGTATAGTACCAGCTGGCGTACTCCCAGCCAAATCAATCATTTTTGTAACTGTGTCAGTACAAGTAATATTATTTTTATCAATCGTTGTCACTTCTAAAGTAACAGGTACGGTATTGCCACAATTGCTACAAATATTTTCTATGGGGTGTTCATCTGTACTCGTAAAAGTGCTACTTGTACAATCGTCTGTAAAAGTCCACAGATAGGAAACACTAAGATTTTGTGGATTTAATAAGGTCAGATTCGTAAATTTATAAGCTGCTGGGCCTGCTGAACAACCATCAAATTGCCAATCCCAATCTACGACAATTGGTACGATTAAGGTGTCGCAATATTCTACGATACAACTATCTACCCCATTCACATCTGGTACTTTTCCATTCACACAAACAAAGTAACTACCAACGTTATCATAGGAATGATTTGCGGTAATACCATTTCCAATTTGCCCATCTCCAAATTCCCAAAAAATGCTACTTGAGCTTACATTGGCACTACTCGTACTTGTAAACGCATAACTTGGTCCACAATCAGAGAAGGTGAAGTCTAGGGTATAAGGTTCAGCGTTGCAAGTATCAATGCAATCATCTTGGAAGGTATTGAGTATATTGGATATTTCAGTACATGCTCCTTGCGTAATAACACAGCGATAGAAACAAGGAGTGGCAACCATTGGGATATTTAAAATAGCGCTCATTCCACCACCAATCGGCAACCAAGTACCGCTACAATTTTCTTCCCATTGATATGTATACCCACTACCTACTGCCGCCCCTAAGGATAAGTCAATAGGAATTGGATTCCCCATGGCATCTTCACAAATTCTAAGGGTTGAAAGGGCAAAAATTTCTGCAGTAGGGCCTTCTTTATCAATACAAATAGTGTCAGATAATTCACAACCAGTTGTTGTATCTATTCCTTTAAATAAATAGCAACAACCTCCAATTACGCTATTAAAAGCAGGATTCGTGGTCGCACCTGTCGTAAAGGAAAGACCTGGTTGATCTAGACAAACCAAAGAGGAACTACTATAATTACCTGTTACATTAACCGTTCCCGTTGTACCACTACAAAGACTTGCAGGGCCAGTAATGATAGGTAAGGGTGGTGTAATTATCTGAATCATTATTGAATGGGAAATTGTTCCACCGCAATAATCGGCAGTTAGCGTAGCAGTCCCCATATCATTATTCCAAAGCACATCTATATTGGTTGTTCCTTGTCCAGCAGTGATACTACCTAGTGTCGTCGGGCTAATCGTCCAAATCACTTCTTCTTCTGGTGGTAAGGTGCCAAGCGGTAAAATAGCTGCGGAATAACTTCCTGTAGAATTAATACAAGCATCTACATTGCCATTAATCATTATACTTTGAACAGGTTCAACTATTGTGGTGACGGTATTCGAGATACAATAAGGTTTCTTGGAACTCTGTTGATATAAATCAATTTGATAAATACCGCCTGTTCCCCAAGTAATTAAAACCTCTTTTCCTGTTGGGGAACTAACCGTTCCTCCTGTTATAGTCCAATAAATATCTCCATTTAAAGGGCTAGCATCTGCGGTATATTTATAATTACCGCCTGGGCAAATAACAGTTGGGCCAGTTGCTAAAAATGGCGACACTGGTTTAGGGGCTACTTCTACGGTATAAGTCGCAACATCATTACAATAAAAATCGAACACAGTTGGAGCGGCTGTAATTGTGTAATATCCAGCCGATGTATTCCATAAAATATCTACGGATTGTCCGATGGTAGCACCTTGAATAGTTCCACCACTTACTGTCCAAGCAAAATCTCCTGTATAACCCAAGATTGGCGTTGCAGAATAAGTGCTTACTTCATTTTCGCAAACTAATCTTTCTCCAGTGATGGTATATTCAGGTTTAATATTGACGGTTAAAGTATCGGTGGAAGCGCAGTTTTCTTTAATATGCTGGATATTAACTACGACTTGTCCAATAGGTCCAAAACCCCAATCGACGGCAATATTATTTTGATAAGGGGCAGTTGTAGTAATCGTGCCATTTCCTATTATTTGCCAATCGTAAATAACCCCCATAAATTTAGGTACGGCATAGTGATGACTACTATTTTCGCAAACTACGGTATCTCCAATAATGTTTAAATTATTAGGATCTATAATCGGAATAGCTACTTGATTAGGCGTCGTACAATAAGGGTCATTCGTACAACCCGTTACACTTAATTTTACAATCCCTTCATCGCCTGCTAACCATTGTACACAGACAAAAGTATCATTGACTGTTCCTCCATTAACGATTAAACCATTAGGATTTACCACCCAATTATAAGTACCTCCGATACATACATTCGGCGTAGTATAACAGGCAGTGTCTCCAACACAACTAGTTGCTGCACAAAGAATAGGCGGAGCAGGTTTGAGGTCTATGAAAATATTCATTTTAATGGTATCCGTACAGCTACAAGCCGTTACACAGTCGCAATGCATTTCCATCTGTTGCTCTCCTTCCACAACATAATACCCCTCTTTAACTACTTCTTCTATAGAATTACTGACAATCAAGCATACAGTTTTTAATCCTCCTGTGCTATAAGCATGTGTCGGATCCTGGTCCGTAGAAATGTTCCCATCTCCAAAATCCCAAAACCAACTTTCTGCATTTGTAGATAAATCTGTAAAAGAAATAACCGTGTTGGAACAAGGGCTAACAGGAGCATACGTAAAATTCGCAGTGGGGCTTTCAATAAACTCTATACAAATAGTCGTAGAATCTACACAGCCATTAGAGGCAGTTTCTATTAAAGTAAGCCCCGCTGGTTGCATAGCGCCCCACTCTATCACTACAGAATCTAGATTGGAAGCGCCCAAAACATTTCCGCCTGTCACTGTCCAATGATAAGTACTTCCTAAATGTTGTACTGCATGGTAAATTTGAATAGAACTATCACAAGTAATGACACAATCTTCGGCAGTTGTATCAGTTCCCGTAATAGGGCTATTTAAAAAGCGAGGGTCGCAGATTTTATTACATTCTGGATTTAATGGCCTAGGAAAAGTAACACAATTTTCTTGTACTAATATTTGTGGGTTAATAAAAACTGTATCGCAGTTTGGACTACTTGGAAATGGGCAAACAGAAAGCGAATCCGTTATTTCAACTTGGGTAAAACAAGTAACCGTATTCCCATTAATATCCGTCATCGTTACTTGTATATTATTAACCCCTATATGGCTACAATCTAAAGTATCTGGCGAAATGATAATGGTATCTACGCCGCAATGTGCCTGCGTTAAATCTTCCAGTACCATTTCTGGGGTTAATATGATTTGTTGTCCTGCAAAACCTAGGTTTATTGTAAGATTATCCTTGCATACCAGCGTAGGCGGGGCATTACTTTCGATAGTTAGGAGGCCATTATTGGTCGTAAAACACTCCTGCTGATTAGGACTTGCAATTTCTATAATTGATGGACTATTTGAAAAATTAATACTAGTTACACCACTTTGTAAAGCGGTATAACATATTTGAAAGATAGCTGAATTATCTGATATCGAAATACCATTCGCTGTAGGATCAAACCAAGAGAATGCCAATACTCCATTTCCTGCATCGCTAGTTAAAAAATTACCGTTGTTTAAATTAGGTAAATTAAACCCTTGAAATCCTTGGAATTGTAATAAAATTGGGTCAAAACTAAAAGAAGTTTGCATGCTCGCTATATCTACAAAATTCTGCACAGTTACATCTATACATACTTGTTCTCCTTGGCAAACAGTATCAGGTATCATTGATAAAATAACACAGGAGTCCATAGGAGGTGGACACATAGTAGTATCCACTGTTATTAAACCGTCATTTGTAATCGGTAAAGAGGCCTCTGTTGCTGAATTCACTACTAATTGATTCGTAGGAGCATTGCTAAAAGAAACCGTGGTACTAATATTGTTTAGAATTGTAAATTCTAACTCAAAAAGTACACTACCATCAGCTAGTGATACATCTCCATAAGCAGATTCTCTCCAATAAAAAGGTAAATGCCCATTATTAATTAATCCAAAATTATTGGCATTAATTTGAGCAGTTGAATTATAATTTAAGGTATTGGAAAGTTGAAGATTTGTAGGATTCCAATTTATACTAAACTGTAAACCACTTACATTAGTAAAATCTTCGATGGTTATTGGAATAGTTACTTTATTAGTATCACAAGCTACTACTATTGCACTCATTGAAAGCTTAAGGAAAGAAGTCGTTAATGAATCGCAACAACCATCTACATTACCGATTTGAACGGCTATAAAATCGGCCTTTACATCATTTGAAAAATTAAGTATATCAATTTGTTCAGGAAAATTTTCAGCGGCAGGATTACTCGTCGTAAAATTATAGCCACTATCTACGAAACGCCAACAAGTATTATTATTGAACTGAGATCTGGCATTTATTACTAAATGCCTGATACTAGCTCCATCAAAAGCTGTAACTGTACCAGATTTATTAACATCCCCTGCTATATACTGATAGGGAGAGGTTAAATTGCTACCACCTAAAATGTGATTGCCAATCAGTAATTCATCTAAAACATTGATACAACTATCTCTACAACTATCTACATTCATTGCAGGTAGTACCATATAATTATTGCCTGTAGCTAAATTATCAAATTTGTAACAACCATTGCTATCGGTATAGGTGCTATCTATTTGATTTCCTATAAGATAAACTGTCACCCCTTCTACTGGTTCGCCACAATCTTGTTGAATTGTTCCTGAAATATACTTAGTACCACATCCCGCAAGCGCACTAGAACTCACTAAATTAGAACTAGTTCCATTCCTAGAAAAATTCATCAAATCACCATTATTATCTCCGCCTGCCAAATCAGGAATTTGGGTAATGCTTGTATTATTACCAGCAGGAATGCCTAAATCAAAATTATAGTACAATACTAAACCTGTCTCATTTCCATTTAATGCACAATCTTTCTCCGCTGCTACCTGTGTTGAGTTTTTAGCAAAATTCCAAATTCTCACTTCATCTAATAAGCCCTCATAGACCATGCTTTGTAAAAAGCTATGCCGGCCGAATCTTAAGGTAGCATCTAAATTATAAGTTCCTGTGACATTAGTGATGTAAGTAAAACTAGCATTATCTAAAAAAACAGTCACATTATTTCCAGATTTAGCAAAAGCGAAATGATGCCAAGCGCCATCTCTGATATTTACAGCAGGAAACGGATTGATAAAAGCACTGGCATTATTAAAATTATCATCAACAATATGGATAGTGCCATTAATGTCTGAGACCTGTAATCTATTTTGATTGTTCGCATCTGTCCAGTTAACAAAAGATTGTCCATTCCCTCCTCCACTCATTTGGGATTGAAACCAAAATTCTATCGTAAAATCAGGGTTTCCTGTAATAGGGCTATTGGTAGAAATATAATCTTCTTGCCCGTCAAAGTGCATACACAACTTTTCCTTGCTACTGTAATTAGTTGAAGGGGTAGCATAAAAATTATTCAACAAGAAAAAAAGAATAGGCAAATTGCCTAATAAAATAAATAAAGAGGAAGTATTATATATATTTTTCATTGCGGCTATTTTTAATAGTCAAGATTTGTTGTAGTCAAAGAGTTAAGGACAAAATGGGTTAAGGTGCACAAGGCTTCACAAATCGAGTAGTCGTTGCCGAACAACCATTCGCATCCATCACCGTCAGGGTATAAGTCGTGCCAGCAGGGTCGGGTAAATGCTCAATTGTACAGCCATTAGTACTGACAAGTGTTCCATTATTATAGGCCCATTGATACGTCATGCCTGTATTGCCACAAGTAGATTGGGAATCACAACCACTAAGCGTAACAGATTGCCCTTGGTAAGCACATTCATTTGGCATTAGTGGACAACTAATAATCGCTTCCACTTCACAAACATCTAGGCAAAATTGGGTAGAGGAAGTGACTTGGCATCCATTGGAAGCTTCTACCCAATAACAACCATTTTGATTGGCTTGGTAACTATTACCAGTTCCGACAATTAAGCCATTACAAAGCCAAGTATAAGTGATGGTGAAATTGGGGTCTGTTTGTGGATTGGTTATAGTTAAGGTGCTGTTGTTTCCTAGGCAAATTGGACTTGTTCCATTAATATTAACTGCTATCGGTGCGGCTTGTAAGCGAATTTCTAGGGTATCGCTATAACAAGGGTCACAGGCAGAAGGAGAAGAAAGTGGCTGACAGGCAATTCTATAAAAAATAGCAATTGCACCCGTTGGCCAATAGAAAGAAGGCAGTACATTGGTATTTTGTACCGTATTGGAAAAGCCTAAAGGCTGCCAAGTGGCCAAATCAAAAGTATATTCCCATTGAGGCGTACAATTCGTAAAAGGCTGGTCAATTCCAATGGCGGCATCATCTCCTGGACAGATATAATATAAATTAGGGTTACTTTGATCTTGCGTTAAATTTGGTGGGCTAGGCATTCCCGTAATCGTACCACATTGCGGCATTGGGTCTACAGAAATACATGTAGCTCCTTTTCGTTGTTTGCCACCGCAATTAGTCACGGAAACATTTACACAAAAATCACTTGTTCCTGCAATAATGGCTAAAGAAAAACTAGTTGAATTGGCTAAACTAGGAATCACGACTCCATTGGTGTCCCAAGTAATGGTCACTAGAGAACCTGTTACTGGATTAACTACAAAAGGATCACTATCTAAGGTAACGTTAATCGTTCGTATATCGCCTTCACACATTTGCGTATCCACATCTATTAAGACATCTGTCATAGTTATCGGACAACAAATTTTTACTGTATCAACATCTGTTGTATAAAAACAAGTATCTAGTAAATTGGGATCTCTAACTTCTACTATTGCTCTATAAGCCCTATCTACAAACCCTGTTGGGCTGGCATTACAATCTGTATTGACCACTAAAGGAGGCACAACAAAGCAGAAGTCTCCAAACGCTGCGGCTGTTTCATTCACCCAACCTGCGCCATCATTGTGCTGCCACATAACGGTATTACTACCCGTTGGTTGGGGGATAGTTTGGTTATATAAAAGACAAAGATGAATGGGGTCATTATTGCAAATCTCTGTTAACAAACTTGTCTGTAAAGGGTCTTTTATGGCTAATTCCAGCAAATTATAATTCGGGTAAATTAAACTTGCATTAGAGCAAATGAAGTTACTAATTGAGAAATTTAGTACAAAATTTTCTAATAAACCGTCATTTCCATTTCCAGTTAAATCATCCGCGTGGGTGATACTGGTATTATCAGCTGTAGCTATTCCTTGATCTAATTGCCAATAGGCCAATAATCCTGGCTCATCCCCCTTTAACACGCAATATTTTTGCGTATCTATTTCCACGGAGTCTCTAGGATAACCCCATACTCTAATTTCATCCATTTGCCCCAGCCAATTATCGAAAGGATTAGACGTACTAATACCTCCGCCAAACCTAATGGTATCTGTACTAAGTACCCCTACAGAATCTGTAAGAATTGGCAGACAATCCAACAAAAGGCGTGCCGTATCTCCTTCTTTTATTATCGCTAAATGATGCCAACTACCATCATTAAGATTCGGAGTGGCTGATTGCGTCGTGTCTGCGGAAACACTATTAATCCAAGCAAGGGATAAGGAGCCACCACATAATCCGACATCGAAACTAGAGAAAGTACTATTCAAACTGACTAATTTTCGAAAATTATTGGCACAATCATTATTAGATTCGCTAGCGGTGGACCGAAACCAAGTTTCGATAGAAAAATCAGCATTACCTGTAATAGGACTCGGGTATAGACTCAAATGGTCGTCTACTCCGTCAAAATCTAAACAGCGATTATCACATAATTGACCATATACCGATTGAGTAAAGAAAATAAGCAAAATCAAATAATAAGATTTCATGGTAATTTTTTAAATTTTCAAATTAAATATTTGATAGAATTAGGCAATAGTGTCAAACCTATTTAGCAGCAAAGACTAAAGTATAAAGGTGTGTTAATTGTAATTTTTGTGTTTTATAAGAACTTGTTTAAAACAATATTTTACTTAATGCAAGCTCTTTCCAAAAGGATTTTGTAATAGTTAATGTAGAGAATATCGTTAAATTAATTGTTAATATATATATTATTTTTTAAATATATTTGACTTATTGTTCCAATTTTTTAATATATACTATTTTTTTCTAATTTCAGTAGGCGATTCGCCGTACCTTTCTTTAAAACATCGAGAAAAGTAGGCTAAATTAGAAAAACCTACCCTATAAGTAATATCACTAACGGGGAGAGTAGTTGTTTGTAATAATTCTAATGCTTTGGACAGTCGAAACTCCCGAATATAAATAGAAATAGATTTACCACTACAAATCGTCACCTTTCGATGCAAACTCGTTCTACTAACACCCAATGCTTTACATAAATCACTAATACCAAATTCAAAATCGTAAGCATAAGTTGTTAATGTGGTATCTAGTTCGTCTAAAAAATTACCCTTTACTTCCCCTTTATTAACACAAGTCATACGTTGGTTTTTTAATTGAATGACTAAGCAGTACAACTCAGCCAAAAACGATGAAAGTTGTTTTGTTATAGGACACTGCTTGTTTTAGCTATTACTGAATAGGTGTTTTACTAGAAAGGTAGAGACTACGTGAGTTTAAATGAGTTATTTAAGTACAATACTTATTTTGAGTAAATATTGTTATTTATAATTTTAATTAAAATTATTTATACACCGTAGCTTTCGATACCCTAAAATTCTACAATTTTTATTGTCTCTCCAAAGACATTTTTTGTATCTTGTACGCATAGAAATTTAAATCCCTTAAACAAAAACTGTTTCTAACATACTTATTAACAATACTTTATACTTCTAAAATATTAAGAAATCTGTAATCGTAAAAATCATAAAATTTGCAAGAAAGTAAATTACTTAAGCAACTAAAAATCTTAGAAAAAGAGGAATTTAAGGGGCTTTATCTGTTTATTCATAGCACCTACTTCAATCAAAGTAAGGATGTTATTCGTTTGTTTGATTATCTTCGAAAATATTATCCTGTTTTTGATTCAGCTAAATTGAATAAAGAGGTTGTCTTTAAAAAACTCTTTCCTAAACAAGTTTATGCGGATATAAAATTGCGAAATCTGCGTACTAAAGCAGGTAAACTCGTCGAGCAATATTTAATTAATCTAACCTTTCAACAAGACGATTTTCAACGTAAAAAATTAATCACCCAGATTTATGGGCAGCGCAATTATTACCCCGCATTCGAGAAAAACACCCAACAATTATTGGATTCCCTAGAACAGCAACCCTATAGAGATGCTTGTTATTTTTATGATAAATATTTGTTGCAAAAAGACTACTATCTACATATTGAAACTGCTAAGAAAGAACAGACCGTAGCAATTATGCAAGATGCCTTGACCAACTTAACCCATTACTTTTCTTTAGAACGTCTTTTTTTAGGTATCGACTTAATTAATCGAGAAGCTATTTTTTCAGAAAAAAATCATTTCAATCCACAACAAGCGGCTATTGATTTACCTGAAAACAATTTAATTTGTCAACTTTTTCAAGGTATTATTGCTTTAAATAAAAACCAAACTGAAGCTGATTTTATTAATCTAAAAGAATTATATCTCAATAATATCAATCAAATTAGAGAAATCTATAGCAAAGAAATCTTTTTCTTTCTAACTAATCACGCTATTCGTCAACTTAAATTCAAGGAACAATTATATACACAATTACTATTTCAACTTTATGAATTAGGCCTCCAAAGAGGTCTTCTTCTTGAAAAAGATAAAATTGAACCTGGTACTTTTTTTAATATCGTTTCTGCTAGTTCAAAATTGAAAAAATTTGAATGGGCTAATCAATTTATTCAAACTTATCAATTCCACATAGCAGCACCTTATTCAGAAGAAACTAGACAACTTTCCATCAGCTATCTAAATTTTAATCAAGGAAAATACGAAGCCGTTATTAAACTTTTATCTACCCGCCGCTTTACAAATCTTTTTTACCAAATAAATGTAAGAACCTTATTACTGCGAAGCTATTATAAATTATTTGAACAAAATGTGACCTATTATCCGCTTTTGATAGCTCAATGCGAATCATTTATTAAGCTTTTACAACGAAACCAGAAGCTTCAAGAAAACAAGAAACACGCAACACTTCTATTTACCAAATTACTCAAAGTAATCGTTGAATCGAAATATACAGGTAGTTATAATAGAGAAAAAAAACAGCAATTTCTTGATATCATTCATCAATCCAAAGGAATCACACTACAAGGTTGGTTAGTAGAAATATTAGATCATTTGGACACAACAATAATATCCTAAAAGTCTGAACAATAACAAATCGTTATTCGCTATTATCCAGACTTCTGCTTTTATATTCTTAAATATCCATAATTTCTATGGTTATCACAGGAAATACTAAAAACATTGGCTTTTCAGATTTTAATAGCGCATTCGCTTCCAATTGCTTTTTCATAATAATAAAATTTTTAGGTTAAAAAATGAGTTGAGTTTGTTTTCGTTGGTTTTTGGTATAGCTCCGCCAGACTAAATGCAGGCTATTAGCTTGCAGTTAAGGCAAAGGGATATTGTTTATTCTAGCGCAAACTTGGCTGAAATAATAATGTTATTTAAAATAATTTAAAAAGAAAATAAGTTGCTAGAAAAAAAGTATTGACGGTTTTTATCGCCGTCTTTTTCCATTTAATTGGGTCTTTGCTACTTAATAACTTAAGGAAGGAAAAGGTAACAGGGAAAGGAATCTTTTTTTTAAAAATTACAAAAAGATGTAAAATATAGTAAGTCTATAAGGCGTCAGTCGTTCTCTTATTCCTATAATACAAACCTATCGAGCATAGACCTATTATTCCTAAAATGCCCAACATCCAGTTAGGGCGATTTTTAAAAACAGCTCCATAATTGCCTACATGCACAAAGCTTGCCCAGTAATAAGGATGTAGCTGTTGATTGCTTTCTTGGTTTTGTAGATAAGCTAATTTAGCTTGTCTTAATGCTTGATGTTTTAATAGTCCTTCTTTTAAATAACCGTAATAATATTCCATTAACTCAGCGGTCGTTTTATCATTTACCGACCATAAACTAGTTGTGATACTAGGCACTCCTGCATAGGCAAATCCATGTGCCAAACTCATCATCCCTTCGCCATGTTGATATTCCCCAATTCCTGTTTCGCAAGCACTTAATACGACCATTTCTGCTTTGACATCAAGATTGTACAATTCATGCAAATAAAAATAATCATCGGTAAAATAAATGCGACTTTGATCAGGGTTTTGGTCATCTATGCAAGCATGTGTCGCCAAATGAAGGATTCTAGCACCTTTGATTTGTTGCAAAAAACCTCCTTTATTAGCGGCTATCCCCATCAAAGATTCACCGCCAATTATTCCCACAATATTGCCAACTTCTGACTCATTAAAATCTAATCTACTAAGGCTATCAATGGAACAAGAACGACTCGCTAAGGGAGAACGATTTCCATTAAAGAGTGGAGCAAAACCCACAAAATCCTTGTCGAATTTATTCGCCTCTTTTTGCTGCTGATTCATTAGTAGCGTAGCACTTAAAGCATAAGAAATTGTATACTCGTTTTGTAAATAGGCTAAATTAGCCCACGAATTTATTTGTGGATTTGATTGTTGGATTAAGACCTCAAAAGGCAGGGCAAATAAATCTCCGTCTCGGATAATGATTAGTTCATTAATTGCTGGAGGTAGGTTTTTAATGGACTTTTCTAATAATAATTGATAAAGTGTTTGTCCTTGTTGCTGAAATTGTAGCAGGCTATTAGCGTCACTTGATGGATTATTTAAGGCCGCTCGGAAGGCAGCAATTTGGTTGGATATATCTGCTTTGGGGGTTTGGGTAATTTGTAGGTCGTTTTTGGTGATTGTGAAGGTGTAGATGGTGGAGTCGCCGTAGAAGTATTCTATTAGGGCTTGTCCTGCCTGGATTTGTTCTTGAAGTTGCGCTATTTCTACGCTATGATAATCTGGTACATCTAATAAATCAGCATAAACAGGATACTCAATTTTTATTTGTTCTTGAATTTTTTGTAGCTCTTGTTCCAAGTCGAATTTTGCTGACTCAAGCTGCGCTTTATCATTACCTCTAGCCTCTTCAATTTTTCTTTTATAAAAACTTATATTATTCTTCAAGGAAGAAAGAGTGTATCTTATAGAATCAGGAATCGCTAATTTTTCTAATACTTCTAATTTTAAAATTGATTCTTGTAGTATGGTTGCTTTATAGTTATCTGAAAAACCAAATACCTTCGTTAAATAAGTTACGTTCTTAGTTTTTTCAAATAATTCTAAACTGATGTTTATCCCCGTTTCTAGTATCTGTCGAGTGTTCTCATTTAAAAACACCTTGGAATTAGTAGATTGAAATGCTGTTCTTAATCGAGTGATTAATTGAGCTGCTAAATCAATGGTATTAAGTGCATTTTCAGGATTATTTATCACTTGCTGCACCAATGCTTTCTTATGAAGTATCTTTATTAAATCTGCGTCCGAACTAATATCATCATCTATCGCTGGATTTATGTTGCAATCATTTAATTCATTAAAATCAATTACTAGATTATTTATAGCCAACTGATAATTGGTGAGTGCTAAAGAATCATACCCTAAATCTAAGTAAACATCTCCTATATTCAAATAAGTCGCTGCAATATCTGGGTGTTTATCCGAAAAAGCAGTGTAGTATTGCTCTAAGGCTATTTCTAAGGTGAATAATGCCTTATTCGCTAGGCCATTTTGTAGATAGAGGATGCCTATTCCTTTATTTGCATTCGCATAAAAATTAGTTGGTAAATCGGGTGTGTCTAAAATATTTTGTAAAACAATCGCACTACTATCTATCATTCTTAATTTAGCATAGCATTCTCCTAAATTCTTATAATACTTCATCAAAGCTCTAACATTTCTCTCTGATGTTGGCATAGCTTTAACCAACTTTACAGCTTTATGTAAATAGTCTCTAGCGACTAAAAAATTCTTTTGATTAATATAAAAGATACTAATATTATTATAGAGTGCGCTAATTATGGTAGCATCCGCTTCTTTATCATCTTTATATGCTTTCAAGGCTTCTTGATAATACTTAAAAGCTTTAAATTCATCTCCTTTGGTCGTACATATCGCTCCCAAATTGATATAAGCTCGTGCTATATCAAAAGAATCTCTTTTTTCTTTTGGAACCAAGGCCACTGCCTCCTCACTTAACTTAATGGCAAATTCATAATTAGCTTTGCGATAATGATAAATTGTCAAGGAAAGTAAAGTACTATATTTATCTCTTAAAGAAATAGCCGATATAGTAGTCAACTCCTTATTTAATAAATTAGCAAAATAGTCTGCTTGTTGAAAATCACTCTCATTAAAATAATAACTTGAAAGCCCTCTTAATGTCTCTAAATATAAATTCCATATACCATATTTTTTTAACTCTGGATAAGCTAAATTGGCGTATTTTAGGTAATCGCTATCTTTTTCATGATTAATTTCAGCTAATTGGTATAACTCTATCGCCTTTATCGAATCTACATTACTATACAAATTAACTATAAAGCATTGCCAAATAGTAAATACTAATAAAATCGTTTGCCTTTTCATTAAAGTATTTAATTTTGAAGCTATTAATTAATTACTAAGAACAATCACAAATTTCTATTGGGATGGTTTCTATATGTGTATGAAGACTGTCAGTTGAGGTGCTATCACTATGTTCATGATTTATTAGTATCTCGATGTAATACTCATCATCACAAAGTGTTCCAGCATCAATTGGATCAATCACAAAATCAGTTTTTATACTAGTGATACATGTTCCTGCGTCACTGCATCTATTTGGCTTATAGTCGCAAGCAGTGATTGTATCATTTTGTACATATTCATCCCCGATTAGGATAGAATCATTATATATTACATTGGCATTAATAATCGTGGGAAGTGGATAATTTTGTTCGCAATCTAAACTATCACAAGGAACTTCTAAATAAAAGATATAAGATATTATTAGGGTACTATCTTCTTCTAAATGAAAACAAGGTATATCAGTAGAATCAATAACTAATCCATTGTCTAAAATTATGACTCCTGAATCTGAATGTCTCTTGCTAATTGACAAATTATCACAAGGACACGCTTTATCACAATTTATTAAGTCTTTATAGGTAGGATAATATTTATCATCAAAACACCAAAAACAAGGATCGTTCATTTGATCTACTAATAAGGTATCAATAGGGTTTTCATCCCCATTTCCGCCATTTCCCTCTCCGTTTGATAAAGGAGGACAGGCATAAAAGGTACAAACTCCTATAATCAATAGAAAGAAAAAGATATAATTATTTGAATTGCTTAATTGCATTTTCTATATTTTAAAATAAATCAAAAGGATTTTATATATCAAAAGTTAAGAGGCAAAGTAAACAACTTTCTACGTCCTTGAGTTGCACTATTGTTCCAAGATAAAAAACCCTAAATAAAACAAGGCATATAACCCCTAAAAAAATCAAAATCCACTCCCCAAATGTTAAAATTCCACATTTTAGCTTACCTTTAGCCTATTGTTGACATAATGTACAAGTGCCCACATGCAGCAACTTACAGATACTCAAATTATTACTTTTTTACAATCAGGAAAAGAATCATTAGAAGACCGTGCTTGTCGGTCGCTATACCAACAATACTATGGACTAATTGAAAGTTTAGTGATTAAAAATGGAGCAGGAAAAACAGTTACTAAAGATATTTTTCAGGAAGCCCTCATCGTACTGTGGAATATGGTTAGACGTCCTAATTTCAAATTAGCAAGTGCCTTAAAAACGCTCTTATACTCTATTAGCCATAATCTATTGAGAAATAAATTGCGTACCAAAGGGCGAACAGAAAACCTACAAGCCATCCATCAAACCATTCCTATTGACGAGTCCTTTTTGGATACTTTATTCCTTACAGAAAAACATAATTTATTACTACAAATATTGAAGACTATGGGCGCAGATTGCCAAAAAGTATTGCGCTTATACTATTTCCAGCAATTATCTATGAAAAAAATTCAAGCCGCTTTTGGTGATAAAAGCGATGCGGTGACTAAAAATCGAAAATCACGCTGTTTGCAAAGATTGAGAGACCATGTTTTATCTAATGAACAATATGTCGCAAATTTGCGCTAATCCCGTTTGAATATGGAGCCAGCCAATCAAAAAATATTAATAGAACGGTATTTCAGAAATGAATTATCTACCGAAGAATTGCAGGGTTTTCAACAACAATTGGAAACGAATCAAGCATTCGCCCAAGCAGTTGCTGTAGAACAAGATATTGTAGACACGCTTCGTATCAAGGAACAGCAGCGTTTTCGCCAACGATTAACTAAAATACATACGGAAGAAATAAAAGAAACACCCGTCAAATCTTTATTTAATCGACGATGGTTAATGGCTGCATCTATTGCTATTTTGCTCGGTGTTTCCTTCTTTTTATGGACGAATAATCAACCCTTATCTCCCCAAGAAATATTCGCAGCGAATTATGAACAACCTTCTTTAACGACCGCTCGGACAGGTGAAAATAATGCTGCTTTAGCACCAATAAAAACAGCTTATGAACAAGCAAATTATGCCACTGCTACTAAATTAATCAATGATTTATTGGCAAAGGAATATGATGGTAATTTAGCCTTAGTTCTAGGGGCCTGTTATCTAGAAAATAATCAAATAGAGGACGCTATTACCATTTTTGAAACGATTCAACAACAAACAGATTTAGCAGATGATGCGCTCTGGTATTTGGGATTAGCCCATCTTAAGAAAGGAGATAAAGCAGCAGCTAAACAACAATTCACTAATTTATTAGCTGGCACTATTCCTGTAACGCCAAAAAGAAAAGCTAAAGTTGAACAGATTTTAAATCAATTGGAATAATAAATACGTTCTTAAAAAGACCTAATTCTCCACTAAAAACCGTTTCGTCACCGCCATTTCCCCCTGTAATAAAGTCAAAAAGTAAACTCCAGAAGGAAAATGCTGAACGGATTCAGTTAGTATATTATCCTCGAATCGAGCAGGTTGAATCGTTTTCTGCTGAACGATTTGACCTAAAGTATTGATTATGTAAAATTGATAGGGTTCAAAATTGGGCGTTTCAAAGGCAATGGTCAAGGTGGAAGTAGCTGGATTGGGATAAAGCTGTAAAATTTCAAAGTTATTACCTTGTGGTTGCCCACAATATAATTGTACATTTTGCATCGCAGTAAAAGCATCCAAACGTCCTCCCGTTAAAGAACGGCTATTAAATCCTGCTATTGGTTGAGTGCCGTTTAAAATCGCAGCTTTAATAAATCTGGCGGTCGAAGCAGGATTATTAACTGCATCTTCGCCTAATTGAGTACAAGGCAAACTATACAATAAACCTACCGTACCTGCCACCAAAGGACAAGCCATGGAAGTACCATAGCCAAAGCTATAAGTGTTATCTAACCCAAGGGTATAAATCCGCTCTCCTGGTGCAGCTAAATCAATAGATTCTATTCCAAATCCACTACCTTTAGTTTTTTCATCTCGTTCATTAGAAGAAGTAACGGCAATAATAAAATCACTTGGACAACTTGGTAAGACATCTCCTACTTCATCCACATCTATTTCGTCATTATAAGTTGATACGATACTCAAAATGCCTGCTTGTCCCATCAATTCCATCATTTCGCATAATTCTTCTCCCAAAGAAAAGTCTTTATAATTTCCATCCCAACCAAAAGAATGATTTAATGCCACAATCAAAGCGCCTTCTACTCCATTCGTCTCATTAAATTTTTTGCGTAAGTTATAGGCATATTCATGCGCCTCCAACACTTCACTAATAAAGCTCACCTTAGAAAATAATAGTAAATCAATATCCCAATTAATTCCTGTTACACCTATTCCATTATTCCCTTTTGCGCCAATGACACCTGCGACATTTGTACCATGCTGCGTTCTATTACCACCTCTTAAAGTAGGCGTATGTTCATCCGTGAAGTCCACTAAATTTAGCCCTTTATAATCATCTATATACCCGTTAGCATCATCATCAATTCCATTATTAGGCACCTCGGCTTTATTCGTCCAGATATTATCTTTTAAATCTTCATGTGTTGGGTCAATGCCTTTTTCTAAAATACCAATGACAATTCGTTTACCATCTGCGGTTTGTCCGCCTGTTGTTTCCTCCCAAACCAAATCGGCTTGCACATTTAATAGATGCCATTGTTCCCTAAAATCAGCATCATCTGGCGTTATATTTCTATAAGTTAACGGAATGTCTTCCCCTACTTTTAAGACTGCCTTATCTTGTTTTAGTTGCCGAATTAATTGTTCGGTATTATTAGATTGGATGGCATACATATTAAAAATAGTGGAGACTTTTCTATAGGTTTTCACACCTGTTCTTTGGTAGTTATTCGTTCTATACTTTTGAAAAAATTGAACGGCGTCTACTTTTGGGTGTAATCGAATAATTACTTTCGTGTCAGTTAATAGTTTTGCAGATTGACCATTGGTCAGGAAAGGAATATTTAAGAGGAGGAGAAAAATGTATTTTTTCATTGGTATTAATGGTTCTGTCAGGAAATACTACCTTATTACCAACGTTTAAAGGACGATTTAGATTTGGTATTTGGTATTCTTAACATTGTCGGTTGTCGATTCAGGCTGACCGTAAACGCTTGATTTGCTAAATCAAGCAGACCTGCCCACACACAGTCAAGCCGATTTAGTAAACCTTATGCCCATTGAAAATCTAAGGTTTTGAGATTTACTAAATTCTAAAAATTTAGCAAATCTTCCTTAACTAAAACCGTTTAGGCTCTCGTTCGCTGACCATTTCAAACACCATTTCAATCACATCCTCCGCACTAGGCTTAGAAAAATAATCTCCATCATCGCCATAAGGTGGCCGGTGCGCTTTGGCAGATAAGGTTCTTGGCTTTGCATCTAAATACCGATACCCATTTTGTTTTTCTAATACTTCTTGTAACATATAGGCGGACGCCCCACCGGGAACATCTTCATCTAAAAACAACACACAATTAGTCTTTTTTAGAGATTCGACAATGCCATGTTCTAAATCGAAAGGCAATAAGGTCTGCACATCAATTAGTTCAACAGATATGCCTTTTCTAGCTAATTTTAAAATGGCTTGTTCCGCAATTCTAACGCAAGAACCGTAAGTAACAATCGTAATATCTGTCCCCATTTGTAGTACTTCTGGAACACCTAGAGGAACGGTATACTCTCCTAAATTATCAGGTAGTCGTTCTTTTAGTCGGTAACCATTCAAACATTCTACTAAAACGGCAGGATCATCAGACGCCAACATGGTATTATATAATCCCGCTGCTTGTGTCATATTTCTAGGCACTAATAAATACATCCCTCGAAGAGAATGAATCATCATGCCCATTGGGGAGCCACTATGCCAAATTCCTTCTAGTCGATGGCCTCTTGTACGAATAATTAACGGCGCTTGTTGGTTGTTATCTGAACGATACCGCAAAGTAGCTACATCATCTGAAAGCGTTTGTAAACCGTAAATTAAATAATCTAAATATTGAATTTCTGCAATTGGTCGCATTCCTCGCATCGCTAAGCCCAATGCTTGCCCCATTATCGTTGACTCCCGAATACCTACATCAAACACTCTCTCCTCCCCATACTTTTCCTGCATCCCCATAAAGCCTTGATTAACATCGCCAATTTTACCAACATCTTCACCAAAGGCATAGAGGTTATCATGTTTTGTAAGTACTTTATCAAAATATTTATTGATTAACTGATAGGCATTGATTTTGGCTGGTTTCTCCCCATAAGTCGCTGGAATAACGGGTACTTTTAAAGCAGATTTTGGTGATTCGCTATACAAATGTCTATGATAGCGCTCCTGCCAAATACTTTCTACTTTTTTCAGCCAGTGCTCTAATTCTAGAACTCCTTGCAAATTCTCCCCCATCGTCTCGAATTTCATTTGTCGAGCACTCTTGACCATATCGAATAATAATGGGTTTTGAGTATTTTTAAGGCTTCTGAAAATAGTACTAGCTATTTCTCTTTGTTTAGTTTCTGCTAATATTTTTGTATAAATTCCTAAAACGGTGGCTAAATGTTGTCGATTGACTTTACTATAGGCTTCCCATGCAATATCTCTATGTCCTCTGGCCTTTTCTTTTGCCCATTCATGGATCGCTTCTATTTCTTGATGGGTTAAAATCTCTTCTTTCACCATCCATTCTGCCATCTTTTTATTGCAATCCATCTCTTTTTCCCATTGCAATCGTTCTTTGGACTTATAACGTTCATGAGAACCAGAGGTAGAATGACCTTGTTGCTGCGTACATTCTTGTACATGAAAAATAACTGGAATATGCGTTTCTCTCGTTTTTTTAATGCCCCTTTCGAAAGCTTCACATAACCCTTTATAATCCCATGCTTTTAAGGTATAAATATCCAAACCTTCTCCTTTTTCATTCACTCTAAACCCTTCCAAGGCTTCCGAAATATTTTGTTTGGTCGTTTGGTATTTAGACGGTACAGAGATTCCATACCCATCATCCCAGACAAAAATAGCTAAAGGCACTCTTAATACACCAGCAGCATTAATCGTTTCAAAAAAAACCCCTTCCGAGGTACTCGCATCGCCTATACTACAAAAACAAACCTCATTCCCATTATTGGAGAAATTTGTAGTGGTATTTAATTTTTTACTTTCTCGATATTTTTTAGAAGCAAATGCCAAACCCAAAGCTCTTGCAACATGTCCCGCCGTACAAGACACGCCAGATGCTGCATTGTATAACTCTTTATGATTTGTCCAATTACCCTGTTTATCTATTAATGATGTGGAGAAGTGATTATTCATTTGCCGACCGCCAGAAAAAGGGTCATTAACAGCATCCGCATAAATAGCGGCAAAATATTCTTCTGGAGTAGCAATCCCCTTATGAAACATAAAGGTTTGTTCCCGATAATAGCCTGACCAAAAATCTCCCTTTTGAAAGACTTTTGCCATGGCAATTTGAGGAATTTCTTTACCATCCGCTGTCACAGCAAATTTAGCTCGTCCATTTAGCACTTCTTTACGAGCTAAAAAACTTATTTCCCGACATAAAGCAGCCAATTTATAATCAGCAATTACTTCTTTTTCGTAAGCGGACTTACTTTTTGTAGCAGGAATTACGCTTTCCAATAAATCAATCTCTAGCATATATATGAGGCCTTTTTGGTTATATAATGAGGTTTAATCCATTTATACATCAATAATTTCGAGTCATTAAACCACTTGCTTCCTCTTATTAAAAGCTTTTTTTTAACAAGAAAACAGTCTTCATTAAACAGTAAAACTTTACATTTTATTAAGCTTCATCCTTGTGTTTTAGCTATGGCGTGTTTTGCTAGTGAATAGTTTCTATGGTTTGTCTGTTGCACTGGACTGCAAAAATATAAAAAAAAAATGCTAAAAATCCTATTTTTTGGATTGATGATTGCTAAATCTACAATATCCAAGCCTTTCTAACCGACGCTATCATTGTTACTATTTTACTTTTAGCTCGTCCAAAAAGCGCCTTTATTTTGAAAAAGAAGAAAGCTGCAATTGAAGATTTTGCTTTCTATAGACCGAGTAAACTTTTATAGTAGTGCTTTATACCGCTAGGTTCGCCCAAAATTAGTTAATAAAATAAAATATTATCAAAATAATATTTTGATTTATGTTTAAAATGCAGAATTTTATTTATTTTAAATAAACTCTTTTCAGATTATTATTTTAGGGTTAAAAATAATAAAAATAAATACGAACAAAATACTGTTTTAAAGATAAAAATACTTTTAATACAGAATATTATTTCGTGTAATTTATGTATTAATCAAAAATTTGAGCGAACCTAGCGTTATACCAATAAAAAAATTACTTTAAGGATATAAAAAAATTACTTTTTTTTTCCTAAATAGTTAATCTTTAATAGAAAAATTGGCTTTTTCTGCTTTTTTACCTTCTTTTTGGGTCTCTACTTTTTATTAACGTTAGGTTAACAAGGATTAGCAAGCAGAATACTTTCATCTGATTTTAAATAAACTTAAATTTGTAAATGTAATTAGGCTGGCTAAATGAACGTTATTTATATAAGTAACTTTCTAAAAATAAATTAAGTCAAATTTTTCCAAGAACAAAGAGCAGTAGAATTAGCTCTTGAAAAATCAAAAATTTATCAAAAAATGAAAAAATTATTTGCACTGGCATTATGCCTTACTTTAGGACTAACTTATTCTTTTGCACAAGAAGGATTGATTAAAGAAGTTCAAGAAAAAACACAATCTACTGGTCCAATCATGGAATTGCAGACAACAGAAGTAGATTATGGAAATATCATTCAAGATTCTGATCCTTTCCGTTTCTTTGAATTCACCAATACAGGTGATGCACCTTTAGTCATCAAGCATGCAAAAGGTAGCTGTGGATGTACGGTTCCTACTTATCCAAAAGAACCAATTTTACCAGGTGAATCTGCGCAAATTAAGGTGCGTTACGACACTAAGCGTGTTGGTCCTTTTACTAAGACCGTGACTTTGACAACTAACGAAGATGTTGAAAAGCGTATCTTAAGAATCAAAGGAAAAGTAGATAAGAAAGCTGCTGAACCAGAAGCGGTTCCTGCTGCCTCTCCTAATATCATTAGTGGTAGTGGTTCTAATGGTAAGTAATTTTTAAGTTTTCTTAATCATTACAAAAAAGCCTTGAGATTTTCGAATCTCAGGGCTTTTTTAATGGCTTATCGTTTCTTTAATGTACCTATCACTAAACCAACAAAATGCCATCATTTTGGCACTCAACTTTGTACCTTTGCAAGCGATGACCAAAAAAAAAGACATATTACAGCAACAGATACCGCAAGTAAACCAAGGCAATTTTGACCAATTGGCTTTGCAAGTATTTCAATATCAAGCCATTCATAATCCACTTTATAAAGCCTACCTTGCCTTAATTCAAGTTCGGCCAGCAACCGTTTCTACTATTTACGATATTCCTTTTTTGCCTATTTCTTTTTTTAAAACACAGGAAGTTAGGACGATTCATGGGGAACAATTTACGGTTCAGGGTAAAGAAGTGACTACTTTTTCTAGTAGTGGAACTACAGGAACAACCGCTAGTCGGCATTTTGTACAAGATGTTAATTTCTATAAACAAAACACCGTAATGGGTTTTGAAGCATTTTATGGCGCTGTAGCTGATTATTGTGTTTTAGGACTTTTGCCTTCCTATTTAGAAAGAAGTGGTTCTTCTTTAATTGCAATGGTTGACCATTTCATACAATTGTCTAAACACCCTAAAAGTGGTTTCTTTTTATATGACCATGCTGCTCTAGCCGATGTTTTAAGGCAATGCCAAAAAACACAACAACCTACCTTATTGATTGGAGTTAGCTTTGCCTTATTAGATTTTGCCGAACAATATTCGCTTGATTTATCCCGAATCACTATCATGGAAACTGGTGGCATGAAAGGTAGACGAAAGGAAATTACTAGACAGGTATTACATACAATCTTACAAGATGCTTTTCAGGTCGATGTAATACACTCAGAATATGGCATGACAGAATTACTCTCACAAGGCTATTCTAAAGGAAAAGGTATCTTCTACCCTACCCCAACAATGAAAGTATTAGCTAGAGAAATTACCGATCCTTTTGCTGTTCAAAAAAATAATAAAACTGGTGTCTTAAATATTATTGACTTGGCGAACCTGGATAGTTGTGCCTTTATTGCGACGGATGATTTAGGAAAAGTTGCAGTCGATGGTAGTTTTGAAATTTTGGGTCGTTTAGATAGTAGTGATGTGCGAGGTTGTAACTTGATGGTTTTATAAATTTTCGATTGTCCAATTTTTTGAATATGTTGTCTACAATTATGAAAAATAATAGTTTTATCTTTGGGCATTATTAGACAAATTGTACATCGCTAATGGCTAGTGGTTTGCGCAAGAAGTTAGCGGCAGTTAATATTCTTCAATTTCTTTCCTTTGTCGAACCCTTTGAACTTCCATTTTAAAGGTTTTACTAAGCACCGATTGTAGAACTCTATATAAGCTCTAAT
>Ga0208544_10000078_pt1 | contig 71370 bp, 66 predicted proteins | sample DEB08_DNA_9_FD_184526 | JGI IMG/M metagenome (GOLD analysis project Ga0208544, IMG submission 184526) | Aqueous microbial communities from the Delaware River and Bay under freshwater to marine salinity gradient to study organic matter... | ecosystem: Environmental > Aquatic > Marine > Coastal ...
CCGAAATCGAAGGCGTGATTTCAGGCCGTGATGCATCCGAATGCGACGAAGCGGCAGGCGCAACGCGCATCAAACGCCTGCGTGACACACTAGGTAATCAGATGATGAGCGAACTGCTGGTCAAAAACATCGCCCGCAAAGGTTATATGTTGGCAATTGATAAGAACGTCATTCGGATGATTTGACGGCTTGCTGAAACGAAATTCGCAATGGGTCCTGTCAACAAAGGTAGTGACGCCACGTCATCAGCCTATTTCTTGTGCGTTCTTAAAACTTTTATGAAACTTGCCTTTATTTTTTCACAATGTTCGATATATGTGGGTCTTGTAATTAGTTGCCTTGTTTCTTGTTAACTTCTTGTTTTTAGGCGCAGCGGGATGCACCCCGTTGCGCCGAAGCATCTTGTTTTACAATCGTTTGCTTAGCTACGTCTTAGTGTATCGCCAGCTGCAAGCGTCGGGCTAAGCTCAATAATTGGACCATCGGGCACATCATCACCGCGGTTCAACGCCGCCACGATTTGCGCTGCTTTGATGCCAATGTCGCGGCGACACGCATCCATAGTCGCCAACTGACGCGGCAAACCATCAAGCAACTCAACACCGTTAAATGCCGCGAGCCCGATCTTGCCGGGAATATCGATCCCTTGCTCGTGTAGGTAAAGCAGCCCACCTGCCCCGATCATGTCGTTCGAGTAGTATAGAAAATCCAAGTCAGGCGTGCGTTCAATCATCTTGGCCGTCATCTCGCGGCCCTTAGCCAGCGCGGACCCGCCCGAGTAGAATTCTTGATCCGCGATTTCGATACCCGCTTTGGCAAGTGTGCGTGTAAAGCCCTCGAACCGTTTACGCGCACGGTGATCCAGCGGCATTTTGGTACCCATAAAACCGATACGCTTATAGCCCGCAGCAATGATCTCTTCAGCCATCTTGCGGCCAGCGCGCCTGTGCGAAATCCCAACGCAGTGATCAATGGGTTCGCCGTCGACATCCATAATCTCGACGACAGGAATACCCGCTTGACGCAACATCGCTTGCGACGCTTCTGAATGCTCTAGCCCCGCGATGATGACGCCTGATGGACGCCACGACAGCATCTCGAACAGAACTTTTTCTTCTTTTTCGGGCAAATAGTCTGTCACACCAACAACTGGCTGCAGATCAGTACTTTCTAGAACCTGTGAAATTCCCGAAAGCACCTCCGGAAAAACCATATTCCCTAATGAGGGAATAATAACCGCTACAAGATTGACCCGCTGCGACGCCAAAGCGCCCGCAATTTTGTTAGGCACATAGCCTAGCCGTTTGGCCGCTTCTTGGACTTTTTCACGAGTAGCGGCGCTGACATCGCCCTTATTCCGCAAGACCCGGCTAACAGTCATTTCGCTGACACCGGATGCCTCAGAGACATCACGCAGGGTCAAAGGGCGCTTATTCGTATTCGTCAATGGGGCGTTCCTATTGGTGGTTTCCCTATTGTTATCCGGCCTTCACCACAAAAGCTAGCGGGCGGTGCCCGTTGACCCGCTGCGCAAAGGCAGGCATTGAATATCCGCGTGGTCCCGTGGCTCAACTGGATAGAGCAGCCCCCTCCTAAGGGGCAGGTTATTGGTTCGAATCCAATCGGGGTCACCACTCAGTTTCATGAATTTTCGTCTCACGCGTTTGGGTTGGATTTCCCGCGCAATTTCAAACGCATCGCTTGCAGCGACCGCAAGAGAGACGCACCGATACCCTGCTTCAGCCCATTGACTTACCCATCGTCTCTGTTGATCAATTTGGTCGGTGCGGTTTTGTATGGATTTCCCTGATAAGGGCCGATTTACAGGGAATTTCGCCTGAATAGCGGAATTTATGGTGAATTTTCTGCACTTTATACACGTAAGTTCAGGGGCTTACGAGTAGATTTCCCTACCTCAGGAACAGGGAATTCCTTGGGGCTATCAGGGAAGCTTGTGCGCGGAACAGGGAGTGCGGATCTCGATCAGGGAAAGCTCAGTTTGCGTTGCCGAACTGCTTTTCCTGAGCGGCCCAATCCAATGGAATGTTTGCGCGGATGAGTTTCTCGAGCGTGAGATCCTTGTGCTGAGTGCCTCCCAGAATCGCCTGCTGGAGATCCGGAGACAACGTCGCCAGTGGTACGATCCGCCGCATGTAGCTGTCAGAACAATTATAGTCAGCTGCGATCTGTTTGACAGACTTGCCCGATTTGAGACTGTCGGCCCAATGGTGCGCATTTTGCAGAGCACGGATCAATGTTTGATCTGGGTCAGGCTTCCGATCACCAGCGACAATTTTCATCCCCATACCACGGCGGCGCATTGTGAACATCGTGGAGTTTGTCAGCATGGTGGGTGTGAGATCTCCACTCCGGCACTCTAGCAGTTCAGCCAAGACGTCTCGATCCAACGCGATGTCCAATTGCCCCTTGCTGATTGTTCCGTGGTCAATGGCCGCAGCCGCGCAGGCAATCCCCTTTTGCTGGATTTGCTTCGCAAGAGACGTTGCACTTTTACCGGCTGCACGCATCTGATTGGCTGATCCCGTCTGAACGACAGTCAAGGACTTGGCATGATGCAAAAGATGATCTGCAACTGACTGCGCCACAACATCCTCCAATTGCTTTGCGGGAAGCCGCCAGCCATCCGGGCGGGGTTTGCCAGTGACGTAGCCATTGGAGACATAGTACCGAAAAATCCGGTTATGTCGTTTGGTGTGTGTTGGCGTTAGACGCTCGCCAGCGTCGTCACGCAGCTTGCCCAGAAGTGGCGCATCTGTGACGCCTTGATTGATCTTTTTAACACCGCGTCTCTTTGCGCTGGCGGCCTGGAGCTTTGTTTGAACAGCATCCCAAAGGTCGTCATCAATGATGGCCGGATGCACGCCGGGCCAGATTTTGTCTTTGTGACGTATCAGCCCGCGATAAACTGGATTGGTTAGGAGCGCGTGGAGCAGACCCCGCCCAAATGCAGTGCCGCCTTGGGTGCGTCCATCTGCAAACGTGCGCCGCTTGGTGCGCAGTCCTGCTTTTGTTGCCGCTTGCATCGTCGCGTTGAGGCAACCCTCACCGAGGTAAAGCTGAAACACCTTCCGCACTGTCTCGGCTTCCGCTTCATTGACCACCAACTCGCGGCGCGTCTTGTCGGGGTGTGGATCGTAGCCAAGCGGGGCGAGTCCACCCATCCAGAGGCCCTTCTTCTTGGAGGCCGCTATCTTGTCTCTTATCCGTTCAGCTGTCACTTCACGTTCAAACTGCGCGAACGACAGCAGCATGTTCAACGTCAACCGCCCCATTGATGACGAGGTGTTGAATGATTGGGTGACGGAGACAAAGGAGCAACCTGCGACTTCCATGCGCTCGACCAGCTTTGCAAAATCTGCCAGTGAGCGCGTCAGGCGGTCAATCTTGTAGACGACGATCATGTCGATGCGCCCTGTATCAATGTCACTCAGGAGCCTTTGCATCTGGGGTCTGTCGAGCGTGCCACCTGAGATACCACCGTCATCGTAGCGCTGCGACAGTAGCTTCCAGCCTTCGTGCTTTTGGCTGGCGATGTAGGCGGTGCAGGCCTCATATTGCGCATCAAGTGAATTGAACTCTTGATCCAAGCCTTCCTCTGTCGATTTGCGGGTGTACACGGCGCAGCGAATCTTGTTCATGACGCGACCTTGGTGAGCCCAAAGAAGCGCGGGCCTGACCAGTGGGCCCCGGTGATCTCTTTGGCGATGGCGGAGAGGGACCGCCAGTCCCTGCCCTGCCATGCAAAGCCCTTTTCTGTCACATCAACGATGTGCGTGACCCCGTTCCACTCCCGCACGAGACGCCCGCCGGGCTTAAGCTTTGTGGCGGCGTGCTTGGCTTGCTTGTCTGTTGGCTTTGCAAGGGCCCGTTGAGATTGCCGGCTCAAGCCTTGCTTTGCTTGCACCTGCACTTCGAACGCGAGGAACCTGCGCATCATGGACTGGCTGAGACCCTTAGGCGCAGGCGTTCGAAAAACCTCCAGCCAGGCATCAAGCAGCGCTTCGCGTTCCATAGACCCGATATCTTCAAGCCGTATCATTTGGTGTGCCTGGGTCATCGTTTGGACCTCTCAATAACGGTGCGCGACATGCGCAGCTCGGTACTGAGGCAAGCCCGATCGTAGCCGGCGTGGGTTCAGTGACGCTCTTTGCGTCTCAGAAGTCCAATGGACTTTGCAGAGTGCGCGCAGAAACTGCCCTGATTGGGCAGTGGACTATCAACTACTGTGAAGTCTGAACGAAAACGGCAGTTAGCGGCTCACCAGAAACGCGTGCGCAACTCTGCTGCTTGAAAGCGATGCAGATAAATATGTTCAATGCATACACAGAGACAGTTCCGCCAACACACCCCATATTATTTGCAATAACAATGGGTTACGAATATTTCCCTTGCCAGAATTGCTGACATGTGCGATTGAGATTTTGTTCTCCTTACGGGAACACGCCGCCCAGTCGGCAGCACGCGCTAGCATATCGGTCAGCACAGAGCATTCAAAGGGCAGCTCCGCGGATCGATAAGATCTGGGGGTTGTTGAGTATGCTCTAATCAACTTCCAATCCGATCCTTTTTGAAAAGAGCGCTTTTTACGTCAATCCGAAAGGAACATTTTTATGTCTAAAAACATGAACCAAACTTGGGTGGCCGACCATGTGGTCCTTACACCCATCAATAATCTTAATGCCTACGCCCAAAACAACCGGATCCACAACGCGGCTTCCATCGACAAACTCAAAGTCTCCATTGCGACCTTTGGCTATGTGATCCCGGTCCTTGCCGCCGCTGACGGCACCATCATTGCGGGTCACGGACGCGTTGAGGCTGCCAAGACGCGCGGCATTGCCAACATCCCCGTGGTCGTCGTCGACCATCTCTCTGATCCCCAGATCCGCGCATTGCGGATTGCCGACAACAAACTCGCAGAACTCTCGGACTGGAATGAGGCGGCGCTCCATATCGAGCTAGGAGAATTAATGGACTTGAGCCTTGATGGCGCATTGGACTTCAGCCTCGACATAACAGGATTTGAAGCGGCCGAGATCGATATCATCATACTTGGGGATAGTGACCTTGCCCCCAGCGAGACCCTACCGCCAGAAGAAAAGGATGCGCCAACAGTGACCCGCCCGGGAGACCTTTGGCAGCTAGGAGAACACCGGATCTTTTGCGGGGATGCTCTCAACGCTGAAAGCTTCGACACGCTGTTGGGCGAGGAAGTCCCAAGCATGGTTTTCACGGACCCGCCCTACAACGTCGCAGTGAATGGGCACGTGCGCAGTGTGATTCACAACAACGGACGTTGAGATTTTATAAAAAAACCAAGACTTGGATTTTGAAGTCAATTGTAAGTAGGTTCGTGTCCACAATGCCGAGCAGTGGAAATTTTTCTGCTTAGCGCTCAATCTCACTTAAAAAATAGGTGGGCTTAAGCTCTAACAGGACCCGTCTCGAAGTAGTCAGGATGACGAACGATGATCGCAGGCAAAACATCTTTGATCGCCGAAATATGCTCACGTAGGAGTTTTTCCGCATGAGCAATATTATCGTTCAATACTGCTGAGCAAATCTCACGATGTTCTGCAATGACATGTTGGCGTCTTTTTTCTGATAAAGACAAGAACCGTAGGCGATCTAAATGGCCTTTTTGCCGACGAATAAGGGGCCATATATGAACGTGTCCTGATGCCATACATATGAGTTCATGGAAGGCTTCGTCGATGATATGAAAGGTGGTGGTGTCCGCTGAGACGGCCCTCTCTTGGGCGGTAACATTCGCCTTCATGGCTTCAACAAGGTCCGCACGATTAACGTTCAGGGCAAGCTGTAGGCATGCCACCTCGAGCGCTGTGCGTGTGAAGACGGCGTCATGAATGGCACGCAATGAAATCTGTGTAATCAACGTTGGGCGTTGCGGGCGGATCGACAAAAATCCCAGATTTGAGAGCCTGAAAAACGCGTCTCGAACAGGTTGGCGTGAAACATCAAATTGTTTGGCTACCTCCGCCTCCGAAACCTTTGTCCCTGGCGGCAGTTTTACGGAAATGACCGCCGCATAAAGCGCGTCAAACACCAGATCAGTGGTCGAGCCTGCCGACGTGTGAAGAAGCCCAATAGTGAGCGAAGGGAGATGCATCATTATTCCGAATTCAAGTTGGACCGAGCCTAGGTCAGTTTCAACTTTGACACAACTGATCGCCTAGCATATTAGAATACTAGATAGAGAATGGGAATCATATCAGTGCAACTCACCGACCCTGACCGCCTTTTCCCCGTTGACCCGCGACAGCGTGATCTGGCGCGTGCGCTTTATGGCTCCGTTTCGGATTTGCCCATCCTTAGCCCTCATGGGCATTGTGATCCCAGTTGGTTTGCTGAAAATGCGCAGTTCTCCAATTCTGCGGATCTGTTTGTCGTACCGGATCATTACGTATTTCGCATGCTCGTCAGTCAGGGCATTCCTTTGGCTGATCTGGGGGTGGCGCGCACAGATGGTGGCCCCGTTGAAAACGATCCACGCAAGATCTGGCAACGCTTTGCCAAGGCGTCAAAACTCTTTCGCGGCACACCAACCGCGCTTTGGTTAGATCATTCATTTGAACATGTCTTTGGGATCGACCAAATCTTAAACGAAGCCACTGCCGATACCATCTATGATCAGATCGAGGTGAAACTGGCGACAAAGGCCTTCCGCCCTCGTGCCTTGTTCGAGCGCTTCAATATCGAACTCTTGGCCACGACTGAGGGCGCGCTTGATGACCTAAGCTGGCATCAGAAAATTAAAGACAGCGGTTGGCAAGGCAAAGTCGTTACCACCTATCGCCCTGACGCTGTCGTAGACCCTGAGTTTGACGGATTTGCCGAGAACATCGCCCTGTTGGGAACGATAACCAATGAGGACACAACCACGTGGCGCGGCTACCTTGCTGCTCATCGTGCGCGCCGCGCCTTTTTTAAAACCTTTGGTGCCACTGCGACGGATCACGGTCATCCAAGTGCGGTCACCGCGAACTTAAGCGATGAAGCCGCGCGCGCGTTGTTTGCTACAATCATGTCCGGCGCTTTCACCGCGCAAGACGCCGAGCTGTTTCGCGGCCAGATGCTAACCGAGATGGCGCGTATGAGCCTTGATGACGGCATGACAATGCAAATCCACGCAGGATCGCGGCGCAACCACAGTGCAGATGTTTTTGTACAGTTCGGACGTGACAAAGGGTTCGATATTCCGGGTCGTACTGACTATGTCGCAGCACTAAAGCCGCTTTTGGATGCAGTGGGTATGGAACCCGATCTTACGATTATTTTGTTCACGCTGGATGAGACGGTTTATGCCCGTGAACTTGCCCCCCTTGCGGGTGCATACCCTGCGCTAAAACTGGGCCCGCCGTGGTGGTTTTTTGACAGCTTCGAGGGCATCAAGCGCTTCCGCGAGGCTACGACAGAAACATGCGGTTTCTATAACACGGCCGGTTTTAACGATGACACGCGCGCATTTTGTTCAATCCCGGCGCGCCATGACGTTTCACGCCGCTCAGACAGCGCCTACCTTTCGACACTTGTGACAACAGGGCGCTTGCGCGAAGCGGACGCTTTTGAAGTGGCTCATGACCTTGCCTACGGACTTGCCAAAACCGCCTATAACCTTTGATTTGAGAGTACATAAATGACCAACGTTCAAACCCGTTACGCAATTGATCCCGAAACTGCTAAGACATTTGGCACCTCAAAGCTGCGCGAGCATTTCCACGTTGGCGACCTGTTCGCACCCGACGTAATCCGGCTGGCCTATTCGCATTATGACCGTCTAATCTTAGGGTCCGCAGTGCCAAGCAAAGGCCCGCTGACACTCGATCATGTTGCTGAGACAGGCACAGCCACATTCCTAGAACGCCGTGAAATGGCGGCGTTGAACCTAGGCGACGCAGGTGCGATCACCGTTGACGGCAAAACCCACCAGATCGGAACTGGCGAGGTTTTGTATATTGGAATGGGTGCCGGACCCGTAACGCTGGAAAGCGGGCGCTTTTATCTGCTCTCAGCACCGGCCCATCGCACATGTCCAACGAAATTGATCACCTTGGCTGATGCTCGCAGGGTCGAACTTGGCGCACGCGAAACGGCCAACGAACGCGTCATCATTCAGTTCTTGCATCCGGAGGTCTGCGAAAGCTGCCAATTGCTCATGGGCTACACTCAGTTTGAGCCGGGTTCAGTCTGGAACACGATGCCCGCGCACCTGCATGATCGCCGCATGGAGGCCTATCTGTACTTTGATATCCCCGAAGATCAGCGCGTGTTCCACATCATGGGCACACCGGATGAAACGCGCCATATCGTTATGGCCAATGAAGAGGCGGTCATTTCGCCCCCTTGGTCTGTTCATTGCGGTGCCGGGACGTCGTCTTATACGTTCTGTTGGGCGATGGCAGGCGACAACATTGATTTCACTGATATGGACATGGTTCCAATGGGGGACCTGCGATGAGCGATCCGTTTCGCCTTGATGGTAAACGCGCCTTTGTGACGGGTGCAAATACTGGCATCGGGCAGGCGATTGCGGTGGGACTTGCGGCTGCTGGCGCCCATGTGATTGCGGCAGGTCGTTCGTCTTGTGCAGACACCGTGGCCTTGATCGAGAAAGAAGGCGGCAGCGGTCAAGCCTGTACGATCGACCTATCTGATCCCGCGACAGCAGCGGAAGGTATGCATGGGATTGGTGATCTCGATATATTGGTCAACAACGCGGGCATCATTCGCCGTGCAGACAGTGTCGATTATACCGAAGCTGACTGGGATGAGGTGATGGACGTAAACCTGAAAGCCGTTTTCCTGATGTGTCAAACTTTTGCACGCGCCGCGATCGCGCGGGGGCAGGGTGGACGGATCGTCAATATCGCGTCCTTGCTGTCCTTTCAGGGAGGCATCCGCGTGTCGGCCTATACTGCCTCAAAACACGGCGTTGCAGGTTTGACCAAATTGTTTGCCAATGAATGGTCCCAGCATGGCATCAACGTAAATGCCGTTGCACCCGGCTACATTGCCACCAACAATACGACTGCTTTGCGTGAAGACCCTCAGCGCAGCACAGAAATTCTGGCGCGCATCCCTGCCGGACGCTGGGGTGATCCTGAGGATATTGCAGGGGCTGTGACTTTCTTATGCGCACCTGCCTCGGGCTATGTCACTGGGGCAGTTCTAAACGTCGATGGAGGATGGCTTGCACGCTAAACCGCGCCTTGCCCGATCTGGTCCAGCCCCAAACGTTGGAATTGTGCACCTTGGCCCTGGCGCGTTTTTCCGTGCGTTCAATGCCTGCTTTACGGACGAAGCAATGGCGCAGAAAGGTGGCGACTGGGGCATCTTGGCCGTAAGCCTGCAAAGCGCCACTGCGCGCGATCAATTGGAACCCCAAGGTGGCGTGTTCACATCGGTAACGCTTGATCCCCAAGGCTGGAAACCGCGCGTGGTGGGTTCACTCTCTCGTACGCTCGTCGCCCCAGAAAACCCGAAGGCCGTTATCGCTGCAATGGTGGATCCAAACGTCAAGATCGTGTCGATGACGATCACCGAGAAGGGGTATTGCGTCTCTGTCGCGACAGGGGAATTAGACCTAAGCCACCCAGACATTGAACATGATCTGTTAAATCCCAACCACCCAAAGTCTGCGGTCGGTTTTATCGTGGCCGCACTGCAGGGACGACGGGACGCAAGCATCGCGCCCTTCACAGTTTTGCCATGTGACAACCTCCCATCTAACGGGGGCTTGGCACGCGCCATTGTCCTTAAATTTGCCCGTCAGATTGACGGCGCACTGGCAGAATGGATCGCTGAAACGACCCCGTTTCCTGCAACCATGGTGGATCGCATTACCCCCGCAACGACGCAGATCGACATTGATCAATTGGGCGACATGACGGGATATCACGACCCCGCTTGTGTATTTCACGAAGACTTTCGCCAATGGGTGATTGAAGATGATTTTATCAACGACAGGCCAGCATGGAATTTGGCTGGTGCGCAATTTGTGACCTGCGTCGAAGCCCATGAGATGATGAAACTACGCTGCCTAAACGGAACGCATTCAACGCTCGCCTACCTAGGCTATCTCGCTGGCTACGAAACCATCGCAGATACGGTGGGCAACCCTGATTTTGAGGCACTGTGCGATAGACTTTGGCAGGATGAGATCATTCCAACATTGACGCCCCCTGACGGAGAAGACCTAACACGTTATTGCGCAGCTCTTATGGAACGTTACAAAAACCCCGCGATCCAACATCGGACGTGGCAGATCGCGATGGATGGCAGTCAGAAACTACCGCAGCGCTTGTTAGGAACCATTGCTGATAATCTTGTAAGAGGCGTGGACCCGAATGGCCTGATCCTCGCGGTGGCGGCTTGGATGCGATACGTCGGTGGTACGGACGACCATGGCCACCCCATCGACGTGCGTGATCCACTTGCTTTGGCGTTAAGGGCAGCCAGCGACAAGGCTGTGACAGCAGCTGGAAAAGTAAATGCATTGCTTGCGTTCAGTGAAATTTTTCCCGCCACGTTGACCAATGACGCTCACTTTAGAGATCTCGTAACAAAAGCTTATGTGAGCCTTTCTGATTCAGGAACCAAACGTGCGGTGCGGGCGGTTCTCGTCCAATGAAACACTTGGTTCTAAACGATCAGGACAATGTCGTGGTTTTGACTGAACAGGCAGACACGGGCGCGATCGTTGTGCCAAACGGTGTGCCTTTGGTCCGCTCTGTCTTGCGTGGCCACAAGATTGGGCGCCAACATATCGCCAAAGGCGATGCGATCTATAAATTCGGTTATGTCATCGGCTTCGCAACCCAAGGTATTGCCCTTGGTGAGCATGTGCATTCGCACAATTGTGCCTTTGGGGCGCATCCCCATAGCGCAGAGCATGGTCAACATCTTGCATCTGCACAGGCCGCTATCCCCAAGGTGAAACCACGCACGTTTGACGGTTACGCGCGCGCAGACGGGCAAGTTGGGACGCGCAATATGATCGCTTTGATCGCGACGGTGAACTGCTCTGCCACCGTGATCCGCAAAGCCGCAGACATCGCCGCAACCTCAGGCATGCTTGACGCTTACCCAAACGTTGATGGCATAGTCGCGCTGGCCCACGGCAGCGGATGTGGAATGGATACAAGCGGGCGCGGCGCGCAGGTACTTGAGAGGGTTCTTTGGGGCTATGCAACCCATCCAACATCGGCGCGGCCGTCTTCGCCGGCCTTGGCTGCGAGGTTATGCAAGTCGCCCGAATGAAACTGAAATTTGAGATTGGAAAGCATCAACAGTTTTATGGACTAACCATTCAAGACACCGGCGGAACCACGGCCACGATCAAAGACATTCTGCCAGAGGTTAACAATGCCAAACGCACAGCCCAGCCCTTAAGTGCCTTGAACGTTGCGCTGCAATGTGGTGGCTCGGACGGCTATTCTGGCATCACCGCCAACCCAGCATTGGGCGTCGCAAGCGATCTTGAGGTCGGCCACGGCGGTCGCGTCATTCTGGCTGAAACGCCTGAAATATACGGGGCGGAGCAACAGTTGCTTGATCGGGTTAATAATGTGGAAACGGGTGCCAAACTCGTTGCTCAACTTCGATGGTGGGAAGACTACACTTCCATGCATGGTGGCTCGTTGGACAATAACCCGACCCCGGGCAACAAGGCGGGCGGCTTGGCGACGATTTTGGAAAAATCTCTCGGCGCCGTTGCAAAATCCGGTTCAACTTCCTTGAATGAGGTCGTGGCCTATGGCCAGAAGCCGCGCAAAGCAGGGCTGATTTTCATGGATACGCCCGGATATGATCCGGTGTCTGTGACAGGCCAGATCGCAGGTGGTGCACAGATCGTTGTGTTCACAACAGGGCGTGGATCGGCATTTGGGTCCAAGCCCGCACCGACAATCAAACTCGCCACAAACGATCAACTATTAGCGAAAATGCCCGATGATATGGATATCAACTGCGGTGACATCGCCACCAATGGAGTGCCCCTTGCACAAAAAGGCGCGCAGATTCTTGACTATATTATCGAGACAGCCTCAGGCCGCGCGACCAAGAGCGAAACCTTGGGACTTGGCGACCACGAATTCGTCCCTTGGCAGCTTGGCGCAGTGATGTAGCGGCAGGGCCTCTGACCTCACCCTTTAAAATAGGGATGGAAGCCAAAGCGATACAGCAGGAACATACGTCACCAAGATCAGCGCACCCAAGATAGCCAGATAGAAGGGCCAAATGGATTTCAGCGCTTCTTCAATCTTGATCTTGCCAACTGCACAACCAACGAACAAGCACGTGCCGACAGGCGGCGTACACAGGCCAAGTCCAAGGTTCATCAGCATCATGATACCAAATTGCGTTGGATCCATGCCAAGGCCTTTGGCAATCGGCAAGAAAATCGGCGTACAGATCAGGATCAGCGCGGCCATGTCCATGATCATCCCGAGGATCAGCAGAATGACGTTAATCATTAGCAAAATGATGATAGGATTGTCAGAGATCGTGACCAGCGCATCGCTAAGGCGGGCCGGAACTTGGTATAGCGCCAACAGGTAGGCGAACGAGCTCGCGAAGGCGATGAGGATCATCACCATGGATGTTGTGCGCACAGTGCCGGTGATTGCCGTGATGAAGGATTTCCACGTCAGGCTGCGATAGAAGAACGTGGTTAGCAGGATCGCATAGATCGCGCCAAAGGCACCGGATTCAGTGACGGTAAAGACGCCGGATAGCGTCCCGCCAACAATGATAACGGCAGTCAGAAAACCGGGAATAGCATCGCCAGCCGTGCGGCCCACTTGCTTCCAACCGGGGAACGGCTCGGACGGGTAGTTATGTTTGACAGAAAGGATATAGGCCGCAATCGCGAGACTGAGACACATCAACATGCCCGGAATGACCCCAGCCAAGAACAGGCCAGACACCGAAATACCGCCGCCTGCCGCCACCGCGAAGATGATCATGTTGTGGCTGGGTGGAATGACGATACCGGCGATGGAGGAGGTGACAGTGACGTTCACCGCGAAATCAGGGCGATAGCCGCGTTCCTTCATCACAGGAACAAGGATGGACCCAAGCGCGGAGATATCTGCAACCGCAGAGCCGGAGATGCCACCAAACAACATAGACGAAAAAATGTTCACCATCGCAAGGCCGCCCTTGAGGTGACCCACCAAGGCGGAGGCAAGTTTGACGAGCCGCACCGCAATGCCGCCATGGAGCATGATTTCCCCCGCCAAAACAAAGAAGGGGATCGCGAGCAACGAAAAGACAGACACACCAGCAGTCGCACGCTGGAAGGTGATCAGCATTGGAAAGCCTTCGAACCAAAAGGCAGAAGCAGCGGCGAGGCCCATGGCAAAGGCAACAGGAATACCGATCACAACGCCCACTGCGAAAACGAGCATGAGGATAGCCAGGCCCATGTCAGGACTCCTGAAATTCTGGCGTCGGGAGCCACTGCGAAAAGGTCATTAGTCGGATGATACCGCGTGCGCCTGCGTTCAGCACAATCAGTGCGCCACACAGTGTGATCGCAAGTGTTCGGAAGCTCTCTGGAATGTTGAGCATCGGCAGGAATGAATCCCAGCCAAAGCGCATCAACTGGATGCCCGCGTAGCACATCACACCGCCAAAAGCGGCGAGAATAAAATCAATCATGACCATTATTATTTTCTGCACTCGCGTTGGCATCATATCCCGAAACAGGGAGACGCCAAGATGCGTGTCGTCTTTAACGCCAGACGCTGCACCTAGAAATGCGATGTAGCAAACTAACAAAAGCGCGAGCTGCTCTACCCATGTCGGGGTGAAGTTCAAAACGTAACGTCCGAACACCAGCCACCCGAAGGTCACGACGAGCACAACAAGTGCGAGCGAGGCTGTGAACATGCTGATCCATTGGATAATGCCAAGCACCTTTTCGGTGTAGGCTATAAGTGACTTGCGTTCAGTCATTTCTGCCTCGCGATAAACCAATGGAAAAAGGGTAAACGGCCCACGATGCGATGATCGCGGGCCGTTCAGATTTGCAGGTCGATTAACCGCCGTTGCGGATCATCTCGACCAATCCAGCCAAATCAGGGTTCGCCGCCAGGAACTTGTCGTAAACAGGGGCCATTGCTTCTTGGAATGGGCCTTTGTCTGCGATCTGGTTCACAATTGTACCGCCGTCTTGGACGATTTTCATGCTGGCTGCTTCACGTGCCTGCCACAGTTCACGCTGCAATTCGGCGCTATCACGACCGGCTTTCATCACGATGTCCTGCTGCTCTGGTGTCAACTTGTCCCAAGAAATTTTGCTCATGCACAGGCATTCAGGGATGATCAGGTGCTCTGTAAGTGAGTAAAACTTAGCAACTTCAAAGTGGCTTGTGGACTCGTAGGACGGTGGGTTGTTCTCTGCGCCATCGACAACACCGGTTTGGATTGACTGATAAACTTCAGCGAATGCCATTGGTGTCGCGTTGCCGTCCATGGATGCAACCATGTCAACAAACAGGTCATTGTTCATAACGCGGATCTTCAGGCCGGTTACATCAGCAGGCGTGTTGATCGGACGAACTGAATTGTAGAAAGAACGTGCACCAGCATCGTACCAACCAAGTGGAACAACACCGCGTTTGATCATGCCTTCGCCAATAGCGTCGCCAACTGCGCCGTCCATCAACTTATACATCTCAGGAATGCTACCAAAGATAAATGGCAAGGACACAACGTTGGCTTCTGGAACGGACGTGCCGAACGGGCCAAGGCTGAATTCACCAAAGTCGATGACACCAAGGCGAAGCTGTTCAATCGCGTCTGGCTGGCTGCCGAGAACGCCGTTGTGGAATGTTTTCGCTGTCAGTTCGCCGTTTGTGGCCGCTGAAATAGCATCCGCAAATGATTCCATCGCAATAGAGACTGGATAGTCTTCAACGTGGATGTTCCAGCCGCGAAGCTCTGCTGCGGAAACCGCTGACGCGGCAAGCGCCATGCAGCTACCAATAAGAGCGCTGCGCATTGTGACATTAAGGGTCATAATATCCTCCCAGATATATTGTAGTTTTTTTGACCGACAAGGTTGGTGAATCGGTCGATCTTAGAAACAAGTATACTAGTATTATAAGTAAGAACCAAAGTCAATCAAGCCTGTTGTTTCATACAGTGCCACGGTGCGGGCGGTCTTTGGTTTTGTTGAAAATCATACCATCCAGCAACTCGGCAAGCTCAGGACGGACGGCTGGGCCATTGGAGATCGCAACGACGATCTGGCTGCCATCTGCGCGCAAGACAAATATGCCAGGTTCGGCAAAGCGGCGATCTGTTTCTTCGGGTGACATCGGCTCGGTCACGTAAACACCTAATGTGGCCATTTGGACTTCGCTCAGATCATAGCCCAGATCGAAACCCCAACCGAATTCTGCTTGATCAGCTTGCGCTTTTTCTTGGGAATCTGCTGAAACCACGGCAATATCGAAACCAGCATCAGCCCAATCGGACCGCATCTCGTTCAGAATGTTGAGGTATTTCTTGCAGCGTGGGCAGTGCTTGCCACGGTAAACAACAAGAAGCGTCCAGTTGTCCTTATGGCCCCCAACAGTCATCTGACCGCCGTCAACCGTTGGAAACGTCATGGGTTTCAAGATACTACCGGGGATGGGTTTGGGCGTTGGCATTTCTGGCTCCTGCTTGTGTGGAATGAGAACACGGGCGTCGTGAAATTCTTTATCTATGCTACTAGGATACCAGATGGTTATCTAGTATGAATTATACGCAAGACGCGCCTTTATTGCGCCTTAGCTTCTTAGCAATGCCCTATGACAGGAATGATCTGATGTTCTCACTTCAAAGGCTCGACAGTGCCGATGCCACCCGAATCTTAGAAGGCGCACGACTCAAAGCCGAGGAGCTAGGCGTTGCAATGTGCATCGCTATAACTGACGAAAGCTGTAATTTGCTCGCCTTCCTGCGGATGGATGGCAGTAAGATCCCAAGCATCACACTGGCCATCGATAAAAGCTACACCGCATCAGGAACGCGCAAGCCGACGCATGACCTTGCCGAAGCAAGCATGCCGGGCAATCCGGTTTACGGTCTGACCTCAACGGTAGGTGGCAGAATGGTGGTCATCGCGGGTGGAGTGCCGATTTTTGCGGGCGACGAGGTAATTGGCGGGATTGGCGTAAGCTCAGGCACCCCCGCGCAAGACTTGGTCGTTGCACAGGCTGGCGTGCAAGCGTTTGATGCGTAGCACTGAAGGGTCGTGCTCCGCTGTCTTTAGCGATGTGCTCAGCTCTTGAGCGTCATGAAGTAATCAAAGATTTCAGGCACGTTGCCTTGGCTCAAACCCGCATCAACAGCCGCTTGAAGGTTATGCGATGTGCCCTCAGCGATTTCGGAACGCGTGCCCATGTCCGCGACCATCTTAAGGAAATAACCGAGATCTTTGTTCGCATTGGCGATGGAAAAACCCAGATCGCTGACATCATCGACGGCGTATTTCTTGCAAAACCCCATGAACGGTGAATTGGACGGCCCCGTTGACATAATATCAAAGAGTTGCTGGCGATCTATCCCTGCGCGATCTGCAACGGCGAAGGCTTGGCTCATGGCGCTGACGGTGGTCATGCCCATGAAGTTGTTGATCAGCTTTGTCGTATGTCCCGCACCCAGCGCACCGAGGTAGAAGATATTTTCGCCAAGTATGTCGAGCGTTGGTTTAACCGTCTCAAACGTATCTTTGTCACCCGCCGCCATGATGTTGAGCAGACCATCCTTTGCGTGCGCCGGTGTTCGGCCAAGCGGCGCATCAATCATGCCTGCGCCCTTTGCGGCAAGATCAGCCCCGATTTTCTGGGTTGAGGTTGGGATAGATGTGCCAAAATCAATCACAACCGCGCCAGATTTGATCCCTGCAAGAATGCCGTCATCACCGTAGATCAGACCCTCGACAACGTCCGATGTCGTAACGCAAAGCATGATAATGTCGCATTGCTCGGCCATGTCCTTGGGCGATGTCGCAACTTTCGCGCCGCGCGCAACAACCGTCTCAAGCACATCTTTCTTGCGCCCCATGACGACTGGTTCAAACCCGTTTTTTTGCAGGCATTCCACCATATTACCGCCCATAAGGCCGAGTCCGATGAAACCGATAACGGGATTTTCCATGTCTTTGCTCCTGAGCGAATGTCTTGTTTCAACTCAAGAGGCTAAGGCATTAGAGACTAGTATACCAGAGTATTCGGAAAATCTGTGGGAAATTTTATCTGCGATCTTGCGTTAGCGCAGATATCAACTGAGCGCGCAGATAACGCCGCGAAGTTCCGCCAAACCGCGCAAACGACCGATCAACGTGTAGCCCGGCTGGGTTTGTGTTTGTGCATCGCTCAACAACGCATGCCCGTGATCGGCGCGAAACGGCAGATCAACATCGCGACGGCTTTCCACTTCGAGAAGTTCGTTAATCACCGCGACAAGATCAACATCGCCGTTCAAATGGGCCGCTTCACTAAATGATCCATCCACTGACTTGGTTACATTGCGCAAATGCACGAAATGGATTCGATCCGCACAGGCGCGCGCAATCGCGGGCAGGTCATTTCCTGCACCCGAGCCGAGCGAACCAGTACAAAGCGTCAGACCATTCGCACCCTCATCAACCGCTTGCAAGATCAGGCGAATGTCCTCTTGGTTGGACACGATGCGCGGCAAGCCCAAAATATCGCGCGGCGGATCATCGGGATGGATACACATATTAATCCCAAGGTCTGCGGCCGTCGGTATGACCTCTTTCAGGAAGCGCGTAAGGTTGGTCCTCAAATCAGCATGTGTAAGCCCGTCATAGGTTTTCAAAACATCGCGCAAACCGTTGACGTCGTAGCGATCATAGGCGCCGGGCAGGCCGGACATAATTGCATGTAACAGTTTTGCGCGCTTAGCCTCGCTTGATTGTGCAAACCAAGCGTCCCCCGCAGCAATTGCGTCTGAATGATATTCACCGCGCGCCGCCTCGTGCCCGAGTATATGAACCTCAAAGGCGGCCATTCTTGCCGCTGAGAAATGCAAACAGGTGCCACCGCGAGCCATTGGCGCGGCAAGGTCTGTGCGCGTCCAATCTAGGATTGGCATGAAATTATAGCAAACCGTTTTGATGCCCTCGGCGGCAAGATTGGCAAGGGATTGGCGGTAGTTGGCGAACAGCGTGCTCAGATCACCACTGCCGCGCTTGATATCTTCATGCACAGGCAGGCTTTCCACAACGTCCCAGGTAAATCCAGCCGCCGAAATCTCGCTGTGACGCTTAAAAATTGCATCGCGCGGCCAGACCTCACCATATGGAACTGCGTGCAGCGCGCTGACGATTCCTTGCGCACCCGTCTGTGCCACCTGATCCAAGGGGATCGGGTCAAATTCACCAAACCAACGCCATGTCTCACGCATGTTATTAATCCTTATTGCCCGTGCGCCATGCGGCGAAGCGGGTTGATGTTTCTGGATCGGTTGGCGGGTAAAGGCCACGGATGGACACCCCGTTTAGAACCTCTTGCAAGACGAACTCTTCAAATAGCTCCATCTCAACACTTTCCTGTGCCAATTCATCCGCGAGGTGGCGTGGAATGATCATCACGCCGTCACCATCCCCAAGCACGATATCGCCTGGATAAACCGCGACGCCGCCACAGGCGATGGGCAGTCCGATATCAACGGCGTGATGTTTGGTCAGGTTTGTGGGTGCCGAAGGCTTGGCCGCAAAGACGGGCATCTTGAGCGCGGCTGCCCCCGCCGCATCTCGAATTCCGCCGTCCGAGACGACACCCGCGCCGCCGCGTACTTGCAAGCGAGTGAGAAGAATTGATCCTGCGGACGCGGCTGACGCATCGCCGCGACAATCCATCACCAAGACAGCGCCTTCGGGACATTCCTCAATCGCGACACGTTGCGGGTGATCCGGTTCGCGGAACGCGACAATCGGATCAGTGTCAGGGCGGGCGGGAATATAGCGCAGGGTATAAGCAGGGCCGACCATCTGCACCGTACCCGCGCCAAGGGGCGCGACACCCTGAACATAGGCATTTTGATAGCCGCGTTTGTAAAGCAGCGTTGCGATTGTCGCCGTGCTGGCCCCTTTCAAAAGCTGGAGCGTGTCAGCCCCTAGCGTGATGTTTTCTGCGGTTTCAGGATTTGGCATCTGAGGCTGTTCCCTTAATTTGACGTGACAGACACCAGTGCCCCACGGGCTTGGACCACTGCTCCGGACAATTTACAGGCTTCTGCAATATCATCTTGCAAGGACGTACCTTCCCCCAAGCCAGCAAGAATGACCGCATTAAAGCTATCGCCGGCCGCAGTTGTGTCGATGACATTGGCAACGGGTGGCACCACATGCGTGCCCTCGCCATCAGGACTGACGTAATAAATGTCATCAGATCCGTTTTTCACAACAACCGTGCTGGCGCCCGCAGCAAGATATCGATCAGCCGTTGCTTTCGGGTCAGCATCTTTAAACCACGTAGCTTCATCCTCGAACGACGGAAGAACAACATCGGACACCGCTGCCCCGGCCATGATGACTTGTAACATCGTGTCAGTGTCGTCCCAGAGGCGGAGCCGCAAATTTGGATCAAACGCGATGGTCTTTCCATCAGCACGACCTGCGCGCAACGCACAAAGAAGGGTGTCACGCCCGTCTGCATCCAAGATCGCCAATGTGATGCCAGAAAAATAAATCAGATCATGATCTTCAATCGCATGTTTCAAAGCGTTTGGATCGGACGCAAGACGCCGAGCCGCAGATTGCCCACGCCAATAAGAAAAACTGCGTTCCCCGTTCTCAAGTGAAATCAGGTATAAACCAACCGTTCTGTCAGGCACATCAACAACATGCGCGGCGCTGATATTCGCGTCACTGATCGCGTCGCGCAATTTCTCAGATATCGCATCAGTGCCCAAACCTGTCAAAAACGACACGTCGATATCGCCATTGAACCGTTTCAAATACCACGCGGTATTGAACGTATCGCCCGCAAATTGAAGCCGAAATGTCCCGGCTTCATCTTGGGGCGACAATTCCCCCATGCATTCCCCGATCGAGAGAATTTTCATAATACCGACCTACAAAAAATCATCGCGGCGTGGCGTGAAACAATCGACCAATGTGCCCGGCTCCAAACACACACAACCATGGGTCATCTCGCTTGGGATAACAAAACTATCACCCGGTCCAACAACACGCTCCTCGTCGCCTAGAGTAAAGCGAAAGCGCCCTTTTTCAACGTAGGTCGATTGCACATGGGGATGCTTGTGCAACCCACCAATGGCCCCTGCCGCTCCAAACCGAAAAGCGACGACCATCATCTCAGGATGATCCGAAAGAACCTGTCTCGTTACGTTTTCACCTGTTGAAATCACGGGAAAATCCGTCATGCCATTTCCTCTCGATTGCGATTAACTGAACAGCATTCCGCCGTTAAGATCTATGTTTGTGCCCGTGATGAACGCACTATCGTCACACGCAAGGAACAGCACAAGATTTGCAGCATCCTCTACAGTGCCTTGGCGCTTCATAGGTGCGTTGGCTTCAAAGCCACGACGGCCTGCGTCCGGTGTGTGGATGTTGTGAAAATCGGTGTCAATCATACCTGGGCATAACGCGTTGACGCGAATATCAGGTCCAATTTCTTTGGCCAAACCGCGGGTCAATGTCATCACGGCCCCTTTCGAGGCTGCATACGCCGTTGAACCCGGGCCACCACCATCACGACCCGCTTGGCTGGCAAGGTTCACAATTGTCCCGGTTTTCATGTGGGCAAGGCAGCCTTTGGTCATCATGAATGTGCTGGTCAGGTTCAACGACATAACCGCATTCCAATGCTCAAGCTCCATATCGGCAATCTTTTTGCGCGCAATCAGCCCACCAGCGTTGTTGACTAGCACGTCGATACTGCCAAAAGCGTCCAATGTTTTTGAGATCAACGCATCAACATCAGTCTGCTTGTTTAAATCGCCTTGAACAGCAATCGCATTCCCACCAGCAGCTTTGATTGCGGCCACAGTCGAATCTGCCCCATCAGAGCTGGCAAAATAGTTGATCGCGACATTGGCACCCTCAGATGCGAGTTTGATCGCAGTTGCGCTGCCGATATCACGGCCACCGCCTGTGATGATTGCCGTTTTGCCTTTAAGCTTCATATTAAGTCTCCAACTTGATTTGCACTAAGGCTATTTTGATATTGAGCTGTAGCATTTGCCAATTTCCGCAGGGGACTTATGGATCTATTCAAACGTAACAAGCCTACTTCGAATTATATAAGACTAGAATACTAGTGAAAAATTATACATACTAGTGAAAAATTATACATACTAGCTAAAAATTGCAGGAAAGCAGGCCGAGAGCCTGTCTTTCACTACGGTTCGCTCTTATAGAGCAAGCGTAACAAGGCCTTCGTGGCGAAACCTTTATTGTGGGACGAGCCCGTAAAAATTTCGGTACCATCTTATAAGGAGAGGATCACATGGGAAACACAGTCCGAACGACTGATCGGAGAACAAGTGTCGATGAGGTTTATGACTATCTTCATGAACAAATCACAACCTTGGGTCTACGTCCCGGTGATAAGATTTCAGAAGCAGACATGGCAACACGGTTTGGCATTTCGCGCCAGCCCGTGCGCGATGCGTTTAGCAGACTAGCTAACCTCGATTTATTGTTAATCCGCCCACAGCGCGCCACCGAGGTCAAAAGGTTTTCTATGCGCGAAATCGAAAAGTCGCGGTTTGTACGTGCGTCGATCGAAATGGAAGTCTTGCGTCGCGCTGCTGCGCGCTGCGATGCAAATGGTGCGGCACGTATGAACGCCGCGATCGAAGACCAAAGAAATGCCATTCAAGACCGCAATGTAGACGGGTTTGGTGCGCTGGATTATGAATTCCACAAGACGCTTTGTGAAATTGCTGGCGTCGATTTTGCGTTCGATGTGATAATGTCGGAGAAAGCAAAAGTTGACCGTTTGTGCCGGCTGGGCTTGTCCAAAGAACAACGCTTGCCAGACCTTATGGAAGATCACAAACGGATTGCTGATGCTATAAAAGCGCATGATGGAACCCAAGCTGTCGAGGCCGGAATGTTCCATCTCTCACGGCTGGATGAGACCATCGAAAGGATCACAGCAACAAATGCAAATTATTTTGAACCTGTTGATACCCTAACATAACTTCAACATTTATTCGTGCGTTCTTGGCACAGAGTGATAGCTATTCGACGCGTCGCTAGCCTCGAATTATATGTAATTCGGTTGAGGAAAACTTAGAGTTTGCATTCGGTGATTTCAAAATGAGCAACAGTGAAGGAAAATTGATCTTTAGAAGTTAGATCTATTATTTCTTGCCCCTCCCAGATGTCCCAGTGCCCGATACCAAGCACACGGCTTTGATGATGTAACCGCCCCCCGGCGGCATACGATGTGCCAAGGTGGGTCTGCAATGATCCACGAAAAGGAGAGCGGTCGTGTCGGATATTGTGACAGTCGGACTCGGTTTGGCGAAGAATGTATTCCAGGTGCATGGAGCTAACGGCCGAGGCCGCGCGGTTCTGCGCAAAAAGTTACGGCGAACGCAGGTTCTGGCGTTTTTCAGCCAGCTTCCGCGATGCTTGGTTGCGATGGAAGCGTGCGGCGGTGCCCATTTCTGGGGCCGTGAGATTGGTAAATTGGGTCACGAAGTACGACTGATTCCGCCCGCTTACGTCAAGCCCTTCGTTAAACGCCAGAAAAACGATGCAGCGGATGCTGAAGCTATTTGTGAAGCTGCGGTGCGCCCGTCGATGCGTTTCGTTCCGGTGAAGAGCGAAGATGTGCAGGGCGCAGCCATGGTTTTCCGGGTCCGGGAGTTACAGATCCGACAGGGCACTCAAGCGATCAATGCGCTACGCGGCCACCTGACAGAATTTAGTGAGGTGGTACCACAGGGAGCAGCGAACTTAGCACGCCTGAGTGCAATCATAGAGGATCCGGCAAGCGGCTTGCCCGAGGAAGCCCGGGCAACATTGCTGATCCTGATCGAGACGAAGATCCGCCTGGACGATCAGATCGCCAAGCTCAACGCCGAGATCAGTCAGCGTGCCAAAGAGAATGAGGTGGCGCGCAGACTGATGACGATCCCGGGGATCGGACCGATGATTGCCACAGCTCTGGTTGCCCTCGCGCCTCCTCCCGAGACCTTCCGCAGAGGGCGCGATTTTGCAACTCGGCTCGGGCTTGTGCCGCGACAACATTCGACAGGCGGCAAGCAGCGGCTCGGGGCGACGACGAAAATGGGAGAGCGATCTTTGCGACGATTGCTGATTATCGGTGCCAACAGCGTCATCATAAAGCGGCATGTCCATCCAATGGCCGGATCGGGCACTTGGCTGGGAGGGTTGCTTTTGCGCAAGCCGCCGATGCTTGTGCGGGTGGCGCTGGCGAACAAGTTGGCGCGGATTGTCTGGGCGCTCATGGTTAAAAAGGAAGGTTACAGAGCTCCGGCTGCGGTGGCGCAAGCCGACTGACAGCCGCGAGATACTTTGTTGCGCTATTGGCGCAGTCCTTCAGATGCCATGAGCAGTGATTGCGACCAAAATATTGCAGTCGACATTTATGCTACCGCCTGAATACTAATTTAATTGTCGGACGTTTGTCGGGCGACGTCAAAAGGCTACAAGAAAAGCCACATCTGCAAAACCAAATATTTCAAAAAAAGCTGGTTCAGCTGGCCATGTCAGGAAGTCCTTAGCTCGGAAGATGTCCTTGAATAGCGATCCTGAGCGCGGCGTGGTCGATTTCGATGCCGGTGAAGATTTTCCAAGCATCAACCCCCTGACCAAAAAACAACTCGTAGCCTGAAATCACAGTGAGACCTGCGCGCTGTGCATCTTGCAAAAATTGCGTGTCGACGGGCGTATAGACCGCGTCAAAAACCCACGCGGCCCCTTGCATTGCATCATCAGGCAATGGCGATCCACCGATTCCAACCATTCCCAAAGGGGTGCAATTGATGATCCCGTCCGCACCGTCCACGGCGGCAACCGCATCCCCAAACACCTCGATCCGCGTTTGCGACCCGAGTGCCACCAGCGTATCTGCAAGGCTGGCTGCTTTGGCGGGATCAAGATCGACGCAATGGATCGCCTGTGCGCCCAATCCAATCAGGCCAAAGGCAACCGCTTTGCCAACGCCGCCGGTCCCAATCAGACAGACAACTCCCAGTTGCTCGGTGCCGCGCACCGACCGGTATGCATTCATGAAACCGGTATAGTCGGTGTTGAACCCTTTAGGTCCATCAGAATCAAACACGACCGTATTGACGGCTCCGATACCACGCAAAAGCGGGTCAGACACAGTCACTTTCGATGTCACAACCTCCTTGTAGGGGTAGGTGATGTTGATGCCGCGGAAGCCAGATGCGCGCGCCAGCTCAAAGACCTCGTCGAACGACAGCCCCATGTCTTTCGGGATCAGCCGGTCATAGGTCACGTCAAGACCTGTCAGCTGCCCCGCCGTGCGGTGCAGTCGCGGGGACTTTGATTGTATGATGTTGTCACCGATTAGTCCCAGTTTGACGGAGTTGGTTGCCGCGGCTGTAATGGTGCTGTCCTTCCAAAAGGGCGATTTTTCATCGCGATCCAAAGCGGTATCTGGCTGACAAAAGCAGGATCAGCGGGTTGGTGATCGTCGCAAACGACGTCAAGATGCGGTCGATCTTTTGACGGACCGATTTCATATCAACTTTCTGCAATTGTTGGAGCGCCTCGGAGACGCCGCCCATATAGATGCCTGCGAAGGCTCCTCGCCCAACAAGCAGCTGCGGATGGGTAAAGACAGTCAGCTTTGCGAGGATGGTTTATATGTCCTTCGTTAAGGTTTTTGGAACCAAAGGCATCTTAAACTAAGAGAGAGTTTGGCTCATCTGATTGTCTACTTTATGCGGCGCGCGGCCTGTGATGCAAGCGTCGCATTTTGAGGGTCTTTCGTTTGATCCTTTCTCGTTGCAGTAGAATGATTTTGTCGCGCCCGAAGTAGACGTTGGCTCCGTTCGATGTCAGATCAGGACATCGAAGAAATTAACAACCGCCTCAACAACACGCCCTGTAAATGTCTCGGACAGCGCGCGCGAAAACAAGAAAGTTCTCCTATGCAGAAAATCGCAGTCGTCACAGGCGGAAGTACCGGCATCGGGCACCATTTGGTCGGCGCGCTTGCACAGGCTGGATATCGCGTCGCTTTCAATTATAGGTCATCGCCCACACCAGCGCAGGAGCTGGCGAAAAACCTCAAGAAACAGGGTTTTGAGGTCGAAGCGTATCAATGCGATGTTGGTGCCGAAGCAGATGTTGCAGAATTTTATGCGTCTGTTGCAAAAGACTTTGGCCGTGCGCCTGATCTTTTGGTGAACAATGCGGGCATCCAGACGTGGTCCCCGCTACTGGACCTTAAGGTAAGCGATTGGGACAATGTTATCCGCACCAATCTGCGCGGTTGTTTCTTGAACACTCAGATCGCCGCCCGCTTGATGGTTGCGGATGAGGTCAAAGGGACGATCATTAACCTCGGATCTGGCTGCAACAAACTCGCGTTTCCAAACCTTGTGGACTACACGGCGTCAAAGGGCGGGATCGAGCAGTTTACCAAGGTGTCAGCCGCTGAACTTGGGGCCTACGGCATTCGCGTGAACTGCGTTGCACCCGGCGCGATCGAGACGGACCGCACCAACGACGAGGACGAAGACTACGCCGATCAATGGGCCGAACTGACCCCACTGCGCCGCGTCGGCACCCCTGCTGATTTGGTCGGGCCAATTTTGTTTCTGGCGTCCGACGAAGCGGCGTTTGTGACAGGTCAAACCCTATGGGTTGATGGCGGCGTCTTTTCCCAAGCGGTTTGGCCAAAGGGCGCTTAGTAAGTCGCGCGCCCCCCTGACAGATCGAACACAGCGCCGGTGGTGAAGCTATTTTCAGGCGACACGGCCCAGACGATCATTTCGGCGGCTTCTTTGACTTCCAAGAACCGGCCGCGCGGGATTTTCGACAACATATAGTCGATGTGTTCCGCGCTCATCTGGTCAAAGATACGCGTGCGAGCGGCGGCAGGTGTGACGCAGTTCACCGCGATGTCAATGTCTGCCAATTCCTTGCCCAACGATTTGGTCAGGCCAATCACCGCGGCCTTAGACGCAGAGTATGCAGAAGCGTTCGGGTTGCCCTCTTTGCCCGCGATGGACGCGATGTTCAGGATGCGGCCATAGCCCTGCGCCTTCATCCCTGGCACGCAAACGCGGTTCACGTAAAAGGTGCCGTTCAAGTTGATGTCGATCACTTGATGCCATGCGTCGACGTCATAGGTTTCAACAGGCGCGTTCGGTCCCGCTATTCCTGCGCTATTCACAAGGATCGTCGGCACGCCGAGTTGTTCGCACGTGGCCGCGTGTGCCGCTTCGACCGAAGCAAGATCGGTGATGTCACAAGAAATCGCCGTGCCCGGTTTTGGCAGGCCCGCCAATGCGGTCGCGTGCGTCGGGTCAATGTCCCAGCCCGCGACACGTACACCGCGCGCGGCTAGGAGTGTTGAAACGGCGAGGCCAATGCCCTGTGCAGCTCCGGTGACGACGGCGACTTGGTCTTTCATTTGCATGGCTTAGCCCCTTCCGATGAAGGGCATGTTCGTTGCCATCACGGTCATAAATTGCACGTTCGCATCAAGTGGTAGCTGCGCCATGTGCACCACGGAACTGGCGATATGGGCGACGTCGATCACCGGCTCAATCGCCAACTGGCCATCGGCCTGCGGAACGCCCTTGGTCATTTTCTGCGCCATTTCCGTCAAAGCATTTCCGATATCAATCTGTCCACAAGCGATGTTGAACGGTCTGCCATCCAGAGACAAGGTGCGCGTCAAACCCGTGATCGCATGTTTGGAAACCGTATAAGGCACAGACCCCCACCGCGGCACGTATGCTGAAACAGACCCGTTGTTGATGATGCGTCCGCCCTGCGGGTCTTGCTTGCGCATCAGGCCGAAAGCGGCCCGCGCCGCGATGACTGCGCCCATCACGTTGACGTCCAACAAGTGGCGAATGTCGTCCACGGCGAGCTCGTCAATCGGCGCCCCCCCAAGGCTGACGCCTGCGTTATTAAACAGCGCATCGACCCGCCCCCAATGCGCGGCGGCTTGGCCGAAGGCGGCATCGACGTCAGCTTCATCGGTGACATCGCAGGGCAAGACCAACGCGTTACTATTGTCGCCTGCGGATTCCGTAAGCGGTGCGGCGCGTCTGCCGACGAGGCCCACTTGCCAGCCCCCTGCTAAGAACGCTTTCGCGGTTGCGCGGCCGACGCCGCTGCCTGCGCCTGTGATAAGAATGGATGGCATGGTGATCTCCCCCGTTTGGTTTCGGACCCGCATTTGCGGCCCCGCATTTGCAGCATTGTCGTAGGCTGTCAATTTGGTATACCAAATGCAAGCCCAATTCGCCGCTATGTCAATAAGCGGTGCCTCTTATGCAAAGGACACCCGATGATCGAAGAGCCAAAACAGCTTACCTTGCGCGCGAAATTCCCACGCCCGACGGCGGCGCAGATTGCGGCATTCAAAGACGTACCGACAGGGTTCGTGTGCGATGCAATGGACGGCGTTGGTGGCATGAAAACCGCGATTTCGCCGCTACTTGACGCGCATATCGCGGGCTGTGCGGTGGTGGGTGACAACTGTTCGGGGGGTAACTTGGCAACCTTGGGCGCGGTGCATGTTATGCAAGAAGGCGACGTGGTTGTGGTGTCGCTGAAGGGCGACCAATCTGTCGCGGCGGCGGGCGACATGGTCCTAGCGATGATCCGCAATAAGGGCGGCATCGGCTTTGTGACCGACAGCCCGATGCGTGACCTTGTAGGCATTCAAGATGTCGGCTTGCCTGCGTGGTGCAACGGTTTGAACCCCAATTCGCCCTATGCCAATGGGCCCGGGCGCGTTGGGTTTGATGCCAGCGTCGGCGGTCAGATCGTGAGTAGCGGCGACATCATCGTGGCCGACATCGACGGCGTTGTCGTCGTTCCGCACGCGCGCATTGATAGTGTGATCGCAAAGCTTGATGCGGTGCGCTCCGCTGAAACAGCGATGGAAGCCAAGGTCAAAAGCGGGTTCAGCGAACAGTCTCGCATTATTCAAATGCTGAACGATGGACGTGCCGCGATGGACGACTGATCAGTCACGGCCTTTGGCGGCCTCGACCTCCATGTCCATGCCGTTCATCCGCGCGACATGGTCGATCAGCATCGGTACGTAATCACCTCCCTGCCCCAAGGCTTCGACATGGGTAAAGTAGTGTTTGGCAGCACCTGCCATGATGTTGACCATGCCCGCCTCGGCGGCCATCGCATTGACATAACGCAAGTCTTTGGACGCGTTTTCGATGGTGAATTTATGGACTTCGCGGTCGCGGTCGACGGCGTAGGTCATGAAGGTATCAAAGAACCCGTTCGACAAACGGCTTGATCCGATCACTTCGCGCACCTTCGCGGGCGGCAAGCCGACCGAGGCCCCCAAGACGGTAGCTTCGGCATAAAGGGCAGCGTAACCCATCGAAATAAAGTTCATCAGCAGCTTCATTTTGTGGCCACTGCCCGTGTCGCCGACATGGGTGATGTTACCCGCCCAGCAGTCCAACACGGGTTTGATCTTGGCAAAGGTCGCCGCATCACAGCCGACCATAGCGTCAAGCGTGCCAGCCTCGGCTTCCTTCGGGGTGCGTCCCAACGGAGCGTCAACGAACGTAGCCCCTTTTGCGGCCAGCTCATCCGCCAAAACAGCGGTCGAGGTTGGGTCCGCCGTCGTTGTGTCAATCACGATCAGGCCGTCGCGTGCGCCTGCAAGAATACCATCATCGCCGCGGATCACCGCCTCGACTTGTGGCGAGTTTGACAGGCACAGGTGGATGATATCGCAGTGCTGCGCCATCGCGCGCGGGGTTGCGGCCTCTTGCGCGCCGTTGGCGATCAGGCTTTCGATCGGCTTGCGGTTGCGGTTGCCCTTGATCCACATAGGATAGCCGCCTTTGATCAGGTTTCTTGCCATGCCGTGGCCCATAAAGCCCACACCGATGAAGCCGATGGTCATATCTTGTGCCATTTTGAAATCCTCCGGACGCGCACCATTGACAAGGCAGCATCAAACCACGTTGATGAAATGGTATACCATCGTGGCAATGTTGCAAGCACGAGGCGCATAGGGGGATATGACATGAACATTCTGATACTCGGGGGTGGCGGTGTATTGGGGCAAAAGCTGGCCTTGAAATTAGCGACCAATCCGACGCTAAAAGGTCAGGCGATCACGCAAGTCACTTTGGCCGACGTGGTGGATCCGCCTAAGATCGACGCCCCCTTCCCTGTGCAAACCGTCACCTGCGATATTGCCGATGCCGCGTCCGTCGCGGGGTGCGTGACAGCACAAACCGATGTGATCTATCTGCTGGCCGCGATCGTCAGCGCCCACGCGGAAGAAGATTTTGACGCTGGCATGAACATCAATCTGTTCGGAATCTACAATGTGCTGGAACGCTGCCGCGCCTTGGGAACTGTGCCCACGGTGGTGTTCTCTTCTTCGATCGCGATCTATGGCGGCGAGGCTCAGGACCCGCTTGGCGATCACAGCTACCCCAATCCGCAGACGTCGTACGGAATGCAAAAAGCGGCGGGCGAGATGTTGATCAACGACTATTCACGCAAAGGGTTCATCGACGGTCGCGCGTTCCGACTGCCGACGGTTTCAGTGCGTCCGGGCAAGCCGAACCGTGCGGCCAGCAGCTTTATGTCGTCGATCCTGCGCGAACCGTTGAACGGCCAAGAGGCGATCTGTCCTATCGAGGCGGACTTCCTGCACTACTATATCAGTCCCCGCCGCTGCGTTGAAAATCTGGTCAAAGGGGCGGAATTGAACGCCGCCGACATCGGCCAGAACCGCGTCATGCAAATGCCGGGAAAGACGTGGTCCATTGCGCAAGTCATTGAAGCGATGACCGCCGTTGCGGGCACTGATCCTGCCAAACTAATCCGATGGGATCCGCAGCCCGACATCAAAAGGATCGTGTCAGGCTGGCGTTGGGACATCCACGCTGACAAAGCCCTTCGTTTGGGCTTGAAAGCAGACGACACATTTGAAGACAATGTCCGCTACTATTTGGAAGACGACAAACCCACTACCTAGCTGCGGTTCACAGCACTTTTGAATGTCGTCAACGCAGCCGACAATTCGGGGTGATCCTTGGCATAGTCTTCTACTTTCTCACCTGCTTTTTGTGCGGCAGCGGCTTGGCGTAAACTGGTGATACCTGCCGCAGGTCCGTCTGGGTGGCTCATGATACCGCCGCCTGCGCAGAACAGGAAATCGTCGTTACCGAGTAATTCCATCGACGGCCCGACTTGCCACGCGGTTTGACCAGAAGAAAACACCGGCAACGCGGCGTGTGACGTCATGTCGTTTAGTGGCGCTTGCACGGCGCGCGCGGCGTTGGTCACGACGATGTCACCTTCGGTAAACTTGTTGGCCAGACCGTTCACATGTAAATGATCGCTACCTGCCAGTCGCCACAGTTTTTGCATTGCAAGATATTCGATCCCCACGTGTGGCGAGCGCGACATCAGCCCCCATCCGTTACGATGCGCATGGATCGGCAGTGGGCTGTGATCGCGTATCGCCCGCAAGCCCACCAAGCCAATAGAGTTCAGCGATACCATGGCACAGGTCGCACCAAGGCTTTTGAGCAGGTCAATGTTGCGGCGCATCACGTCAATTTCGTCGGTGATATTGAAGGCATACATCACCTTGCGCCCTGCCTTTTGCGCGGCTTCGTTCAAAACGTCCATCACCAGTTTGGCGCGGTCGTCAAACGGACATGCGGGGCCGTTCCCTTGCAGCTCGTCATCCTTGATGAAATCGATGCCGGCCCGCGCCAGATCACTAGCAAGTGCGGCGGTTTGTTCGGCACTTAAGCCCACACTTGGTTTTACAATTGTCCCGATCATCGGGCCGCTTGGCGCTCCCATCAGCTTACGCGTACCGGTGATTCCAAATTGAGGACCGGGACAACCTATTGCCAGCGCATCAGGTATGCCGAGATCCACAAGACGGATCGCAGAGAGTTCAGCCAGTTCAAATAAATTGCCTGCAACAGTGGCAAGGATATTGGGCAAGGACGGGCCAAAGTTGTCCATAGGCCAACTGATCGTTACGCGGCCTTGTTCGTAGGTCTTAGCGCTTAGCCTGCATGGCAAGGCCGGATGGTCAGAAGTGCCTGTGATTTCAACATGATCCAGCCGCGCGGCGGAGCGGTCGCGCAGTGCGTCGGTCTCGGATGCGAGACGCACGAAGGTGCCTGTCGATTGCTCACCGGCCATAACTTCAGCGGCGCGCTGCACGCCCACGGGGCTTTCGATTTCATAGGTTGCTGTCAAACGTGTCATCTGTGGCCACCTCCGTTCAGGACCCATCCAAAGTAATCGCGGCTGCCCATCTGTCCGCCCTTCAGCGCCAACGTCAGGGGCCGCGTGCCGCCATGGGCGTTGCAAATTGCAGCACCTGGAATGGTCGGGGCGGCGGCGGTAAGTGCATCGATGCCCAAGGCGCTGCACACATGCCCCGATGTATCGCCACCCGAAACCACAGCGCGATCAAGGTCCGATTGATCGACGAGTTGCGCCAGAATACGTCCAAGGGAAGCACCAATATCATCGTTTACTTGTGCCAGATTGTCGCCAGCCGCCTCCCGCAATTGCATGACAGCGGGGTCGTCTGGGCCGCGCGCGGTATAGATTAGGGGCACTTGATCGCGTTCCAGCGCGGCTTTCGCGGCGGTCAAAGCACGGGTTTCTTCGGCTGCAAGATCACCGTCGCAAGCCTGTACAACATCCAACCTGATATCCGCAAATCCGTTGTCTAGCGCCCATGCAGTCTGATCTGCAGTTATTGGCGAGACCGAACCTGACACCACAGCCATTCGCTTGGCGTGGCCAATGCCTCTGGCCGTCGGTGACACGGCAAGTGCACCCGTCTTTTGGAAGTGCGCTACCAATGCATATGCGATCCCTTGTGACCCGACCACAAACCGATGCCCTGCGTTCCACAATAGCTCACCTGCGGCGGTGACATCTGCGGGCGTCATCTGGTCAATCGTGACCCCACCGCGTGCAGTGGCAATCATGTTGGTGGCCCGTTCTGGATCGGCCAAAACTTCTAGATTGAGGCATTGCATCGGCATTCTGGTTTGTGCTGACAGATGTATTGCCACGTCCGCCTCGCCCATGGGCGTCACGGGATGACGCGCCATGACGGGGTGTCTGTCCAAGCGGAACACGCCTGCGTCAGTGCCTGCAAATAACTGCCCGAACGCTTGGTAGCGGCGCATTTCAGGGGCAGCGATCATGACTGGAATTGTGCTGGTGGCGAACGTCTTTGAACCGATCTCCATCGCTTTGCCGATCGATCCAATACGCGGTGCCGAGTCGAGGGTTGAGCAGGTCTTGTATTGCACCAACTTCGCACCTGTTTGCCCCAGAACGTCAAACAGATCTGGTAATTCTGCGTCCATGCGATCGGGGTCAAACGTGCGTGCCATGCTGGCTATGCCGATCCCGCGCACGTCTGGAAAATCCGCCATCCGTTCCGGTGTTGGTGGCCGCAAGAACAGCACCGCTGGCAGGCCTGCGAACGCCAGCACTTCCATCACCGCCGCAGCGCCGGTGAAGTCATCACCGAGCCACGCCAGCACGGGTTTTTCGCCTTGGGCCATTAGGTAATACGTTGAATACTGGCGGCAATCTCGTCTGGTTCGAACACCCGCTTCCAGTCGTCACGCATCAGGACAGGCTTGCCGAATTCAATCGCCTTGTTGCAGGCGTCTGAGAAAACGCCGTCGACTTCCTCAAAGATTACGGCACCAAGGATGTTCATGTGGCCAAGCAAGAAGTCACGCGCAGCTTCCTTTGGTACGCCACGGCGCACGACCTCGTCCATCGCTTCGCGCATGACGTCTAGCAAGGATGCGCAGACGGTTTCGGACAAGCCCGGTTCTAGCAAGGCCATCTGTTCGACCGTGACACGGTGGCTGCGGGCGACGGGGGCGTAGATGGCGCGGCCTACTTTTTCACCCAAAGCATAGTGATTCTCGGGGCCTTGCATCAGTGCGTTTACGATACCCTGTTCCGCGGTGACTCCACCGAAGTAGTCCTTGCGGCCGGCTTCGGTTTTTTCATCGTTGTAGATCGGGGGATGGCAGGGATGCGTGACGAAATAAGTGACGTCGTCGCGGGCGGGTAGATGGCCGGCAAAGGGGCCCGCCGCGTCAAGGCAGATCACCATCGCGCCGCTTGGTACTTTGTCGATGATCGTGGCGGCGACGGCTTTGATAGCGGTGTCGGGGACGGCCAGCAGGATGACGTCTGCGCCCTCCATCGCGGTGTCGATGTTGACGCAGTCGACGCCCACGGTCTCTTTCAATCGCGCGCGTCCAGCTTCGGAGATCTCCACATGCGCCACGTCGAAATCCGCGCGCGCAAGGTTGGCGGCACTGCGCACGCCCATCTTGCCGCCTGCACCCATAAGAACCAGTTTTTCAGTCATGTTATTCCTCTTTTTTAGCTTGCCGTTCGCGATACCAAATGTAGACGCCGGCACTGATGATGATCAGCCCGCCGCCCACGGTCCAAACGGTTGGGTATGTGTTGAAAAAGACAATCCCTGCGAAAGCCGCAGAGAAGATCTGCAGATAGATGACAGGCGCCAGGATACTGGCATCGGCCAAACGGTGTGCCGACGTCGCCAGAATATGGGCAGTGCCGCCGAACACGCCGATCAATACGAAGAACACCCAGTCGGCGGCAGCATCAGGCCAAACCCATTGCGTGAAAGCAAAGGGAGCCAGACAGAATGTCGCCAGCCCAGAGGCCCACAGCTGTGCCGTGCTGTTGTTCTCAACACCCGCCAATTTGCGCGTCAACAAAAAATAGACGGACGCCCCAGCCAATGCGCCAAGGTTCAACAACATCGCTGGATGAAAACCAGCACCCCAAGGCTGCATTACGACAATCACCCCCAAGAACCCGACACAGACAGCACTAATGCGGTGACGCCCGACCTTTTCCCCTAGCACAGGGACCGCCAAAAGTGTGACCACGATGGGGCCTGCAAACATAATCGTGGTGGTAACCGTTATCGGTAAATACTTTAGCGCCATGAAATTCAAACAGGTCCCGATGAACAGACTAGCCGACCGGATGATCTGCAGCTTCGGGCTATGCGATGCAAACGCCGATAGCCCCTCGCGCGGGACGAATACGACAACAGCCAGCAAGAAATGCACCGCATACCGCAAGAACGCAACTTGCATCGCGGACAGCCCCGCCAACACCAACCATTTGGCTGAGGTGTCGATCATCGTGAACAGCGTGACTGCTAGCACCATCGATCCAAGCGCCATTACGATCCGCTCTTCGCGCTGCGCTACTGCATGTGCCATGTGTCAAATCACGATCAAGATTCAACGCTACAAGAAAACTGTGATAATATTTGGCCAGATCAACAGCGTTGAAAGTGCCAGCAACTGTAGCGCGATAAAGGGCAGGAAGCCTCTGAAGATGTCCGTGAGCGAGATTTCGGGCGGCGCCACTGACTTAAGATAAAACGCCGCTGGACCAAAGGGGGGCGACAGGAAGCTGACCTGCATGTTCATACAGAATACGACACCGAACCAGATCGGAATGTAGCGGGCGTCGATGCTACCCAAGAAGCCAATCTCCTCGGCTGGAAGTCGCACAACAATTGGCAAGAACACAGGCATGATCAGCAAAACGATGCCGACCCAGTCCATGAACATACCCATGATAAGGAACACCAGCATCATCATCAGGATGATCCCCATCGTCGGCAACTCTGCCCCGATGATCAGGTTCGCCACAAAGGTCGGCCCTCCGACAAGTGTATAGGCCGCAGCAAGTGATGCCGCACCAATGGTGACCCAGATAATTGTCCCGGTAGATCTGAGGGTTCGAATCAAGCTATCCCAGACAATATCGAAAGACATTTCGCGACGGATCATGCCAATAACAAACACCGCGATAACGCCCATGCCCGCCGCTTCGGTGATCCCAGTAATACCGCCATAGATGGATCCCAAAACGACACCGATCACCACGATCGGTGCAATCAGGCCTTTACCCATTTCCCAGCCACGTGCCGTGCGTTCGCGGCCAACAACCACGAATACAATCAGCGAAAAGATCGCAAACGCACCAATGATCCAAGGAATATCAGCCACCATACCCAGCGGGATAGGGTCTTGATTTTCGCGGATCGCGTTGTCGCCCGTAAGCGTAAAGAACAGGGCACGGATAAACAGAACACCAGTCACCCACATCGCAAAGCGCGAGATGAAGCCTAGGAACATCAGGCCCTTTTCCGACCCTTCAGGCTCTCCCGGGACCGGGTCGGGCAAAGGTGCCAGCGACGTGTTTATCCGCGTGCGGATCACGATGTAGAGAATAAAAAACGAAGCTAGCATAAAGCCCGGTAAAAACGATGCTGTAAACAGTGCCTTGATCGAAGTTTCCGTCACCAGACCATAAAAAATCAAAACGATCGACGGAGGGATCATTGTACCAAGCGAGCCTGACGCACAGATCGTACCGATCGCGAGATTGCGATCATAGCCTAACCGCAACATCTGCGGCAAAGCGATCAGACCGAGCAGCACGACTTCACCACCGATGATGCCGGACATCGCAGCCATGATGACAGCCATGATGGAAGTAGCGACCGCAATGCCGCCGCGCATGCGGTTCATCCAGACGTTTAGGGACGAATACATGTCTCTCGCAATACCGGACCGTTCCAGCATCGCGGCCATAAAGATAAATAAGGGTACCGATATTAACACATAGTTCGTCAACTGGCGGTAGACAGCCTGGCCTAACACAGACATTGGGCCACGGCCAAAGTCCCCCCAAAGCAAGTCAGGTGGAAACTTTAATGCAAGGGTGACGACCGCTAAAAATGCAGATGCAAATCCAAGCGGCATCCCTATTGCAAGCAAGGCGAACATGCCCAGCAAAACAATGAGGGAGAGTGTACCAATATCGACCATTAGTTCTTTTCCTCAAGAGTGCGGCGGATGTTTTCGATCTCGACCTCGTCGATCTCGTCTGCTGGCGTGTGTAACTCTGGCACCTTGTTCCAATCCGCGATCAGATTGGATACTGCTTGAATGCAAACCAGAACGATGATGATGAGCAAGGCTGGCTTGATAATACCGGGGATGGGTGGATCCCACGCTGTGCCGAATGTCTCCATCCGCATAAAGCGGTTCTCGGCGTCGGTGTAGCCGCCCCAAACAAGCGCGAATGTGAAGCCGACGATCAGCATGACGGAAATGACATCAGACGCTTTCTTCATCCACCACGGCATGATGTCATAGATGATGTAGATGCGGATGTGGCTGCGCTGCTGCATGGCGTAAAGCCCGGCGAACAAGAACACAAAGCACGCGATCCATAGCGATAATTCATTGGCCCATAGCGTAGGCCTCGAGAACACGTAGCGCGACACAACCTCATAAAACATAACTAGCACGATAAAGGCGGTCATGATCATCGCAAGGCGACCCAGCACCACCGACACAAGGTCGAAAAACCCGTCAGGAGGCGTCTCAATCGCGCCCTTAGTGTCAGACAAGAAGAGCGAGGCAAAGGTCAGCGCAGCGGCAAAACACGCAAGCATCACCTGGACAAGGGGCTTACCCGCAGGGCGGATCATTTCGAACATCCCGTAGGATTCAGCGGCAAACATCCGCTGAGAAATCAGGAACAGATACAGCGCAAATGAGATTGCACAAAAGACGATCATTCCCGTCTTAACCGGTGCCCGCATGCGCCCAAGAAAAAGTGATTTGTTCTGCATCACATGCCTACCCACATTGTTATGATCCGGATTTTCCTCCGGTTGAAAAAGGCGGGCCCGATCCGGGCCCGCCTTGATCGTTACTTAATCAGGACAATCATGCCTGATTATTCGCCGATAAGACCCAGCTGACGCAGATAGGTTTTGTGGCTGTCAACAAGCGCAGCGGCCTCGGGGCTACGCGTCGCCCAATCGTCCCATGCAGCTTGTGCTGCTACACGGAACTCAGCACGATCTTCCGGCGACCAAGCATAAAGCGTGACACCCTGCTCTTGCAGAGCGGCAGCCGCTTCGGTGTTTGCCTTCTCGTTCAACATCGCGATCTGGAACGACAGCTTCTGCCATGCGGTCTCGATGATGCGACGCTGCTGCTCGCTGAGGCCCTCCCACACGCTTTGGTTACAAGCGAGGTGGTCGGATGGCATCGAGTGGAAGCCCGGATAGTTGGCGTGCTTAACGATGTCATACAAGCCGAGGCCTACGTTATTGGCTAGACCGGAGGCGTCAGCACCGTCGATGATGCCTGTCTCAAGTGCGGTAAAGATTTCGGTGAAGTCCATCACGATTGGCGATGCACCCATCTTCTCGAAGATCTCCGTTTCCATACCTGGAGGCGAACGGAACTTCCAACCAACCAAGTCTGCAGGACCCGCAATCGGCTTGGATGACGCGAATGATTCCTGACCATAAACTGCCCAACCAATCAGCTGCATGCCCTGTGCGTTGTACAGCTCTTGCGCAGCCTCATATCCATCACCGTAGTACAGCCAGCTATACTGCTGCCATGGCGTGTCGTAGCCACCCATGATGTCGCCCACGAATTGGAACGCTGGGTTTTTACCCGTTTGATATGCGCCGCCGGTTGCGTCACAATCGAGGATACCATTGATAGCCGCGTCGAAAGTTTCGACGGTGGCTACAACGGATGACGAATAGAACATCTCGATCGAAATTTCGCCGCCAGACATAGTCTGTACGTCATCGATCCAAGTTGCCAACATCTTCCCTGTTGGATGCTCGGTTGCGTAGTGCGTTTGGATACGCAGTGTTACATCTTGAGCAAGCGCTGCACTTGCCAACGTCGCGCCGGCAACAGCCGACATAAGTAATGTCTTGAGTTTCATCTTAATATTCCTCCCTTGGCGGCAATTTCCGCCGTTAGCGTATTCACCCATCCTCCCAGAGCGTGAATCACGATGGTATACCATCTGAAATTAACGTTACCCACTGCTTGCTCGACAAGCAACAAGTTTCGGTATACCAAAATTGACACGCAAGATTGTCCTTTCACGGACGTTGTTCAAAGGACGTTAACGTCAAAAATGACAGATCAAACGCTGCCAGAAAAAATAGCAAATCAGCTGAGACGCGACATTTTGCGTGGCAAGTTGGTGCCCGGCGCTTCTTTGAAAGAGCGCGACAAGGCGGCGGATCTTGGCGTCAGTAGAACCCCTATGCGCGAAGCGATCCGCATTGTCGCGCGCGAAGGTCTGATCACCTTACGCCCGGCCCGCAGCCCAATTGTCGCAATGCCCGACGTCAAAGCTGTTACCGACGATGTTGAGGTTTTGCTTTCCATTGAAAAGCTGTCGGGCAAGTTGGCCTGTGAACGTGCCACTGACGCAGACATCGACGGAATTGCTGCGATCACTCAGCACATGGAAGATAACTTTGATACCATGGACCCCCTCGACATGTTCGAGATCGACATGAGTTTTCATTCCGCTATTGCGATGGCATCGCATAATAAACCACTGGCAGAAATCCACAGTCGGTTCTTGGCCCGTCTATGGCGCGCACGTTTCCTTGCCGCAATGAAGCGTCGTAACCGCACGAATGTGATCGCACATCATACCGCCATTCTGGCCGCCTTGCGTGCCCGAGATGCCAGCGCTGTTGATGCGGCCATCGGTATACATTTGGATCGACTGACCGAAGACATCGGTGAAGTTATCCGCCGCGAGCTTCAGGATCTGCAGGACAAAGCTGACCAGTCGGCCGACTGAGGTTAGTGGATTAAAGATCCGCCGTTCACGTCGACCTCTGATCCCGTCACATAGGACGATAAATCGGACGCTAAGAACAAACAGCATCCCGCCACGTCCTGCGCCGTGCCAGCGCGACCCATCGGAATGCCGTCCAGAACTTGTGCGCGCATCTCGTCGGTCAACTTGCCTGCGGTGATGTCGGTCGCGATGAACCCCGGGCAAATCGCGTTCGCGCGGATGCCGTCAGGCGCTACTTCCCGCGCCATAGCTTTGGTCAGCCCCAAGATGCCCGCCTTGGCCGCTGAATAATGCGGTCCGCCGAAAATGCCCCCGCCCCGTTGCGCGGAAACTGACGACATGTTCACGATGCTGCCCGCCTTATGTTCGCGCATGTGCGGGAGAAGGGCTTGCGACATATAGAGTGTGCCACGCAGGTTCACATCCAGCACATCGTCGTAGTTCTGCGGTGCGATCTCCATAAATTTCAACGGCTGGGTTATGCCTGCAATATTCACCAGAATGTCGACCTTCCCAAACGCCGAGATCAAGTCAGCGGCGATGGTTTCGCAGGACTGCTTGTTGGTCACATCACACGCACGACCCACATGACCCTCGCCCGGCAAGTCCGCCGCCGCTTGGCCCGCCGCATCCAAATCGAGGTCCAAAATCGCCACACGGCACCCGTGTTCGGCAAACATCACCGCTGTAGCCTTACCCAAACCACGCGGACTTGCGCCGCCTGTGATGATCGCCGTTTTGCCGTTTAAAAGTTTCATATCAAAGCCACGCTTTCACCGACGCCGTAACAGCATCCACCGAAATCCCATATTGATCGTGCAATGTCGGCAACGCCCCCGCATCCAAGAACGCATCGGGCAACGCGATCTGGCGGAACGGCACGTGTACGCCCGCCCGCATCAGTGCTGCGCCAACGGCCTCGCCCAAACCACCTGTGATAGAATGGTTTTCAGCTGTGACCACAAGGCGCCCACCCTTCGCCGCTTCGGCTGCAATCGTTTCCACATCCAACGGCTTAATCGTTGGCACATGCAACACAGCGCAATCAACCCCATCGGCCCGCAATCGCTTGGCCGCGTCCAACACGCGCATCGTCATGAAACCGGAAGACACGAATAAAACATCGCGTCCGTCACGGATCATCTGCGCTTTGCCCAGCTTGAATTTATAGCCATACTCGCCCAGCACATCAGGAACATTGCCGCGCAAAAGACGCATATAAACCGGACCCGGATGATCGGCGATGACGCGGGTGGCTTGATCAATTTCAGTCGCGTCGCAAGGATCAAGCACAGTCAAGTTCGGCATCGCGCGCATGATCGCGATGTCATCCGTCGCCTGATGGCTCGGCCCGTATCCTGTCGTCAAACCGGGTAAGGCGCAGACGATCTTCACTGGCAAATTCTCTTCGGCAATCGCCATGCAAATGAAATCATAGGCGCGGCGAGAGGCAAAAACCGCATAGGTCGTCGCGAATGGCGTGAAGCCTTCGCGCGCCAATCCTGCGGCTGCCGAGATCATCACCTGTTCGGCCATGCCCATCTGATAGAACCTATCAGGATAGGCTTTGGCGAAGATATGCAGGTCTGTGTATTTGGACAAATCCGCCGTCAGTCCGACGATATCATCGCGGGTTTTAGCCAGATCAACCAGCGCATGACCAAACGGAGCGGCGACAGTTTCGCGCCCCTCTGCGTCCAACGATGCAATCATTGCCGAGGTCGTCAGCTTCGATCCATCCTCGGAAACGGGCACCGTGCGCGGTGTGTATTTCGATTTGCGGCGAGACAGGCTTGCATCAATCATCGGGTCGATCCTCGTCCAATATCGTCAAGGCACGCGCCCATTCGTCGGGTTCCACACGCACGAAATGCGTGATCTCACGGTCCTCCAAGAATGGCACACCTTTGCACATCCTGGTCTGGCAAATGATCACACGCGGCACGGGGTCCGGATGCGCACGCGCGGCATCAAACGCCGCCACAAGCGCGTCCATATCGTTGCCATCAATCTCTTGCGCGAACCAGCCAAAGCCTTCCCATCGGCCCGCCTCTGGCACTTGCGCCAGTGCATCGGTGGTTTTGCCGTCGGCCTGTTGATCGTTGAAATCGACAATGGCGATCAGGTTATCAAGCTTCCATTGCACGCCCGACATCACGGCCTCCCATGTGGAGCCTTCACCCAATTCACCGTCCGACATCATGTTGTAGACAAACGCAGGGTTATTCTTACGCTTCAGCCCCAGCGCCATCCCCACGGCAATTCCAAGGCCGTGCCCCAACGATCCACCAGTGATTTCCATCCCCGGCGTATAAGCCGCCATGCCCGACATCGGCATCCGGCTGTCGTCCATGCCATAGGTTTCGATCTCGGCGTCGGGCAGAATTCCTGCTTCGATCATCGCCGCATAAAGTGCGATGGCGTAGTGCCCAATTGACAACAAAAACCTGTCGCGGCCTTCCCATTCAGGATCATCGGCGCGGTAATTCAGCGCATGAAAGTAGGAAACCGCCAATAGGTCAGCAGCGCCCAAGGCCTGACCGATGTAGCCTTGCCCTTGCACTTCGCCCATCAACAGCGCGTTGCGCCGGATCGCATACGCCCGTCGCGCAAGACTGACGTTTGATGTGTCACGCTCCAACCGCTGGCCCTCCCCTTGTTGCGATCATCTTGCGCCCGCTTGCCGCCGCACTCAAGCAAAATTTAGTATACCATTTTAATTTTCCGCTCTAGGCTGGTGATAATCTCATCTTTAGGAGCCTGCCATGAACCTGTCTTCCCTGCTGGCCGCGCGCACCGCCATGGGCAAACCCATCCGCATCGGCCTGATCGGCGCAGGTAAATTCGGCTCTATGGTTTTGGCGCAGGCCAAGCATATTCCCGGATACCAAATCGTCGGTATCGCGGAATTGGACGCCGACAAAGCCCGCGTCTCCCTCGCCCGTACCGGATGGGAGGCCGTAAATTACAACGCCCGCTCGATGGATCAGGCCGTCACCGAAGGCACGACCTGCATCACCAACGATGCCGCCGATCTGTTCGCTTGCGACGCCATCGAGTGTATCATCGAAGCGACGGGCCACCCCCTCGCAGGCCTGCGTCACGGGCTTGCTGCCATCGATGCGGGCAAGCACGTAATCATGGTCAACGTCGAGGCTGATGTCCTATGCGGTCCGGTCTTGGCCAATCGCGCCCGTACCCAAGGCGTCGTCTATTCGATGGCCTATGGCGACCAGCCCGCCGCGATGTGCGAGTTGGTCGATTGGGTCCATAACTGCGGCTTTGAACTGGTCTCGGCGGGCAAAGGCATGAACTTCGCCCCGCCCTATCGCTACTCTACCCCTGACACGGTTTGGGATTTTTTCGGATGGTCCAAGGAAGAAGTCGCCGCCGGAGACTTTAACCCCAAGATGTATAACTCCTTCACCGATGGCACCAAGGCCGCGATTGAAATGGCCGCCGTCGCCAATGCCACAGGCTTGGATTGCCCCGAAGATGGCCTCGCGTTTCATCCCGCTGGTTTGCAGGATCTTGCCACCGTGTTTCGACCAAAAAGCGACGGCGGAAATCTCGCAAAAACTGGCCTTGTCGACATCGCCGCCAGCCGCGAACACGATGGCCGCACTGTGCTGAACAACATCCAATACGGCATGTTCGTGACCTTCCGCGCGCCCGATGAATACACCCGCGCCTGCTTTCAACAATATGGGCTGCTGACTGATCCGTCGGGCTGGTACGGTTCGATGTGGCGGCCGTTCCATCTGATCGGATTGGAAACATCTGTGTCCGTCCTATCCGCCTGCCTACGCGGCGAGGCCACTGGCAGCTCCACCCGTTGGCGCGGTGATGCGGTCGCGACCGCTAAAGGCGATTTCCCAGCTGGTGACATGCTGGACGGTGAAGGCGGCTACAAGGTCTGGGCCAAGGCGATCCCTGCCCGCCGGTCCCATGATCTGAACGCACTGCCCATCGGCTTGGCGCATCACATCAAACTAAAACGCGCGGTGCGTAAAGATCAGATCATCAGCATTGATGATGTCGAGATCGTGGATGACCAAGACATTTTCGATCTGCGGGTTGCGCAGCACGCCTTTTTAGACGGCTGAAAGCCACCCTAGACTGGCATCCGTATCGCCTGTTGGCTTGTATTCTGCGCCAATCGGGCGATCCCAGCCCAGCCGATCCAAGACCTGCCAGATATAGGGATAGTTCAACTCTCCATGATCAGGTGTGCCGCGATCGGGGATCGAGGCTACCTGAATATGCCCAATGATAGGCAACAGTTTCTCTAACCGATGGGTCACGTCGCCCTCCGTGAGTTGCACATGGTAACAGTCAAACATCAGCCGAAGGTTTGGCGCGCCGACTTCTTTAATCAACGCCGCAGCTTGTGTCGTACGATTCAGAAAATAGTCGGGCGCGTCATAACCATTCAACGGCTCAATCAAGATCGTGCGTCCCTCGGCCTGCGAGCAAGCATAGCGTAGGTTTTCGGCAAAAGTAGCATGGGCATCCGCGCCTTGCGCGAAACCTGCCATGACATGAACCGCGCCCGTATTGGTTGCCTTCGCATAGGCCAGCGCTTCGTCAATCGCCGCGCGCGCCTCGTCCTCGCACCCCGGCAAAGCAGACATGCCGTTTTCACCAGTTCGTCCACGACGGGTGTTTAAGCCCAACATGGGCAAACCTGTTTGCTGCAGCGCCGATGCGACAGCATCGACGTACTGATCATAGGGCCAATGACATTCTACCGCGTCAAATCCGGCGGCCTTTGCCGCGCGGATCGCATCTGGCAACGCTCTATCGGTCCACAAAAATCCTAGATTGGCGGAAAACTTCATGACTCCCACTCCACATCAAACTTCGTGACAACGTCCTTGATCTGCGCGTCGCTCAACTGCCGCCGCGCCATGCCGTGGGTCAGTAAGGCCAATCGGGCCGTGTCTTCCAATTCCTCAATCGCGTTGCAGGCGGCCTCGACATCCTTGCCCGCAACGACGGGTCCGTGATGCGCTAACATCACTGCCGTCCGCTTGCCCGCCAACCCGCGAACAGCGTCGCCCATCGCGGCATCTCCGGGGAGGAAGAATGGCAGCAGGGCGACTTTGCCAAGCTTCATAATCGCATAAGGGGTCAATGGCGGTAGGAAATTATCAGGGTCTTGATCTTTCAGCAGCGACCACGCGACTGAGTGCGCCGAGTGCAAGTGCACGACTGCGCCTGCGCTCGATCGGGTCTCGTAGAACGCGTTATGCAACGGCATCTCCTTGGTCGGCATGTCGCCGCCAATATGTTGGCCCGTTGCGTCAAAAAGCGACAGTCGCGCCGGATCAAGCCGCCCGAAACTGGACCCTGTCGGCGACACCAGCAAGCCGCCGTCCGAGGTGCGGGCCGAAATATTACCCGTCGAGCCCCCTGTCAGCCCGCGATCAAAAAGCGACTTCGCCAGCACGCACATCTGCTCGCGCAAATTCGTATCCGTGCTCATAGGCTGTCCAACTTTTGCAATGCGGTGGCGAAAAACGCTTCGGCTCCGAAGTTACCTGACTTCAACGCCAGCGCCATCCGTTTTCCGTCGCTGTCGCACGCACACCAAGGCACACCCGGCGCAATTTCTGGCCCAATGTCGAGCCGCGTCACTCCCAAGGCTTGCGTCACAGCGCCCGAGGATTCGCCACCTGCAACGACGATCCGCCGCACCCCTTTGTCGCGGGCGAACACGGCGATCTGCGCCAAGGCCTCTTCGACCAATTCCCCCGCGCGATCCCGTCCCAACTGGTCCTGTGCTGCACGCACATTTTGCGGCGCAGCAGTGGCATAGATCAGCGGCGCACCGCTTTGCCCCATCAACCAATCTAGCACAGGCTGCACACCGTCACGCGCCAGCGCGAGCGGGTCCAATTTGTAAGACGGCGCCGACGTCGCATAGGCCGCAACCTGTCGCTGGGTCATGTCAGAACATGATCCTGACAATACCAAAGCCTCTCCCTTCGGGGCTTGCCACGGGTCCTCAATCGGTTCGCCGCCACTGATATGAAGCGCAGGTAACGGCATCGCCAACGCACTGCCCCCTGTCAGCAATTTGAACGACTGGCATGCCTGCGCGATGACCTCTAGGTCCGCATCGGCAACCGCATCTACAACCACATGAGCGATGCCTTGATCGGCCAGACGCGTCAATTTCGCACGCACAGCTTCAGCACCCCGCGCGACGCACAGGCGGTCAACCAACCCGACATCGCCCGTCACTTGCGGCGCCAAAAGCCGCATCAGGTTCGAGTCCCGCATCGGCGTCAAGGGATGATCCTTCATTGGACTTTCCGCCAACGGCTGTTGGCCAACAAACAAATTCCCCATAAAAATGCTACGTCCGTTTTCGGGAAACGCAGGGCAATAGATCGTCTGCTTTGCCCCCAGCCGCGCCATAAGCGCCTCGGCCACGGGTCCAATGTTTCCCTCAGGTGTGGAATCAAAGGTCGAGCAATATTTCCAGAAAAACTGCTTCGCACCCGCCGCCTGTAACCAATCCAATGCCGATTCAGACTGAGCAACAGCATCCGCCGCAGGCATGGTGCGGATTTTCAACGCGATCACTTCATAAGGCGCTGTTTCGGATGGCGGTCCCTCAGGTACACCGATCCGCAAGGACACGCGCGCACCGCTTCGCGCCAGCAGCCCCGCCAAATCGGTGGCTCCCGTAAAGTCGTCGGCAATCGCCCCTAAAAGCAACGTCACTTAGTCCTGCCCCGGCAAGGTTAGGCCTGCGTTTCGCGCATAAACTTTCGCTACCGCTGAATCGTGTTCGCCGCCCAGACCAGACCCAGACGCCGCCAAATATTGCTGCAAAGCCGCTGCCGTGATCGGGGCGCTGAACTTGGCCGACTTTGCGATATCCAAAACAATCCCAAGGTCCTTGGGCCAGATATCAACAGCACTCAGCGGACGATAGTCGCCGTTCACAATCGACGGCGCACGGCTTTCCAGCGCCCAGCTATTGCCTGCACATTGTGTGATGACTTCTAGGAATTTCGCGGGCTCGACCCCTTGCGTCATGCCAAATGTTATCGCCTCGGCCATGGCTGCGATTTGCACGCCTGTCAGCATTTGGTTGACCGCTTTCATCGATGATCCCGCACCCGCTTCATCGCCGAGCGCGAATACTTTCGCCGACATAGCATCCAACGCAGGCCCGCCCTTTTGGAACGCCGCAGGTGCGCCTGCCGCGAGGATAGACAACGTACCTTCGCCTGCCTTGATCGTGCCGCCCGATACCGGCGCATCCAGATAATGCAGCCCCAAGTGATCGCAACGCTTTGCCATATCGCGGGCAAAATCCGGCGCAACTGTCGCGCATGAAATCACAGCCGCGCCTTTGGCAAGCTTGGTCGCGATGCCGTTTACGCCGAACAAGACGCCTTCGGTTTGCGCCGCGTTGACCACGACGATCACCGCTGCGTCTAGGGTCGGTGCGACCTTATCAAGCGTGCCATCCGCGCCGCCTTCGGCTTTGAACTTTGCCACAGCGTCCGCGTTGATATCAAATCCATGGGTCTGAAGCCCTGCACGACGCAACGCGCCTGCCATGCCAAAACCCATCGCCCCAAGGCCAAATATCCCTACTTTATAGTCCGACATAACAGCCTCCTAAGTTGGTTTTGAAAATTGGTATACCAAATGATCGGACAAGCCAAGTGGATCAAATCATCCCGTTAGGTCTTGAAACGAGCGGCAAAGAAATCGACCATCTGGCTAACCATTTCATCGCCCTGCCCTGCGTCACACGCCAGCGTCAACGCCTCGAGCGGGCCTTTGGACATGATGCTATCGACGCCCGCGTCCTTGGTCATCATCGCGTAATAGCCCACGTCCTTGGCCGCGTTTTTGATCGCGAACTCCAGCTTGTTCGGGTCGTTATCGACGCCGTAGGCTTTGACGAAATCCATCATGCCTGAATGCAGCGGCCCCGCCGACATCACGTCATACACACTTTTGCGGTCAATCCCCGCGACGTCGGCCACAGCAAAGGCTTCGGCCATCGCGTTTGCCACCGTCATGCCAAAGAAGTTGTTGAGCAGCTTGATCGTATGCCCCGATCCCAGCACGCCAAGGTGAAAGACGTTCTCGCCTAAATCCTTGAGGACAGGTTCGACGCGATCAAACACAGCCTTGTCGCCCGCCGCCATGATGTTCAGCAAACCATCTTTGGCATGGGCGGGTGTGCGGCCCAAGGGCGCGTCAAGATAGTGGCCACCCGCCGCAACGGCCTCGGCCCCCAAAATGCGTGTGCTGCCGGGTAATGAAGTGCCAAAGTCGATGACCACCGCGTTTTTGCGCAGCCCCGCGATCACACCGTCTGCGCCGCGCATCCGCATTTCGACGCTGGCCGAAGTGTCCATGCAGAGCATCACGATGTCGCTGGCCTCGGCGACCTCGCGGGCGGTGCCGACTTCGGCAGCACCACGTGCAACGGCCGCGTCGATATTGGGTCGCGATCTGTTGGCCATGATCGTCAGCGCATAGCCTTGATCCAACAAACGGTCCACCATCGCAGCCCCCATCAACCCTAGCCCAATAAATCCGATTGCTGGTTTACCCACGATATAATCCTTTTTGTTGTGCAATGTTCATGTCGCGGCACCCGTGCCACGTAATTGCGTTTCAATATCTAATGCCACTTGCAATGTCCGTGTGGCGTCGGCCACATCAATCAAGGGCGCAGCGCCCCCGATGACATCCAAGAAGTGATCCAATTGTGCGGCCAGTGGGACGGTTTCGTTGACCGCCACATCGACGGGCACCGTCTGGGCCGCCTGACCCCAGTCCACACCGTTCCATTGGGTCAACGACGGAAAACTGATGCCGCCTTGCGTACCTGTGATCCACATCATGTCTTGGTTTGTGGTGCCAATATTTGGGTTCTCACCCGTACCAGCCTCAAACCCCCAAGGGCTGGGCGCTATGTCTGCAAAGCTGATCGTCGCTGTGGCGCCCCGTTCAAAGCGCAGGGCAACCGCCCCGCTTTCGATACGACCGCCATCGCGTAGCGGCGTACCAGCGAGGCACGCGATATCGCTGATTTCGCCTAAGACAAATCGCAAGATATCAATGTCATGCACAAGGTTGATCATCACCGGCGATCCGCCAGTCGTGCGCCAATTGCCTTCGAAGTAGTCATCCGGTTTGCGCATCGCCCAGATCAAGCTCGCCGTTACAGGCGTGCCGATGGCGCCCTCTTCGAGCATCGCGCGCAACTGCTGAACAGTCGCATGATAGCGGCGATGATGTCCGACCAATGACCGCAATCCAGCGTTGGCCAAGGCCCCCTGCAATGCCTGCGCCCCTTCCATATCAGCTGCGACTGGTTTTTCGATCAGCACATGCCAACCCCGCTTTGCCGCAGCAATTCCATGGGCCGCATGCAACCCTGTTGGTGTAGCAATGATCGCACCGTCAACGCCGTCAGGCACGTCGGCCATATCGGCAAACCGCGCCACATCCCCCGCATCAATGCCCATATTTGGATCGACCAAACCGACCAGATCACACCCTTCATGCGCCTGAGCCGCTTGCACATGACGGATGCCGATCAGCCCACCACCGATGACGACAATCCGCTTCACATTACAGCGCCGATTTGCCACGGCACAAATTCGTAGTCGCCAAGACCCTGCGCCTCGGATTTGCTGGCCTCGCCCGAGGCTACGGCCAAGAACATCTCGTAAATCTCGCGCCCCTTTTCCGCGACACTGACGCCGCCGCTGAGGATTGTGCCCGCGTCGACGTCCATATCCTCGGACATGCGTGCCGCCATTTCAGAGTTTGTCGCGACCTTGATCGTCGGGCTGGGCTTTGACCCAAACGCCGAACCGCGCCCTGTGGTGAAGCATACCAAATTACAGCCGCCTGCGATTTGCCCTGTGACCGACGCAGGATCATAGCCGGGGCTGTCCATAAAGGTGAAGCCATGCGCCGTCACCGTTTCCGCGTACTTATACACGCCGGTCAAAGGCGTGGTGCCACCTTTTGCCGCCGCACCAAGTGATTTTTCAAGGATCGTCGTCAGCCCGCCCTTTTTGTTACCAGGCGACGGATTGTTATCCATCGAGCCGCGATTACGCGTCGTGTAATCCTGCCACCAGCTAATCAAGCCGATCAGCTTGTCGCCGACAGCGCGATCCACCGCGCGACGTGTCAACAAATGCTCGGCGCCATAAATCTCGGGCGTTTCCGCCAACACTCCCGTCCCACCTTGGGCAACCAGCAAGTCACACGCATAACCAAGCGCAGGGTTCGCCGTGATTCCAGACCACGCATCCGATCCGCCACATTGCAACGCAACTTTCAATTCAGACGCGGGACAAGGCGTGCGCTCCGCTTTGTTCGCCAGTGGTAACATCGCTGTTACTTTTTCGATGCCCAGTTCGACTGTGCGCCGCAAACCCGCGACATTCTGAATGTTCATCGTCTGAAACAATGGACCCTGCTTTAGACCCCATGCGTCGAGCAGCCAATCGATCTGGTTCATCTCGCATCCCAGACCCACCATCAAAACGCCCGCATGATTGGGGTGACGCGCATAGCCCCACATCACCCGCTGCAAGGCCTCGAACCCGTCGCCGTCGCCCGCCATGCCGCAACCTGTGCCATGCACGAACGCTGCAACACCATCGACGTTGGGGTAATGCGCCATGATGTCAGGCGTGAAGTGATCCGCGATCATCCGCGCCGCCGTGGCCGAACAATTTACTGACGTGACGATAGCAATATAATTGCGCGTCCCGACGCTACCATTTTCACGACGGTAACCCATGAAAGTATCACGCCGATCCCCTGGCACCATCGCGACAGGGCGCAGGTCGGTCGAAAATTCGTATGCGGCCTCAGTATCACGAAACTCAGTATTGTGCGTGTGCACGTGATCACCCGCCGCGATATCTTGGGAAGCGTAGCCGATGACTTGCGCGTATTTGCGCACCGCTTCGCCCAGCGCAATCGCCTGAGTCGCGACCTTGTGACCAGACGGAACCAACCCCGTTGTAGCAATGCCCTCAACCTTGGCATTGGCGGCAAGCGCGCGGGTTGCAGTCACTACATTGTCGGATGGGTCAAGGCGCACACAATCCATAGGATACTTTTGCTTTCTCAATCGGCGTGTATTGCACACGCGCTCAAACGGTTCGGTACTGCGTAGGGATTCCCAGGCTGAAAGTGAAGTACGATTTGGTATACCAAATTTGAATATCGCGCTTATAGTGATGAGAAGTCAAAGCGAAATCCCATTTGAAACTCAAACGGTGACCACGATAAAATTGCTTTCGCATGCGACGTAAAATTTGAGGGAAGATATCCATGACAAAACAAAGACTTGATGGAAAGCGCGTCTTGGTCACCGCAGCGGGCCAAGGCATTGGACGCGCCAGCGCTCTTGCGATGGCCGCTGAAGGCGCACAGGTATTCGCCACCGACGTCAACGCCGAAGCACTGGCGACGTTGCGGGGTGTCGAGACTTTTGCCCTTGATGCCCGCAGCGATGACAGCGTGGCCGAAGGTGTCGCGAGCGCCAACCCCGACGTGCTGTTTAACTGCGCAGGCTTTGTGCATCACGGCGCGATTTTGGAAGCGACAGATGACGAACTCGACTTCGCGCTCGACCTCAACGTCCGCTCGATGCTGCGCACGATCCGTGCCGCCCTGCCAGCAATGTTGAAACGCGGCACCGGCTCGATCATTAACATGTCCTCCGCTTGTTCCAGCGTGATCGGCGCGCCGAACCGCTTTATCTATGGCACGACCAAGGCGGCTGTTATCGGTCTGACCAAGTCAGTCGCCGTCGACTATGTGTCCAAGGGCATCCGGTGTAATTGCATTTGCCCCGGCACCGTTGAATCCCCCAGTTGGCACGACCGCGTTGATCAGTTAGGCAAGCAATTGGGCAGCAAAGAAGCCGCCCTCAAGCAGTTTGTCGAACGCCAGCCCATGGGCCGCGTCGCAACCGCCGAAGAAATTGCAGCCCTCGTGGTCTACCTTGCCAGTGACGAAAGTGCGTTCACGACGGGGCACCCACATATCATCGACGGAGGTTGGTCAGGCCAATGAACAAGAAAATCGGCATAGAAGATCTACGATCCCGCAAGTGGTTCATGAACCCTGACAATCCGGAAATGACTGCGCTGTATCTGGAACGCTACCTGAACTACGGTCTGACCCGCGAAGAGCTGCAATCAGGCAAACCGATCATCGCGATTGCCCAAACTGGCAGCGACCTTAGCCCCTGTAACCGCCACCATCTGGAACTAACCAAACGTGTGCGCGATGGCATCATCGCCGCGGGCGGCACCTGCATCGAAGTGCCGGTGCATCCGATCCAAGAAACCGGCAAACGCCCCACCGCGATGCTGGACCGCAACCTTGCGTATCTGTCGCTGGTGGAAACCCTGTTCGGCTATCCGCTAGACGGGGTCGTGCTGAACATCGGCTGCGACAAGACCACCCCTGCCCTCTTGATGGCCGCCGCCACCGTGAACATTCCCGCGATTGCCCTAAGCGTCGGCCCAATGCTGAACGGCTGGTTCAATGGCGAACGCACCGGCTCTGGCACCGTCGTTTGGAAGGCCCGCGAAATGCTGGCCGCTGGTGAAATCGACAACGACGGTTTCATGGACCTTGTGGCGTCTTCTGCCCCCTCGGTCGGTTATTGCAACACAATGGGCACCGCCACGACGATGAACTCCTTGGCCGAAGCCTTGGGCATGCAATTGCCCGGTTCGGCTGCGATACCAGCGCCTTACCGCGAGCGTGGCCAGATCAGTTATGAGACCGGAAAGCGCATCGTCGAAATGGTCTGGGAGGACATACGCCCCTCGGACATTATGACCCGCGCCGCGTTTGAAAACGCCATCGTGATCAACTCGGCCATCGGCGGATCAACCAATGCGCCAATCCATTTGAACGGCATCGCGCGTCACCTTGGCGTGCCGCTGGATAATGACGACTGGCAGAACATTGGCCACGACGTACCGCTTCTGGTCAACCTTCAGCCTGCAGGCGAATACCTTGGTGAAGATTACCAACATGCGGGCGGCGTACCAGCCGTGGTCGGTGAACTGATGGCCGCCGATATGCTGCCGCACCCGAATGCCATCACCGCCAACGGGCAAACCATGGGCGACAATTGCAAAGATAAGCGCAGCGCCAATACCCTCGTAATCAAACCTGTCAGCGATCCGCTTAAGACGCAGGCAGGGTTTATCAATATGAAGGGCAATCTGTTCGACAGCGCCTTGATGAAAACCTCGGTGATCAGCCCCGCGTTCCGCGCGACATATCTGTCCAATCCAGATGACCCTAACGCGTTTGAGGGCCGCGCGATCGTCTTTGAAGGCCCTGAGGATTTCCACCATCGCATAGACGACCCTGCTGAAAATATCGACCCGCAATGCATGTTGTTCATGCGCGGCGCAGGACCCAAGGGCTACCCCGGCGGGGCGGAAGTTGTGAACATGCGACCGCCTGCCTACTTGATCAAGAAAGGCGTTGAAGCCTTGCCGTGTATCGGTGACGGTCGGCAATCTGGCACCTCTGGCTCACCCTCGATCCTGAACGCCTCGCCCGAGGCTGCCGATGGCGGCGGACTGGCGTTATTGCAGACGGGTGACCGCGTGCGCATCGACTTAAACACATGCACCGCCAACATGCTTGTCCCATTGGAAGAGTTGGCAGATCGCGCGCGCAAGCTGGTGGCCGACGGCGGCTATGCGATCCCCGAAAGCCAGACCCCATGGCAGGCGCTGTTCCGCGAAAAGGTCGGCCGCTTTGATGAGGGCATGACGCTGGACGGTTCCACCGAATATCAAGACCTCGCCCGCACGTATATGCCGCGCGATAATCACTAAAAGGAAAAGACGATGAAACTTGTACGTTACGGAGACATGGGCGCAGAAAAAGCGGGCCTGATGGACGGTGATACCTTACGCGACCTGTCGGCCCATGTGGCTGACATCACGGGCGATATGCTGGACGACGCGACACTGGAGAAACTGCGCAGCCTTGACTCCAGCACCTTGCCCGCCGTCAGCGGTACCCCCCGCATCGGTGCCTGTGTTGGCAACATCGGCAAGTTCCTGTGCATCGGTCTGAATTACTCTGACCACGCCGCCGAAACCGGTGCGGCAATCCCCGAGCATCCGATCCTGTTCTTCAAAGCTAACTCCGCCATAGTAGGCCCAAATGACGACGTGGTCATGCCGCGCGGTTCCACCCACACCGACTGGGAAGTCGAGCTGGGTGTCGTCATCGGCAAGACCGCCAAATACGTCAGCAAAGAAAACGCGTTGGACCATGTCGCGGGCTACTGCGTGATCAACGACGTCAGCGAGCGGCACTTTCAGACGCAACTGACAGGACAATGGACCAAGGGCAAATCCTGCGACACATTTGGTCCGACAGGTCCATGGCTGGTGACCCGTGACGAGGTTGCAGATCCGCAAAACCTTGCCATGTCGCTCGACGTGAACGGCAAGCGGATGCAGACCGGAAACACATCGACGATGATCTTTACCGTGGCCGAAATTATCGAACACCTCAGCGGCTTGATGACCCTGCATCCGGGCGATGTGATCACCACGGGCACGCCACCGGGTGTTGGCATGGGGATCAAGCCTGAACCAATTTACTTGAAGGTTGGCGATGTCATGGAACTGACGATCCAAGGTCTCGGCCAACAGCGACAGGAGGTCGGTCAAGATGCCTGATCTTTTGCTCATCGGGGGTGCCACAGATAAAATGATGGCGCGCATGGCGGATAAATTCACTATCCACAAACTGGCGGATGGCGGCTACCCCGTCGACAAAATCACCCATGTTTGCACCAATGGTCATGACGGGATCAAACCCGATGTCATGGCGTCCTTGCCTAACCTCAAGCACATCTCGTGCTACGGCGTGGGTTACGACGCGATCGACACAACCGAAGCCGTGAAACGCGGCATCGTCGTCACCCATACACCGAATGTGCTGAACGCCGAAGTCGCCACGACAGCCGTTTTGCTGATGCTCGCCTGCTACCGCGAAGCGTTGCGCGACGATGCCTATGTGCGGTCCGGCGCGTGGGAGGCCAAAGGCAACGCCCCCCTCACCCGTTCGGCGGATAATCAAACCATCGGCATTCTGGGTCTCGGTCGCATTGGCCAAGCGATCGCCGACAAACTCGCGCCGTGGAACCCTACAATCGTCTACCACAGCCGTAGCAAAAAGGACGTCGCTTACAAATACTACGACGACCTCAAAACGATGGCCGCAGACTGTGATGTGCTGGTTTGCATAACCCCCGGCGGTCCTGAGACGAACAAAATCGTTAACGCCGAAGTGTTGGCAGCCCTTGGTCCCCAAGGCACCTTGATCAACGTCGCGCGCGGCTCTGTCGTGGACGAGGACGCGATGATCACTGCTTTGCAATCTGGCGTACTCGGCTGGGCAGGTTTGGACGTGTTCGCAGCCGAACCGCACGTGCCGCAAGCGCTGCGTGATCTGCCCAACACGGTTTTGTTGCCGCATGTCGGAAGCGGAACGATTGAAACCCGCGCCGCGATGGGCGCGCTAACGGTTGATAATCTGTTGCAGCACCTCAGTGACGGCACCGTGATCAGCTCTGTGCCAGAATGTGACGGGATGTAGCGACATGGCGCGGATCACATCCGTTAAAGCACGATTGTTCGCCGTGCCGCTTGACGAAGTATTGGTCGACGCCAAACACGGCGACCACACGCATTTCCACCTGATCACTGCGACCGTCACGCTGGATGACGGGCGCAGTGGCACTGGCTATACCTACAATGGTGGACGCGGCGGCCATGCGACGGCAGCCATGATTACCCATGACCTTGCGCCGATGCTTACAGGGCTTGATGCCAGCGACGTCGAGGCGCTGTACGACGCGATGCAATGGCATGTACACTACGTCGGGCGCGGCGGTATCGCCAGCTTTGCAATTTCGGCCATCGACATCGCCCTTTGGGATTTGCGCTGTCAGGCGTTAGATCAACCCTTGTGGCAAGTCGCAGGAGGCGCCGCCAAAACCTGCAAGGCATACGGCGGCGGCATTGATCTGGCCTATCCCCTGCCCAAGCTTTTGACCCATGTGCAAAACTACATCGACGCAGGCCTTGGCGGCGTCAAAATTAAGATCGGCCAACCTGATATGGCCGACGACATCGCCCGCATTCGCGCGGTGCGTGCGCAGATCGGATCCGACGCGGCATTCATGATCGATGCAAATTATTCACTCAGCCGTGCACAGGCGATTGAACTGGCCTTAGCGGTCAAAGATCAAAACATCCTTTGGTTCGAAGAACCCATCATCCCTGACGATTACGCAGGCTACGCCGAGGTCACAAACGCCTCGGGCATGGTCGTTGCGCAAGGTGAAAACCTGCATACGATCCATGAATTTGAAATGGCCCTCGCCCAAGGCAATCTTGGCTTCATCCAACCCGATGCCTCCAACTGCGGTGGCATTACGGGCTGGCTGCAAGTTGCTGATATGACGCGCGGCACCGACGTTCCCGTCTGTTCGCACGGGATGCAGGAACTACACGTTTCATTGGTGTCATCCCAAGAACATAGTGGCTGGCTTGAAGTGCACAGCTTCCCCATCGACCGTTACACAACGCGCCCGTTGGTGATAGAAAATCAACGCGCCGTAGCACCTGACGTGGCTGGTATTGGTGTCACGTTCGACTGGCCAAAATTAACCCCGTTCGAAGTCACCTGATGCTCGCCTTCGCCGCTGCTGTTTTTTTCCTGATCATCTCCCCCGGTCCAGGTGTTTTATCGACCGCAGGCGTTGGCGCGGCCTATGGCTACCGCAACGGGCTGGCCTACGTAGCAGGGCTATTTGTGGGCAGTAATTTAGTGTTGCTGCTTGTGATCTCTGGCGTCGCAGCAACTGCACTTACCCTGCCGTGGCTCCGCACAACGCTGCTGATCGCCTCACTCGGATACCTGCTGTGGCTCGCGTGGCGCATCGCCAGCGCGGGCGCGCAAATTCGCTTTATCGAGGCCCGCACGCCGCTGGGGTTTTGGAACGGTTTGGCCCTGCAACCGATCAACCCCAAAGCCTATGTAGTCAGCACAACTCTGTTCACCGGCTTTAGCTTTATGCCCGACGCCCCATGGATAGAGACGGCGATCAAACTGCTGATCATGAACCTGATTTGGATACCCTTGCACCTTGGCTGGCTTGGCGCGGGGATCAGCCTACGCCGCCTTGACCTTGGCCCGCAAGCGCAACGCCGCGTGAACATCGCGATGGCGCTGTCGATGCTGGTCGCGGTCGGTCTGGCGCTTTGGTCGCAGACCTAAAGCGACGCGGTGATCCCGCCGTCCACATAAAGCGTATGACCATTCACAAAACTGGACGCCGCCGACGACAAGAACACCGCAGCGCCCACTAATTCCTCGACCTTACCCCAGCGGCCTGACGGCGTGCGCTTGGCTAGCCACTCGGAAAACTCGGGGTCCGCAACCAAGGCCGCATTCAGCGGCGTATCGAAATAACCGGGTGCGATTGCGTTGCACTGCAACCCATGTTTCGCCCAGTCCGTCGCCATGCCTTTGGTTAGGTTGCCCACCGCGCCTTTTGTCGCCGTGTAGGGCGCAATACCGGGGCGCGCGAGGGCAGTTTGCACGCTGGCGATGTTGATGATCTTGCCTTTGCCGCGTTTGATCATATGCCGCGCCACCGCTTGTCCAACGTGGAACACGCTGGCGACATTGGTTTGCAACAACCGCTCAAATGCATCTGCGGGAAACTCTTCCAACTCACCGCGATGCTGCATGCCTGCGTTGTTGATCAGGATATCAATCGGGCCCGTCTCTGCCTCAAACGCATCGACTGCGGCACGCACTGCGTCATGGTCGGTCACGTCAAAGGAGAGGACTTGCACGGTGCCACCAAGGTCTTTCGCCGCTTGTGCCAGCTTACCTGCATCACGCCCGTTCAAGATAACTTCGGCCCCGGCTGCGGCCATGCCCTTTGCCAAGGCGAAACCGATGCCCTGACTAGACCCAGTGATCAAAACGCGCTGACCCGTAAGGTCAAAAAGAGAGAGGCTCATGTTATTTTCCTTTGGTGCTTTTACAGAAGTATCGTTAGCTTCGGCCAAGTTGTACATAACTAAGTGGGGTCAATTATGCGCGCAGTCGTCATTCACGCAGCACAAGATTTGCGGATCGAAGAACAATCCTCCGTACCCGCGCCAGCCGCTGGCGAAGTCCGCATCAATATGGCTGTTGGTGGCATCTGCGGGTCCGACCTGCACTACTACAATCACGGTGGGTTTGGTGCGGTGCGCCTGCGCCAACCCATGGTGCTGGGCCACGAAGTGTCCGGCCACATCGCAGCCATTGGCGACGGCGTCACAGGATTGATCTCCGACCAACTGGTGGCGGTCTCGCCATCGCGACCCTGCACCGGGTGCGACTACTGCCTGCGCGGCCAACCCAACCATTGCGAGAACATGCGCTTCTACGGCAGCGCCATGCCCTACCCCCACATCCAAGGCGCGTTCAGCCAAGAGCTTATCGTCGACGCCAGCCAATGCGTCCCCGCTGATGGCCTAAGCCCCGAAACCGCTGCCATGGCCGAGCCTTTGGCTGTTTGTTTGCACGCAATGCGCCAAGCAGGCGACTTGGTTGGCAAGACGGTTCTGGTCACAGGGTGTGGGCCCATCGGTGCGCTATCGATACTCGCAGCCCGTCGCGCCGGTGCTGCGAAAATCATCGCGACCGATCTGTCAGACTACACTCTCGACATGGCCAGAAAATGTGGCGCAGACGTTGTGTTGAACTTGGCGAGTGACAGCGACGCGATTGCGCCCTTCACCGCTGGAAAAGGACAGATCGACGTCCAGTTCGAATGCTCTGGCGCTCCAGCGGCGCTTTCGTCAGGTATAGCTGCCTTACGCCCAATGGGGACACTTGTGCAACTTGGCATGGGCGGCGATATGACCGTCCCGATGCAAGCAATCACGGCCAAAGAGTTAACCCTGCGTGGGTCGTTCCGGTTTCACAGTGAATTCGCGACAGCCGTGGCGATGATGCAAAAAGGGCTGATCGACGTCACCCCTTTGATCACGCATAAATTCGGCTTGGACGACGCAATAGATGCGTTCGAAATGGCTAAAGATCGCGGCCAAGCCATGAAGGTTCAGATCGCCTTTACCTGACGCGGGTACTGTCAGAGGAAAATGGCTTGAAGCCAGAAGGGGGCTTTCGTAGCATCGCTGAATGTCAAAACCTTCCCCATTTCGCTACTTTAAAACCAGCCCTGAAGTCATCCGCTTGGCAGTGATGATGTACGTCAGGTTTCCGCTGTCGCTACGCAATGTCGAGGATCTTCTCCACGAACGTGGTATTGAAGTAAGCCACGAGACCGTCCGGTTTTGGTGGAATAGGTTTGGCCCACTTTTCGCCTCTGAGATTCGTAAAGGTCGGATCAATCGCACGCGATCGCATTCAAACTGGCAATGGCATCTGGACGAAGTTTTCGTGAAGATTAACGGCGAGACGCACTATCTGTGGCGCGCGGTGGATCACGAAGGCGAGGTACTGGAGAGCTTTGTCACAAAGCGACGTGATCGCAAAGCAGCATTGAAATTCTTAAAGAAAACAATGAAACGATTCGGCAACCCACATGTCATCGTGACGGACAAACTCAGATCTTATGGTGCTGCAATGAAGGTCATTGGCAACGCCGACCGGCAAGAAACGGGTCACTGGAAAATAATAGAGCTGAGAATTCACACCTGCCTTTTCGACGACGGGAACGGGCAATGCTGCGGTTCCGGAACATGCGCAGTTTGCAAAAGTTCACCGCAGTTCATTCCTCCGTCTGCAAGGTACTGTCAGAGGAAAGTGGCTTGAGGACAGCAAGGCAGTTTCGTAGCTTCACCGGATGTCAAAACGCTCCCCATTTCGGTATTTCAAAACCAGCCCTGAGATCATCCGCCTTGCGGTGATGATGTACGTTCGTTTTCCACTATCACTTCGGAACGTGGAGGATTTACTTCACGAGCGGGGCATCGATGTCAGCCACGAAACGATCCGGTTTTGGTGGAATAGATTTGGTCCGCTTTTCGCCTCTGAAATCCGTAAAGATCGGATCAATCGCACGCGATCGCATTCAATCTGGCAATGGCATCTGGACGAGGTTTTTGTGAAGATCAACGGCGAGACCCACTACCTTTGGCGCGCTGTTGATCACGAAGGTGAGGTTCTCGAGAGCTTCGTCACAAAGCGCCGTGATCGCAAAGCAGCATTGAAATTCCTCAAGAAAACAATGAAGCGGTATGGCAATCCGGAAGTAATCGTCACGGATCGCCTTAAGTCATACGGCGCTGCGATGAAGGTGATCGGCAATGCCCGGCGCCAAACGACGGGGCGGCGACTGAACAATCGCGCTGAGAATTCGCATCTTCCGTTTCGACGACGAGAGCGCGCGATGTTGCGGTTTCGGCGGCTACAATCTCTACAAAAGTTCGTCGCCGTTCATTCTTCGATCTACAACCATTTCAATCAGGAACGCCACCTCAATTCACGAACTAATTTCAAACTCAAACGAACTGCCGCACTTGCCGAGTGGCGGGATCTTTGTTCCGCATAAGTTCACGCAAAACGCCGTACACTGAGACTAGTTCGAATTAGTCTGACAGCATCCGCATTCATGGCAAAAATTTTTGGCACCTCTCGGCTTGGCCGCTTTATTCGCAACAACGCTCGATTTAGTAGTTTCACGGAGCGCCTTGTTGGACGGCTGTCCAAGTTCGGCCCAAAGTAACGGGTGTTATCCCGCCGCAGCACTCATTGATTGGCGGGGGCTTTATTCCGCATAAGCTCCCGCATTCCGCCGCAAACTGAGGCCAGTTCGAAGTAATCTGACAGCATCCGAAGGCCGAATACTGGTCAAATTGCTTGCGCTAACATTTTCTGCGCGAGGTTCTGTTGACGCCCCCTCACGGCCATGTTTCACTGCATTTCAGTCCAATGCTGCAAATGAATGGGTCGGAGTTTCAAAGATGCCAAGCGAGCTCCCTGACTTTTTGACGCAGGGCGACATTGCGGCCCTGAACGCAGGTACCCATCATGCACCCTTTGATGTGCTTGGTCCCCACAAGAGCGGAAATCGGCGCTGGATCACTGTCTTTCAGCCTGACGCCGTTGAAGTGGTCGCAACGGTCGGCGGAAAACCAACCCCGTTGAACCGCATTGAAGGCGCTGTTTTTGCAGGCCCCGTCGCGGGCAAGACCTATACGTTGACGATGTGTTACGCTGATGGCTCTAAATATACGACGCCTGATCCTTTCGCCTTTGATCCAGTCCTGACGGACTTCGACCAGTACCTTGTCGGCGAAGGCACCCACAAAGAGCTTTGGCGCGTCTTAGGTGCGCATATCACCAGACATCAGCGCACAGATGGCACGCATTTCGCGGTTTGGGCACCTAACGCCCAGCGCGTTAGCGTTATCGGCGACTTCAACAACTGGGATGCGCGGCGTCACCCAATGCGGCCAGCAGGCCAGACCGGTGTTTGGGAGGTCTTTTTGCCAACTGTCGGCGAAGGCGCAAAATACAAGTACCAAATCACCACTGCCGATGGGGGCAGCGGTCAAAAGGCCGATCCTGTCGGGTTCGGGTCGCAGCACCCGCCTGAAAAGGCGTCTATCGTGCGCGATATTACAGGCTATGGTTGGAACGATCAGGCATGGATGAAATCGCGTGCCAAGCGCGCAGACCGCGCCAGCCCGATTTCAATTTACGAGGTCCATTTGGGGTCATGGCGGCGGCGCTATGATGATCACGGCAGGCCGCTCAGCTACAAAGAACTGGCGCGCGATCTGGTGTCGTACGTCAACTACATGGGCTTTACGCATATCGAATTGATGCCCGTGTCAGAGTTCCCTTTCGATGGATCATGGGGTTATCAGCCTGTGGGTCTTTATGCGCCGACAATCCGGTTCGGGCCCCCTCACGAATTTCGCGATTTTGTAGAGGCCGCGCATAACGCCGGTATCGGCGTCCTGTTGGATTGGGTTCCGGGGCATTTCCCGACCGATGATCACGGGCTAGCGCAATTCGACGGTACCGCCCTTTACGAACACGCCGACCCGCGCGAAGGGTTCCATCAAGACTGGAACACGCTGATCTATAATTACGGGCGCCGCGAGGTGAAAAACTATCTGGTCGCCAACGCGCTTTATTGGCTGAAGGAATACCACCTTGACGGGCTGCGCGTCGATGCGGTGGCGTCGATGCTGTACCGCGATTATTCGCGCAATGACGGCGAATGGGTACCAAACAAAGACGGTGGCCGCGAGAATTACGAGGCGATCGCGTTTCTGCAAGAAATGAACATCGCGACCTATGGTGCCGACCCAAGCATTATGACCGTAGCCGAGGAAAGCACGTCTTTCCCTGCTGTTTCGCAACCTGTCCACACGGGCGGTCTGGGCTTTGGTTACAAGTGGAACATGGGTTGGATGAACGACACGCTGCGGTACATGGAAACCGATCCGATTTACCGCCAGCATCACCATCACCTGATGACCTTTCCTATCGATTGGGCGTTCACGGAAAACTTCATCCTGCCGATTAGCCACGATGAGGTTGTGCACGGCAAAGGGTCGATGTTGACCAAAATGCCGGGCACGACATGGGAAAAATTTGCAAACCTGCGTGCCTACTATGCGTTCATGTGGATGCAGCCGGGCAAAAAGCTGCTGTTCATGGGCTGTGAATTTGCGCAACCCGAAGAATGGAACCACGACAGGGAACTGAACTGGGGTGCTGCTGAACTGCCTGCGCACAAGGGTATTCAACATTTGATCCGTGATCTGAACGGACTCTACCGCGATAATCCGGCGCTTCACGTCAATGATTGCGCCGCGGACGGGTTTGCCTGGCTCAGCAATGATCCGACACAATCCACAATTGGTTTTGTGCGCTACGGCGCAAAAGATGACGCGCCTGTCGTGGTGATGTGCAACTTCACACCCGTTGCGCGCGATGCGTTCCAGTTGGGTGTTCCAAGCTCAGGTTTCTGGGAGGAGATCTTGAACACCGACGCCGCCGTTTACGGGGGCGAAAATCGCGGGAACTTGGGCGGCTGTGCGGCGCAAGATGTGCCAGCAGACGGCCATGCGCAGTCCGTGACGCTGACGTTACCGCCGCTTTCGGTGGTCGTGCTGCGCAAACGCGATAGAATTAAATAATCATAAGGGGGGAACGACATGCCGACTAAGCGTATTACACAAAGGTCCATGGTTTTCGTATTGGCTGGTGGCCGCGGAAGCCGCCTTAAGGAACTCACAGACCGCCGCGTAAAACCTGCGGTGCCATTTGGCGGCAAAGCACGGATTATCGACTTTGCTCTGTCGAATGCCATGAACTCTGGCATTCGCAAAATGGCCATTGCCACGCAATACAAGGCGCACAGTCTCATTCGCCACACCCAGCGCGGATGGAACTTTCTGCGGCCAGAGCGGAATGAATTCCTTGATGTGCTGCCCGCTTCGCAGCGCGGCGGCAATGAAAGCTGGTACAAGGGAACCGCCGATGCGGTGACCCAGAACATCGATATCGTTGACAGCTATAACGTGGATTACGTAATCATCCTTGCCGGTGACCATATCTACAAGATGGACTACGAAATCATGCTACGCCAGCACGTGGAATCAGAAGCGGATGTCACCGTTGGATGTCTTACAGTCCCCCGCATGGAGGCAACTGCCTTTGGTGTCATGGACACCGATAAAAACGGGCGCATTACCAGTTTCCTTGAAAAGCCCGCCGATCCACCTGGCACGCCAGAGGACCCCGACCTCGCACTTGCCTCGATGGGTATCTATGTCTTCGACTGGAAATTCCTGCGTGCTCTGCTGAAGAAAGACGCAGAGAATCCCGATTCTACGAACGACTTTGGCAACGATCTTATCCCCGACATCGTCAAGGGCGGGAAAGCCATGGCGCACCGCTTTGACGAAAGCTGTGTGCGTGCCGAAGGCGCACCTGCCTACTGGAAAGACGTTGGCACAGTCGACGCTTTCTGGCAGGCGCATATCGACATGACAAGCTTTACCCCAGAGTTGGACCTCTGGGACAAAAGCTGGCCGATCTGGACATACAACGAGAGTGTCCCTCCGGCGAAGTTTATCCACGACGAACGTGACAGACGCGGGATGGCAATTTCTTCGATGGTATCGGGCGGGTGCATCATTTCGGGTACCGAAGTGCGCAACTCTGTTCTGTTTACGAACGTGCATACCAATTCCTATGCGGTGCTGGATCATGCGGTCGTGCTGCCAAATGTGGTCGTGCATCGCTCTGCCAGATTGCGACAGGTCGTTGTGGATTCCAGCGTCATCATCCCCGAGGGTCTGGTTGTTGGCGAGGACCCCGTCGAGGACGCAAAGTGGTTCCGTGTCACAGAACGCGGCACCACGCTGATCACCCAAGCGATGTTAGACAAAAGGGCCGCCTCTATATGACCAAAGCGCTTTTCGTTGTGTCTGAATGTGCCCCGCTGGTGAAAACCGGCGGGCTGGCTGATGTGGCAGGCGCGTTGCCGATCGCATTGGCCGAACACGGTGTTGCAGTGCGGGTGCTTTTGCCCGGCTATCGCACTGTGCTGGGGCAGATCGGAAAAGCAAAAACCGTTGCGACCTATAAAAACCTTTTCGGCGGGACTGCAAAGTTGCGCGCCTGTCAGGTTGCGGGCCTTGACCTGCTGATCCTAGATGCCCCACATCTTTATGACCGTGACGGCGCGATCTACGGCGATGCGACAGGCAAAGACTGGCCCGATAATCCCGAAAGGTTTGCAGCCCTTTGCAAAGTTGCTGCGATGATTGCGGCAGACGGCGTCGGCGATTGGACCCCTGATATTGTGCATGGTCACGATTGGCAGGCTGGGCTGACACCAGAGTATTTGCACGCGCTAGGCGTGGATGTGCCGTTTGTCTTTACGGTCCACAATATTGCGTTTCACGGAAACACGGCATCGAACAGGCTTAAGTCACTTGAACTGGATGCCGCACGTTTCACGCCCGAGCATTTTGAATTCTGGGGACAGATTTCTGCCCTAAAGGCAGGGCTTGTGGGTGCTGCCAAGATCACAACCGTATCGCAAACCTATGCCGAAGAATTGCTGACACCCGCATTCGGGATCGGCATGGACGGTGTGCTGCGCGCACGGCAAGCGGACCTTACGGGCATTGTAAACGGGATTGATCTGGCGGTGTGGAACCCTGCGACTGACCCCAACATAAAGCCCTACAAAACCGCTACTGGCAAAGCGGCCAACAAGAAAGCACTGCGCAAGACGTTTGGGCTGGGGCAATCAGAAGGCCCACTTTGTGTACTTGTATCCCGCCTGACCGAACAAAAAGGCATCGACCTTTTTCTGGACGCACTTCCGACATTGCTGGCGCGCGGCGGACAGGTCGCATTGCTGGGATCAGGTGATCCAAAGCTAGAAGTTGCGCTGCTCGAAGCGGCAGACGTCAATGAAAACCTGTCGGTCAAAATCGGCTACAACGAAGCGCTCTCGCATCAGATGATGGCAGGTGGCGACGTCGTTCTAGTGCCGTCACGGTTTGAACCCTGCGGGCTGACCCAGCTTTACGGCCTGCGCTACGGGACATTGCCCCTGGTCGCTTTGACGGGTGGGTTGGCCGATACTGTCATCAACGCATCGCCCGCGGCCTTGGCCCGCGGCGTGGCGACAGGCGTACAATTCTTCCCTATCGATGCGCCCGCTTTGACGAACGCTTTTAGCCGCCTGTGCGATCTTTATGACGACCCAAAAACTTGGAAAACCATGCAAGCCAACGCGATGAAACAACCCGTCGGCTGGGAAACCTCTGCCGCGGCCTACAAGACGATCTATGCAAGCTGGACCGAGGCGCAATCTTGAACGTAGGCCCCTTTGAAACACGCCCTGGCTTGCCCTCACCTTTGGGTGCAACGGTAGACGCGGACGGCGTGAACTTTGCGGTGTTTTCACAACATGCGACCAAGGTAATGCTCTGCTTGTTTGACGAAGACGGGAACGAGAACCAAATCATCACATTGCCCGAACGCGAAGGCCACGTGTGGCATGGTTATTTTCCGGGCATGAAAGCGGGCCAGCAATACGGCTTTCGGATGGACGGCCCTTATACGCCCGATGAAGGTCACCGCTTCAATCCCTACAAATTGCTGATTGATCCGTATGCCAAACAACTAACGGGCCACCCGAAATGGGACAGCTCAATGTTTGGGTATCAGACGGGTCATAAGGACAAAGACCTGAGTTTCAGCAAAACCGACAGCGCGCCATTCATGCCGCGCAGTATTGTTGTTGATCCCACGTTCAACTGGGACAACGCCGCAGAACCACGGCATGCGCTTGAAAGCTCGATCATTTACGAGGCCCACGTCAAAGGCCTGACCGCTGGTCGCAGCGACATTCCAAACCCCGGCACTTATCTGGCAATGGCCTCTGATCCGATCCTCGAGCACCTCAATAACCTTGGCGTCACAGCCGTTGAACTGCTGCCCGTCCAAGCGTTCCTAAACGAGAAATTTCTGCTGGATCGCGGTTTGACGAACTACTGGGGCTATATGACCTATGGGTTCTTTGCCCCCGACCCACGCTACATGCAGGGCGCTGATATTGCAGAGTTTCAGCAGATGGTGCGCCGTTTCCATTCTGCAGGCATCGAAGTGATCTTGGACGTGGTCTATAACCATACAGCTGAAGGGTCCGAGATGGGCCCGACGTTGATGTTCCGTGGCATGGATAACGCAAGCTATTACCGTTTGGCCGATAATCCACGCTATTACATCGACGACGCAGGTTGCGGAAACACGCTTGATTTCGAAAACCCCTTTGTCATCCGCCTTGTTATGGACAGCCTGCGATACTGGGTCGAGGTCATGCATGTCGACGGGTTCCGCTTTGACCTTTGCTCGGCTCTTGGGCGCACTGCGCGCGGGTTTGAACGCGACGGGCCGTTCTTTCGCGCCATTGGCCAAGACCCGGTTCTGAACCGCGTAAAACTGATCGCAGAGCCTTGGGACATTGGACCGGGCGGGTATCAGTTGGGCGCCTACCCTGCGCCATTTGCCGAATGGAACGACAAATACCGCGATAACGTGCGTGAATTCTGGCGTGGCAATCGCGGCATGGTCAAAGATGTCGCCGAACGCTTGGTCGGCTCTGCCCCGTATTTCGACCACGACGGGCGGGCCGCGACCTCATCTTTAAACTTTCTGACGGCCCACGACGGTTTCACGCTGCAAGATACGGTTAGCTACAACGCCAAGAACAATCTGGCCAATGGCGAGGATGACCGCGACGGACATTCCAACAACCATTCCGACAACATGGGGGTTGAGGGGCCAACTGACGATCCAGAAATCTCGGCCGCGCGCATGCGCCGAAAACGCAACCTGATGGCCACGTTGTTGTTGTCGCAGGGCACCCCAATGATCCTTGCGGGGGACGAACTTAGCAATTCGCAAGGTGGCAACAACAATGCCTACTGCCAAGACAACGAGATCGGTTGGGTCAATTGGCCGGAAGAAGGTGATCCTTTCTTCACCTTTTGCCAGCAGGCAATTGCCTTTCGTAAAATGCACCCGCTGTTGCGGCAAACACGTTTCCTGCATTCGCGCCAGCGACTGGTGGACGGCGAACCTGATTTGTTCTGGCGTCAGTCTAACGGTGATCCGATGCGTCAAGAAGATTGGGATAATCCCGACCTTGATACGCTGGTGGCTGAAATGCGTATGGCGTCAGGGTCGCCCGAATACGTCAAACGCGAAGGGGCATTGCTGGTCGTCTTGAACCGAGGCGACGCCGTCGAGATTGCACCACCGGATTTACCAAGTGGTGACACTTGGGTACGCCGCTTTGATACCAGCCAGGACGACGCGATTAAGGTCACGCTAGGAATGCTGGTGGCCGCCGACAGTGTCGTGGTATTTTCACAAGAGACCATGGAGGACTAGACATGCCGATGCAAAACGTTCGGACCACTCCGATTGACGGGCAAAAACCGGGAACAAGCGGGCTTCGCAAGAAAACTGCAGTTTTCAAGCGTCCGCATTATCTGGAAAACTATGTGCAGGCGATCTTTGACGGTATAGGCGGCATTGCAGGCAAGACCCTCGTTGTTGGCGGCGACGGTCGTTATTTCAACGATAGCGCAATCCAGATTATCTTGCGAATGGCGGCGGCAAATGATGCGGCCAAATGCATCGTAGGTCAGGGTGGTATTCTATCGACACCTGCCGCGTCGCATCTGATCCGACTACGCCAAGCAGGTGGCGGACTGATCCTGTCGGCCAGCCACAATCCGGGTGGACCAGACGCCGATTTTGGCCTGAAATATAACGGGCCGAATGGCGGCCCCGCGTCCGAAGCCGTGACAGACAAGATTTTTGAGCGCACCAAAACGCTGGATTTCTACAAGATCATCGCGGCCGATGATGTCGATTTGGGGACCATCGGCACCCAAACTCTTGAGGACATGACGGTCGAAATCGTCGACCCAGTCGCGGACTACGCTGCATTGATGCAAACCATCGTTGATTTCGACAAAATTCGCGCGCTGTTCGCGGGTGGGTTTACGATGTGCTTTGACGCAATGCATGCCGTCACAGGACCCTATGCATATGCCATTCTCGAAGGCGAATTGGGCGCCGCCAAAGGAACCGTTATCAACGGTATGCCAAGCCCGGATTTCGGTGGCGGGCATCCCGATCCAAACCCGATTTGGGCAAAGGAACTGATGGATAAAATGTTGGGTGCAAACGCGCCTGATTTCGGCGCGGCCTCTGATGGCGACGGTGACCGCAATATGATCGTGGGACGCGGCGCTTACGTGACGCCCTCTGATAGCTTAGCGTTATTGACCGCAAAGGCACATCTTGCTCCTGCCTATAGCAGCGGCCTGTCCGGTGTCGCGCGGTCTATGCCGACATCTCGGGCGGTGGACCGTGTTGCGGCAAGCCTAGGGATTGAATGCTTTGAAACACCCACAGGCTGGAAGTTCTTCGGCAATCTACTGGACGCTGGTAAAGTCACGCTTTGTGGCGAAGAAAGTGCTGGAACAGGGTCTGATCACGTCCGCGAAAAGGACGGGCTTTGGGCCGTTTTGCTGTGGCTGAATATTCTGGCAGAAACCAAGAAATCAGTGGCTGATCTCATGGGTGATCTTTGGGCCGCACACGGGCGCTGCTATTATGCCCGCCTTGATTACGAAGATGTGGATAGCGACAAAGCGCATGCGATGGTCGATGCATTGCGCACAGCATTGCCATCGCTGGGTGGCAAAGCGGTCGGCGGGATGACAGTCGAAAATGCAGATGAGTTTTCCTACCTTGATCCCGTCGACGGATCGACATCAGCAGGCCAAGGCATTCGGATCGCATTCGCTGGCGGTGCGCGGGCCGTATTCAGACTATCCGGCACAGGCACCCAAGGGGCGACAATCCGGATTTATCTTGAGCAGTTGGAAACTGACCCAGATCGTTTGCATCTGGAACCCGGAACCGTTTTGGCGCAAGTGCGTGGCGCTGCACTGGCCTTGTCTGATTTAACTGCTATGACAGGGCGGGTTGATCCGGACGTTGTAACTTAACGCCGATCATTCGCAGGCAAACTAGACGACAAAGAGGTTTTCGTGAGCGTGATGCATGACTTATCTGCTGAGGCAATGCGCGTGCGCATTGATCAGCATCTGACCTATACGCTGGGCAAGGATAAACCCAACGCCAGCCTTTATGACTGGCGCATGGCCGTCAGCTATGCCGTGCGCGACTTGATTGTGGAACCGTGGTTCGCAGCAACCCGCAAGACCTATCAAGCGCAGGGTAAACGGGTCTACTACCTGTCGATGGAATTTCTGATCGGTCGCATCCTCGAGGACGCAATGGTGAACCTTAATCTACGTGACACCGTGGCGCAGGTGCTGGACGCAGAGGGTATTTCCATCGCCGATCTGATCGAAGACGAACCGGATGCGGCCCTTGGCAATGGTGGCTTGGGAAGACTAGCAGCTTGTTTCCTTGAAAGCATGTCAACGCTGGCCTGCCCCGCTTACGGCTATGGCATCCGCTACGAACACGGGCTGTTTCGCCAGAAGTTCGAAGGCGGCCGTCAGGTTGAACACCCCGAAGATTGGCTGAACCAACCGCATCCGTGGGAATTCGAGCGGCCAGAGGCCCGCTATACAATTCCTTTCAAAGGGTTCGTTGACGAAAACGCCACATGGCACCCGTCCGAGACTGTTTTTGCCCGCGCCTACGACATGCCCGTGATCGGCTGGCAAGGTGGGTGGGCAAATACGCTGCGCCTTTGGGGTGCGCATCCGACCGAACATTTCGACCTTGAACGCTTTAACGCGGGCGATCACACCGCCGCCGCTGCGCCCGAAGCCTTGGCGCGCACTTTGTCGCGCGTTCTATACCCAGAGGACACGACCGATACGGGCAAGGAGCTGCGCCTTAAGCAGGAATTCTTCCTGACGTCCGCCGCGCTGCAGGATATTCTGCGCCGGTTCCTCAGTGAATATGACGACCTTGAAATGCTACCTCAAAAGGTCGCGATCCAACTGAATGACACCCACCCTGCCCTTGCTGGTCCAGAACTGATCCGGCTGTTGACCGACGTGCATGGGCTTGACTGGGACACCGCGAAACGCATCGCATCTGGTTGTTTGAACTACACCAACCACACACTTTTGCCCGAAGCGTTGGAAACATGGTCCACTTGGCTGATGGGGCGCGTTTTACCCCGCCACATGGATATCATCGAACGGATCGACACAGAGCACCGTGCGGCAACGGGTTGCACGCCCGATCTGGGCATTGTGTTGCATGACCAAGTGCACATGGGCACGCTGGCTTTTGTGATGGCCTCGCACGTGAACGGCGTTTCCGCCCTGCATACGGACTTGATGAAAGAGACCGTTTTTGCGGACCTCGACGGACTTTACCCTGCGAAAATCGTAAACCAAACCAATGGTGTCACGCCGCGCCGCTGGATCAAGCTGTCCAATCCTGCCCTGTCCAAAGTCCTCACTGATGTCATCGGCGCAGGCTGGGAAAGCGATTTGGACAAACTGCAAGGACTCCTGGCGCACGAGGAAGATTACGACCTACGCGACGCTTTGGGAGCGGCCAAGCGCGCAAACAAAGTCGCCTTGTCCAATTGGACCGCTGACACGTTAGGTGTCGCGATCAACCCTGATGCGATGTTCGACGTGCAGATCAAACGTATCCATGAATACAAACGTCAACTGCTCAATATCTTCGAAACAATCGCGCGTTGGTCCGCTATTCGCGCCAACCCGACAGGCGATTGGACGCCGCGGGTGAAGATCTTTGGCGGCAAAGCGGCACCGGGTTATTTCATCGCCAAAGACATCATTCATTTCATCAATGACGTGGCCCATACGATCAACAACGATCCGGTAACCGGTGATCTGCTAAAAGTAATTTATCCTGCCAACTACAACGTCTCAATGGCGCAGCGTTTGATCCCCGCGACCGATCTGTCGGAGCAGATTTCAACTGCGGGCAAAGAGGCGTCAGGCACCGGCAACATGAAGTTCACCATGAACGGCGCACTAACCATTGGCACGCTAGACGGGGCCAACGTTGAAATTCGCGAGCATGTAGGGCCTGAGAATTTCTTTCTGTTCGGCATGACCGCAGTAGAGGTCCAAGCCCGTTATCAGGTTCCCGATCACGCCCGTCAGGCGATTCAAGCCAGCCAATCATTGCAAGACATTCTGCAAATGATTGTCGAAGGACGCTTTAGCCCCGATGACAAAACCCGCCACAACGGGTTGGTCGATGCGATCTGGAACCATGATCCGTTCTTGGTCGCGTCAGATTTCGATAGCTATCTGGCATGCCAATCACAAGTGGACAGCCTTTTCGCGCAGCCAGACGATTGGAACCGTCTAGTCCTGCGCAACATCGCTGGATCCGGCTACTTTTCGTCAGATCGCACGATCAAAGGCTACATGAACGACATCTGGGACGTAAAAAGCTTAGGTTAGGTAGGCGAAACCGTTGCCTTCCAAGGTCAACTTGCCACCCTTCAAAGTCGCCGCGTTTCCGACGGCTATCGCTGATGCTTTGGACATCGGAATGGTTTGCGTATCTTTGGACAGGTTGAAAACGCACGTCAGCATTTGCTCATCCGAAGTGCGTGTAAATGCCAACAAAGGTTCCGGCAAAGAGATGAAAGCGGTCTTGCCGTGTGTCAGCGCAGGGCTGGCTTTGCGGTAGGCGATCATGTCTGTGTAGTAGGCCAGAAT